>Ga0268386_10000018_pt1 | contig 76834 bp, 65 predicted proteins | sample RVTome_15_FD_200260 | JGI IMG/M metagenome (GOLD analysis project Ga0268386, IMG submission 200260) | Soil microbial communities from uranium-contaminated site in the Upper Colorado River Basin, Wyoming, United States - RVT150D86... ... | reverse complement strand
ACATCGTCGAGCATCCTTGCTCGTGCATCGCCATGACCTCCTGGGCGTTGTGGTTTGTTGAACATCGCAACGATACAGGAGGTCGTGGTTTGCGCGAAGATGAACGGTATTGCGTTTAGCCGCGACTTGGAGTCTTCGGAGAGGAGCGCGGCGTGAATCCAGCGCCAGCGCCGCGCTCCTCTTCGCAAAGCCTTCGAGTCGCGGCTAAACGATTTTGCGTGCGCGCAAAAAAAGAAAGCGGAGCCCCCCGCCCCCCAAAACAACGTCCGGGGGACCCCGCAGAAAGCCGTCGGTCAGGTTGTCAATCCATCGGCCGCGACAGAATGAGTCGCACCCATCGTGCCGAACGCCGCTTTTCGATGGAAATCCGTTCCTAACAGCAATTGCAGTATGCGCTTATGGACTGCGATGACCACAAAGCGGGGCGACGATTGCCGTCGTCAAATCGACTTCAATGTCATCAATTCGACGGCGAATCGTTCACGATCTCCCGACAACGGGAGGGACGAATTGCAGATCGTCGTCCGATGCCGGCCGCAGGAAGTCGAAGTCGCACCCTTCGTCCGCCTGCAGCACGTGGTCGATGTACAGCCGCGGATAACCGCGGCGATGCGACGACGGCGGCGGTTGCCACGCACGCAGACGGCGGTCGAGTTCGTCGTCGCTGACCTCCAGATGCAGCCGCCGATTCGCGACGTCGAGTTCAATCGCGTCCCCGTCGCGCACGACGGCCAGCGGACCCCCCGCGGCGGATTCCGGGCAGACGTGCAGCACGACCGTGCCGAAGCTGGTGCCGCTCATCCGCGAATCGCTGATGCGGACGAGGTCGGTCACCCCCTGCTCCAGCAGCTTCCGCGGCACGGGGATCATGCCCCATTCGGGGAATCCAGGCACACCCATCGGCCCGGCGTTTTTCAGCACCAGCACGCTGTCGCCGTCGACGGGCAGCGCGGGATCGTCGATCCGCCGCAGCATGTCTTCGTAGTTTTCGAAGACCACCGCCCGCCCCCGGTGCCGCAACAGCGACGGAGACGCCGCCGAGACTTTGATCACCGCCCCGTTCGGCGCGAGGTTCCCCGAAATGACGGCCAGCGCCCCGCCCGGCGACAGCGGGTTCGCGCGGTCGCGGATGACGTCGCTCGTTCCCAAGCTGGAGCTTGGGAACGAGCGGGCCGATTGCAGTTCCTCGTCGATCGTGCGCCCGGTGACGGTGATGGAATCGCCGTTCAGCAGGTCGGCGATCTCGCGCATCACGGCGGGAATTCCTCCCGCGGCGTGAAAAGCATCCATCAGATGTTTGCCCGACGGGCTGAGATTCACGAGGAACGGCGTGTCCCGCGCGAGTTCATCGAAATGCCGCAACGGCAACCGGATATTCCGCCGGCCGGCGATCGCGATCAGATGCACGATCGCGTTCGTCGAACCCCCCAGCGCGTGCAGCACGCGAACGGCGTTGTCGAACGCCACCGGCGTGAGGATTCGCGACGGCCGCAGGTCTTCGCCGACCATCGCCACGATCCGCCGGCCGGTCGCTTCGGCGACGGCGAGACGGCGGGAATCGGTCGCGGGGATGCTCGACGTGCCGGGAAACATCATCCCCAGCGCTTCCGAAAGCCCGGTCATCGTGGAGGCGGTCCCCATCGTGTTGCAGGCGCCGGCGCTGCAGGCGATGCAGGCTTCGAGCTCGTTCCAGTCGGCCTCGGTGATCTTCCCGGAGCGGACGTCGTCCCAGTATTTCCAGATGTCGGTCCCGGAACCGACGGCCTGCCCCCGCCACGAGCCGACGGCACGCGGGCCGCCGTTGAGCTGGATCGCCGGCAGGTCGGCGCTGGCGGCGGCCATCAGTTGGGCCGGCGTCGTCTTGTCGCAGTTGCACAGCAGCACGACGCCGTCGACGGGGTTGGAGCGCAGCGTCTCTTCGACTTCCATCGCCATCAGGTTGCGGTACAGCATCGCCGAGGGTTTCATGAACTCCTCGCCCAGCGACATCGTGGGGAATTCCAGCGGCAACCCGCCGGCGGCGAGCACGCCCCGCTTCACGGCGTCCGCCAGTTCGCGAAGGTTGCGGTTGCAGTTGTTGAGCTCGCTCCAACTGTTGGCGATGCCGATGACCGGTTTGCCCGCGTAATCCGCCGGGTCGATTCCCATCGACCGCAGCGCCGAGCGATGCTGAAACGCCTGCTCGGAATGCCCGGCGAACCACTGGGAACTGCGGAGGGGGGTTGTCATCGCCGTCTTCCCAAAAGAGGAAATCTTTCACCCCCAATTTATAACCCGCCCCTGCGGAGAGTTCAGGAACGCGGGTTATAAATTTGGGGGGGAAAAATGGAATGCTACAATGCTTCTTGCATCCCATTCGGAGTTCTGCATGTTGAAGCACGTTCTCATCGCTGTGATCACGTCGCTTGCGGTTTCGCACGCGCGTTCCGCCGAGCCGGTCTTCACGCCGCTCACGAAAGACGGCCGGCTCAAACAGCGGCCGCAGTGGTCGCCGGACGGCACGACGCTCGTCTTCGCCCGGCACGTCGAGGCGAAGATTCAGCTCGTGCTGCTCGATACGAAAACCGGCAAGGAACGGCGGCTCACGAAATCCGACAATCCCGAATACGACGCCGTCTGGTCCCCCGACGGCAAGCGGCTGGCGTTCGCGTTCGACAAGGTCTCTCCCAATCAGGGGGACATCGACGTGCATCTCATCGACGCCGACGGGAAGAACCAGAAGCCTCTGGCGACCTCGCAGGGGAAGCTCTCGCACGAGGAATCGCCGGCGTGGTCCCCCGACGGCAAACGCATCGCCTACAGCTCCACCCGCGACGGCAACCAGGAGTTGTACGTCGTCGGCGTCGACGGCAAGAACACGAAACGCCTCACCAGCGACCCGGCCATCGACGCCCATCCCGCGTGGTCGCCGGACGGAAAACGGCTCGCCTTCGCCACCAACCGCTGGGGTGACCTCGAAATCGCCGTGCTGGAGCTGAGCACCGGCGCCGTCACCCGGTTGACGCACAACAAGGGCCTCGACGACTACCCCGCGTGGTCTCCCGACGCCAAACGCCTCGCCTGGACCAGCAACCGCCGCGGGAATCTCGAAATCTACGTGATGCACGCCGACGGCACGAACCACCGCAACGCGACGAACAACCCGGCGATCGACAACTTCCCCGCCTGGACGCCCGACGGCCGCCTGACGTTCGTGTCGAATCGGTCGGGTGGGTTTGAGGTGTACTTGCAGCGGAAGTGAGGATTCCCTGCGGATTGCGAATCCCACCGAATGACGTGCGACAGACTTCCATTCGGCGAAATTGGTGTTTGCAATTCTTGAAGCAGGGAGGCAGAATGGTGATTGCCTCTCTGAACGCCCCTCCATGAGCGAGGTCACTGATGATTTTCTTGCGCGAAGGCCGCTGGTCGTTGGTGGTGCTAATCGCTGCAATCGCCGCTTCGGGTTGTGGAAAGTCCGGCAGCAAGGTCGCGCAGGCGCCGCCGACAGGGAAGACTCCATCGCGGGAGGAAGCGGAGACGTTCGCGAAGAAGCTGGAAGCCGCGATGAATGCGCCGGGATTCGTGGAAGAATCGCGGTTCCTCGACTGGGATCGCTTGTTCGACCGAGCGGTCGCGGGGATCGAACTTGCGGAACGCGACCGGCCGAAGAGCAAACAGGGATTCCTCTCGGGTGTTCGACAAGGGGGCGGCGTATTCGGACCGATCCGGCAGCAGATTCAGCCCGGCGGCAGTTACCGTCTGTTGCGCGTGCATTCGGTCGACGGTAAGCCGCGGGCATTGTTTCGCATGATGCGCGGCGACGGAGGCATCAATTATCACGATCTGTTTCTGGTGAAAACGCCTCTGGGAGCAGTGGTGGCGGAAGACGCCTACATCTTTGCCACCGGTGAACGGCTTTCGGAGACCTATCACCGGATCTTCGTGCAACTGGCGGCCCAGCAGAACCGCGGCCTCTTCGATCGATTGGTCAAACGCGATCAGGCCTATGTGAAAAGCCTGCCGACGATCAACAACATGATCGCGGCGACTCGCCGGAAGGATGGGCGGTCGGCGTTGGCGTTGTTCGCGACGCTCCCGGAAGAAGTCCGCCGCATGAAGTTCCACCAGATCCTGCGATTACAGGCGGCAACGCAACCGTTGAACGCCGCGGAGTACGAGCGAGCGATTACCGAATTCCGCGAATTGTTCCCGAGCGATCGGTCGCTCGCCCTGTTCTCGATCGATTACTACTCGCTGAGAAAGGAATTCGATAATGCTCTGGCGGCCGTCGATCGCCTCGACAGGAGCATCGGCGGCGACCCATGTCTCGATTACCTGCGGGCAGGCATCTTCTTGCAGCAGGATCGATTGCCGAAGGCCGACGCTGCCATTCGCCGCGCCCTCAAGGCTATCCCGGACCTTCTTCAGCCGCATTGGATGAAGCTTGCGATTCTGCTGAAACAGGCGAAACACGAGGAAACGCTGAGCACGCTGAAGGATATGGATCGGCGGTTCAAAATGAACTGGATGGATTTCCGCTTCAATCCGCAGTACGCCGGCTTCGTCAGTTCGCCGCAGCACGCGCAGTGGCTGGCCTACCTGCGGACGAAGAAATGAAGCCTCGCGTGCTCCGAATCAATTTCACGACCGATCCGCCCGCCGCCGAAGGATCTCCAGCGCCTTGCTCAAGTCGGTGTCGGCCTGCAACTCGGCCGCCGTCTGCGGGGCGCGGAAGCGGAGCAGGTCTTTGGGGGCCTCGTCGACGACGACGTGCGGCTTGACGCCGATTTTGCTGTGGTTCTCGCCGCTGGGGGAGTAGAACTTCGCCGTCGTCAGCCGCAGGCCCAGGCGGTCGTTCATCGGGAAGATGCTCTGCACCGACCATTTGCCGTAGGTCGAGCGGCCGACGATCAGTCCCCGCTTGTGGTCGCGAATGGCCCCGGCGACGATCTCGCTGGCCGAGGCGCTGTCGCCGTCGACCAGAAGCACGATCGGCACCGACCACGTCTGCGCGCGGTGGGCGGAGTAGGTCCAGTTCTGGTCGCGCGAGCGGCCGCGGGTCGAGACCAGCACGCCGTTGTCGATGAAGCGGTCGAGCGTTTCGACGGCGGCGGTCAGCAGCCCGCCGGGGTTGCCGCGGACGTCCCAGATCAGCGACCGCATGCCGGCGCGGTGCAGCTTGTGCAGGGCGTCGTCCAGTTCGGAGGCGGTCGTCTTCTGGAAGCCGTTCATCTGCAGGTACGCGATGCCGTGCCGGCGGTCGATGATCTCCGCCACGGGAATGCTTTTGATGTGCACGGCCCGGCGAATGACGATCAGATTTCGTGTGCGTTTGCCGTCCGCCGATTCCAACCGCAGTCGGACCGACGACCCGGAGCGGCCACGCAGCAGTCGCGACGCGGCGTCGGTGGTCATGTTGCGGGAATCGGTGCCGCTGATGGCGACGATCCGCTCGCCGCGCTTCATCCCGGCCCGTTCGGCGGGGCTGTCGGGAAGCACGTTGACCAGCAGCATTCCCTTGCCGAAGTCGGATTTCATCTCGATCCCCAGCCCGACGAACTCGCCGTCGATGTTGCCGTACAGGTCTTCCAGCCGGTTGGGCGTGAGCACGTTGCTGTAGTCGTCGAGCGAGTTGCAGCCGCCGAAGACGAATTCCATGACGACGGCGGTCCGCGGCACGCCGAGCACCGATTCCGCGGTGGCGGCCACGCGGACGACCGTCATGCGGGCGGCACCGCTGTGGGCGACCGGTTTGTTCCAGTACTGGTCGCGGAGGATTTTCCGCATCCGCCGCACGCGTTCGGCCGAGACCCCGCGGAGGTTCTTCGCGGCGAATTTCTCGTCGGCCAGCGCCAGGTACAGGCTCTCGGTCCCGTGGGCGACGAACGACGTCGAACTGAGCGGGTCGACGTAGCTGCCCATGACCTGCCGCAGCACGTCGTCGAACAGGTCGAGGGCGTCGTCGGCCGATTTCGTGAGCAGCCGTGTCTCGAAGCTGCGGTCGAGGTAGCGGCGGGCGATCGAGAAATGAATCCGCGAGCGTCGCAGCCCGTAGCGGAGTTCGTCGCTCTTCGGAAAGGCCTTGAGCGCCTTCTCGTAGTGGCGAATCGCCTTGAGCCACTGCCGCGACTGCTCCAGATCGACCCCCGTGCGGACGACGGAGCGGGCTTCTTCGGCGGCCGCGGCGCGGGCCGGCGTCGCGGTGATGGCGGCGGCAACCGGCAGAATCCATGGGGCCGACAATGCGACCACCAGCGTACGAACCGAGCGCAGCGCGAACATGCGTGTCCCCTCGTGCTCGCGCAGACAGTCCGCGGAATCAGCCGCCGGTTCCGCATTCCCCACGACAAAGGGTTTGCACGAGCGCAACGGCTTTCCGAGTTATTGCGATGGGATCGATCGTGCTCCTTCCTGGCGGCACGGGGTGAGTTCGTTCACCCGCCTCGACCTTGAATGCCTTCCGTAACACTTCGCCGTTTCGGAATGAATCCGCTCCGAGACGAATCTGCGGAGTGAATCGAATTGTTCCGGCGAGAAGGGGACAGGTCCATTTTTCGGGTTGAGGCGTCTTCCGCGAATCACGTCTTCAGCCGAAAACTGGACCTGTCCCCTTTTCGCCACGTCACGTTGAATATAAGCCACGTTCGGGGGGCGGTCAAATTCTGAATGCAGCGGGTGGGCGGACCGAAGTCAAACGGCGGCCGCAACGTGCGACGGCAGGCCGACATGGGCCCCGCGACCGGCGCAATCCGCGCCGCCGATGCTGACGGTTCGACACGTTGCAGAAAGCGGGAAGGTCGTCCGGCGGGCCGATTCGGGGCACAATCGCGCAGGATTCCCCGGGAGTTGCGTCCGGCTCGATTTGGCGAGTTGAGAAGTATTTCCGCGCGCGAACCGCCGGATGATCGGCGTTCATCAAACAGCCGGCGGGCGCTAGCCCCCGGTTTGGCGTGCACTTCATCGGAACCGGGGACTAGCGCCCGGCGGCTGATGAGGAGTCGGCGGGTCGGTTCCCCAATAGGTGGATTCCGGCCGGAATCGCTGCCAGGCGGCGCGCGTGACGAGGGTTCCCGGCAGAAGCGGCAAAGTGCTGCCGGCGAGCTTGCCGGAGACCGCTTTGCCGGTCAGCATGTCCCAGACGGAACCCGTTTCCCGATCGACAATCTCGCCGCCACGGTTGCGTTCGAACGTCAGCACGCGGCTGCCGGGTTTTCGCCCGCGGATGGCGACGGTCCCTTCGTCTTTCAGGCAGACGACGACGAGCGGGACGCTGGCCTTCTCCTGACCCGATTCCGGGGGAAGCCGGTCGTTGACAACGACGGCCTTCGTCAGCGCGGTCATTTTCCAGGCGCGGGATTCGCCGTTGCGGCTGATTGCGAAGTAGAGATCGCCGCGCGAGTCGAGATACTCGCGGCTGTACTCGTAGGACGTCCGAGGCAATACGACGACCGTGGTCCGTGGGTAGCGTTGCTTCCAGCTCTTCCAGGACGTCAGCGTCGAGGGGATTACGCGGAGCGACCGCCCCTTTCTGATTCCTTTCATTGCCCGGCCGAGTAACTGGCTCCACTCTGTGCCGGTTTCGTCGCGCATGACCATATTGTCCCGCCACAGCATGCCCGCGACACTTAGCGTGAGGGGCTTGCCGTCGACGCGTCGCTCGAAAACGACGGAATTGCTGCAATGATCGCACCAGGTGACCGCGATGGGCACGTCGCCCAGGTCGTCATTGATGACCTCGTGCTCCGGGTCGTTGATGAAATTGACGGGATAGGCGCGGGCTTCACCATTGATCTGCAAACCGATGACCAGTTCGTTGTCATCAAATCCTGAGATGGCCGCGGCCCGGACGGCATTCGGACGCAACAGGGCAGGAACCGGCGGAATGATCGAAGCCGGTCGATAGTTTGCGCTCTCCCGCTGCCGGGCAACGGCGCGCCTCATTCGGTCGCGTTCCGACTGCGAATTCAGCAACATCGCGATCAAAACGACCGCTCCAACCGCGAAGACGGCAAAACCCGCTCGAATCATCGTCTCGTTTCCGGCTTTCAGATTCCATCGGTTGTGGGGCCGACCGCAAGTGCGGTCGGTACGGGCAAACCGGTGGGAGAAAGCCGGTCTACGAAATCGCGGGCGTCAGCCGAACAGCGATTTGACGACCTTCCCGCCGTCCACGATCTTCATCGGCCGACCCAGCGGGCTGATGTTTTCGATCCGCGGGTTGATCTTCATCGCGTGGCAGATCGAGCAGAACAGGTCCGGCACGGAAACCGGATTGTCGGTCACGCGCGTGCCGTTGCTGCTGGTGGACCCGATCACCTGGCCCCCCTTCACGCCGCCGCCGGCCAGCGCGATGTTGAACGCCCGCGGGTAGTGGTCGCGGCCCGTGCGGGGGTTGACGCGTGGAGTACGGCCGAATTCGCCCATCCACACCACCAGCGTGCGGTCGAGCTGGCCCCGCTGCTTGAGGTCGGCGACGAGGGCCGCGAAGCCGGGGTCGACCTGGCCGGCGAGCGTTTTGGTCCTTTCGAAGTTGTCCTGGTGGGTGTCCCAGCCGTTGGACGAGACCTCCACGAACGTCACGCCGTTCTCCACCAGCCGCCGGGCCAGCAGGCACCCCTGGCCGAAGTTGCCGCGGCCGTACTTATCGCGAACCGACCGCGGCTCGGCGGAAATGTCAAACGCCTTGACGTTGGGGCTGAGCACCATCTTCGAGGCCTTGCCGTACAGCCGCTGGTGGTTGTCGACGACGACCTTTCCGCCGCGGGCGGCGAAGTCGTCTTCCAACTGGTTGAGCAGCCCGAGCCGCCGCGTGTATCGCGACTTGCCGGTCTGGGTCGCCACGTTCTGCGGCGGCGACCCGGGGCGGAAGACGGTGAACGGCTCATAATCGACGCCGAGGAACCCCGCCCCCTGCGCCCGGCCGATGCCGACGACGACGGGGAGGTCGTGTTTCGGGTCGGCAAGTTGTTTCGCGATGTTCGCACCCAGGCTGGGGTGCTTCACGCTGCCGGCCGGAACGTACCCCGTGTGCAACTGATAGCTGGCCCGCTGGTGGTTCCCTTCGCGGTTGGTCATCGAGCGGATCAGGGCAACGTCGTGCATCACCTTGGCGGTGTTCTCCCAGTTCTCGGCGATCTCGATGCCGGAAACCGCCGTCTGGATGGCCTTCGTCGGCCCGCCGTTGCTCGTGCCCGGCTTGGGGTCGAAGGTTTCGAACTGGCTCGGCCCCCCCTGCATGAACAGCAGGATCATCGAGCGGCCCTGCTTGCGAAGCTCTTCGGCCTGCACGCTCATCAGGTCGCGAAACCCGAGCGTCCCCGCCGCCACGGAACCGGCCGACACGTACCGCAGAAACCGCCGCCGGGAGAGACCGCGGCGGGAGACCTGAATCTGTTCGTGGGCGTAGGTCGACATGGGATGTCTCGACTGAGATGGAAACTGATATCGTTACTCCGTTTAGCCGCGACTCGGAGGCTTTGCGAAGAGGAGCGCGGCGATTTCGCGGAATTCACGCCTCGCGCTCCTCTCCGAAGACTTCGAGTCGCGGCTAAACGTTCTTACCGCTTCGTCAAGAACTCGCTGGAATTCACCAGGCTCCACAGGATGTCTTCGAACGCTTCCGTGCGGCTGCCGACTTTCTGGATGTAGTCGCCGCAGATCTTCCGTTCCTTCGCCGACGGCTCGCGCGACAGCACCAGCAGGTAGACCTCGCTGAGGGCTTTGGCGTCGTCGGCGTTTTCCCGCAAAATGTTCCCCAGACGGGTGCGGCCGGTCCCGCGGATCAGGCTGTTGATCCTCGGCGAATTCATCAGGTACAGCGCCTGCGGCACGGTGCCGACGATGTCGGCCTGCGGCGTCGACGGGTCGAAACTGAAAAGCTGTGTGAACAGGAAGCGTTCGTTGAACCGGCCGTAACGCATTCCCCCGCCGCCGAATCGCCGCTTGCGGCCGAAGCGGTTTCCGCGAAAATCGTTGCCGCCCAGGGCCTGCGTGAGGGAATCGTAAATCTGGTCGGCCCGCAGCCGGGTCGGGCTGGCGGAAGCGAACGGCGGCGCGGTGTCGGAAGCGTCCTTGGCCCGAATCTGCCGCTGGTAGGCCCGCGTGTTGGCGATCGTGCGGAACAGCCACTTCATGTCGTACCCGCTGGCGGTGAAGCCATTGGCCAGCACGTCGAGCACGTTGCCGAAGCGGGCCTTGCGGGTCGGGCCGAGGTCGTCGATCGGCATGGAGAAGCCTTCGCCGAGCATCTCCGCCCACACGCGGTTGACGTAGGCCCGCGAGAACCACTTGTTGTCTTTCGCCGTCAGCAGCTTCGCCAGTTCCTTGCGGCGGTCGAGGTCCTTCAGGCCGGCTTCGGATTTGACGGTTCCGACGAAGAACGCGGGGTCCATCCGCCGGCCGCGGGACGACGGGTCCTTCAGATCGGGCATGAAATACTCGACTCCCGCCGGGCGTCGACGCTTGCCGAACCCGAACCGCGGGCCTTGCTCGATTTCCGCTTTCGAGAGGGCGTCGTCGCGATTGCGGTCGTATTGCCGCAGCATGAAACGGAAGCCCCGCTCGAACGGCGTTCCCTTGACTTCCTCGGCGGTCAGCTTTCCGTCTTTGTTCTTGTCGTACCGGCGGAGCAGAGTGATCGGGTCGAACCCGCCGCGACGGCCGTATTCCGCCGTGACCACTTCCCACGATCGGATTCGCATCTCCTCGAACACCGGCCGCACGGCGACCCGCGGGAAATACGCCGCCAACGCGTGGAACTGCTCGCGCTTCCAGACGTCGGTGGGGTGGTCGTGGCAGTTGGCGCATTGAATCTGAATGCCGAGGAAGATTCGCGACGTCTCGGCGGCGACTTCTTTGGCGTCGCCGGCGTGGGCGAAGATCAGGGCGACTTCCCCGTTCTCGCGCACGTCGCCGGTGGCGGTGATCAGATCGCTGACGATACCGTCCCAACGGCGGTTCTTCTGAAACTGCTCGACCAGCCAGGACTCGAACGCCCGTTGCGCGATTCGCGCCCGCTGGTCGGTGGCGCGGGTCATCACGACGTCCCGCCAGTACCGCGCCCAGTTGCGGGCGAACGCGTCGGAATCGAGCAGCCGGTCGATCACGTTCGACCGTTTGTCGGCACCTGGCTCCAATCCGAACAGCGTCAGGTCGCGGGGCGCGGGAATCCGGCCGGCGAGGTCCAGCGAGACGCGGCGCAGAAAGTCGGAGTCGCCGGTTCGGGGCGCGAGCTTTCCCCCGGACGACATCACCGCCGCGTCGAGCAGCCGGTCCACTTCGGCGGCGATCTTCGTTTCGGAGGGTTTGCCGGTTTCTCCCGGTCTTTCCGTCGCTGGTGTACCGGCTTCAGCCGGGAGTTCGCCGGCTAAAGCCGGTACACCAGCGGTCATCAGGCCGCACAGCACCGCAAGCTCCGTCGCGAATCGCGTTCCGGAAGTTCGCATGGGTTGCCTCGAAAACGTGACGGTTGGTGAATTGTGGAAGACGGGGCGCATGGCGCGGCGCACTCAAGTCCCGCCATATCCTATGTAACCACCGACGGGCGCGTCAGGTTTCGGAGTTTCTGCCTGACCTGCGAAACAACGGCATTGACGTAACTCGGTTTGTTAGTGAAGATTTCCGCCCGGTCCGTCGCCAGTAGCAGAATTCGTGAGAATTCTGCAGTGTCGAACGAACGGCAGAATTCTTACGAATTCTGCTACGGTCAACGGACCACTGACAACGGACTACGGACTACCTTTGTACGCAATGGATTGCGATGTCTTACCATCTCATCGACGCGATCGGGCGGCTCGGCAGGCCGCGGGTGCTGGTGGTCGGGGACCTCATTCTCGACCGCTATGTCTGGGGAGACGCCGAGCGCGTCAGCCAGGAGGCCCCGGTCATTCTACTGCGGGAAGACCGGCAGGAAGACCGGCTGGGCGGGGCGGCCAACGTCGCCAATCTGCTCCGCGGGCTGGAGGCCGACGTCTGCCTGGCCGGCGTCGTGGGCGACGATGACGACGGCCACATTGTCCGCCGCGAGCTGACGGCCGCGGGCGTCGATTGCGAATCGCTGCTCGTCGACCCCGAGCGGCCCACGACCGTCAAGCAGCGGTTTATCGGCCTGGCCCAGCATCGGCACCCGCACCAGATGCTCCGCGTCGACCGCGAAGACCGCACGCCGCTGGAGCCGTATCTCGAAGACGAATTGATCCTGCGGATCGGCCTGCAACTGTCGGCCTGCGACGCGGTGCTGTTTTCGGACTACGCGAAGGGGGTCTGCACGCCGCGGCTGCTGCACATGATCATCGACGAATGCCGCCGGCGGAAGCTGCCGGCAATCGTCGACCCCGCTTCGACCGTCGACTATCACCGCTACTGCTACGCGACGGCGATCACCCCGAACCGCACCGAGACCGCCCGCGCGACCGGCCGGCCGGTGCGGACCGAGGCCGATGCGTTCGCCGCCGGAAAACGCCTCTGCCTGCAACTGCAACTCGACTGCTGTTTCGTCACGCTCGACAGCGACGGCATCGCGCTGGTGCGGGCCGACGGAACTTCCGAGATGCTCCTTACACGAAAGCGGGAAGTCTACGACATCACCGGCGCCGGCGACATGGTGCTGGCGACGATCGGCGTCGGGGCCGCCGCCGGCATCGACCCCGTCGATCTCGCCGCATTGGCCAACGTCGCCGGCGGGCTGGAAGTCGAACAGGTCGGCGTCGCGCGCGTCACGAGGCAGCAGATGCTCGCCGACCTGCTCTCCGCAGGGCGAACGAGTTCGGAGAAAGTCTGCACGCTGGAGGAAGCCGCCCGGCACGTCGCGGCACGGAAGGGATTGAATCAACGCATTGTGCTCACCAACGGCTGCTTCGACGTGCTGCACGTCGGCCACATCACCTATCTGCAGCAGGCGGCCCGCGAAGGGGACTGTCTGGTCGTCGCCGTCAACAGCGACGACAGCGTCCGCGGCCTCGGTAAAGCCCCCGATCGGCCGATCTTCACCGAAGCCGACCGCTGTTCGATGCTGGCTTCGCTGGAAGCGGTCGACTACGTCGTCGTGTTTCACGAAGACACGCCGCACAACGTCATCCGGCAACTGCAACCGCACCTGCTCGTCAAAGGGGGGACGTATACGGCCGATGAAATCGTGGGGAAGGAGCTGGTCGAATCCTACGGCGGGCAGGTGAAAGCGCTGGGCCGCGTGTCGGGGATCTCGACGACGGAAGTCCTCGCCCGCATCCGCAAAGCCGCGTGACGGCCCCTCCCCGTAGGACGGTTTTTCAAACCGTCCGACAATTGCATTTGGAAGTCTCTCGCGGACGGTTTGAAAAACCGTCCTACGGAACGCAGACCACGAAATGAAATTCGCCGTCTTCCTCCCCAACTGGATCGGCGACGCCGTGATGGCCACGCCGGTGCTGCGCGCCGTGCGGACGGAGTTTCCTGACGCCGAAGTCGTTGCGATTCACCGACCGGTCGTGGGCGACGTGCTCGACGGGACGTTCCTCGTGGACCGGCGGCTCGTTTGGAATCCCAAGGGAAACGACCCGTCGCAGCGTGGCTGGCGGTTCGCGGCGGCGCTGCGGCGGGAACGCTTCGACGCGGCGCTGCTGCTGCCCAACTCGCTACGGTCGGCGTGGATGGCATGGCTGTCCGGCGCGAAACGGCGGATCGGTTTTGACCGCGACGGTCGCGGGCCGTTGTTGACGGATCGCGTGGAGCCGAAACCAAAGGATGAGCCGCATCCCGTCATCGACGAATACCTGCGACTGGCAGAACGGCTGGGTTGCCGGGAATTGTCGCGCACGATGGAACTGGCGACGCTGCCGGCGGACGAAATACGGCTTGAGCAGTTCCTTCTCGAATTGAAGCCTGAAGCGCAAGCGAAGGGCACCCCACGAGTTCCTTCGCTTGCGCTTCAGGCTTTGATGAAACGGTACGTCTGCCTGAATCCCGGCGGGGCGTTCGGGGCGGCGAAGCACTGGCCGAGCGAGCATTTCGCGGAACTCGCGCGCCGGATTGCCGTCGAATTCCACCGCAACGTGCTCGTGCTGTGCGGGCCGGCGGAGCGGGAGATCGCGCGGCGGATCGTCGCGCGGGCGAAGCATCCGTCGGTCTTCAGTCTCGCAGACGTCCCGCCGTCGATCGGGTTGTCGAAAGCGGCGGTGAAATACAGCGAGTTGCTGGTCACGACCGATTCCGGACCGCGGCACTTCGCGCCGCCGTTCGACGTGCCGGTCGTCACGCTGTTCGGCCCGACGCACATGGCGTGGAGCGAGACGTTCTACGGCAAGGCGACGCACCTGCAAGTCCAGGTCGAATGCGGCCCGTGCCAGCAGCGGGTCTGCCCGCTGCAACATCACCGCTGCATGACGGAGCTGAGCGTCGACCGCGTCTTCGCCGCCGCGGCACGATGGCTTACCGCCGCTTGCGGCTTAGCCGTTCGTGAGTCGGCTAAGCCGCAAGCGGGATCCGCTCATCGTGTTCTTACGCATCACTCGAAACGTCATCCTTCCTTAACCCGATCCGAATCCAGATGAAAATCGCGCTTGTCAAACGCCGGTATTCCCTGCGGCGCGGCGGGTCGGAACGCTACTGCGTGAACCTCGCCCGGCGGCTGACGGCGGTGGGGCATCAGGTTTCCGTCATCGGCGAAGCGATCGACGTCGATCTCGCTGATGAAGTGAACTTCATTCCCGTCGCAGTGAATCGGTTGACGTCCTGGACGGCCAATCGTTCCTTCGCCGAAAACAGCGGCCGGGCGGCGCGGGCCGGGAAATTCGACGTCGTCTACGGTCTCGGCCGCGCGTTCGGGCTGGACGCCGTCCGCGTCACCGAGCGGTTGCAGCCGCACTGGGTTCGCGTGAACTACCGGCCGGCGTGGTGGAGCCGCATCCAGCGCTGGAATCCGCGGCATCGCACGCTGATCGAGCTGGAACGCCGCATCTACAACTCGGACAGCGTCCGCCGCATCGTCACGCAGTCGCAGCTCGACCGCCGGCTGGTCAGGGAATACTACGGCGTGCCGGAAGAGAAAATCCGCACGATCTACAACGGCGTCGATCTGAGCACGTTCCACCCCGGCGTGCGGCAGCACCGCGACGACGTGCGGAAGTGGTGGCGGATTCCGCTGCGGGCGCCGCTGTTGCTGTTCGCCTCGATGGACTTCGCCGGCAAAGGGCTGGGGGCGATTCTGCGGGCGATGTCGCGGTTGCAGAACTCCGACGCCCGGCTGCTGGTGCTGGGGAGCGGGCCGATTCCGCGGTTCGAACGCATCGCGGAAAAGCTCGGCATCCACAAGCGGGTGCACTTCGCCGGCCGGCAGAATCGAATCGAACGCTGCTACGGCGCCGCCGACCTGTTCCTGCTGCCGACCGCTTACGAGCCGTTCCCCAACGTCAACCTCGAAGCGATGGCCTGCGGGACGCCGGTCGTCACGACCACCAGCAGCGGCTGCGCCGACGTGATTCGCGACGGGGAAACCGGCTACTTCGTCTCCGGGGTGGACGCGGCCGACGAAATCACCGACCGGATCGAGCGGCACCTGCATCTGCCTCCCGCAGAGGCCGCGGCGATGTCGTCCCGCTGCTGGGAGACGGCGAAGAAACTGCCGATCGAACGCAACGTCGAGCAGACGCTGGCGGTGTTCAAGGAGGTGCTGATCGAAAAGGGGACTGGTCCATTTTTCGGCCCCTCGTCGACTTCGTTGCCGGAAGTCCTTGATCCGAAAAATGGACCTGTCCCCGTGACGACCGACGGGGACAGGTCCATTTTTCGGTCGGACGTCGATGAAGAATCCGACGACAAGGCCGAAAAACGGACCAGTCCCCCTGGCCGGGAGCGGGCCGCATGACGACGTTCCCCCTGGAAACCTGGGACGACGGCCGATTGACGGTCAACGCCGAGTTCGCGAACTCGCTGCGGACCGCCGGATTCACCAGCTTCGACGCATTCATGGAATCCACCGGCGAAGTCGCCAAGGACCTGCTTCGCGAACGCACAACCGTGCGGCTCTCGCTCCCCGGGCGGGACGGCGATCCGCGGGATTTCTACCTGAAGCGGCATCGGCCGTCGCCGTTGAAAGAGTACGTCAAACCGTGGCTGCGGCTGTCGCGGCCGTTGCTCGGCGCGCGGCACGAGTGGAACGCCATTCTCGCGTTCCATGCCGCCGGGATACCGACGATGACCCCGGTCGCCGTCGGCGAGCATCGCGGCGAGTCGTTCCTGCTGACGGAAGGAATCGCGAATTGCCGCAAGCTGTCGGAGTGGATGGAAGCGCACTTCAGGAGCGCCCCGTGGCGGACGCTGCCAGCGTCCGCAGATTCCCCGGACGCTGGCAGCGTCCGCCACGGGGCAGGGGAGTTCACCGACAACGACTCCGAGCTGACGTCGGTCGTCGACGGCGTCGCCGAGCTGGCCCGCGCGATGCACGGGAGCGGGTTGCATCACCAGGACTTCTATCTCACACATCTGCTGTTGCCGGAAGACGACCAACCGCCGAGAATCCACGTCATCGACCTCGGCCGGGCGCTGCGGCGACGTCGGCTGGCCCGGCGGTGGATCGTCAAAGACCTCGCCCAGTTGAATTACTCGGCCCGGCTGTTCCCCGACTGGGCCCGTCGCCGGTTTCTGGAACGCTATTTCGGCCGGCCGCTGCGACGCTCGGACGACCGGCTGCGGCGGCAGATCGAACGGAAGACTGCACGAATCGCCCGGCATTCCGCGAAGCACCGATTGTGAGGGAACAGAAGGAAACGGAGAGTACGAAGGGCCGTAGGACGGTTTTTCAAACCGTCCGCGAGAGATTTCCATATGCAATTCACGGACGGTTTGAAAAACCGTCCTACGGGGGCGGAACGGGTTTTGAAACCTCTTCGTGTGAATTCGATCGGCAAGGTGCGGCCGGTGAGTGACGAACGAGTTACGCGAATTCTGGTGCTCGGCAATTGTTCCACGTTCGAGATGCGCGACGTGATGGATGCCGTGCTGTCCGGTTTCTCGGACTCCGAAATCCGGATTCAGCCGGCGTCTTTCGAACTCGCCGCTGCCGGTTCGGAATGGATTCCGACGCTGGTCGTCGTCTGCCAGACGTGGCCGGATGAGTTCTCGCGGGCCGACGTGCTGTGGCTGTTCGCTCGGTTTCCGCTGGCCCGCTGGGTGTGCTGTTGCGGGCTGTGGTGCGAGTCGGACGGGCGGAACCGCGATGCGTGGCCCATCGGCGTGCGCGTGCCGGCCCGGAATGCATTGGGCCGGCTGCTCCACGAGCGGGACGTGCTGACGCAGCGCGCCGCCGCGCTGCCGCTGACCGCCGGCCGCGAGGAAGCATTCGAGTTCGACGGCTGGTGTCTTGCCTTCAGGCGGCCCGATGTGCGTTCAGCGGCCTTGGCGCCCACAACGGGCCGCCTGAAGGCGGGACACCAGCGGAGGGCCGCCGTCCATTCGGCGGACCGCGAGCTGCGGCGGTGTTTCGAGGAGCGGTTGCGGGTGCTCGGCTGCGTGATACAAACGGCCGCCGATGCCGACTGTTTGTTATTCGACGCCGACCCGTGGAATGCGGACGCCGCCGATGAACTCCACCGCTTGCGGGATCATTTTCCCGACGCGGCCATCGTGGCACTGATGAACTTCGCGCCTCCGGAGGACGTCCGCCGCGCGATTCGCCACGGCGCGGACGTTGTCGTTCCAAAACTGATCGACGATCGCGCCCTGTCCGCCGTGCTGGCCGAAGCCGAAATCAGCGCGACGGATACGCCGCAACCGTCAGCTTGCGAAAGCTGACGTCGCTCGTCGCATCGTGCCCCTGCAGGATGAAATGCCCGGCATTCAACCGGCGTCCGCGGCGGGGGTTTTCGTTGGGTTTCCGCTGGTCCCGCCAGCTTGCCACCTGGTAGCCGTTGACCCACGAGGCGAACCGGTCGCCGTGCGCCACCAGCGTCAGCGTGCACCATTCGTTGTCGTCGGGAATGACACGGCGGGCCTTCTGGAAGCGGAAGATCGCCCCAGTGCCGTAGCCGGTTTTGTAGTCGTTCGGCTTCGTGCGGTCGCCGTCGGCGAAGCCGTTGTGTACCTGCAGCTCGTAGCCGTTGGCGGGCTGTTTCGCGGTGCCGGGCATCGAGCGGAAGAAGATGCCGCTGTTGACGTTTTTCGCGTTGGTCCGCACGCCGGCCCGCAGGACGAAGTCCCCCCACGCATCGACGCTCTGCAGGAAGACGTGTCCCTTGAGGCGAATCGCACCGTCGTCCAACTTTGCGGTCCCCTTCGCGCCGGGGACGACTTTCCAGCCGGTCAGGTCCTTCCCATTGAAGATCGGCTTCCCACCCAGCGGTTTCAGCAGCACCTTACGGAATTCAATCTTCTTCTCGCGGAATTGCAGGCCGATGAACCCGCCCGCCAGGACGTGCTTCGAGGTATCGGTGAAATCGAGGACTTTCTTTCCGTCGAGCGTGACCGTGAAGTGGTTCCCCCGTGCGACGACGTGGTACGACTGCCATTGCCCTTCGTTGGCGACTTTCACGTCGGCGACTTTTCGCGCGACGAAGCTGCCGCTGGCGAACGCTTTGTGGGTGTCGCACATGTTGAGTTCGTAACAGTCGACGGCGGGGTTGGTCGGCTTGAAGGCCGTCCGCAGGAAGACGCCGCTGTTGCCCCCCTTTTCGAGCCGGTATTCGCATTGCAGCTCGAAGTCGGCGAAAGGGATGTCGGTGACGAGCAGCCCTTCTTTTCCCGAGTCGGCCGTCAGCACGCCGTCGACCACGCGCCAGTTGGCGTCGCTGTTGGCGGTCCAGCCGAAGGTCGTGCGGCCGTCGAAGAGCCTGATCCACCCGGCTTCGAACTGTTCGCGGGGCAGGGCGTACGAACGCCCGCCGTCTTTCGCGAACACCGGCGTGATCGGCGCGTGATTGCCGGCATCGGCGGGGGTCTTGCCGCCCGCGGCCGCGGGGACGCTCTTGTCCGGCTCGCCAATCGTTGGTGCCGGCTGCGGAGTTTCACCACAGCCGGCGATGGCGATCAACAGCGCGGGCAGCCATGGGATTTTTCGCAGGGCGTGCTGGACTTTGGCTCGAATCATCATCGACTGTCCCGTGTCTTAGCGGTCGTCCCTTGCGCGTCAACCGCTCAAGCCGAGCCGGTTCTTCACTTCATTGAGTGGAATTGTCTCTGTCTGTCTGGCTCTCTCGTCGAGCAGTTCCATCAGCGCCGCATTCTTTCGCGTGCGTGCGATTTCGAGATCAAAAACATCGACGATCCTAAGGAGAAACTCAGACCCGTCGGCCGTTCGAATGAGGACATCTTCCTCGCGGGCTTGGTCCAGTAGCATGTGTAACTCCGTCGCATCGCGAGGAACATCGATTGTTTTCATCGCTCGCCCTCAAGTACCGTCGCGAAACCGCTGTCTATGTCCAACAATAGACCAGCACATCCGGAACGAACATCCCTTCGAGGAAGTTTCCCGTGAGGCGGACTTCTCCCGCCGGAACGTCTTTGAGAGCGTTCCGCAAACGTACGACAATGGGATCATCGGGTGGAACGCCGGTCAAGTGGCTGGAAATGATCGCTTCGATTCCGGATGCACGCAAGATGTCCCCGACCCTGCGATAGAATACCAGCGGTCCGGATTGCTCGACGATCGGCGACGCCAGCACCAGCGTCCATCGCGACGTCTCATCGTCAAACAGCCAGAATGCGGCGACGATCGGGACTTGTTCCCGATCCAGCTCGGCCAGGAAATCGCGTCCGGCTTGAATGACGTCAGCGGACAATTCGTGCACTACCAGTTGTGTGTAAGCCATGCGAGGACTCCATGGACAGGGTCGGCAATCGCAGAGATCATGGCCGAAGCCTTGTATTGCGGAATGGTGGGATCATAACGGCTGGATTCCTTCCAGACTTTGACGGTGTTCCAGTTGTCGTCGAGATCTTTGTCCTGCTGCGTCACGTTTGTCAGTTCGATTTGCAGGCCCGCGGTCGTGACCAATTCCGTCAGATCATGCTTCCAACTGCTCTGCACTCGCTTCAAATCCGGAAAGTCGTATTCCTGGACCTCCTTGGCAATGCATGCCATGAGTGCGCACTCCACCGCATAGCCCGCAAGATAATACGCGCCGGCGAAGTGGCCGCTTGCGAGAAGTACCTGGGCCTCGGCAAGCCGCATCTTCGCCAATTGTTGAAGATCATCGCGATTCATTCGCGCGTTTTCCCATCGAGTCCCCTGTTAGCCATTCTACGCCATCACCTCCCGCACCGCCTGCCCCTTCCCATCCTTCGTCACAAAAAACGGCCGCTTCTCGACCGTCGCGTGGTACTTCGGGCTGACGCCCATCAGCTCGAAGATCGTCGCGTGCAGGTCGGTAATCGTCACCGGGTTTTTGATCGTCGTGCAGGGCGGGTCGGGGCTCGTTTCGCCGTAGAGGAAGCCCTGCTTCACGCCTCCGCCGAACAGCAGCACCGAACCCGCCCCGGTGAAGTGGCGGTGCATGCCGAATTCCTTCAGCTCGCCGATCACGTTCGGCTGCTTCACCTGGTCGCGGACGGGCTTGTTGATTTTGCCCTCGATGAGCACCGAGCGGCTGAACTCGCTGGCCAGCACGATCAGCGTGCGGTCCAGCAGCTTGCGGGCGGCGAGATCTTTCACCAACTGCGCGACCGGCCGGTCGATCATCTGCTTCAACTCCCGCAGCCGCGTGTGGCCGTTGTCGTGCGTGTCCCAGTATTTGAAGGGGATGTACTCCGAGGAGACCTCGATGAACCGCGCCCCGGCTTCCGTCAGCCGCCTCGCCAGCAGGCAGCCCAGACCGAAGCGGCCGGTGTTGTAGGCGTCGTAGGATTTCTTCGGCTCGGCGGTGAGGTCAAACGCCTTGGCCGCGGGGGAATCGAGCAGCCGGTGGGCGCTCTCCAGCGACCGCAGCAGCGATTCCCGCTGGAAGTCGCCCGCTCTCGTTCCCAAGCTGGAGCTTGGGAACGAGGGGGACGCCTTCAGCAGCTTCAGGTAGTTCTCGCGGCGGCGGCGGAAGCGTTTCATGCTCATCCCCGCCGGCGGCCGCACCGTGTTGATCGCCTGCGCCGGCTCGGGAATGCGAAACGGCCCGTACTCGCTGCCGAGGAAGCCCGACGTCTGAAACGCCTTCAGCTCTTCCGCCTCGCCGTTGCCCGCGTAAGGCTGCCCGATGTCGATGAACGCCGGCACCGCCTTATTCCGCTGCCCGAGCGCCTTCGCCATCCACGCTCCCAGATGCGGGGCGGCGACGGTCAGCGGCGGCTCGTACCCGGTGTGCCAGTGGTACTGGTGCCGGGAGTGCAGGATGAACCCGAGGTCGCCGACGACGTGCGAGCGGATGAGCGTCCCGCGGTCCATCACGCCGGCGATGTGCTCGAGGTGCTTCGACAGCTTGATGTTGTCGACGGCCGAGTCAATCGCCGGAAACGTGCTGGCGATCTCGGTGGCCTTCATTCCCTTCTTGAACGGCGAATACCGCTTGGGGTCGAACGTCTCGGTGTGGGCCATCCCGCCGGCCATCCACAGCAGGATGCAGGAGTCGGCCTTCGGCGCGAGTTTGCGGTTCGCCTCTTCCGCGGCGGGGCTGACTTGCGGATTCGCGGCCAGTCCTGAGAGCGTGGCGGCGGAGGCGGTTTTGAGGAAGTCGCGTCGTTGCATGGGGTCACCTTGTTTCGTTCGCTGGAGTCCGTCCTCGAAGCGGCAGGCATCCGATATTGTAAACTTCAAAATCGCCTTCCGCCAAATGGCCTGTGTTCGATCTCGAGGAACCTGGGAAGGAGGACGCGGCTGCGACATTGCCGCCGCGTGCATCGTTCACGAACGGCGTTGACCCCACTTCCACCCTGGCGGACAATTGGATTGCGACGCGGAACTTCGTCGTTCACTCTTCCGAGCGGGCATGACATCGTGAAGGTGCGCCAGTTGCTCAGACGGCTGCGGGATGACGGCTGGTTTGTCGACCGCACGCGAGGCGACCACAGACAACTGAGGCATCCGACAAAGCCGGGGACCGTTACGGTTTCCGGCCATCTTCGCGACGACGTCCATCCCAAAACCCTCAAAACCGTGCTGCGGCAAGCAGGACTGGAGGACGAGGAATGAATCAGGAATACACAGTCATCTACGAGCCGGGGGAGCGAAACTGGTCGGCGTTTGTTCCCGACCTTCCCGGTTGTATCGCCACCGGTACGACACTCGACGATGTCGAACGGAACATTCGCGAAGCCATCGAGTTCCACATCGAGGGCCTGAAGTCGCATGGCGAGCCTGTGCCGCAGCCTTCCATTGAAGCCGGTCGAGTCACGGTTTCGATGCCGTAGGCCGTGCTTGCATCGCGCTGCAGGACCGGCCGGAAACCGCCGCATCGTAACGAGTTGGCTGGTGCGTAAGCCTGCCGGCTTACCCGCGTTCGCGATAACAGTACCCGGCGAAATACAGCCCCGCGAGCACCTTGGGGTCGATCGCCACGCCCCGCTGCACCGCGGCGGCGACCCAGTCGTCGAATTCGTCGAGCGGGACTTCGTGCACCAGGATGTCTTCCGAGGCGTCCCCTCCGCCGGGGCCGACCCGCCGCAGACCCGACGCGCGATAGAACGTGATCACCTCCGACGTCAGCCCCGCCGACGACGGACCGCGGAACAGGTACCGCATCGACTCCGCCGCGTAGCCGACTTCCTCCTGCAGTTCGCGTTGGGCGGCCTCGGCGAGGTCTTCGTCGGCTTCGCCGGCAACGTCGCCCGCCAGGCCGGCCGGCAGATCGGCGACGCGGCAGTCGACCGGCTTGCGGTACTGTTCCGTCAGCAGCAGGCGACCCTCGTCGGTGACGGCGACAATCGCCACCACGCCGGTCGCGTTCGCCCGCTCGACGTATTCCCAGCCGTCACAGCTCACCAGCCGCAGAAATCGGCCGGCAGCGACGATTTGCTTGTTTTGTTTGTCGCAGTCTGAATTCACATGTCGCTCCGCTGGTCATTCGTTCGTGGCACGCGAACCTTTGTGTCGCTTGGTGTGGAATCGTATGATACTTCGAAACCGCGAACGATCCATTCCCTGCCGCCTTCGAGGAGCCGACCGCCATGACTCGACGCCTGTTTGCCGTGCTGCTGCTCTCTGCCGTCGTCGCGCTTCCCGCTGCCGTTCGTGCCGCGGACAAGCCGGTGAAGAAGGCGAAAGTCCTGTTTCTGACGCAGAGCAAGGGGTTCATGCACGGCTCGGTCCGCCGCCGCGGCGACAAGCTGGCGCCGGCGGAGGTCGCGATGAAGCAGCTCGGCGAGCAGACCGGCCTGTTCGAGGTGCACAGCTCGCAGGACGCCGCCGCCGACTTCACCGTCGACAACCTCAAGAAGTACGACATCGTCTTCTTCTACACGACCGGTGAGCTGCCGATCTCGAAGGAGACCCGCGAGTACTTCCTCAACACGTGGCTCAAGCAGAAGGGGCATGGGTTCATCGGCTTCCACTCGGCGACCGACACCTACCGCAGTAACCCGAACAACAAGGCCCAGAACGAACGCTACCGCTGGTACTGGGACATGGTCGGCGGAACGTTCAACGGACATCCCTGGAACGCCGGCAACACCGTCACGATCACCGTGCACGACACGCAGTTCCCCGCGATGAAGCCGTTCGGCAGCGAATTCCGCATCAAGGACGAAATCTACCAGTACCGCAACTGGCAGCCGAAGAAGGTCCGCGTGCTGATGAGCCTCAACATGGAGAAATGCAAGCCGCAGCGCCCCTACCACGTGCCGGTCGCCTGGTGCAAGAACTGGGGTGAAGGCAGGATCTTCGTGAACAACCTGGGGCACAACAACAGCACCTGGACCGACAAGCGGTTCCTGAAATCGACCGAGCTGGCCGTCCGCTGGGTGCTCGGCCTCGAAAAAGGCGACGCGACCCCCAACCCGAAGGTCTCGGCGGCGGAAGAAAACAAGGCGAAAGCGGCCGCGGGAAAATGACCGCCGAGCGGCATGGTGGAATTCCCGGTTGCGGTTCTGACGCCGTCGTGCAAGAGTGGGGGACACGGAAGCCTGGATTGCGGCGGATGTCGCGCATGACCGGCCGATTCGATGGCATCGTCATCCCAGAAATCTTCAGATCCTCGCCCGGCACTCGACGACGAAGATACGTACCGTCTCCTTCCCGCGGAGCCGAGATCAAGCGCCGGGAATGAGAGCACGGAATCCACCGGCGAGTCGTGGGCCGCGCCCGTCGGCGCCAGGCCGAAACGACGAAAGAGGAATCGCGAAGCGGAAACGCGCTGGGACGCCGATGCCCGGGACGCCGACGCGGCGACGGCTGACGCGGTGCGGGAATGGAAACCGGACACCGGCTGGCGGGAGTTGCCGCTGGTCTCGGCCGTGTGGTTTCCCTTCACCGATCGCGGCTGGAAAGTGCTGCTGGTGTATTCGCTGTTGCTGTGGGCTGCCGTGCTGTTGCCGCTGGTGGGGGCGATCATCGCCTTCATCGCGATGGTGCTGCATTCGGTGCTGCTGCTGGAGACGGCCAATTACACCCTGGAGGGCATCCCCGGCGGACCGCGGTTCCCCGACCTGCTGAGTTGGGACACGATCAGCGCCGGGCTGATGGGGCTGGTCGCGTTCATGATCGCGGGGCTGCCGCTGCTGATCGGCACGGTGATCTCCCTCAAGTTCGGCGCCGTCCCGGCGGCGCTGCAGACCGTGCTGGTCTCCGTCGCGCTCTTCTACCTGCCGATGGCGTTCGTGGCCCTCGCCGAGCAGCAGAGCGAACGGGCGCTCAACCCGCTGCTGGTGTTTCGCGGCATCAAGCAGTTCCCCGTCCCCTACGTCACGCTGTGCGGCACGGCGGCGGCGGCGTTTCTGCTCCCCCAGCTCGTGCTGATGCTTCTCGGCCTGCCCGTGTTCTTTCAGTTGTATGTCTTCTCCTTTGCCTGGCTGTACGTCTCGATCGGCTTGATCCGGGCCATGGCGCTGGTCGCGCGAAAACAGGAACTGACGTTTGAAGAGCGTGAGTAAGACGATTCCCTCCCATCAGCCGCCGGGCGCTAGCCCCCGGTTGCTGCGGTTGTCCGTGTTTCTCGCCAAACCGGAAGCTAGCGCGTGTCGGCTGATGTGGGATCCGCGTTCGAGGTGTTACCGACAATCCCATGGCCCGCATCGAAGCCGACCGTGAAGACCTGATGGCCGAGGCCGTCGCGCTCGTCCGCCGGGTGGAACTGGCGTTACCGGGGCAGGACGAACCCCTCGTCTGCGGCTTCCGGCGCGACGGGGGTTTCTCGGTCTACGTGGGGCAGGACCCCGTGTTCCACTTCGACGCCGCACTTCGTTTGCGGCGGGCGTTCCGCGGCGGGAAGCTGTATCGCACGCAGGGAGACACGCTGGCCGAATTGTCGCGGGTCCGCCGGCCGAAAGCGGAGAGCGGAAGGCGGAAGGCGGAAGGCGGACAAACGCATCCAGTTCTCAATTCTCAACTCTCAACTCTCAACTCTTCCACCACTCACCAGACATCGACGACGCTCATCCGCCGCGACCTGCCGCCGGCGACGCTGGCGGAGTTTCTCGGCGAGATGCAAGCGACGCTGCAATCACTTCAGGCCGCGGTCGCGAAGGGCCGCGCGACCGTGCATCGGCAAGTTCCGGTCGACGACACGGGGTTGCTCACCGACGTGGGACGCATGCTGGCCCGGATCGTCGAAGCGCAACCGGCGCTGGCCCCCGCGATCGCCGGCAAGCGTTGACTTCCATTAGACTGAAGCGGAAGCCGGAAAGCGGCCAAGTGGCTCCGGCAACTCTCAACTCTCGAGTCTCGACTCTCGACTTTCAACAAGGACCTCGCATGCAAGTTCGTGACAATCGCGTCAAGCGGATTCTGGCAGAAGGGGAAACGTGCTACTCCAGCTCGGTGCGGCTTCCCGAACCGGGACTGTGCGAAATCCTCGGCTACGCCGGCTTCGATTTCGTGCTGATCGACGGCGAGCACGGGGCGCCCGACTTCGCGGCGATCGACCGCATGGTGCAGAGCTGCTGGGCGGGCGGGACCGTCCCCTTCTATCGCGTGCTGCACAACGACGACGAGGCGACGATTATGAAGGTGCTCGACCTCGGCGTGCAAGGCATTCTCGTCCCGCATTGCCGCTCCGCCGCCGACGCCCGGTTTCTGCAGCAGGCGGCGTGGTATCCGCCGGCCGGCCGCCGCGGGTTCGGTCCCGGTCGCGGCATGTTGTGGGGCCGGGTCTCCACCGACGACTACTTCCGGACGATCAACGACACGATCTTCCTGTTCGCGCTGGTCGAAGACCCGGAAGGGGTCGAGAACATCGACGAGATCGCCGCTGCCGGCCTGGATTGCCTGTGGGTCGGCACCGGCGACCTCGCGCTGGGCTACGGCTTCCCCGGCCAGCGAAAGCACCCCCGCGTGATGGAAGCCGCCGCCCGAATCCTCGACGCCTGCCGCCGGCACAACGTCGCCTGCGGCTACCCGGCCGGCGACGTCGCCGAAGCGCAATGGGCGGCCGAGCAGGGTTACCGGCTGATCGGTTTCGGCGGGGCGGAGAGCTTCATCATGCGTGCGGCCCGCGATTTTCTGGAGGGTGTGGGGCGGTAGAGCTTGAATTCCAGCCTCAAACTTCCACCTGCCGCTCCGCCGTCACGTGCTCGTGGTCCCGCAGGTGGTCCATGCAGTAGCCGTGGTCGCCGTCGCAGCCGCTGCAGTAGCGGAATTCCATCTCGGGGTGCGACGTGTCGGTGATGCCGCAGACGGTGCACTTGTGGAAGAACGCCGGCTCCTTCTTCGTCATGCGGACGATCTGCCCCGCCATGTGCCGGCGTCCGCCGCGTATGCGGTAGTAGATCGCGTTGCCGAAGAACAGCAGGAAGTTCAACACCGAGGCGACGATCAGCAGTCGCGTCTGCCAGCCGCCGAACAGGACGGCGAAGCCGTAGCCGATCCACGTCAGCAGCGCCAGCCATTTGATCTTCACCGGCAGGATGAAGAAAATGTACAGCGTGAACTCCGGGCACAACGCCGCGAACGCCAGAAACACCGACCCGTACAGGAAGCCGTTCGACGCCGGAAACTGCGGCGTCACAAACGCCGCGGCCACGGTCGCGACGTAGCCGATCAGCAGGAACACGTTGTAGCGGAACGCCCCCCAGAACTGCTCCAGGGCGGTCCCCATCAGGTAGAACAGATTCCAGCCGAACAGCAGGCACAGCAGGTTGGCGAACGGCGGAACGGCGATGAACGTCAGCAGCCGCCACACCTCCCCGTCGAGCACCTTGTCGGGGACGAGCAGCAGCGATTCGATCCCGGCCAGCGCCGGTGCGTTCCCCTGCCCGGCTTGTGACGCCATCATCAGCCCGAACCCGAACACCTGCAGCACGATGATCGCCACCGTGACGTTTGCCACGGAGAATCGGCCGAAGCGGCGTTCGAGTCGGTCGAGAATGGGCATCGATTGAATGGAGGTTGATGGTTTATGGTTGGTCGGTTATGGACAATCCATCAGCCAATGGACCATCCTGCGAAAGTTAACGATTGGTTCGCTGTCGGACTCTGCGCCGAAGTCACTCCTGAGAAAAGTAGAAGTACCAGGCGATCAATGAGAGAAGCGCGGTGAAGATCGCGGCCAACAGCCAACAGACCGAGCGTGCAATGGCGACACTTTTGGTCCCAATTGCCTCCATGCAGGCTTGGCCCGTCGCGCCTTCGAGAAAATCGCGGGGTGCGACCGCACACGCGAGACAAAAACCAATCAGTGCGCCAATCCCGGCAGTCCCAAATGGACCGATCAGGATTGCCGAGAATTCCCGGGGAGTTGGAGGCCAATCGATGAGACCGGCCAGTCGGATCGACAAAATGGCTCCGACCACAGCGCCAGGTACTGCGCAACAAATCGACACGATTCGAATCCTGCGCCGATAGCCACCCACCTCGAATCCAAGCAGTTGCGATGCCTCCCTCATGCTTTTCGGGAATCTGACTGGCTTCGCTTCGTAGGATTTCTTGCAGGAAGGACACGTGCTTCCCGCTGCCTCGCGTTCAGTCAGCAGCATTTGACAATGTGGGCAAGTGATTGCTGGCATGCGTTGACCCCGTCGTTTACTTCATTGCAGACTTCCCTCCGGGCGACAACGACCGAATCCGGATGTTTCGCAATGCCCCGGTCGTCTGCCACGTCGCGAAGCCGAACGGTTTCGACGGTTCAACTTCCACGCGCAAGGAGAGCTTCTTCCCCTTGATCTTCACGTCGACGATTTTCTTCCCTTCCAACCACGCTTCGACCTTGTCGTCGGTGACGCGGAGGCGGACGGGGTACCAGGTCTTGTTCTTGAACCGGCGGTAGGTGGTCGTTTCGTTTTCGGAGGCGTCGTTGCCGTCGAGGCTGGAGATGCCGCACACGCCGCCCCCCCAGCCGCCGATGATCAGCGACAGGTGCTTCTTCCCTACGGGGAACGTCAACCCGCAGAAGAAATCGCTGCCGTCGACCCGCATCGCTTCGAGTTGCACCTCGTAATTGATCGTGGGCAGCTTGCGTTTCGTGTGCACGCCGGTGATGTTCGAGCCATAGCCGAGGATGAGCCGCCCGGATTTGACCTCGACGGTCCCCTCGCCGCCGAACTTGGTTTTCGTCCAGCCTTTGAACGACTTTCCGTCGAAGAGCGACGTCCACTTCACGGGTTTGCCGGCCTGAACGGGTTTGCGATCCGCCCCGGGAACGGCCAAGACGACCACGAGCAAAGCCGTCGCCGAGAGCAAACCGGAACGTGCAAGTTTCATCGAAAACCTCGATCAAAACAGCCCAGGCAGAAACCGCTAATGAACGCTGATAAACGCTAATCAGAGAATCCATTAGCGTTCATTAGCGTCAATCAGCGGTTCCCTTGTCGATTGTTATTCCGCCGGCCCCATCGCGCCCTTCAGCGTGCTGCGGTCGAACTCGGCCGGCGTTTCTCCGTGGGCGGCGTACAGGTACAGGACCGCCTGGAAGATCCCCTGCAGCGTCGACTGCACCAGCGACAGCACGATCAGGTACAGCACGGCCAGCACGACGGCGACGATTCCGCCGACCGCCCCCCCCACCGCGAGCCCGACCACGATCACGATGAACGCCGGGATCGCCAGCAGGAAGAAGATGATCCCGAACCCGAAGTGGCTGATGAGCTGCTCGCCCCACGTCTCCCGTAGCAGCGAGGCCGACGTCTTGAAGGCGTCGATCGGCCCCTTCCCTTCCACCACGAGCACCGGCACGACGAGGAAGGTCGTCATCGTCCACGCCGCCCCCAGCAGGGCGACCACGATCTGCCCCACCCAGTCGACCCGTTCCTCGATCGCCCGCAGGATCAGCCCCACCGTCGCGGACAGCAACGACCAGCCGAGAATCTGAGGCAGCCGCAGCGTCGCCGACTTCATCGAGCTGCCGAACGTCGGCTCGTGCCCGGAGAGCTCCTGCACGGCGGCCCCGACGACGGCGGAGTTGAAGAACGTAATCACGAAGTAGTTGCAGAAATAGAACAGGAACAGGATTGCGTAGTAGACGACGTGTTCCACCGGCTGTGCGTTGCGGGCCGGCGGCTTCCACGTGTCGGTGAGAAACATCGGGACGGCGAAGGAAATCAGAATCAGGATGCAGGCGATCCCGGAAAACAGCGGAAACAGCAGCAGCTTCTTATTCCGCTTCAACACCGCCCAGCTCGACCCCATCGCGTGCCAGGTGTAACTGATTCGATCAAACATCGCAGGGCCCTCTGTGAAGAGACAGATTTCGTGATCGGTCGATTGGACGGATATTCTCCGACATTCGCATGCGATTCGCAAGAACGAACCGGCGGTTGCCGCATTCTGGTGAGTGGTGACCACGCACCTGGTCGTCACTCTCCCCGGTTCGCGGCTCGATCCTGGTACGCCGGCCAGAACTCGTCGACGCTCGCCAGCCGCGCTGTTTCGTAGTCGCCGGGCCGCAGCTCGACCGGGCGGCCGCTGTGCCGGGACACTTCGTCCGCGATCCGCTCGCGCGTCAGCGATTCGCGGGGGACGGTGACTTTCTTCAGCCGGGCGGGTCCTGTCGACGCGCCGGGCGGAATGTAACACTCCCGCGGCGGAAGGTAGATCGTCCCATTGCTGAAATCGACGGCAAACGCGATCACCCCCGGAATGAAGAAAAAGAACAGCCCGATCGCGTCGAGGGCGACGATCCCCCAGTCGAGTCGCCCGGCCGGCTGCCCGCGACGTTCGGGATGCAGAATCGTCCCGCACCCCGCCGACCCGGCTGCCAGCGCCACGCAGGAACACAGAAACCGCCGCCGCGAAACGCGAAAAGAATCGGGCATCTCGAAACCGCCGGCGCCGTGCGAATCGAAGGGAAGTCAAGAGGAGACCCGCCGCTGCGTGGGGAACTCGCTCCGCGAGTTCCAGACGGGACTCGCGGAGCGAGTCCCCCACCTTGGCGGGAAACGGCCGGGGGTTATACGCGAAGGTGCCGCTGTGGCTCAATACGGAGAGTCCCGACGCCGCCAGCACGCCCCGCGGGTCTCGCGGCCGGGCCGGCAAGGCCGGCGGGGGCGAATGGCGGCGGTGTCATCATCCATGATGATGCTGCTGTCGAAAACGAAGAGTGCATCATGAACGACGCCGCTCCTCTCACGCCCGCCCCCGGCATCCGATCGCGGGCCGCTCCCCGCCGTCGGCGCGCACGATGATCGCAGCCATGCCGTGGCATAGTTCGCACCTCCTTTCGCGGGTTGTGTTCCCGCGGGTCACAATTCGGGGAGATCGTGGCTCTGGTACGGGAGGGGCGTCAAGAGGAAATCTGCCGAGACGCCCTTCAACGAAACGAACCGCGTTGCCGACCCGCAACCGCATTCCACGAATGGCACGGCTGCCGGGGATGCGAGCGATCGATGCTCCGAAGAATCCGTACTGCAAAGGCATCAAAGTTTTGATTCCTGCGCAAATCGTGGTGAATGCAAACGGGCCGGAACTCAATGACAGAAAAGCTGATGACAAAAAAACCGCTGAATTGGAGTGAAGAGTCATCTTATTGTCATCAATCTTTCTGTCAGCAGGCTCCAAACGATCGATGCCCCTGCTTTTGGGACCGAGTGTGGACAGAGAGAATTCTTCACCCCCCCCAATTGATAACCCGCCCCTCAACAGAGTCAGAAAGAGGCGGGTGAAAAATTGGGGGTGAAAAATGGCTCATTTCAATGTTTGGTTGCGGCTTCGCCGCGCTGGGCGATCGGCGGCATCCGTGGTTGGACAAATCCGCCCGCCGGCAAGCCAGGAACGGGACTGAGTTGGAACGGAAAGTTGGAAACGAGCTCAAACGAAACACGAAAAGCGGAAAGCAGAAAACTACTGCGCACCCGACTTCCGACCTGCGACCTACGTCCCCGGTTCCGCGTCCCGCCGGGAGAATTCTTCACCAGCACCACGCCGCGACCCGCCGCCGGGCCGCCGCACGGCGAGTGTGCGGGCGTCACCACGCCGCAGGTCGGGGACCGTCAACCGCTCCGCAGTGCAGAACGGAAGCGTTCGGGTGGAATGGCTGGTTGACGTCGTGAGTCCGGGAGAGCAGACGGTCTCCCGGCCGGAATGCCGTGGAGATTGGTGACCCACCGCTGCCAGCGGCACCCGGCGCCGAGACCCCAGTCGGCCAGGTGGGCGAGCCGTTCCGGTTCTTCCGGTTGGGAAAGCTGCGCGGCCGGCCGAATCGCGATTTCCGCGACGACCGCTATCCCCCCGCGAATCGCTTCGAGCCGTCCCGTCGCGGCAACCGATACGGCCGATGGGGAAGCGGAAAGCGGAAAGCGGGACGCCGTCGATCAGAGATCACCCATCAACCATCAGCTTATCCCCCGCAATGCACCTCTCGCCCCTTTTCCGCCTTCCGCTTTCCGCTTTCCGCTTTCCGCTCGCGGCGCTGCTGCTACCGGTGCTGCTGGCGGCCTGCGCGAATCGCTATGCCGCCCTGGCGCCAGACGACGCTGCTTCTCCGCCTTTGGCTCATCCGGCGCAGTCCGCGAAGTTGGCCGTCGCCCCGAGCGTGCCGGAGGACTCAGTACTCAGTACTCAGTACTCAGTACTCAGTGACGCGGCCGGCCCGCACGACGCGGCGAACGTCGTTCCCGCGGCTGCCGAGGCTGAAATGCCCTCGCTCACGCTGGTCGAGCTTGAGCAGATCGCCCTCGAATCGAACCCCACGTTGATGCAGCTTGCCGCCGTCGTCGACAAGGCCCGCGGCATTCATGAGCAGGTGGGGTTGTATCCCAATCCGTCGGTCGGCTACTCGGCGAGCGAGATCGGCAACGAAGGGAAGGCCGGGCAGCAGGGGGGATTCATCGGGCAGACGATCGTCACGGGGGGCAAGCTGCGGCTCAATCGCGACGTCGCCTGCTGGAACATTCAGGAGCTGAGCTGGGAGTACCAGGCCCAACGGCTCCGTGTGCAGAACGACGTTCGCCGCCGCTACTACGACGTCATCGGGTCGCGGCGGCGAATGGCGATCGCCGCCGATCTGCTGAAAATTGCTGAAGCCGGTGCGAAAATCGCCGAGCAACTGCTCAAGGCGAAACAGGCGTCGAAGGCCGACGTGCTGCAGGCGCGGATCGACCTGAACCGCGTGCGGATCATCCAGCAGAACGCAAAAATCGACTACGACGCCGCCTGGCGACGGCTGACGGCGGTTTTGGGCCGGCCGACGATGTCGCCGCAGCCGCTCGCCGGGACGCTGACCGGGGCCGTTCCGTCCTGGAAATGGGATTCGGCGTGGGAGAAGCTCGCCGGGGGCAGCCCGCAGATTCAGGCCGCCCGGTCGCGCGTGCAGCGGGCGCTGATGGAGATCCGGCGGCAGGAAGTGCAGCCGATCCCGAACCTCAGCACGCAGTTTTCCGTGCAACAGGATGCCGGCACGGGGGACACGATCGCGGGGGTTCAGATCGGCGTGCCGCTGCCGGTCTTCAACCGCAATCAGGGAAACATCCGCGTCGCCCAGTCGGAATACCACCGCACGATCCGCGACGTGCAGCGGCTGGAACTGCAGCTTCGGGACGGTCTGGCGACGGCGTTTCGCAACTTCCGACAGGCCGAGAATCAGGTCGCCCGCTACGAACAAGGCATTCTCGATAACGCCCGCGAGAGCCTGAAGCTTACCGAAGAGAGCTACGAGGCGAGGCAGGTGAGCTTCCTGCGGGTGCTGACCGCCCGACGCACGTACTTCGAAGCCAACCTGCAATACGTCGAGGCGTTGATCGCGTTGCGACAGGCAAGCGTGGTCATCGACGGCTTCGTGCTCACCGGCGGGCTGACCGACGTTCCCGACATCGCCAGCCGCCCCTTCAGCGGCCTCGGCCAGCGCGGCCAGGCGCTGAGCGGGCAGTAGACGTAGTCCCCGTTTAGCCGCGACTCGAAGGCTTTGCGCAGAGGAGCGAGGCGTGGATCCACATCCCAGGGATTTTCGGAAATCCCTGGGATGTCAGGCCGCGCTCCTCTCCTAAGACTCCGAGTCGCGGCTAAACGGTTTCAGCGTGCGTCGCCGGGCGAGAATTCGGTCGGCTGCTTCGTTTCGACGGTGATCTTCTTCCACGATTCGCCGTTCTCGCGCATCGCGCGGAAGTCGATCGGCCGGTAGGCGAATTCGAGGTGCGGCGTGCGAATCGCTTGGCTGGTGGCGAACGAACGGACTGCCGCTTCCAGAATGCCGGTCGCCAGAAGCGTGCGTTCCACCGGGTACGGCTCTTTGCGCGTGGTGAAGAGGTGCTGAATCGCGTGCGACAGCGCCTTGAACAGGCAGCGGTTGCCCCACGGGCCATTGAACAGCATCGTCGCCCGCGGTTTCTTGTCTCCCTTCAAGCGGCAGGCGAAATTCCAGCGGTCGGCGCTGCTGGGAACGATCAGCGTCGCCGCGCGGAAGCCGTCTTTGTAAGTGACGGCGATCGCGTGTGGGCCTCTGGGGCGTTTGAGATTCGGGATCGGCTTCCGCGGTTTCGCCGGCCGGCCCGATCGGCCACGGCCGGGGTAGCGCTGCCGTTTCTTCGCGGCGGCTTTCTCGGCGGCCATCGCGGCGTCGACGAGCGGCTGCGAAATCCGCCCGCTGCGGAGCGCCTTCTTCAACGCGTCGCTGTGCAGCAATTCGACCTCGGAGACGCCGGTCTCGCCCCCCTTGCGGCTTGCGACGAACGACTGCAGGACTTCCAGCGCGTGGAAGTCGTAGCTCTCAAACCCGCCGCCGTGGATCGAGACGGCTTCGGTGAATTCCGCTCCGGCGGGGATTTCGACCATCGGAATCCGCTGCGCCAGCGGGACCGAACTGCCCGCCGCGAACGGAATGCCGTGCTTGCGGCAGACGTCGTACATCTGCTTCGCGTCGGTCCAACTCCAGGAGAGGTGCTTGTCGTTGAAGATCGGGGCGGATTTGCCGGCGGCGAGCATCGGCTTCGTGATCTCGTCGAAGAACCGTTTCCGCGGATACATGTGCTGCCCGAGCTTGTTGTAGGGATACTGCCCGTGCTCCCCGATCGACAGCACGGCATCGACGGTGAATTTCTTCCCGCCGAGACAGACGGCGTCGCGAATCGATTTGAACAACGGGATCCTGAACCGCTTCGACACGTCGCGGGCCATGTCGTTCGCCGGGAACTGGTCCGCGTAGAACGAAACCACGTCGCAGCCCGGATCGACCAGCTTTCCGCGGAAGTAATACGGTTTGAAGAAGTTCTCGAGAATGTTGTAGGCATGCGAGCGGAACCGCCACTCCGTAAACACCGCCGCCACCCGCGGCCGCTTGCGATTTCGCACGACGTCATCTCCGGCGCATAAGCCGCCGGACAGCGCCGTCGCTGCGAGCGAACCCGCGAGAAACTCACGTCGTGTCGTTCGTTGATTCGGCATTTCGATGACGCTTTCCTCACTGGAACGACCCGACCGACCCCGGCTCGTCGCGCCGAAACATCAGCACCAGCCCGAGCACCAGCAGCGCGCTGCCCGCGAAGATGCCCCACAGCGCGGCGACCTCGCCGTCAGATGACATGTGCGGTCCCGCCTTCGAGATGGAGAGCGCGATCGACGACGTGCCGAAGACGACCGCGGCGGCGAGGATCACGACCGAGGCGGCAATCATCTTCAATTGGCGTTCCATTCTTTCGTCCCTTCCCGCTCGGCTCGAACGATTCACGATGCGATTTCGGATGGTGTCGGAACCGGCGGCCTCTCGGACCGCAGCGGCGAACACGTTGCAACTTCCCGTGTCTGCACATCATACCCGAAAACCGCTCCCCCGCCGCGAATTCTTCGTTCCCTTCGTTTCCTTCTGTCCAGACCTCCGCACACGTTGGCAAACTCCGCGACCGCAAATACACTGACGCGACGGCAAGCCGTCGGCTTGGGATTTCGACCTTCGACGGAGTGTGGACTTTAGTCCACGCGAGTGACGCCCGTTAATCCCAGCGAACGGGAACGACACGATTCACCTTCCCTCGCGTGGACTAAAGTCCACGCTACGAGCGACCCCCATGCCCCGTTACGACCACCTCCGCATCGAACCCAAGTGGCAGACCTACTGGGACGAGCACCGGACCTTCCGCACGCCGCTGGACGTCAACGACCCGTCCGTCGCCGGCCAGCAGAAGCTGTACGTCCTCGACATGTTCCCGTACCCCTCCGGCGACGGGCTGCACGTGGGGCATCCGGAAGGCTACACGGCGACCGACATCGTCTGCCGCTACAGCCGCATGCGGGGCAAGAATGTGCTGCACCCGATGGGCTGGGACGCCTTCGGGCTGCCCGCCGAGCAACACGCCATCAAAACCGGCACGCACCCGCGGGACACCACGTACAAGAACATCGACACCTTCCGCCGGCAGTTGAAGATGCTCGGCTTCAGCTACGACTGGAGCCGCGAGTTCTCGACGACCGACCCGGAGTACTTCCGCTGGACGCAGTGGATTTTCCTGCAGATCTATGACACGTGGTACGACCCGGAGTTTGAATGGACGGACGTGCGAAACCGCAAGCGGAAGGGGAAAGGCCGACCGATTGGCGAGTTGCCGATTCCCGATTTCGTGAAAGCCGAGGGGGACGACGCCGTCCGCCGTTACCAGGACAAGCACCGCCTCGCCTACCAGCACGAAGCCCCGGTCAACTGGTGCCCGGCGCTGGGCACGGTGCTGTCGAACGAGGAAGTCGTCGACGGCAAAAGCGAACGCGGCCATCACCCCGTTGAACGGCTCCCGCTGCGGCAGTGGATGCTCCGCATCACCGCCTACGCCGAGCGGCTGCTCGCAGACCTCGACGAAGTCCACTGGCCGGAGTCGATCCGCGCGTTGCAGCGGAACTGGATCGGCCGCAGTGAAGGGGCGGAGGTCGACTTCTTCATCGGCCGCGAAGGCGAAGCCGACCTGATGCGGGGGTTCGTGCAGTGGAAGGCGGTCCGCGAGGGGACCGGCTTCCCGCAGGAACCGCCGGCCGACGTGCTCCGCATCTACACCACCCGGCCCGACACGCTGTTCGGCGCGACGTACATGGTGCTCGCGCCGGAGCACCCGTTCGTCAATCGGATCACGACGGCCGACCGCGCGGCAGCGGTCGAGAGTTATTGCCGGGCCGCCGCCTCGAAGAGCGATCTCGACCGCACCGACCTCGCGAAAGACAAATCCGGGGTCTTCACGGGTTCGTACGCCGTCAATCCCACGAACAGCGAGCGGATTCCGATCTGGGTCGCGGATTACGTGCTGATCAGCTACGGCACCGGTGCGATCATGGCGGTTCCCGCGCACGACCTGCGGGACTGGGAATTCGCCGTCAAGTTCGGGCTGCCCATCATCCCCGTCGTCCAGCCGCCGGACGACTACGAGCCGACAAAAGAGGAACGCGCGCTGGCCATCACCAACCAGGATGACGGTTCCAGAGTCGCGGGCAACGCCAAAGTCGTCGGTCTGGGATTCCCGTTCGCGGGGGAAGGGATGGCGATGAACTCGAACACGTTCGACGGCCTTTCGACGGCGGAGTTCAAAGAAAAGATCAGCGCCGCGATGGCCAAAAGCGGGTTCGGCCGCAAAGCCGTGAATTACCGCCTCCGCGACTGGCTCTTCAGCCGGCAGCATTTCTGGGGCGAGCCGTTTCCCATCTGGCACGAACTCGACGCCGAGGGCAACATGACGGGCCTGTTGCGGACCGACCCGGCAGAGTTGCTTCCCGTCACGCTGCCGGAGAACTTCGAGTTCAAACCGCACGGCCGCCCGGAGCCCCCGCTCGACGAAGCGCCCGACGACTGGCTTTACAAAACCATTGAAGTCGAGGACGAAAGCGGACGGCTAAGCCGCAAGCGTCTGAAGCGCGAAACCAACAGCATGCCGCAATGGGCGGGAAGCTGCTGGTACTACCTGCGTTTCTGCGACCCGCGGAACGACGAGCGGTTCGTCGACCCGGCCCGCGAGCGGTATTGGATGCCTGTCGACCTCTACATCGGCGGCGCCGAACACGCCGTCCTGCACCTGCTCTACGCGCGGTTCTGGCACAAGGTGCTGTTCGACCACGGGCACGTGAGCACGAGCGAGCCGTTCGAGCGGCTGGTGAACCAGGGGATGATTCTCGGAGAAGCCGAACTGACCGGCTACCAGGATGCGGCAGAAAACTGGGTTTCCCTCAAGGACATTTCCGACCCGGATGATTTCAATGGCAAGGCGGTCGATCTCACGGCCGACCAGGTCGAAAAGAAAGGCGAGCACTTCGTCCTGAAGGACAAGCCGTCGATCGTCGTCGATAGCCGCGCCTACAAAATGTCCAAATCCCGCGGCAACGTCATCAACCCCGACGACATCGTCGAGCGCTACGGAGCCGACGCGCTGCGGATGTATGAGATGTTCATGGGCCCGCTGGAGCAGATGAAGCCGTGGAGCATGTCCGGCGTCGAGGGGATCAGCCGGTTCATCGGCCGCGTGTGGCGGATGGTCATCGACGACCGCGACGACCGCTTGCGGCTTAGCCGTTCGATTCAGGATGCCGACCCCAGCGACGAGCAACTGCGCGTCCTCCACAAGACGATCAAGGCGGTGACCGAGGACATCGAGAAGCTGTCGTTCAACACGGCGATCAGCCGCATGATGGAATTCACCAACGCGATGACGCAATGCGACATCCGCCCGAGGCCGGTCATCGAGCCGTTCGTCCTGCTCCTCTCCCCCTTCGCCCCGCACCTCGCCGAGGAACTCTGGGAAGCCCTCGGCCACGATCAAACGCTGGCCTACGAACCGTGGCCGGAATTCGACGAGTCGAAGATCGCCGAAGCGACGATCGAAATCCCAGTGCAGGTGAACGGCAAAGTCCGCGGGAAGATCACCGTCCCCGCCGACGCCGACCAGAAGACGATGCAGCAGACGGCCGAGGAAGACGCCGACGTGCGGAAGCACATCGACGGGAAAACGGTCGTCAAGGTCGTCGTGGTGCCGGGGCGGATGGTGAATTTCGTGGTACGATGACGTCCGCTTGCGGCTTAGCCTTCGCTTGCGGCTTAGCCTTCGTCCGGAGACGCGCCATGCCTCGCCCGATCGTCATCGCCCATCACCTGATCTGGACCGCCTACGGCTGCTGGCTTCCCAACGATCCTCGCGGCAGCGGTTCACGCGCGATCGCCAGTGCGCGAATCGCGGAACTGGGTGAAGTCCATTACGGCCGTAAGGAAATCCAGCCTGCGGGCTTCGTGATTCGCGAGTTCTACGAGAAGGCGGAACACGTGCTGAGTCACCAATTGCTGCGGTTCAAAGTAGACCAGTTTCCAGCCGTCGCCGATGCCCTTTCGGAAGTGATCACGGAGCACCGCTACACCTGCTATGCCTGCGCCGTCATGCCGGACCACGCGCACCTGCTGATTCGCAAGCACAAACATACGGCCGAGGAAATGATCGAGAACTTCCAACAGGCCAGCCGCGATCTGCTGATTGAAGCGGGCGTTCGCGAAGCCGGTCACCCCGTCTGGACGCACGGCGGCTGGAAGGTGTTCCTGGATCACCCGGATGAGATACGACGCACGATTCCCTACGTCGAGCGCAATCCGGAGAAGGAAGGACTTCCTCGACAGGATTGGCCGTTCGTCAAGGAATACGACGGCTGGCCGCTGCATCCGGGACACAGTCCGAATTCGCCGTATGCGCGTCGGCTAAGCCGCAAGCGGGATGGCTAAGCCGCAAGCGGTAATCATCCGTCCTACGCCTCCGCGATCAGCCGGTTGAAGATCTCCTCGTGCTCCGCCACCGCCCGCCGATCATCGAACAGCACGTCGCTGGCGGCGGCGATGCGGCGCTCGACGTCGTGGCGGAAGTCGGCGTCGGTCCCCAGCCGCACGGCGATTTCGATGTACTCGTCGGTGCTTCGTGCGATGCAGTCGTCGATTCCCATCAATTGATAACCGCCGAACGTGTACCGCCCGCGGACGAACCGGCCCGGCAGCGTGATGATCGGCTTGTTCAGCGAAAACCCGTCGAACGCCGTCAGCCCCCCGCCGTAATGCAGCGGGTCGAGCAGCACGTCGGCCGCCGCGGTCAGACTGAGATAGTCGTCGAACGATTGATGGGGCAGCACGACGACGCGGTCGATCACGTCCGGCATCGTCCGCGCCCATCTCGACCGCAGCTTGTGAACGGTCACGTCGTTCCGGTCGCCGGGCACGACGATCCTTCCGGCCGGGTCGCGTCGCAGGATGTCTGCGAACAGCCCGTCAAGGTCCGGGTGGAACTTCTCGATCTTGTGCGGGCAGAGGTAGACGTGGTGGTCGGGGCGGAAGCCGAAATCCGCCCGCGATTTCGGCGAAGGCGACAGCGGCATCCGCGGCTGGCAGGTCAATAACGTCTCGCCGCGGATCAGCCGTTCCGAGTAATGGCGGTCGGCGTCGTCCGGCTCGACGAAGCCGGTCGACAGGAAGTAATCCATCGTCGCGATGCCCGAGGTCACCGGCAGACCGGGGGCCGTGCATTGGATCGGGGCGAGGCGGAAGAACGGCAGGAAGTAGTTCGTGACGTCCGAACCGACCTCCCAGTGGTACAGCACGTCGTAGCGGGCGTCGCGAATCGCATCGACGGCGGCGTCGAACCGGGATGGAATCTCCCGCAGACCGACGCGATCCGTCTTCAGATGCCGGCGGATCGTCTCGCTGCCCGACGCCGCGCAGACAATCTCCGCGTCGAACTCGCGGTACGTCATCTGCCGCAGGATGCCCCCCAGATACCGCAGGAAGACCCCTTCATGTCCTGCGGTGACGACGAACCCGACTTTGGGCCGGCGACCGTAGGTCAGGCTTTCCAGCCTGACCGGGTCGGCCGATTGCCCTCGAAGTCTTTCGGCCGCTCGGTCAGGCTGGAAAGCCTGACCTACGAAGGCCGTCGTACTTCCCAGCGCGTTCTCGAAAATCTGCGCGTAGGCCCGCTTCAACGCCAGGTCGTCGCGGCCGTGGAATTGCAGGTTGTACGGGACCGGGCAGGCGGACGTCGCGATATCCGCCGCCGTCAGTTTCATTCCCGCCGCGGCGATGCGTTCCAGCTCGCGGTGCAGCCGGTCGCGGTAGTCGTCGATCGCCGCGTTGCTCTCGAAGACGGCCGGGCAGAGCGTGGCGATCCAGAGTTCCCACGTTCCGTAGGACGGATTGCTAATCCGTCTTTCGTCGGACGGATTGGAAATCCGTCCTACGGCAACCCGCCGTAGGACTTTCGTGTAGGCGGCCGCGGCGGCTTCGGTCTCGTCGAGCGTCTTGAGCACGTTCCCCAGTGCGACCAGCGTCGCCGGGTCGTCGGGTTCGAGCTGCAGCGCCCGTTCGTAGCAGTCGCGTGCCTGTCGCAGTTCGCGGCGTTGGCGGCGGACGTTGCCCAGTTCGTACCACACCGCGGCGGAATCGGGTTCGCGGACGGCGGCGCGCTCAAATGCTTCGAGCGCTTCGTCGTAACGGCCGACGATCTTCAGCGACGTGCCGAGGTGCCGGTCGAGATGCGGAATCCGCGGTTCGGCCCGCCGGACTTCGTGGAACTGCTCGACAGCCTCGCGATGCCGTCCCGCGCGGGCCAGCGTTTTCGCGAACAGGAACCGCGTGCGGGCGGCGGTCGGATCAATCACGCGGCCGACGCTGCCAGCGTCGGAACGGAAGCTGGCAGCTTCCGCCACGTCGAGCGCCCGCCGGTAGACGTCGCAGGCTTCGTCGGTCTGCCCCGTGTCGCGCAGGGCGTGGCCGAGGCCGGCGTGCGCCTCGGCGGACTGGGGACGCAGCGCGACGGCCTTCCGCAGCACCGGCAGAGCTTCCTCGCTGCGGCCGAGCATCACCAGCACGTGGCCGCAGGCGATGTGGGCCGCGGCGCGTTCGTAGTGACCGGCTTCAGCCGGTCCAGAGACCGGCTGAAGCCGGTCACTACGAACATCCGTCGCCCGCCGCAGCAAGTCCAGCGCGGCGGAGTAGTCCTGCTCGGCCCGCCGCCGTTCCCCCAGTTCGTACAGCGCGGTCACGCAGTCGGCGTCGATCCGCAGGGCCGCTTCGTAATGGGCCGTCGCGTCGGCGCTGCGGCCCTCGACCTTCAGCAGCCCGGCGAGCAGGCAGTGCAGGTCGGCGTCGTGGGCGGCGGCCGATCCCTCTTCGAGAACGGTGATCGCGTCGTGGCGGCGGCCGGTCGATTCCAGGATCGCCGCCAGATTGCGAATCGCGGCCGGCGACGCCGGCCGCAGGTCGCGGGCCTGTTGAAAGCAGGCGACCGCGCCGCCGATCTCCCCCAACCGGTGCAGCAGAATTCCCAGCTCGTTGTAGAAGCGGTCGTCGGCCGGGCGGCGTTCGATCGCCTGCCAGTACGACGAGGCAGCCTCTTCGAGCAGCCCGGCGGCGGCGTAGGTCTGGGCCAGTCGGGCGTGGACGTCGGCCGACTGCGGGCAGAGGCAGGCCAGCCGCTCGAACTGCTGGATCGCCTCGTCGCCGCGATTCTGGGCGGCTGCCGACAACCCCAGCAGGTACAGGGCGTCGTGATGGGCCGGGTCGACGCGCAACACCTGCCGGCAAAGCGATTCCGACCGCTGGAAATCGCCTTGCTCGTGCGATTGGACCGCGTCCTGCAAAATGTCGCTGGCGGCAATCATCGTTGAGACGAGGGTCGAGAGTCGAGGGTCGAGAGCCAGAGGTCGGACTGATGATTCGGATTCACCAGTATCGACAACGGCGGCCCCGCGACTTGAAGGAATTGACCGGGAGGCCGGTTACTTCGCAGGGGATTTCAGGCCGGCCAGCAGCCGGGGGTTCTTGTGCAGCCGCCGCACTTCGTCGGCCGTCAGCGAGCGATTGAACAGAGCCAGCTCGTCGAGCAGGCCGATGTAGCTGACGGCGACGTAGATGCCCGCCTTGTCGACGACCCAGTTCATCGCGATCGCCCGTTTGTCGACCGTGCCGATCTGCTTGCCGTCGATGTACAGCGAGGCCTCGGCGTTCGGCTTTCCGGAGTCGAGGTTCTTCCACGACAGGACGACGTGATGCCAGTCGCCGGCCTTGAAACCGACTCCCTTGACGCGCACCACCGGCGCTTTCGGGCCGGTCGTCGGCCGCGGCTTTTTGCCCGGCTTCACCGCCGCGAAGACGCCCAGCCGGAAGTCGCGCGGCTTGTCGGGGGTGAAGTCGCACCAGATGCCGCCGTTGGTCGCGCCGCGCTCGGTGATCTGCAGCGGGTCGCAGTATTTCGTTTTGAGCATCGTGTTGGGGTTCGTGTTGAGCCACAGCGAGGCGGCGCCGCTCCAGCCCCCCTTGCGGTAGGCGACGTTTCCTTTCGCGGGGAAGTAAATCCGCCCGCCGCGGGGCAGCACGTCGACCGCTTCGAGCGCTCCGCCGCTGACGCCGCGGTCTTTCGCGATGCGAAACACCTTCCGCGGGAAACCCGGCTTGCGTTCGTAGCGGCCGCGTTTGGCATCGACGGTGTACCGCGTCGAGAGCGTCACGCCCCCCTTGCCGTAGTCGGCCCGCACGTCGTTGTCGAATGACGCGTAAAATGTGACAGCTTTCTTCAGCGCGTCGTCCGTCTCGTCGGCGAGAACGGAAGTCGCGGCGAAGAGGCAAGCCACACCAGCGACGATCGGTCGTAATGACGATTGCATCGGAGACTCCTGGGTTGAAGACTTGCAGGGACTCAGCGTGCGGACTTGTCCGCCGCCCGCCGGTGGTACCCCGGACCGCGGAGCACTTTCCCCGGCTTCGCGCCCGTGTACTTGCCGTCGGCGAGCACGACGTGGCCGTTGATCAGAACGTACTTCATGCCGACCGATGGCCGCGTCGGCTGCGACAGCGTGGCGCGGTCCTGAATGGTGTCCGGGTCGAAGACGACGATGTCCGCCGCGAGGCCGACGGAAATCCGGCCGCGGTCGTAAGCCATGATCTCGTTGGCGGCGACGGCGGACATTTTGCGGACGGCGTCTTCCAGCGAGATCACGCCCAGCTTGCGAACGTACAGCGCCAGCACCCGCGGAAACGCCCCCCACGCCCGCGGATGCGACGCGATGAAGCTCGTCGCCCCCGCCGCCGGGCCGACGTCGGTGCAGAAGGAGATGAACGGCTCCTTCATCGCCCGGATCTTGTTCGCTTCCGACATCGTCTCGGGCATCGCGAACGCGCCGGCTTTGACGAGTTCGAAGAACGTCGCCCATTCGTCCCGCTTCGTTTTCGCGGCGATCTCGGCGATCGTGCGGCCGTTGTACTGCGAGAACGGGTGGGCCTTCATGCTCCCCACGACGACTTTGTCCCAGTTGAAACCGGTGTGGCGGAACCAGTTCTCCCAGCCGGCGCCGGTTTCCATTTCGCGGCGGATCGTCTGCCGCAGCTTCGCGTCGTCGAGCCGGCGGCGGAGCGCGGCGCGGCCCTGCGTGAAGTGCCGCGGGTGGATCAGGGCGTCGATCCCCAGCCCGTTGTTGATGTAGGGATAGATGTCGGACGTGACCTGCTGCCCCTTTCGCCGGGCCGCTTTGATTTTGGCCAGGGCCTGTTCCATCTTGCCCCAGTTCTGGCGGCCGGCGGCCTTGAGGTGGAAGATGTGCACCGGCGTGCCGGCCTTGCGGCCGATTTCGAGGGCCTCGTCGATCGCTTCCAGCAGCTTGTCCCCTTCGTTCCGCATGTGGGTGAAGTACCGCCCGCCGGACTGCCCGGCGACCTTCGCGAGGGCGGCGATTTCGTCGGTCGTGGCGTAGACGGCGGGGGGGTAGATCAGCGCGGTCGAGACGCCGATCGCCCCCGCCTGCATCGCCTCGCGGACGAGCACCTGCATGCGTTCCAGCTCGACGGGGGTCGGGCGGCGGTCGACCTCGCCGATGACGATCCGCCGCACCTGCGTGTGGCCGACGGTCTGCACGACGTTCATCGGCAGGCCCCGCTTCTCGAGCAGCGAGAAGTACCACGACATCGACTTCCAGCCGGCCGTCTTCGCGTCGGCGTCGCCGAGCGGGGCGGCACTGACCCCCTCGCCGGCGTTGATCGTCGTGATCCCCTGCGAGAGCAGGTTGAACGCCGCCGCGGGGTCTTTGAGGAACGGCGTGGCGGTCTGCCCCATCATGTCGATGAACCCCGGCGCGACGACCAGCCCCTTCGCGTCGATGGTCGTCTTGCCGGCGTCCGCGGGAATCCGGCCGATGCGGACGATCTTCCCGCCGCGAATGCCGACGTCCCCCCGGTACCACGGCGAGCCGGTGCCGTCGACGATGCGGCCGTTGCGGATGACGACGTCGAACGTTTCCGCGGCGTCAGCCCGCTGCGTTGGCGAGAGGGAACTGGTGAGCGAAAGGAGCAGCGCGACGAGTATGGAAGGGACTGGCGCGGCAATTCGGCGGGTACGGAATGACATGTCGTCCTCGTTCATCGAGTATGATTTGCGAAAGCGAACAATCGGCGTGCATTCCGACCGATTCGCTGGCGTTCCGCCCGTAGTGCGAAATGAATTTCGCACTACGGGCGTGAAATCAGCTCTCCGAACCGGTTCTTCGACAGTCGTGTCTCACCGGATCGGGAAGGAGTAGAATGACCGATGCCGCGAATCGAAGTCAACGAACACTGCTTTCTGTCGGAATTCCAGACCGACGACCAGCCGGCGATCGTCGAGCATCTGCAGGAAAAGGCGATCTACGACCGCACGCTGCGCATCCCGTACCCGTACACGCCGGCCGACGCGGCGAAATGGACGGAGATCGTCGCCGAGACCACGCGACAGCACGGCGAGCCGACGCAGTTCGCCATCCGCGGCGGCGACGGGGGGTGCATCGGGGCGATCGGCTTCGACGACCTGCACAAGGGGCACCGGGCGGAAATCGGCTATTGGCTGGCGAAACCGTGGTGGGGACGGGGGTTGATGACCGACGTCGTCGCCGCCGCCTGCCGCTATGCGGTCGACCGCTGGCAGCTCGTCCGCATCTACGCCTACGTGTTCGATTTCAACGCGGCGTCGGCCCGCGTGCTGCTGAAGAACGGCTTCGAGCACGAAGGGCGGCTTCGCAGGCAGATCCACAAGGACGGGAAGTTCCTCGACGCCGACGTGTTCGCCCTCGTGACGGCGCGTGGATGAGAGCAGTAGTAGTAGGGTGGGCTGTGCCCACCGCAACGTATCGGGGGTTGGTGGGCACGGCCCACCCTGCTTCACAACTTCACTCAGTTCGACGTCTTCCGGCCAAGCGAGGTCCGGACGGGCCGTCCGGACCTACTTTCGCGAGACACACCCTTCCGCCGCGCGGGCAAACCCGGCCGTTGACTGGGGACCGCAATCGATTACCATGATTGGTTGCCGCGCGGACGGTCCGGAGATGCCCGCCCCGCGCGTCGTTTATTCCCTCCGCATTTCATTTCCCCGTACAAGTTTTCCGACCATGTCCGATCTGTCACCGACGCAGAGATCGCGAGACGGCGTCACCGTCATCGAGTTCGGCTCGGGATACAAGAACCTCGACGAGCGGGTGCTGGACGGCGTGCAGGATTTCCTGCTGGAAACCGTCGAACGAATCGACCCGCCGCACCTGCTGCTCGACCTGTCGCAGACCCAGTTCTTCGGGTCGGCGTTCATCGAGCTGATGGTCCGCGTGTGGAACCGCATCAAGAAGCGGAACGGGCAGTTCGCCCTGTGCGGTCTGCAGGAATACTGCGACGAGATCATCCGCGTCGCCCAGCTCGACACGGTGTGGGACCTCTATCCCGACCAGGACGCCGCCATCCAGGGAATGAAAGCCGAATCTTAGCGCCCCTGAACGCCGCTTGCGGCTTAGCCTTCGATTCATGCCGCCGCTATTTCCGCGGCAGCGGCTCCGCCGATTCGAAGAGTGCGAATTCCACCGGGTCGACGCGCACGCTGATACCCGCGTCGTCGACTTCGATGACCGTGATGAGCTGTTCGCCGATCTGAATCGTTTCGCCGACGGACAGTTCCAGCTCGAGTTGCTGCACGGCAATCTCCTTGAGGACGTTTCGGGCGAACGCCCGGTGTCGTATGATGTCGCTGCGGACCGGAATCGGTCCCGAACGAGGGGGCGGTTTATACCACCTCGTTCGTTTCGACGCAAATCCATTTCGACGCAGACGCAGGGAACGCAGATGACCGAGCCGGCATCGTCGCCCGCCGTCGGATTGCTGGAATTCCATCCCGTCCTCAAGCGGATGCGGTGGGGCGGGCGGCGGCTGGAAACCGTGCTTGGTAAGCCGATCGGCGAAGAGAGCGACTACGCCGAAAGCTGGGAGGTGTCGTGCCATCCTGACGGATTGAGCGTCATCCGTGGCGGGCCGTTCGACGGGCGCACGCTGCAAGCGCTGGTCGAGGAACATCCCGAAGCCGTGCTTGGGCCGCGGCGGGTTCGTAGTGACCGGCTTCAGCCGGTCAAGGGACCGGCTGAAGCCGGTCACTACGAACACCCAGCGCACCGCCGCGGGGACGAGTTCCCGCTGCTCATCAAATTGCTCGACGCCGGCGACCGGCTCTCGGTGCAGGTCCACCCCGACGACGAACAGGCCGCGGCGTTTCAACCGGGAGAAAACGGCAAGACCGAGGCGTGGGTGATTCTCGACGCCGCTCCTCACAGCCTGCTGTTCGCCGGATTGAAGCCGGGGGTCGACCGCGACCGGTTCCGGGAATCCATCGCGGACGGCACCGTCGCCGAGAGCCTGCACAGTTTTCGCGTTTCGCCGGGCGATTGCGTGTACGTCCCCGCGGGGACGGTGCACGCGATCGGCGAAGGGATTCTGCTGGCCGAAGTGCAGCAATCGAGCAACCTCACGTTCCGCCTGTACGACTGGGGCCGGCTGGGGAGCGACGGCAAACCCCGCCCGCTGCACGTCGACGAAGCCTTGGCCTGCATCGACTTCACCCGCGGCCCGGTCGACCCCGTCTCGCCGCGGGTGATTTCGGAATCCGACCCGCGGAGCGAACTGCTGGTGCGCTGCCCGTACTTCGAAATGCGGCGGCACACCGCGACGACGCCGTTTGAACTGGCGACGGAGGAGTCGTTACGCGTGTTGATGGTTGTCGAGGGATCTGCGGAAATCACGGCCGGCGACGATCGCCGCCGGCTCGGCAAGGGGCGCACGCTGCTGGTACCGGCGTGTTGTGGGTCGGTGCGGATCGCACCGGATGGAGGGGCGGCCGTCGTGCTGGATGTTTCCGGCGTGTTCGAGTCGCATTCAATTCGGTAGAATCCCAATTGAGCTGCCACCGATGCAAAGGAACGCAATCATGCGAATGACTCTCGAAGAATACAAGAAGCGATTTCCCGGGCGTCCGGATCCGCCCCCGCCGGAGTACGCAGGTCAGTGGGTCGCATGGAACCGGGAGCAGTCACGGATCCTCGCGCACGGATACGAGTTCGCCGAGGTGCGTGCGCAGGCACGTGCAGCCGGATGCGAACGTCCGATCATGCAGAAGGTCATCAGCGTGCCGTTCATCGGTGCTGCATGAATTTCCCTTACAGGATGTACATTGTCTCGTCGTCCGACACCGGCGAACTGGTCCCGATGCTTCGCCCGGAGATCAACGTGCGGATTTATGGCCCGGCCGGCGACGCTGACGCACTCGCATTGGTCGACACCGGTTCTGACAAGTCGATCTTTCCCATGTCGTTCGCGTCTGACGTAGGAATCACAACGACTCCAGGAACGGGCCTTGGTGCGCTGACGTTCGGTGGACACGGCATGCCGCTGGAATACGCGGACGTCGAGCTGGAAATTCCCGAGTTTGACCCTCCCTTGCGCTGGCGAACGCGCTTGTACTTCGCGGACATCTCTGAAGAAACCGAACAAGCGATTCTCGGTCACAATGGCTTTCTCGATTACTTCACCGCAACATTCGATGGCGAAGAATGCTCGCTTGAACTTGTGCCGAATTCCGATTTGCCGCTCGTGGAGTTGACACCTCAGTAGTTTCAAAACTCAAGGCAACGTCATGAAGACATTGACGGTTCTGTTCGTCCTGTTTGCGCTCGCGTACGGGCCAGTCACTTTGAACGCCGCCGACTTCACCGTCACCGAAACCCCCGACCAGCTCACCATCGCCACCCCCCACCTCGAAGCCGGCATCCGCAAAAAAGGCTACGTCTCCGGCGTCTACCGCCAGACGTTTCTCGACAAAAAGACCGGCTTCCGCGACGCCGGCTTCGGGCTGGATATCGTCGACTGGATCATGGAACCCGGCAGCGACAAAGCCTACCGCGACCGCCTCGACAAGGAACTCATCTACCGCTACGGCAACGCCTACCACGGCAAACGCCCCAAACGCAGCATCGAAGGGCCGCAGATCTGCACGCGGGCCAAAGAACTGAAGCCGCATGTCATTCGCGGGAAGGACTTCGTCGCCGTCGTGCAGACGTTCCGTTACAAGACCGCCGCCCCGGGCAAAAAGACCGGCTCGCTGTGGACGCAGCGGATCGTCTTCCCCAAAGACACGCGCTACTTCCTCTCGATGGACCGCATCGACGCCGTCAACGACAGCGACGCCATGTTCCTGCGGATCGACATGCCCGGCCACATCCGCCACTCGAAGGGGGACACGTTCAGCGAAGTCTACCTCAGCTACCACGGCCGCATCCCGGCAAAGGAGTTCTTCACCAACTTCGCCCCCGACGAGAAGTTCAACTACCGCCGCGACGCTGGTGCTGCGCGTCGCGGCGCATCCGTCCGGGGCCGCGACAAAGACAAAACGCCGAAGCGGTTCATCCGCGCCTACCGCCTCCGCGACCCGAAGACCGGCAAGGACGGCCCGTGGCTGGCGGGGATGACGCTCAAACCGTCGGTCGTCCACGAAGCGTGGTGCCACCAGCGGGGCTACGTCTGCATGATCGAAGAGTTCGGCGGCCGCCCGGTGAAAGCCGGCGGGTTCTTCCAGGCGGCGTTTATCGTCGGGTACTTCGATTCGATCGAAGAGATGCACACGGTCTACGACAAGTACGCGGGGAACACGGGGTTGATTGTCAACAAGGATGAGTGGAAGCTGGTGAAGTAGGTCCGGACGGCCCGTCCGGACCTCGGCGGGCCAACACGCACGCGACTTCCGTCGCTCGATCCTGATAGAATCCGCCTTACGTCTCGTTTCCGTTTTGGCGCATCGAGGTCTGGACGGGCCGTCCGGACCTACTGGAGACCCCCATGCTTCACCGATTCCTCCTCCTCGCCGTTCTCCTCTGTTGCCTCCCGTCGCCCGCAACAGCCGCCGCCGCCGGCACCGACAAGAAAAATGTCCTCTTCATCGCCTCCGACGATCTCAACTGCGACCTCGGCTGCTACGGGCACCCGCTGGTCAAGTCGCCGCACATCGACCGGCTCGCCAAACGCGGCGTGCGGTTCGAGCTGGCGTATTGCCAGTATCCCGTCTGCAATCCCAGTCGCTCGTCGTTTCTCACCGGCCTGTACCCGGAGCAGACCGGCGTGCTGACCAACGGCGGGAACTTCCGCAACAAGGTCCCCAACGTCGTCACGCTGCCGCAGCTCTTCCGCAAGAACGGTTACTTCGTCGCGCGGGTGGGAAAACTGTTTCATTACGGCGTGCCGCTGCAGATCGGCACCAGCGGCAAGGACGACCCGCCGTCGTGGGACCAGGTCGTCAACCCCATCGGCGTCGATCGCACGGAACTCAATCGCGTTCACACCTTGCAGAAGGGCCAGTACGGCGGCACGCTGAGCTGGTTGAACATCAAGAGCAAAGACACCGATCACACCGACGGCAAAGGGGCGACGGCCGCCATCAAGCTGCTGGAAGACCATCACCCCGACAAGACCGGCAAACCGTTCTTCCTCGCGGTCGGCTTCTACCGGCCGCATACGCCCTACGTCGCGCCGAGCCATTACTTTGATCTGTACCCCCGCGAGAAGATCAAGCCGGTGCTGGAGAAGCCGGGCGACCGCGACGACATTCCCGTCGCCGCGCTCGCCGACCGGCCGAAACAGCGGAAACTGACGGTCCCGCAGCGGAAAGAGATCATCCAGGCCTATTACGCCTCGATTTCGCTGATGGACGCCCAGGTCGGCCGCGTGCTCGATGCGCTCGACCGGCTGAAGCTGGCGAAGAACACGGTGATCGTGTTCGTCTCCGACCACGGCTACCACCTCGGGCACCACGGCTTGTGGCAGAAGGGGGACCTGTTCGAAGGCTCGGCACGCGTACCGATGGTCGTCGTCGAACCGGGCTCGAAATCCGCCGGCAAGTCGACCAAGTTCGTCACCGAAATGGTCGACCTGTACCCCACGGTCTGCGAGCTGTGCGGCGTCTCGAAGCCCTCGCATCTTTCCGGACGGAGCCTCATTCCCGTGCTGCGCGATCCTGCAAGGAAGAGCGACCGCCCGGCGTTCACCGTCGCCCGGAGCATGGCGGGGCGGGTGCATCGCGAATTCCGCGGCAAACGGATTATCGGGCACACCATTCGCACCGGCCGTTATCGCTACACGGAATGGGCCGGCGGGAAATTCGGCGTCGAATTGTACGACTACCAGTCCGACCCGCGGGAATTCACGAACCTCGCGAAGGACCCCAGACACGCCGCCACGGCCAAACTCCTGCAGCAGCAACTCGCCGCCGCCCGCAAACGCGGCCAGGCCGACCCGGGGCTGAAGTGACGACGTGTCTTTCCGACCGTGAAGGTTGCGTTTATACTGGTTCCCACACTCGTCCGTTGAAGAAAAGTCACTCCGGAGTCGCTACGGAATCGTCGCCCACGATGCAGAAAGCAACCGACGTTCAAATCGTTGATGCCGCCTGCAAGTTCGAACCGGTGGAGTTCCGCGCGCCGCTGAAGTTCGGCGGGCGGGTGATCGACAAGACGTTCCTGATGAACGTCACCGTCGAGGTCGAAACGCGCGACGGGCATCACACCAGCGGCATGGGGAGCATGCCCGTCGGCAACGTCTGGGCCTGGCCGTCGCAAACGCTCTCCGACGAGCAGACCGAAGCCGCCATGAAGGCCTTCGCCGAGAAGGTCGTCGAACTGGGCGGACTCTGCCCCGACTACGGCCACCCGCTGGAACTGTGTTACCACCTTTCCGGCGAATACCTGCACCTCGGCCGCACGCTGCCGCGGAAGCTCGGCTTCGAAGAAGACATGCCCGAGCTGGCCCAGCTCGTTGCCGCCAGCCCCTTCGACGCCGCCGTGCACGACGCCTACGGCCGGGTGCACGACCGGAACAGCTTCAACCTGCTCTCGAAGGAATGGGTGAACGCCGACCTGTCGGACTACCTCGACGACCAGTTCGCCGGGGAATACCTCGACCGGTACACGCTGCGGGAACCCAAGCCGACGCTGCCGCTGTACCACCTCGTCGGCGCGATGGACCCGCTGACCGACGCCGACGTGGGCACGCGGATCAACGACGGCCTGCCCGAAACGCTGCCGGAATGGATCGCCGCCGACGGCCTGACCCACCTGAAGATCAAGCTCGCCGGCGACAACCTCGACTGGGACGTCGACCGCGTGCTGGCCGTCGAGCGGGTCGCCGCCGAGGCCCAGCAGGCCCGCGGCTGCACGGCGTGGTGCTATTCGTGCGACTTCAACGAGAAATGCGAGAACGTGGCCTACGTGCTCGAATTCCTGCACCGCGTCAAAGCGCAGTCGCCGGCGGCCTACGATCGCATCCAGTACATCGAGCAGCCCACGCACCGCGACCTGGCGGCCCATCCCGAAAACAAAATGCACGAGGCGGCGAAGCTCAAGCCGGTCGTCATCGACGAGTCGCTCACCGACTACGACGCGCTCAAACTCAGCCGCGACCTGGGCTACTCCGGCGTGGCGCTGAAGGCCTGCAAAGGCCAGACCGATTCGCTGCTGCTGGCCGCCGCCGCGCAGAAATACGGCATGTTCCTCTGCGTGCAGGACCTGAGCTGCCCCGGCTATTCCTTCCTGCACTCGGCGAGCCTGGCCGCCCGCATCCCCGGCGTGGCCGCGATCGAAGGCAACAGCCGCCAATACTGCCCCGGCCCCAACAAACCCTGGGCCAAGCGCCTGCCGGGAATGTTCCACATCACCGACGGCACGGTGAAGACCGGCACGCTGAACGGCATCGGCCTGGGATTCTGATAGCGAGTCCACCTGCGAACAGCACTGTGCGAATTCCGTGCGCACGAAAGGGGAACGCGGATTCGGCGGATCGAGCGGATCTGCGCGGATCAGAATGAAATGGTTGCAACGGCAGATGGATTCCGCGGGAAAATGACGCCCACATGTCTTCAGCGGTCAGCTTTCACCTTTTGGGAATGCATTCTGAACGGCGGAAAACGGATGCCAGTTGACATTCAAACTCATTTTGCCAAACCACCTTCTGATCCGCGCTGATCCGCTCGATCGGCGTGAATCCGCGTTCCCCTGGCGGGCGGTTCGACGACGCTTTACAAACTGCTTCGCGCACCCGTGCCGTCACTTCCGCGGGAATCGCAGCGTCACGTCTCCTGTCGTGCTGTTATCGTGGATGATCCGCGGTTTGCCGTCACTGTCGATGAACCGCACGTCCAGCGTCGAGTCGCCGGCCGAGAGCGTCACGTCGATCGCGTTGCCGTCCGCTGGAAGCGGATGCCGCGTGGTGCGGCCCTTCCACGTCACGACCAGCGTGCCGGCGCCTGTCAGCGAACCGCGTCGAAACGTCAGCCGGTAGCGGCCGCCGCGGACGACTTTCACCCGCCAGCCCCGCGGCGTGCCGTCGCGGTACGTGGCGTCCTGGTAGCGGCACAGGTGAACGGGATCCTCGCCGTGGCGGAAGCTGCCAGCTTCCGAACCGACGTGAATGATCCCCGGCGTGAACTGCCGCGTCGCTTTCACGTCGGTGAACCACGTGCGGTAGGCGTCTTCAAGCTGCCGGGCGATCCGCGGGTGTTTCGCGATGAGATTCGTCGATTCGGACGGACCGGCGGCGAGGTCGTAGAGTTCCAGCACCGGTTTCGCTCCCGCCTTCGCCGGCTTGCCGAACGTGCCCGGTCCGCCGACGAGCTTGAACCGCTGCGTGACGACCGCGATGTTGCGGAACGGTTCCGGCGTCAGCCCGCGGTGACACTGGAAATACAGCCGGCGATCGGGCCAATCCTTCGCTCTGCCGTCCAGAAGCGGCAGCACGCTGACGCCGTCGAGCTTCGGTTTCGCCGCCGCTTTGACGCCGCAGGCCTCGAGCACCGTCGGCAGCAGGTCGATGTGGGCCGCGATGCGATCGATCCGGCGGCCCCCTTTCCACTTCGCCGGCCATTGCACGAAACACGGCACGCGAATGCCCCCCTCATACGTCGTGCCCTTCCGCCCGCGCAATCCGGCGTTGAATCGGCGTTGTTGCGGGCCGTTGTCGGTCAGGAAAATCAGCAGCGTGTCGTCGCGGAGTTTCAGCTCATCCAGCTTCGCCAGCAGCCGGCCGAAGTTCTCGTCGATGTTTTGCACCATCCCGTAGACCTTCGCCGTCGTCTCGTTCAGCCCCAGTTTTCGATACGGCTCGCTGTATTCCTTCGCGACTTCCAGCGGCGTATGCGGGGCGTTCGTCGCGAGGTAAACGAAGAACGGTTTCTCGCGGTTGCCCTCGATGAACCGCAGCGCGGCCGCGAAGAACACGTCGGTGCAGTACCCTTTCGCTCTGGTCCGCTTGCCGTTGTGCCACAGCAGCGGGTCGAAATAGCTGTTCGGCCTGTCGGGCGTCTGGCCGATGCCGCCGGATTTGTGCACCAGCGATTCCCGAAACCCCTGGTCCCGCGGCCGCATGGGAAAGTTGTCGCCGAGATGCCACTTGCCGAAGACGCCCGTGCGGTAGCCGGCCCTGCCAAGCCGCTCGGCCAGAGTGACTTCCTCCCCATGCATCTTCGCCCCGCCGCGCGACGTGTGAATGACGCCGGTGCGATAGTGGTATCGCCCGGTCAACAGGCTGGCCCGCGTCGGCGCGCAAACCGGGCTGACGTAAAACCGCGTGAACCGAATCCCCTCACGGGCGAACCGATCCAGATGCGGCGTGCGAATCTTCGCATTGCCGTGCACGCCGAGGTCGCCGTAGCCCTGGTCATCGGTCATCACGATGACCACGTTCGGCCGCCCGCGCTCCGCCGCCGAAACTGCGGGCGCAGCGCAGAACCCAGCCAGCAGAAGGCTGATCGCGGTGAAGCAGAGCGGATGGACGTATCGGATGTGCATCGTTCCATCGGATTGGCAGAGACCGGAGTCAAACGCCGTGATGATACACGAAACCGCATCCCGAAGGGCGATTCATCACCCGGAATCGGCTGCGGACTCAACGCCGCCGGATCGCGTAATCACGTATGTTTCGAATTGACGACGTCCGCGAACGTTCCCTTGCCACTCCAGCTTGCGCCGCTTCGCGAAATCTGAAGCCAAGAGTCCAAGAGTTCAAAGGTGCGGACAGGGAATTGGCGATACTCTTGGAATATTCTTGCGATACCCTTGGTCTCGTCGTGCCGCCGCTGTTTGAGAAACCCGCCCGGAACATTGATCGCTCCCTTTACCCATCGGGAGTTGGTTGCGCCTTTTCGGGAATCTCGAACACGACGGCGAGCCGGGAGCGTCAGCGACCGGAGTCTGCGGCGGTCCGGGACGGGTCGGTCCCCCGGAGTGCTCCGATCGCTGCCGCTCCCGGCTCACCAGGCCGACGTCGCCTTTCGCTCCGCGAAAGGGCGGCGGTCGGAACAATCGGGAACGAACGGGCGAAAGCGTCCTTTCGCGGAGCCACAGGCGGATGGGGCGCCCCGTCGGCCTTCAGCCGACCCGCGTTTGCCACCGGCTTCATCCGGTGGGAGGGGTGGGCGCGGAACCCCGGAAGCCGGCTTCAGCAGCGCTTCTCGACCGGTCTTCAGACATCCACAGCGATGAGTTGAAACCGCCAACAGAAGCCGGCTGAAGCCCGGCTCTCCGGGTTGCCGTGCATCCGCTCACCACCAGCTCAAGCTGGCGGCAGACGGGGCGTCGGCTGAAGCCCGACGAGCAGTGACAACCCGCCTGCACGCTCGCCCGCGTCGTCGGCGTTCGTCAAGCCGGGTGTTCGCCGGATCGCGACGGTGCGAGCGCATCGGCACTGCTTGACGGCTGCCGACGGGGGCGTGTGCGCGACCGAAACGAACCGCGGCAGGCGTCAAGCTGTGGCATGCCCACGCTGCTTCGCGACGTGGACACGGCGCCCGGCCCCATCGCAGATCTCGGCGTGAACCTTCGGATGCGGCGCGATGTCATGTAGAATGACCGGAATTTCGAAGTCGCTGAAGCCATCGCGAGGGCAAATGCAATGAATGGACGCGATCCATGGGAAGTCTTTGACTATGAAGTCGATATGTTCTTCGGGATTTGTGACCTTCTCGCAGCAGCTGGAGACGACGTCAACCAAGAGCTCGGAGGACACATCGTCGGAACTCCTGAGGAACGTCGGCGGCTCAAGAACGCCACGGTCGAAAGCGCCGGACTTCATGCGCGTAATCTCGCCGAGATCATTCTGTCGCGTGGAACGCGCGATGACGACATCAGACTCTCTGATTTGTCGCCGACATTCGCGTCGCCCACACTCGACAAGCTCGACACAACGTATGGACGTCGGGGCATCGACGGAAGTCCATGTCAGAGATTGAATACGCGTCTGATGCACTCGACCGTTCATCGCGGAAGGGAGTACGAATACGGCCCGATTCTACAGGCTCTCCGTCCGCTGTTTGCGGAACTCGTTCAACAGATTCGCGCAAGAAGAGTCCCGTAAGAAGATAATCCCCCGAAGCCCGATTCAGAGAGCGAAGGCGAGGTTGGCATGGACCTTCAGGCAATCGTGCTTTTCAACGAACGAGTCGATCGACTCGATCGTACTGCGCTGACTCAACGCATGGAGAACCCACACTACCGTCTCGACTACAACCGAATGATCAATCAGGAATGGATCTCGGCCGATGGTGTGACTGAAGACGCAGTCGATGCGTTTGTTCTAAACGTACGGTTGCTCATCCAAGATGGCGATGGCTTCTCCATTCGGCGCATCGGAGAGGATATCTACGCACAGAACTATGTCCCCAGCGATCTTCGAGACCGGTTCAACGAGCAGCGACGACGATGGTGCAAACACAGGCAACAACGGTCGATGTTCAAACACTTTACCGAGGATCGAAACTTCAGCAACGGTGAGCTGTTCGACGTCCTCTTGTACGGCGGAATTGCGCACGCAAACAGAGAGAAAGTCACCTTGTTCAACCGCCTCACTCGAAGTGGTTTCTACAGTTCCCTGGTTTGCGGCTCCTTCCTGAGTTCACTCCGAATCTTCCGTGACGTCGTTCATCGCATTCGAACGGTTAATGAGGAACTTCTGCAGCACCAACAATCGCAAATTGCGTAAGAAGCAATTGCTTCGGGTTGTTCAACTCCCAATATACCGCGAATAAACCCCCCGCGCCAGACCCACGTCCTCCGTTCCCTTGATGATCGCCCGGCCGTCCTTGAAGACCGTGACTTCGTAGTCCGGGTTGCGGAGCGTAGGGCAATCACATTTCCCCGTTTGCCAGCAATTCCTCGCGTATGCGAACTCGTTCATCGACGTTCATTCGCAGCGTGTGCGCGGTGGCGTTGCCGGTGGGGGTCAGTCCGATGATCCGGGCATCGAGCATTTCAAAATGGTCGTGCCAGGAATCGGTGCGGGGGTTGAACAGCAGGACCACTTGCTGCGTCTCCGGATTAACGCCCGAGAGATTCGGTCCTTTGTGGCGATTGCAGTCGGGACAGGCCAGCGCCAGATTTTCCGGCACATCGCCGCCGGCATGCTGCCGGGCGCGGATGTGCTCGACGTGAAATGTAATCGCTGGGGCGGCGGCTTGTGGCAGTCCGCAGTACTCGCAACGATCGTTCGCCCGGTCGCGCACAAGCTGGCGAGTTGCCGCATCCATCACCCGCCTGCCCGGTCAGTTCTGCAGGACGCGCCTCGCTCTGGCCTGCAGAATGGTTACGAAGTGGAACCAAGCCAGAATCCGGTCGTACTCGTCGCGCTCGTCCTCGGTCAGCAATCCGTCATTCGCTTTGTCGGCGAGTTCGTCGATGTGGGCCTGCATTTCCGCACCGGCGCGCACCGCCACGATCCTCGTCGCCGCTTCGGGGGTGAGGCAGTCGGCGAAGGGTTCAATCACCTGGTCCAGCAGGTCCGTGGTCATGTTGGAATTATAGCATCGTGGAACGCCGGAGTCGCAACCCCACCCCGGGTTCTGACTCCGCATTCCCAGTTCGCCGTCCGCGGATATGCATCCGCGGCTGTGACTCGATCAAATCCGCAATCCGCAATCCGCAATCTCTTCACGACCCAATATACCGCGAATAAACCCCCCGCGCCAGCCCCACGTCTTCGGTCCCTTTGATGATCGCCCGGCCGTCTTTGAAGACGGTGACTTCGTAGTCCGGGTTGTGGAGTTGGAAGCGGAGCAGGAAGGGGTTGCGGGTGACGCTTGCCGTTTCGCGCAGGCGGGCCTCAAGCTCTTCCAGCGAGAACGGGCCGGATTTCGGCGGGGAGACCTGGACGGCGTTGCGGCCGCAGAGGAGGGTGGTTTGCGAGCCTTCGCGGCCGCTGAGCCAGTCGCGGCGGCCCTGCTGGCAGGCGGGGCAGTGGGTGCGGTCGCGGAGGCCGGCGAGGTTCATGCGGCGGAAGGTGCCGTCCCAGACGTCGACGACCGTGAGCACCGGCGGGATTTTTTCGCGCTGGCCGCTGAGGATTTTCAGGGCGTCGACGGCTTCCAGCGAGGAGATGACGTTGACGGCCGGGCCGAGGACGCCGGCGGTGTCGCAGGTTTCGGTGCTGCCGGGTTCGGGGACGGTTTCGATGAGGCACCGCAGGCAGGCGGTTTCGCCGGGGAAGACGGCCATCGTCTGCCCGTGGCTGCCGATGACCCCGGCGTAAATCCAGGGGATGCCGGTCTGCAGCGAGGCGTCGTTGATGAGAAACCGCACCTCGAAGTTGTCGGTGCCGTCGAGAATGAGGTCCATCCCCTCGGCGAAGGGCAGGATGTTTGCGTAAGAGATGTCGGCCACGACGGGGTCGATCGTGACGTCGCTGTTGATCCGCCGCAGCTTGTTGGCGGCGACGATCGCTTTGGGGAGATGGTCGGCGACGTCCTGCTCGTCGTAGAGCACCTGGCGTTGCAGGTTGGTGATTTCGACGAAATCGCGATCGACGATCCGCAGGAACCCGACGCCGGCCCGCACGAGGAGGTCGGCCAGCACGGTTCCCAGCGCGCCGCAGCCGCAGAGGAGGACGCGGCTGTCGAGGAGGCGTTGTTGCTTGGCTTCGTCGAGGTCGGCGAAGAGGGTTTGTTTCTGGTAGCGGGCGAGGTTGGGCATCGCGTATCGCAATCAAAAGGACAAACCGCTGATTGACGCTAATGAACGCTGATTTGAACGATTCGATTAGCGTCCATTAGCGTCCATCAGCGGTTTCCTCTTCGGGCACGGGAATTATACCATCACCCCCGAGCACAGCGTCGACACGCCATTCTCATCCGAAACGGTACGCACGTCAATCATTTCCGCCATCAGCCGGCCGATGCAGTCCGGGTACTCGTCTTCGTCAGGGAACATGACCACGACCGCCGTCACCGCGAAGCCCTGCCGGCGGAGCGTGCCCAGGGCGATGGCGGTTTCGGGGGGGACGTCCGGCAGGATTGCGATCACTGTCGCGTCGCGGGGCATGCGGCCGGCGGTTTCGGTGACGAGCTGCGGGAACGTGAGGCCGTCGGTCAGTTCGGCCCGCGCGAGGGATTCCAGAATCCGCATCAACTGGTCGGCCCCGCGGCGGGTGGGGACGATGACGGGGCGGAGGCGGTCGCTGTCGGGCATCTCGCCCGCTTCTTCCACGGCGGCGTCGCGGGTCGTGAATTCGTGCCGGTAGCCGGTGAGGCGAATGTGGTCGGCGGCGTCGCGGGCGTTGGTAATCAGGCCGATCTGCTGGCCCAGCTCGTAGACGGCGTTCGCCAGCGACGCGACGGTGGTGATGCACAGCTCCGAGCGGATCGGTTCATGCCGGTTCTGGTAGCGGTCGCGGTGGAAATCGAGCAGCAGCGTGGCCCCGGCAATCGTGCTCGGCTCATAGGTCTTGCTGTGCAGCGCGCCGGTGCGGGCCGTCGCACGCCAGTGGATGCGGTTCAGCGAATCGCCGTGCTGGTACGGCCGCACGCCGGAGATGCGGGTGGGGTCTTCGAAGAGGCGGTGCGTCATGCGGACCTCGCCGATGGGCCGCCGCGACGCCACGTCGTACCCCTGCAGCGGGACGACCTTCGGGTAAACGAGCACGAACCGCGGCTCGGTGAGAATGCGGAACCGGCGGTGCAGCCCGAACACGTCGCCGCTTTCCACCAGCAGCGGGCCGAACTGGTAGTAGCCCCGCATCAGGAAGTCGACTTCGTACCGCACGTCGACGGTGCCGCCGGCTTTGAGCTTCGTGATCCGCCGGCGTTTGCGGTGCATTTTGATCCGCGGCGGCCGCTGGATGAGGGCCTGCTTGGGGATCGAGTCTTCGACGATCATCCACGGGATCGACACGCGGCCTTCGTTCTTCAGCGTGACGACCACGGCGGCCGTTTCGCCGACGTTCGCCGTCGCCCGGTTGCAGCCGCGGGTGGCGGAGACGTTCTCGGTCCATTCCCGCGTGAGGAACCGGCTGACGAGCAGTACGGCGAGCAGCGCGTACATCGCGTACACCAGCAGGCCGAGCTGGAAGACCAGGCCGACGGCGAGGAGCAGGATGGTGGCGAGATACCATTTCATGGAGCTGTCAGCTTTCAGCGGTCAGAGCGCGGGCTACCACCAATCTGCACATCGCGACAAATCACATAAGTTTTTGTTGATTTGTCGATTCATTCTGATTTCGCTATTGACACGGTTTCCGCATTGCGACGATCCGTGTAAGGCGCGTAGAATTCTATCGGATCGGGTCGAGGCGTTTTTTGCGTCCCGCTGCAGTATTTGCCACGACAGTACCGGAGTTCATACGCGAGAATCGCAGGCATGGCAACAGATATTGAGAAGGGCCAGTTTCCGAAGAACCGAATTCAGGCGCTTCTTCTCCGTCGGAATCCAAGCGGTAAAATCGGCGTCGACCCGAGGGATTCTGTTCGATTCGACATCCAGCGGGAAAAGGCGGCTCGCCTCCTGCGCATGATGGACCATGCGGAACAATTCGAGAAACAGTTCAGTCTCCTGCTCGATGTTCTTGGTCGATGGATCGGAGACAACGACACCAAGATCAAGGCAGCCTATCTGACGATGCAGAACGGCATCTTGTCTTTTGTTGTGGTTCAGGTTGCGGCTGAGTACGATGGGGAATTCGAAGATTCGCTGACCGATCTGGAATTCGCGATTGCAAACGACGCTGATCTGAATCTCATCTCGATGACCACGATGCCTCTTCCTCCCGTCTCGGAGCAGGCGTTGCGGTCATTCATCGACGAAAGCCTGCTCCTACAGTATGTCGGCTGAGCATGACCACATCGCGTTGGCCAATGTGAACAACGACGCATTGGACCATCTTCTGCGAGATTACGAGCAGTTTCCTGAATGGATCGCCACGGTTGCCTTTTACAAAGCCGTCCAAATCGCAGAAGCCGTCTTCGCGCACGATCTCAGCAAACACTCGATGGGTCATGACGACCGGCGAAAGACTCTTCAAATGGAGAGGTATCGGCAGTTGCATCGCGACTACGTCCCGCTCTTGACGGCTTCCAGGATTGCGAGATATCTCGAAGACCGTGAATCAGGGACCACTGTCAGCACGTTCCGCCAATGGCGCTCGCCCGAGATTGTTCGCGACGAGTTGGTCATGAAACGGCTTCGGCGATTCGAGCAAAATTGCCTTCCGTTTCTCAGTGATGCCGCAAAGAATCAACTGAAAAAACGGTAGCAACGCGCACTGGTCCGTCGCTCATTCTCCTCACATCGCCGCCCGCTGCGACAGCGTCGGCACGGCGATGTTGTCCAGGATTTCGTGCACCACCGTCGCCGCCGTGATTTTTCGCAGGCGGCTTTCGGGGCGGACGATGAGGCGGTGCGAGAGGACCGCCGCGGCGATGCGTTTGACGTCGTCCGGCGTGACGAAATCGTTCCCGCGGATGGCCGCCAGCGACTGGGCGGCCCGGAACAGGGCGAGCGACGCCCGCGGGCTGCCGCCCAGGCGGAGGTCTTCGTGCGCGCGGGTGGCGTTGACCAGGTCGAGGATGTAATCCCGCACCTTGGGGTCCACGTGCACCTCGCGGATCGCGGCCTGGCAGTTGATCACGTCTTTCGCGGCCACCACCGGCGCGAGCGAATCGATGGGGTGCCCCGTCCGCAGCCGTTCCAGCATCTCGGCTTCCTCCTTGCGGCCGGGGTAGCCGAGGCTCAGCCGCATCAGGAACCGGTCGAGCTGGGCTTCCGGCAGCGGGAACGTCCCCTCGTGGTCCACGGGGTTCTGCGTGGCGATGACCAGAAACGGCGGCTGCAAGTCATACGTCTGGCCGTCGACGGTCACGCGGCGTTCGGCCATCGCCTCCAGCAGGGCCGACTGCGTCCGCGGCGTCGTGCGGTTGATTTCGTCCGCCAGCAGAATCTGCGCGAACAGCGGCCCGGCCCGAAATTCAAACTCCGCCGTCTTGGGGTTGAAGATCGACGCCCCCGTCACGTCGTTTGGGAGCAGGTCCGGCGTGCATTGAATGCGGTTGAACTCGCACCCCACGCTCTGCGCCAACGCCCGCGCGAGCATCGTCTTCGCCACGCCGGGGACGTCTTCCAGCAGAATGTGCCCTTCGCTGAAGTAGGCCGTGAGCGCGAGGATAATCTCCTGCCGCTTCCCGATGACCACCTGCTCGATGTTGGCGATGATCTGTTTGGCGATGGAGGTGACGCTGGGGGTGGGCATGGGCGGCGGTCGGAAAGACGAAGTTCGAAGGTCCGGGGTCGGGTGTGGAAAATTCAAAATTGCGGCGAAGACACGCTATCCTTCATCACACGCTGTCCGCCGCAATTTTGAATTTTCCACACCCGACCCCTTTTCAGTATCCCACTGCGCAGCACGGCACGCCAGTTGTGACGGGATTTCGTCCACAATTTGTCTCAGGATTTGGACGCGGCGGCCGATTCACGCTATGATGGCGGCGGCATTTCGGAGACCCTTCCGATGAAATCTCGAAACCCGAATTCCGGCTGCGACGACTTCCGCACCGCCCAGCGCCTCTCGCGGCGGGAAGCGTTGCACATCGGCGGGTTGGGTGGACTCGGGCTGACCCTTCCGCAACTACTGGCGTCGAACGCGGACGCCGCGGCGGAATCGCCGCGCACGTTCGGCCGGGCGAAACGGGTCATCATGCTCTTCCTGCACGGCGGGCATCCGCAGCAGGAGACGTTCGACCCGAAACCCGACGGGCCGACGGCGGTGCGGGGGGAATTCGGGGCGATTGCGACGTCGGTCGCCGGCGTGCGGTTTTCCGAAGTGCTGCCGCGGATGGCGACGCGGATGCACCGCCTCTCGATCGTGCGGTCGATGTCGCACGCGAACCCCAACCACGTGCAGGCGTGCCTGCCGGCAAACACGGGGCACAAACATCCGCCCGGCGAGAAGCGCGGGGATTTTCCGCCGTCAGATACCGACTTCCCCCCATTCGGGGCGGTGCTGGATCACCTACGTAGCAGAATTCGTAAGAATTCTGGAGGACGTCCTCCAGAATTCTCACGAATTCTGCTACGTCGTGAGAATTCTGAAGTGGGCGGCGATGCCCGCGGGAATTCTCACGAATTCCCCTACGAAACGCTGCCGACCTGGGTTCGCGTCGGGCCGTTGATGCGGCGGAACAACGGGACCGTCCTGCACGGGCAGTTGCCGGGGTTCCTCGGGGCGAAGCACATGCACTTCGCCGTCGATCAGAAGCTGACCGGGAAGGACGTCCGCGTGGAAGCCGTGCAGCCGGCGGACGACCTCACGTCGATCCGCCTCTCCGCCCGCAAGGACCTGCTGCGGCAGTTCGATTCCCAGCGGCGGTTCATTGAGCAATCCGCCGCGGCCCAGCGGTTCGATACGTTCTACCAGAAGGCGTTCAGCCTGCTGAGTTCGTCGGCCACGCGGAAGGCGTTCGACCTCACGGCCGAATCCCCGAAGACGCGCGAACGCTACGGCGACACCGAGTTCGGCCAGCGGTGCCTGCTCGCCCGGCGGCTGGCGGAGGCGGGGGTGCCGATGGTCAACGTCAGCTACTGCCACACGCCCCGCGGCTCGTGGGACACGCACTCGCGGAACTTCACGCAGATGAAGCGTTCGCTGGCCCCCACGCTGGACACGGCGTTCTCCGCCCTGCTGGACGACCTCGCCGACCGCCGGCTGCTGGACGACACGCTGGTGATCGTCAACGCGGAATTCGGCCGCACCCCGAAGATCAATCGCAACGCCGGCCGCGACCACTGGCCGTGGGTCTATTCGCTCGCTCTGGCCGGCGCGGCAATTCGCCCCGGCGTCGTGCACGGGGCCTCAGACAACTCCGCGGCCTACCCCACCGCCCACCCCCACGACCCGGCGGACATGGCGGCCACGATCTACCACCTGCTGGGGGTGGACCCGAAGACGACGCTGTACGACAAGCTGCGGCGACCGCATCATCTGGTGATTGGGAAGGCGATTGGGGCGATTCTTGGATAGAGTTCCCCTGTTATGAGGATCGATTGATGCCCGGTTCGATGCGTCGATTTCTGATTCTGTGTGTTTGGTGTGCGATGATCGCATACGCAACAGTTCACGTTGTGCTGTACTGGCCGTCGCCGGCCAGCATTGGTTTTGTCATCGCGTTTGTCCCTCTTGTTGTGATCGGTATTGTGGCACTCTTGGACCGTTACTTGAGGAAGAGGAGGCGGAGTGGCCCTGCTTGAACGACTGGAATGGCAACTTCGCACCGCAGCGTGCCACTGCTTGACGGCCGCCGCGGTTCGCTCCGATGGCGTCAAATGCGTTGCCGGCAACCGTCAAGCCGTGTCGATGCGCCGGCACCGCCGCGAACCCGCAAACGCACGGCTTGACGAACGCCGTTGCAGCGGGTGAAGGCTCGAAGCGGACGGCGGCGTTCGTCAAGCAGTGGCACGAGCCGACGCGCTGGCGCACTCCAGTCGCTCACGGTCCCGGCTCGCCGGGAACCGCGTCCCGGAGGGACGCCGCGAGAGTAGCCGGGCGATTGAATCGCCCGGGAGACGACGCACCGGACCGCGCAGTCCCGAAGGGACGGCTGAGGGCTTCGGTCGTCCCGTCGGGACTCTGTTTCCCGGCGTTCCCGCTTCCCGGCGATGAATCGCCGGGCTATTATCGGAGCGTCCCTCCGGGACGATCGCCTTCGCACTCTGATCCGCGTCGAAGTGGTCGGCAACCTCGCCGCCCCGGTGGGAAACCTGCCGACGATTGGAGATTTACTGCCATGATCAGTGCAAAACGCCAGGAAATCCTGCGGCTGCTGGAGAAGCTGAGCGAATTGACGCCGGACGTTCGCTTCGGCCAGCTCATCGCAAACCTTTCGTACCTGGCCGTCGGCCCGACGAATGAGGCGATCTGGGACATGGAAGACGAGCAACTCCTCTCGGCCATTCGCCAGCACATCGCGGATCTTTCCGATCGTGCGGTCAAGGTCGGTTGATATGGCTGAATGATCCCTCTCCTCAACCCGGATTCACACCATGACCGACACCGCCACTTCCCGCCGCGACTTCCTCGCCGCCTCCACCGCCACGGTCGCCCTCGGCGCGACCGCGACGAACTCCGTTGCGGCGGACACGAAACCCAAACCCGTCGTCCCGCTCAAACGGGCCGTCAAGATCGGCATGGTCCGCGAGGGGAAGACGCTTACCGAGAAGTTCAAGCTGCTCAAAGACCTCGGCTACGACGGCGTCGAGCTCGACAGCCCCAGCCGGGTGACGCGCGACGACGTCCAGAAGGCGAAAGACGCGACCGGGCTGCCGGTGCATGGGGTCGTCGATTCCGTCCACTGGCGGCAGACGCTGTCCGATCCGGACCCGAAGGTTCGCGCGGCGGGGCTGAAGGGGTTGACGACCGCCCTCAACGACGCGAAAGCCTACGGCGCCACGTCGGTGTTGCTGGTGCCGGCGGTCGTCAACAAGCAGGTCAGTTACAAAGACGCCTACGTCCGCTCGCAGGCGGAGATCAAAAAGGCGCTGCCGCTGGCGGCGAAGCTCGAGATCAAGATTCTCTTCGAGAACGTCTGGAACAACTTCCTGCTCAGCCCCGTCGAGATGGCCCGCTACATCGACGAGTTCGAAAGCCCGTGGGTCGGGGCGTATTTCGACGTGGGGAACATCGTCCGCTACGGTTGGCCCGAGCACTGGATTCAGGCTCTCGGCAAGCGGGTCGTGAAGCTGGACATCAAGGAGTACAGCCGCAAGCTGCAGAACACGAAGGGACCCGGCGCGGGGTTTCGCGTCGAGGTCGGCGACGGGGACTGCGACTGGCCGGCGGTGATGAAGGCCCTGAAGACCATCGGCTATTCCGGCTGGGCGACGGCGGAAGTCCGCGGCGGGAATCGCGAACGGCTCAAGGAGATCGCCGATCGGATGGACCGGGCGTTCTCGAAGATCGCGTCGTAAGTGGCGTAGTGCGAAATTCATTTCGCACAGCGCGCATTTCGTGCGAAATGCCCCGGATCAACTTGAAAAGGGGCGCACTACGCTGAGCGGCTCGCGTCACGACAACTGCGCTTCGACCAGCGGTTCCAGCACGGGGTCGCGGTCCGAGTCGGCGCCGTTGTGGCCGGCCGGCTTGAGCGATTCCTGCAGCGCCTTGACCTGCTCGATCAGCCGTGCATATTGCTCTTCCGACTGGGCGAAGAGTTCTTCGGGCGAGTTCGGTTCCATCTGCACCGATTCGACGTAGGCGTTGAAGGCGTCTTGAATCTCGGTCAGCATGTCGCCTTGCCGGAAGTGCACCTTCTGAGGCGGGCAGCCGCTGGTCATGTCGTGCAGGCGGTTGCGCAGTTGCACGAGCGGGCCGGCGATGCGGTGGCTGAATTTCAGCATGTCCCACAGGACGAGGGGGAATATGGCCAGCGCGACCAGCGGCAGCAGGTACTGGCTGCTGACGAAGTTCGCGTAGGCATGCAGCACCGACACCGACTTGCCGACGGAAATCGCCGCGATCTGCACCTGCATCCACTCGGCGAGAAACAGGGCGTGCCACAGGATGAGATGGTACCCCATCCAGTAGATCGCGAGCCGGCCCAGCAGGCGGCCCTGGATTTCGCGGCTGACGAACAGGCGGGGGCTGAATGTGCGGAGATCGTTCATTGATAGTTGAGAGTTGAAGGATGAGGGATGAAGGATGAGGGATGAGGGATGAACGATGAGGGATGAATGATGAATGATGAAGGATGAAGGATGAAGGATGGGAGGCAAAGACGTGTAATCGCCGATCTCTGACCTCCGACCTCCGACCTCCGACCTCCGACTTCCGACTTCCGACTTCCGACCTCTGGCTTCCGACCTCCGACCCCCATGTTGGGTGATGGCTGCGTCCACGGGAACCGGCGTGCCGCGTCAGGGAAGAATAGAACAGCCCTCGCGCGTCATCGCGGGATTTTCGCCCTGTTGTCCGATCGCAACCTCGCGGTCCGCCGATTTCACCGCCTGCGACAACCGGCCCCGTCGAAACGACTGCAACGGTTGTCGGCAATGCGACGGGAATGCCGGACTTGGGGTGAGCGGAAGGAAGAGGGATAAGGGATAAGCGATAAGGGATAAGCGATAAGGGATGAGCGATAAGGGATGAGCGATAAGGGATCAGGTCATCCTTCATCCTTCATCCTTCATCCTTCATCCTTCATCCCTCATCCTTCATCCCTCATCCTTCATCCTTCATCCTTCATCCCTCATCCTTCATCCCTCATCCTTCATCCCTCATCCCTCATCCTTCATCCTTCATCCTTCATCCCTCATCCCTCATCCCTCATCCCTCCCCTCCAGGCGCTGTTCGGCCTGCAATTCGACGCCCGCGTCGGGCCGCCTGGAAAACAGCGCCCGCAGCCGGCCCGGGCGGTCGGAGGCGATCACCTTGATGCGGTAATCCCGCCAGTCGATTTCGTCTCCCACCACCGGCAGATGCTCCAGTTCCTCGTGCAGCATGCCGGCGACCGTCATCACTCCCTCGGGGGACGGCTGAAAGTCCAGCCCCAGCCGCCGGCACAGGTAACGCAGCGTCGTCATGCCTTCGACGTGGTAATTCCCCGGCGAGACTTCCAGCACCGGCTCGCGGCGGAGCACGCGCTTGGCCCGGCTCGGTTCCGGCGAGAGCAGCGTGTCGATGACGTCTTCGTAGGTCACGATGCCGATCGTCTCGCCGTACTCGTTGACCACGACGGCGATGCCGCAGAAGCGGTCGCGGAGGAGCTGCAGCGTGTTGGCCAGGCTGGCGCACCAGGGGACGCAGACGACGTCTTCGGCGGCCTGTTCGAGATGCAACTCCGGGACGACCGAGAACTCCCCCAGCGGGATCGCCTGCTCGACGTCTTCCGAATCGGCCGCCTGCACCAGCACGTAGCCCGATTCGGGGTACTCGCCGTCGAGGTCGGCGAGGTGAATCGGGGCCGGCAGCGACAGGCAGGTGCCGCGCGGCCGCATGATCTCCTCGGCGGAAATCTCCGACAGGTCGAGCACGTTGTGCAGCACCTGCCTCTCGTGCAGGATCGATTCGTGTTTCAGCTCCGAGGCTTCGACGGCCCGTTCGAGGTCGTCGGCGTTGAGCACCGGCTCGCGGGCCAGGTGCGGCCAGAACGCGCGGCGGGCCAGCAGCGTCAGGCGGCCCAGCAGCGGAGTGACCGGGTCGAGCACGCGGACGGCCACGGCCAGCGGAATGCTCACCAGCGACGCCAGCGGCCGCCGGAACACCACCGCCCCGCTCTTGGGAACCACCTCCCCCATCAGAATGATCGCGAACAGGCTGACGACGCTGAACGTCGCGGCAAACGCCGCGTGCCCCGCGGCGACCAGCCGCTGCGCGACGAAGACGCTCACCGCGAAGTACGACAGGTTGACGACCAGGTTCCAGAAGAGAACGGCGGTCAGCAGTCGGTCGGGCCGCCGCAGCAGCGAGGCGGCGAGCCGTTCCCGCGCCGAGCCGACCCGCATGCTCCGCAGCTCGTCGTGCGAGAGAAAGAACAGGGCAGTCTCGCTGGCGGAAAAGAACGCCGAAGCCACGATCAGGCCCAGCATGGCCGTCACGCCGGGAAACCACAGCGACACCGGTGCGAGTCCGAAGGTCGCAAGGTCGGAAGGTCGAAAGTCGAACAGTGCCATGATCAGAGCATCTCTGCTTGGCCAGGACTGACTCCGGAGTGTCAGTCGCGTCGACACGACTCAACCCCGTGGCATTCCGACCTTCGACCTTCGACTTTGCGACCTTCCGACTCTGTGTCATCCTTTGTCGTGCGTCGTCCGCCCCAGCGCCACGTCGAACTCGCTGACGGCCGGCACCAGCATCGCCAGCGTCGTGAAGCCGTAGGCGGCGCAGATCGCCAGGCACACCCCCAGCGTTCCCTGCAGCAGAAACTCGGTGATCGAATAGAACGTCAGGAACGGCAGCACGGCGGCCGAGATAGCCAGCGCCATCGACGGGTTCTTGTGCGACAGCGACGCCGAAAGCGCGATGCTGCCGACGCCGATCAGCACCAGAAAGCTCGTGAACTGCAGCACGAACGACGACCGCGCCTCGACCAGCAGCAGCATGAAGATGAAAATCCCGATGAACAGGAAAAACATCGTCCCCAGGCTGTTGGCGATCGCGGTCCGCGACTGCTGGTAGCTCAGGCCGGCGTGCAACCCCAGCGAGGCGGCGAACAGCACCAGCGTCAGAAACCCCAGCAGCACGTAGACCAGGTTTTCCAGCCGTTCGCCGCCGGCGATCAGAAAATACGCCACGATCGCCGGCGGAATCAGCACCGCCTCTTTCCAGTTGTAGAGCACGCCCCCCAGCTTGCCGAAGATGAATTCCTTCGCCGACACGTCGGTCATCAGCAGCAGCTCCAGCGTGCGGCCGTCGCGCTCCGAGGTGAGCGACGTCACCGCCTGCGCGTTGACCAGCATCAGCGACATCAGCGACAACCCGACGAACGACATGCCCAGCGGCGAAATCATCCCGAACACCGGCTCGCCGAACGGGTTTCCCGCCAGCAGCCGCATCACGGCGAAGACGGCCAGCGCGACGTAGGCCAGCTTGATGACGATCACCTTCCGCCCGTAAGCCGACGTGCGGATCTCGCGCCACAGGACGGGGTTGCTCCAGATCGCGCGGTGGGACGACCGAGTGCGGGCATCGAGTTGCGGCTTGCGGAACACCGACCGCGTCGGGTTCCACGCCCGCAGCCGCAGCGTCGCCACGACGTTGAACACCGCCGCCAGCCCCAGCATCGCCGCCAGCGAGGGCAGCGGGGAGACGTCGTCGGCCCGCACGACCCCCGGCTGCGACAGCGGCGCGAGAATCGCCCACAGCGCGCGATACGGGTCGAACAGCCCGACCACGCGGCCGGCCGGCGACGCGGGGCCGGCGAGGCCCACGACCGCCTCGACGACGCCGATGAACAGCACCACCCCCAGCACGCCGATCGCCAGCGTCTGAAACGTCTTTTCCCGCCAGAACCCGACCAGCGCCCCCCAGCTTCCCGCGGCCAGGGCGGTCGCCGAGCACAGGGCCAGCGACCACGCGATCTGCCCGACCGTCACGCCGCCGAGCTGGTGGATCAGAAAAAACGCCGGCACCGACGCCACGATCAGCACGAACACCATCAGCAGGCTCGCGCCGAGCTTGCCGAGCACGAGTTCGCGGTCTTTGAGGTCGGTCATCAGCAGCAGGATCAGCGTCTGGCGGTCTTTCTCCTGCGCGATGCCGGCCGCCGAAAACAGCAGCGCGAAGAACAGCACCAGCGACATCTGCACCAGCGACGCGATCTGGAACACGAGGTTCCCGAAGCGGGCCGTCGCCCCGATGTCGGTGACGTCCTGAAACCCGATCGTCACCTGCCGCACCGTCCCCATCAGCACCAGCAGCGCCGCCACGTACCCCGCCCGAATCAGGTAATGGCGAAGCTGGCGGGGGGACGTCAGAAACTCACGTTTGAAGATCGGCCCGGCAAACAACGGCGGCGGTCTCCGGCTGAGGGTCGAGGGTCGAGGGTCGGAAGGTCGAAGGCCAGAAAGTCGAAGGCCAGAAAGTCGGAGGTCGCAGGTCGGAAGGTCGGGGGCTGGAGGTCGGAATCATCCGCACACGGCCGTCCACGTAGTACTCAGTGTCGTACTCTGTACTCAGTACTCGGTCGTCAGCAGGCGCTACACGTTGCCCTGCATCATGTTTTCAACGTCAGCATGCCTCAAGCTCCGCTCGGCTCTTCGACCTTCGACCTTCGACTTTCCGACCTTCGACTTTCCACGGTGCACGACTGAATCCGCCATTATAGTCCCCGCCCCGCCGCCGGACACCGACAACGTGGCGGAAGCTGCCAGCTTCCGTGCCGCGGCCGCTGCTGCCGGCTTCGGCATCGGGATCTGCCGGCTTCCACGCGGACGCTGGCAGCGTCCGCCACGATGCCCTCGCACTCGCGGGAAATCCCCGCCCGTTGCCGGTACAATGGCCCCGCAAAGTAGGTCAGACTTTCCAGCCTGACCGTAGCAGAATTCGTGAGAATTCTGGAGTTTCGGAATCTTCACGGCAGAATTCTCACGAATTCTGCTACCCATCCGGTCTGGCTGGAAAGCCTGACCTACGAAACCGAGAGGCCCACATGCTTCGATTCGCCCCGTCCCTGGCCGTGTTTGCCGCGCTGTTGTTCGCCGTTGCCGATCGCGCGGCGGCCGACGTGAAACTCCCCGCCGTGCTTGCCAGCGGAATGGTCCTGCAGCGCGACGTGCCGCTGAAAATCTGGGGGACGGCCGACGCCGGCGAAACCGTCACCGTCACGCTCGGCAAACTATCGACGGCCGCGAAAGCCGGCGAAAACGGAAAGTGGCTCGTCACGCTCAAGCCGCAGAAGGCCGACGGCAAGCCGCGGACGATCACCGTCAAAGGCAAGAACACGATCACGCTGACTGACGTGCTCATCGGCGAGGTCTGGATCGGTTCCGGCCAGTCCAACATGGAATGGCAGTTGCGCAACACACACGGGGCGAAAGAAGCCATCGCCGCCGCGAAACATCCCGGCATCCGCCTGCTTCACGTTCCCAAAGTCCAGAAGCCGGCGCCCGCCGACGACGTGCAGGCCGCGTGGAAAGCGTGCACGCCCGCGAACGTGCCGACGTTCTCCGCCGTGCTCTACTACTTCGGCCTGAAGCTGCACAAGGAACTGAAGGTGCCGGTCGGCCTCATCAACAGTTCGTGGGGCGGGTCGCCGATCGAGCCGTGGACGATCGCCGGCGGAAAATCGGGCCGCATGTACAACGGGATGATCGCCCCGCTGACGAACGTCGCCGTCCGCGGCGTCGTCTGGTACCAGGGGGAGACGAACGCCATCCTGAAGAACGGCCTGAAGTACACCGGCAAGAAGAAAGCCCTCATCGCCGGCTGGCGGAAGGCGTTCGGCAACGACGCGCTCGCGTTTCACTTCGTGCAGATCGCCCCGTGGTCCGGCAAACCCTACGCGGCGGGCGAGCTGCCGAAGCTGTGGGAAGCCCAGGTCGCCAGCCTGAAGATTCCGCACACGGGGATGGTCGTCACCACCGACCTCGTCGACAACATCCGCGACATCCACCCCCGCAACAAGCTCGACGTCGGCAACCGCCTCGCGCTGTGGGCGCTGGCGAAGACCTACGGCAAGCAGGGGATCGTCTACTCCGGCCCGCTCTACAAATCGATGAAAATCGAAGGGGACAATATCCGCCTCAGCTTCGCCCACACGGCCAAGGGGCTGAAGTCGCGCGACGGCAAACCGCTCAGCGAATTTCAGATCGCCGGGGCGGACGGCAAGTTCGTCAAGGCAACCGCCGAGATCGACGGGAAGACGGTCGTCGTCTCTTCGAAAGACGTGACGTCCCCCACGCAGGTCCGCTTCGGCTGGCACAAGCTGGCCAACCCCAATCTGATGAACTCCGCCGGGCTGCCCGCATCGCCGTTTCAGACGAGGGACTGGACGGGTGGAACGGCGGAAGCGAAGTAGGCATGCTTAACAACCCGTAGGACGGATTTTCAATCCGTCCGGACGGTTTGAAAAACCGTCCTACGGAAGAGGAACGATGACCCATGATCGCGCGCATCACACTCGCCGCCGTTCTCGCAGCTTGGTCCGTCTGGCCCGCTTCCAGTGACGCCGCGCAGCGCGGCAAGAACGGCGACGGCCGCGTCGCGATCACCGGCGAACCGCGGCAGTGGCACAAAATCACCCTCACGCTCGACGGCCCCTTCGCCGACGAACGCGACGATGCCCCCAACCCGTTCGTCGACCTGCGGATGACCGTCACGTTCACCCACGAATCGGGAACACCGCGGTACGTCGTCCCCGGTTACTTCGCGGCGGACGGGAACGCCGCGAACACGTCGGCCACGTCCGGCACGAAATGGCGGGCGCATCTGTCACCCGATAAGACGGGGAAGTGGTCGTACCGCGTCGCGTTTGTGCGGGGCAAGCAGGCGGCGGTGGATTCCAGTGTGAAAGGGACCGGACTGAAGCCGTATCACGGCACGACCGGTTCCTTCACAATCAAAGCCACGAACAAAACCGGCCGCGACTTCCGCCGCGAAGGGCGGCTGCAATACGTCGGCAAACATTACCTGCGGTTCGCCGGGTCGAAGCGGTACATCCTGAAGGCCGGCCCGGACGCGCCGGAGACGCTGCTGGCCTATCGCGACTTCGACGGCACGACGACGAATAAAGTCCCGCTGAAGACGTGGCAGCCGCACGTCCGCGACTGGAAGCCCGGCGACCCGACGTGGAAGGCCGGCAAAGGGAAGGGGCTGATCGGGGCGCTGAATTACCTCTCGGCGAAGGGCTGCAATGCGTTTTCGTTCCTCACCTACAACGCCGGCGGCGACGGGGACAACGTGTGGCCGTTCGTTTCCCGCGACGACAAACGGCACTACGACTGCTCGAAGCTCGACCAGTGGCAGATCGTCTTCGACCACGCCCAGACGCGCGGCCTGTACCTGCACTTCAAAATGCAGGAGCAGGAAAGCGACGACAACCGCACCGGACGCAAGAAACCGGGGCGGGTGGCCGTCGCGCTGGACGGCGGCGATCTCGGCGTCGAACGCAAGCTGTATTGCCGCGAGCTGATCGCCCGCTTCGGCCACTGCCTGGCGTTGAACTGGAACCTCGGCGAAGAGAACACGCAGTCGCCGGCACAGCAGCGGGCGATGGCGAAGTACATTCGCGACACCGACCCGTACAAACATCACATCGTCGTGCACACCTACCCGAACCGGCAGGACGCGATCTATTCGAAGCTGCTCGGCAGGCAGTCGGTGCTCACCGGCGCCTCGCTGCAGAACCCGTGGCACGCCGCCCACCGCCGCACGCTGCACTGGGTGCGGGCCTCGGCCAAGGCGGGCAAACCGTGGGTCGTGGCGAACGACGAGCAGAACCCGGCGTCGCTCGGCGTCCCCCCCGACCCCGGTTTCGCCGGCCACGACGGCAAGGCCCGCGACAAGAAAACCGTCTACGACCTGCACGACATCCGCAAAGCCACCCTGTGGGGCACGCTGCTGGCCGGCGGCGCGGGGGTCGAATACTACTTCGGCTACACGCTGCCGCAGAACGACCTGCTCTGCGAAAACTTCCGCAGCCGCGACCGGTCGTGGAACTACTGCCGCATCGCGCTCGACTTCTTCCGCGAGCAGAAGATTCCGTTCCACGAGATGCGGACGGACAACGCGCTGGTCGGCAACGCGAAAGAAGACAACAGCCGATACTGTTTCGCGAAGCCCGGGGCGGTGTACGTCGTGTATCTGCCGAACGGCGGGACGGCAAACCTGGACCTGACGAAAACGACCGGTTCCTTCACCGTCGGCTGGTTCAACCCCCGCCGCGGGGGGAAGCTGCTGGGCGGGCCGCAGAAGACGGTCGGCGGCGGTCGTCGGGTGAAGCTGGGGCCGCCGCCGGGGGAGGCGGGGGAGGATTGGGTGGTCGTGATTCGGAGGAGGGAGGAGCAATGAACTCAAGCCTCATGAGCTACGCGTCGTTCTTCTACACTTTCGACGACTTGCCAGCACGGCCAAGCGTTGCGCAGATTCGCAGCAAGATCAAGCGCGGGGCTCGGCGACAACATGCATTCGAGCATTTCACCGAGCAATACCCGGACGATGTCGGATACCGCCTCGGGTACGTCGAGTCATACGCTGAAAATGGTGTTTACGATGACACGCAATATCAACACTGCTATGACTGGATCGAGCATTCTCTGACACTGCCCGACTGTGATGGGGCCCACGCCATGCTTCGGAAACTGCTTGCCGACCTGCGCCGGCAGCAAGAAGTACTGCATGCCGAACTTGGTCCCCACGAAGATCCCCCAAGCGATCCCTTTGTGCTAGCGCTTCAGTCAGGCAATTACGACGTAATCGAGACGGAGTTCGCGCGGTTGCAACTGGCCGTGAAGCCGCGTGGAATCCTTGGCGGAGACGATGAAAGACGTTTTTGGCGACTGTTTCAGATGATGGTTCGAATTGCCTTCCTCCGCGGACAGCCTGAAGTTGCAATCGAACAATTCAATCAATACGAACAGCAGCGGATCGCCGTCAAAATGACACCGATTCCCGATCTCGACCTTCAAGAAGCGATCCTGGGATATCTCGCGCAGCAGTCCCTCGATTCGGCTCGAGCAAGACTCTCGCACTGGCTGGCAAATTCCCGAATGCCCATCATTGGCGATACGATCAAACAACACGATGCGTTCTGCGATCTGTGCAAAATCTAAACGGGCCGCGCGATGCAATCGGACCCGAACTTTCGGCCGAAAAGCGTGTCAATCGTCCAGACACGTTTGTTGCCGGGCCGGAGAGATAGAGATATGAGCGGTTTTCATGAGGTCCGCCAGTCCACACGGAGCACTGCTGCTGGCCGTTGCATCTACTGTGGTGCTCAGGACGATCTGACCGACGAGCACGTGGTTCCGTACGCTCTCGGTGGAACGCTCGTACTGCCAGAAGCGAGTTGCAAGCCGTGCGCGAAGATTACCAGCGCATTTGAACGTCGTGTACTGCGAGGGTTCATGTTTGCTGGCAGGACGGTTGCCGGATTGCCGACACGCCGCCCCAAGGATCGGCCAAAGTCTCTTTCGATCGAAATTGAAGGACCGAATGGCTTTGAGTCCGTCGAATTGCCGATTGCGGAGTACCCCGCCGTTCTCCAACTGCCACTTCTCCCGCCGCCGCGGTTTCTGACCGGTCAACCCGCAAGAAACGGAGTCGACCTGTGTGGTCTCGAAACAATCGCCTTCGGCAATGATCCGAAGGAGGTTGCGAGAACTCTCAAGGCGACGATATTTCGGTACACGGAGACGGACTACGCGCTATCGGACTTTGTCCGGCTGTTGGCGAAGATTGGGTATAGCTTCATCGTGTCGCAGGTGGGGATGTTCGAATTTGACGAATTCCCGGTGCTCCCCTTGATTCTCGGCAAGACCGATGATGGCAGCCACTGGGTGGGTTCGGCAGTGTTCGAGACATTAAGCGAGAACGTCGGCGCCCTAGTCGCTCTACGGGCGGAGGAGCGTGTCGCTGTTGGCGACCCATCCCAGCGCGTGCTGGTGGCACAAATCAAGCTTTTTGCGGCGAGTGGGGCGACTGGTTTCGAGGTCGTCGTGCGTCGATGGCAGAAAAAGTGAGTCATCGATCCAGAGGTCAGGCGGTGGATCAAAGCCGGGTGCCCCTGCAAGAGTCCCGACTTCCCCGACGGCAATGGCACTGCTTGAAGTCTCCCGCATTCGGCGTCAACTCAACTCGCCGAGCAACGTTGCCGCCAGCCCTCAATAAGTGCGGTCGGACCACGTCCGCCAACCCGCGAAAGCACTCCTTGACGAACGCCGGCGGGCCGGGTGAACGAAGCGGGATGCGGCATTCATCAAGTAGTGGCACAGAGCCGCCCTTGTTCCGAGAACGCCCGGTCGCGTAGACTGGAAGTGAAGGTAGCCAGACCGGAGGGCCGTTCGTGGAGATTCGCTTCTACAACGACCCGGTTACTGGACAGCCGCATGTTTACGGAGATGGCGTCAGCGAGGACGAGGTTCGGGAGGTCATGCGGGCGCCGGGAGACGACTTTCCCGCAGCCCGCGACTCACGAATGAAACTGGGACAAACCTTTGCGGGGCGCTACCTGCAGGTGATCTACGTCCCCGACGAAGACCCCGACAGCATTTTCGTCATCACTGCTTACTTCTACTGTCTGACCTCTCTTGATCCGAGGTAACGATTTCCGCTATTCCACCTTCCGTTGGGCAGAAATCTCACGGAAGGAGGATGCCGATGGAGCGGCGTTTTCGAATTCGCAGGGACGAGTT
>Ga0268386_10000017_pt1 | contig 76845 bp, 69 predicted proteins | sample RVTome_15_FD_200260 | JGI IMG/M metagenome (GOLD analysis project Ga0268386, IMG submission 200260) | Soil microbial communities from uranium-contaminated site in the Upper Colorado River Basin, Wyoming, United States - RVT150D86... ... | reverse complement strand
GTCTCGTCGGGCTTGAGGTCCGACAGCAGGCTCCCGGTGAGGAGAGCGCTCTTCAGGGTCTTGAACCGGTTCCGGTGGAGGAAGCGCCGGTACACCTTGGCCACGTCCCGCGCGACGACGGCGGGGGGGCCGCTCACACCTCCTCCGCCAGCGTGTCCCGGAGGCGATCGAACAGGAACGCCCCGACCACGAAGACGAGGGCCGCGACCAGGCCGGCGCGGAACAGGCCGCGCCAGTGGCCGAAGTGCCCGTGGAACAGCATCTGCTGGTACGAGACCAGGACGTGGGTCATCGGGTTCAGCCGCAGCACGGAGCGCAGCGGGCCCTGGACCTCGCCGTAGAAGTAGAGGATGGGCGTGCCGAAGAACCAGAGGTGCAGCAGGTGGGAGAGGATGTTCTGAAGGTCGCGGAAGTGAACGGTAAGGGCCGAGACCAGCAGGGCCAGGCCGAGCGTGAGGACGAGCTGGACCAGCAGCGGCAGGGGCATCAGCGCCGCGGTGGGGCCGAGGAGCCCCTTCCAGGCCAGGAACGCGAACAGGATCGGCAGCCCGAACAGGAAGTGCACGAGGTTCGCGAGCACGGAGACGACCGGCAGCACCTCGGCCGGGAACAGGACCTTCTTGATGAGGTTGCCTCCGGCGATCAGGACGCCGGCGGACTCGAGGACCGAGGAGTTGAACCAGGTCCAGGGAAGGATGCCGCAGAACAGGAACACGAAGTACGGCTCGACCGCCGGCGACTTCCCGACCGGGAGCATGTAGGTGAAGACGAGCCCATAGGTCAGGAGCAGGAGCATCGGGTTGACGAAGCTCCAGAAGAAGCCGAGGACACTGCCGCGGTAGCGGGCCTTCAGCTCGCGGCCGACGAGGCTCTGGATGAGCAGGCGGTAGCGGACGAGGGTCCGGATCTGCCCGATCAGCACCCGGCGATTGTCTCCGAAAGTGGACCGCGGCCGGTCACGGGACCGGGCGACGGCCCGGCGCGGGCGGTGGCTCCGGGGCGGCCCCGCGACGCCCGGCTTCGGGGTCGCCCGGCAGGCTACTTGCGGCCCGCGGTCAGCCGCGTGACCGCTGCCTTGTACTCGTCGTGGGCTTCCTTGTAGCCCGCCTCGTCCTGGATGGCCTTCATCCGCGCGGCGGCCCGGGCCCTGGCCGCCTCGGCGACGCTGAGGTCGATGTCCTCCGAGCGCTCGCCCGATTCGGCGAGGATGTTCACGCGGTCGGGCAGCACCTCGCAGAAGCCCCAGAAGCAGGTGAGCCGCCCCCACTCCGAACCCCGGCGGTAGCTGATCACCCCCACGCCGAGCGTCGCCAGGAACGGCGTGTGGCCGGGCAGGACCCCGAAGTAGCCCAGCTCGCCGGGGGCGATGACCTCGTCGACGTCCTCCCGCAGCAGGAGCCCCTCCGGCGTGACGACCTCGAGCGTGACGTGTGTGGGCAGGGGCATGGGCGCTATCCCTGGAGCTTCTTCGCCTGCTCGTGGACCTCCTCGATGGCGCCGACCATGTAGAAGGCCTGCTCGGGAAGCTCGTCCAGCTCCCCGTCCACGATCATCTTGAAGCTGCGGATGCTGTCCTTGAGGGGGACGTACTTGCCGGGTATGCCGGTGAACTGCTCGGCCACGTGGAAGGGCTGGGACAGGAACTTCTGGATCTTCCGCGCCCGCCCCACCACGACCTTGTCCTCCTCGCTGAGCTCGTCGATTCCGAGGATGGCGATGATGTCCTGCAGGTCCTTGTAGCGCTGCAGGATCTGCTTCACCGACCGGGCGACCTGGTAGTGCTCCTCGCCGATGACCCGCGGATCCAGGATCCTCGACGAGGACGCGAGCGGATCCACCGCCGGGTAGATCCCCAGCTCCACGATCTGGCGCGACAGGTTGGTGGTGGCGTCGAGGTGCGCGAACGTGGTGGCGGGGGCGGGGTCGGTGTAGTCGTCGGCCGGGACGTAGATCGCCTGGATGGAGGTGACCGAGCCCTTCTTCGTCGAGGTGATCCGCTCCTGCAGCTCGCCCATCTCCGTCTGCAGGGTGGGCTGGTAGCCCACCGCGGAGGGCATCCGGCCCAGCAGCGCCGAGACCTCGGAGCCCGCCTGGGTGAAGCGGAAGATGTTGTCGATGAACAGGAGGACGTCCTTGCCCTCCTCGTCGCGGAAGTACTCCGCGGCGGTGAGCCCGGTGAGCGCCACCCGCAGGCGGGCGCCGGGAGGCTCGGTCATCTGGCCGTAGATCAGCGCCGCCTTCGACTTCCTGGTGTCCTCGAGGTCGATGACGCCGGACTCCTGGAACTCCAGCCACAGGTCGTTGCCCTCGCGCGTGCGCTCGCCCACGCCCGCGAACACCGACACCCCGCCGTGCTGCTTGGCCAGGTTGTAGATCAGCTCCTGGATGATGACGGTCTTGCCCACCCCCGCCCCGCCGAACAGGCCGATCTTGCCGCCGCGGAGGTAGGGCTCGATGAGGTCGATGACCTTGATGCCCGTCTCGAACATCTCCAGGGTCGTCGACTGGTCCTCCAGCGGCGGGGCGGGACGGTGGATGGGGTAGCGCTTCTCCGCGTTCACCGGGCCCAGCTCGTCCACCGGGCTGCCGATGACGTTCAGCACCCGGCCCAGGGTGGCCGGGCCGACGGGGACGGTGATGGGCCCGCCCGTGTCCAGCGCCCGCATCCCGCGGACCATCCCGTCGGTGGGGAGCATGCTGACGCAGCGGACCCGGTTCTCGCCCAGGTGCTGCTCCACCTCGGCGATCACGTCGATGGGCACCCCGCCGCCCTCGCCGTCGTCCTGGATCCGGAGCGCGTTGTAGATGGCCGGGACATTGCGGTCGAACTCCACGTCCACCACCGGTCCGATGATCTGCACGACCCGACCGACGTTATCAGTCGCCATGGTTCTCCCTGCCTCGGCTACCGCGGCGACCCGGCGCCGGAGACCACCTCGATGATCTCCTTCGTGATCGCCGCCTGGCGGACCTTGTTCATGTAGAGGGTGAGCCGCTCGATCATGTCGCCCGCGTTGCTGGTGGCGGCGTCCATGGCGGCCATGCGCGCGCCGTGCTCCGCCGCCGCGGACTCCAGGAGCGCCCGCCACACCTGGATCTCCACGTGTTTGGGGACCAGCGCCGCCACGATCCGGGCCGGCCCCGGCTCGTAGAGGTAGTCGAGCGTCGGCTCGGTGGGGTCGAGGTCCAGCTTGCGGATGGGGAGCAGCCGCTCCACCACGACCCGCTGGGCGATGACCGTCTTGAACTCGTTGTAGATGAGGTGGACCTGGTCCACCTCGTTCTCGACGTACGCGCGGATCAGCTCCGCGGCGATCGACTGGGCCACCGGATAGCGGAGCGCCTGGAAGATCCCCACGTGCTCGGCGCGGACCCGGTACCGGCGCCGCCGGAAGAAGTCCCGCCCCTTCCGGCCGATCAGCTCCAGGCTCAGCTCTCGCTCCGTCCGGGCCTCTTCCTCGAGCACCCGGGTGGCCGCCCGTATGATGTTGGCGTTGAACCCCCCGCACAGCCCCTTGTCCGCGGTGACGACCACCAGGAGCACCCGGTCGCCGGGGCGCTCCTGCAGCAGCGGATGGCTCGCCGGGTCGGCGCGGGTGGCCAGGCTGTTCAGGACCTCCATCATCTTCCGGGCGTAGGGCCGGGCCGCGAACATCGCCTCCTGGGCGCGGCGCAGGCGCGCGGCCGCCACCATCTTCATGGCCTTGGTGATCTGCTGCGTGTTCTTGACGGAACGGATCCGCCGCCGGATGTCGATCAGCGCGGGCATGGTCTAGCTGTGTCCTCTAATCCTGCGCCTTCGCTACGAAGCCTCAGGCTCCCGTGGGCCGGAAGACGTCCGCGAACTCCCCCAGGGCGGCTTTCAGCTTGTCCGTCAGCTCGCCCTTGATGTCCTTCTTCTCCGCGATCTCCTTGAGGAGCGACTGGTAGCGCGCGTCCATGAAGGCGAACAGCTCCTTCTCGTAACGGCGCACGTCGGGCACGGGGTGGGGATCGACGAAGCCGTTGGTGGCGGCGAAGATCACCACGACCTGCTTCTCCACGGGCATCGGGCTGTACTGGTTCTGCTTGAGGACCTCGGTCAGGCGCTGGCCGCGGGCGAGCATGGCCTGCGTGGCCTTGTCCAGGTCGGACCCGAACTGGGCGAAGGCCGCCAGCTCCCGGTACTGGGCGAGGTCCAGCCGCAGCCGGCCCGCGACCGCGCGCATCGCCTTCACCTGGGCCGCGCCGCCCACCCGGCTGACGGAGTTGCCCACGTTGATGGCCGGCCGGATGCCGGCGTTGAACAGGTCGGCCTCCAGGAAGATCTGGCCGTCGGTGATCGAGATGACGTTCGTCGGTATGTAGGCGGAGATGTCCCCGGCCTGGGTCTCGATGATGGGCAGGGCGGTGAGGCTGCCCGCCCCCTTCTTGTCGTTGAGCTTGGACGCCCGCTCGAGCAGCCGGCTGTGGAGGTAGAAGACGTCGCCGGGATAGGCCTCGCGGCCCGGCGGCCGCCGGAGGAGGAGCGAGATCTCGCGGTACGCCGCCGCGTGCTTCGAGAGGTCGTCGTAGATGCACAGGGCGTGCTGCCCGCGGTCCCGGAAGAACTCGCCGATGGCGCAGCCCGAGTACGGGGCGACGTAGAGCAACGGCGCGGGTTCGGAGGCAGTGGCGGCGACCACGATCGAGTGGTCGAGGGCGCCGAAGTCCTCCAGGGTCTTCACCACCTGGGCCACGGTCGAGCGCTTCTGGCCGATGGCCACGTAGATGCAGACGACGTTCTGGCTCTTCTGGTTGATGACGGTGTCGAGCGCGACCGCGGTCTTGCCGGTCTGGCGGTCGCCGATGATCAGCTCCCGCTGGCCCCGGCCGATGGGCACCATCCCGTCGATGGCCTTGATCCCCGTCTGGAGCGGCTCGCGCACCGGCTGGCGGTCCACGACGCCCGGCGCGATCACCTCGATGGCCCGGAACTCGTCGGTCGCGATCGGCCCCTTCCCGTCGATGGGCTGGCCGAGCGCGTTCACCACCCGGCCGATCAGGGCCTCCCCCACCGGGACGGACATGATCCGGCGGGTGCGCTTGACCTCGTCGCCCTCGCGGATCTTGCTGAACTCTCCCATGAGGACGGCGCCCACGGAATCCTCCTCGAGGTTCAGGGCGATCCCCATGACCCCATGCGGCAGCTCCAGCAGCTCGCCCGCCATGCAGCGATCCAGGCCGTGGATGCGCGCGATCCCGTCGCCCACCGACAGCACCGTCCCGACCTCGGAGACGTCGACGCCGGCGGAGAACCCGCCGAGCTGCTCACGGATGACCCTGGTGATCTCGTCGGCGCGAATGTCCATAAGCTCCCGGGCTCCCCTGCTTCGTCGACTGGACTCCGGCGGAGCGGCCCGCGCCACCCCGGGCGCTTCAGGCCCGCTCCGTCCCCTGTACCAGGCGTTCCCTCAGCGCCCGAAGTCGGCCCCGCACGGTGCCGTCGTACGTCCGGCCGAGCAGGCGCAGGAGCACTCCCCCGCGCAGCGCCGGGTCGAGGCTGGCGCTCAGCTCGACCTCCCTTCCGGTGGTGCGGCGGATGGCCTCCGCCAGAGCCCGCTCCTGGTCCGGGCCGAGCGGCGCCGCGGTCACCGCTTCGGCCGCGACCACTCCCCGGTTGTCGTTCCACAGCGCGGCGAAGGCCTTCTCGATCCCGGGCAGCAGCGTGATGCGGTCCCGGCCCACGAGCAGCTCGAGGAGGCGGACGGTCAACGCCGTTGCCCGGCCCTCGGACCAGATCGCCGTCACCACCTTCCGCTTCCGCTCGGCGGGCAGGGCGGGGTGGACGAGGACGGACTGGAGCTCCGGGTGGGAACGGATGGTCGCGACGGCGTCCGTCAAGTCACGGCGGACGGCGTCCGCCTCCCCCCGAGCCAGCGCCAGCTCGAGTAGGGCGCGTGCGTAACGCCGCGCGCTCCCCGCCTGCCCTGGCCTCATGGCCTGGCGGCGGGCCGGTGCACCGGCCTCACCGTCCCCGGTGTCACCGGCCGCGGCGGGACGGTGGGCTCAGGTCGTCGTCGTCGGGCCAAGATGATTCCGCTCGCTGGAAACCCTCGGAACCGAGGGCGGTCTTCGAACAAACGCGGGAGGGTAACACGCCGGCTCCAACGAGTCAAAGACTTGGGGGCGCCGGCGCTCAACGTCCGCGGCCACAGGTGACCACGAGGGGGACGGGGCCGGGCGCGCGCGCCTGCCCGACGACGCGGGCGGCCGGCAACCTCGCCAGGAGCGGGCCCACCTCGGCGTCCGGCACCAGGAGCAGGAGCCCGCCCGAGGTCTGCGGATCGAACAAGAGCGCGGTACGGCGGGGGTCGGCATCCGGCGGGAGGGTGACGCTCGGCCCGAACTCGCGGCGGTTGGCGCGGAGCCCTGCCGGCTGGAACGCCTCCGCCAACTCGAGGGCCCCCGGCAGCAAAGGCAGGTCGTCGAGGCGGATCTCCAGCGTCAGGCGGCTCTCCCGAGCGATGCCGGCGGCGTGACCGAGCAACCCGAACCCGGTCACGTCGGTGGCGGCCCGGACGCCGTGAGCCAGGGCCGCCTCGCTCGCGTCGCGGTTGAGGGCAGACATCGAGCGGGTAGCGGCGGCCACCGCCGCGTCGGCCGCCCGGCCCGCCTTGAGGGCCGTGGCGACGACGCCGGTGCCGAGGGGCTTGGTGAGGACCAGCACCTCACCCGCTGCCCCGGCGGCGTTCGTCAGCATGCGCTTCGGGTCCACCAGGCCCGTGACCGCGTACCCGAACTTGATCTCGGGATCCCGGACGGAGTGGCCGCCAAGGAGGACCGAGCCCGCCTCGCGGAGCTTGCGCTCGCCCCCCTGGACGATGGCCGCCACCCACTCGGGGGGGAAGTCGTGCTCGGGGAAGGCGGCAATCGAGAGCGCGGTCAACGGGCGGCCGCCCATGGCGTACACGTCGGAGAGGGCGTTGGCCGCCGCGATGGCACCGAACGCTTCCGGGTCGTCCACGACGGGAGTGAAGAAGTCGACCGTCTGCACCAGCGCCGTCCCCGCGTCGAGGAGGAACACCCCGGCGTCGTCCCCGGTGCGATAGTCGACCAGGACGCGCGGGTCGTCGGACGGCCGGAGGACGCTCAGGACCTGAGCGAGCTCGGAGGGACCGAGCTTGCTCGCTCAACCCGCGCAGGAGACCCGCTCCGTGAGCCTCCGGATCCTCTCGCGCTCGTCGGTCATGCCGGCCGGGTCCCGGTCCCGTTGTCTATGGTTTGTTCTATGGAAATCAGGACGGGCTCGACCCGCCCCCGGAGGCGGTCTTGGGTGCGGCCAGGTGCACCGCCGGCCGGTTCGCTCCGCTCATGTCGCAGGCCCCCTGGAAAAACGCCCCCTCTTCGATGACCAGCCTCGGCGCGGCCACGCTGGCCTCCACCTTGGCTCCGGCGAGGATCTCCACCCGCTCGCGGGCCTGGATGCGGCCGGTCACCCGGCCCTTCACCGAGACGACCCCGCAGTGGATCTCGGCATCCACGTGCCCGCTCTCTCCCACGATGAGGGTGTTCTCCGAGATCACTTTTCCCTTGAGGTGTCCGTCGATCCGGAAGGTGTTGCGGAAGCGCAGCTCTCCGTGGAACTCGGTCCCCTCGTCCATGAAGCCGTTCAGGTCCTCGGCGGAGAGACCCTTGATCTTCAGCATGCGTTCCTCCAGGCCGCTCGCCCCGAGGCGCGCGGCCGTCGTTGGCGACGCCGCCGGAGCGCGACTGCGTTTCCTCCACCGCCAGGCCCGGGGCGGGGCGGGAGCGTCGCCCCGGGGCACCGTCCGAACGATAGCACGGTCCGCACGCGCTCCCCCCCGCGGACGCGCGCCGGACGTCGGAGCGGAGCGGAGACTTCAGTGCCCGCGGCCATGGCCGCGCACGACGTGCTCGTAGAGCCGGTTCAGCTCCGCCTCGCTGCCGAAGCTGATCCGGATGGAGCCGCCCCGGCCACGGCGTCGGATCTCGACCCGCGTACCCAGGACCGCCCGCAGCCGCTCCTCGGCAGCCCGGGTATTGGCGTCCTTGCGGCTCCCCGCGGCGCCCCCCTTGGTGCGGCCCCGGCGGGCGGCCACCCGGCGCTCGACCTCACGGACGGACAGGCCCTTCCGGACGGTCTCGCGGGCGAGGGCTAACTGCTCCTCCAGCCGGTCCAGGGCGAGCAGCGCCCGCCCGTGCCCGGCGTCGAGCCGGCCGCCGGCCAGGAGGTCCCGGATCTCCTGCGGGAGACGGAGGAGCCGCAGCGTGTTCGCCACCGTCGAGCGGTCCCTCCCCACCTTGCGCGCGACATCCTCCTGGGTCAGGTGGAACTCCTCCTGGAGCCGCTGAAAGGCCTGGGCCTCCTCCAGTGCCGTCAGCTCCTGGCGCTGGATGTTCTCCACCAGGGCCAGCTCCAGCAGCCGGTCGTCGGGGACGTCCCGGACCGCCACCGGGACCGTGGCGAGCCCGACCTGCTGCGCGGCCCGCCACCGCCTCTCTCCGGCGATGATCTGGTAGCGCGCACCCACGCGCCGGACGAGGATCGGCTGGACCAGGCCGCTCTCCCGGATGGATCCGGCCAGCTCCTGCAACCCGGTGGGATCCATGGCCACACGCGGCTGGTACGGGTTCGGCTCGAGGCTGCCGATGGGCACCTCGCTCGCCGACTCCGGTCCCGCCGCTTCGGGCTCAGGATCCGGCAGGAGGGCGCTGAGCCCCTTGCCCAGTGCCTTTCTCTTCATGGGACATCACTTCTCTTGCCAGCTCCAGGTAGGCCTCGGCCCCCTTCGACCGGATGTCGTAGAGCACGATCGGCTTGCCGAAGCTGGGCGCCTCCCCCAAGCGGATGCTCCGGGGGATGGAGGTGCGGTACACCTTCTCCTTGAAATAGCCGCGGATCTCACCCGCCACCTGCTGGGTGAGGTTGGTTCGCTCGTCCACCATCGTCAGGAGGACGCCCTCGATCTCGAGGGAGGGGTTCAGGGAGCGTTGGACGCGGCGGAGCGTGGAGACGAGCTCCGAGATCCCCTCGAGGGCGAAGTACTCGCACTGAAGGGGGACCAGGATGCCGGCCGCGGCGACCAGGGCGTTCACGGTCAGAAGGCCGAGGCTGGGAGGGCAGTCGATCAGCACGTAGTCGAAGCGCGAGGCCACCCGGGCCAGCGGCTCCCGCAGCCGGAACTCCCGCCGCTCGACGGGGACTAGCTCCACCTCGGCGCCGGTGAGGTTGCGGTCCGACGGCGCCAGCCACAGGTGTTCGAGGTCGGTCGCGAGAAGGACGTCCTCCAGCGGCTGCTCGCCCACGATCACGTCGTAGACGCTGGGCCGGGGCTCCCGGGCCTTTCGTCCCAGGCCGGACGTGAGGTTCCCCTGGGGATCGGCGTCCACCACGAGCACCCGGCGTTCCGCCACCGCCAGGCTGGCCCCCAGGTTGAGGGCGGTCGTGGTCTTGCCCACTCCTCCCTTCTGGTTGGCCACCGCGATGATCCGCCCCACGCTGTCTCCCGTTCCGCGTTCTCTCGAAGAGGCGGCAGGATAGCACACGAGCCCGTGGCGCCCGGGGGCGTGGCCGCCGCCGGTGCTCATGTTTCCCGTGGAACATTTCGGCGGAAGACATGCGCGCCCGACGGCAACGCCAGACGGCTCGGCTCCGGCACGAAGCCCGGCGCGGGGTCGGGCTCGCGGCCGAAGACGAGCACGCGACCGCCCACCTCCACCAGGTGCCGCAGGGACGGGAGCGGCAGGGCCACCCCCCGCAGCGTCACCGTGCGGGCCGCGGGACCGCGATAGCCGTCGTGGCGGATCCGGAGCGCACTCAGCGGGCGGCCGGCGGACCGAGCCGCCTCGCGAAGGAACGCCCAGCGGCGGGCGCGGGGCTCCAGGAGAGTGACGTCGAGATCGGGCCTCAGCAGCGCGAGCACCAGGCCGGGCGACCCGTTGCCCGAGCCCACGTCGATCAGCGTTCCGGGCTCCGGCAGGCCGGCGAGCGGTAGGACGCGCGCGACGAGCAGGTCGACGCGCGCGGCCGCGGTCCGGGCGCCGGTCAGGTTCACCCTCCGGTCCCAGGAGGCGAGCAGGTCCAGGTAGGAGGAGAGGCCACGGAGCCGGACGTCGTCCAGCCCGAGGGCGGCGAGGTGGCTCGCGTGTTCGCCCGCCATCAGCCGATCCTGCGGGAGGCCGGCCTCCTGCGGCTCAGCCCCGCGGCCCGGCCTCCCCGTCCTCGTCCTCGCCAGGGGACACGGTGACGCGGCGGTCCAGCCCCTCGCCCACGCTGAACGTACGGATCCCGGGCGCGCCGGTCAGGGCCACGTGGATCACCCGCCGCTCGTACGAGTTCAACGGCTCGGTGACCCGGGCCTTGCCGTCCCGGCGAACCTCCTCCGCCAGCTCGCGCGCGTAGTCCCCGAGCGCCGCGTCGCGCCTCTCCCGGTAGCCTTCGCAGTGGACCCGCAGCCGGGGTGAGTCCCCACGCCCGGCGATGCGCTGGAAGAGGTGCTCCAGCGCCCTCAGGACGTCTCCGTCCTCCTCGAAGAAGAACTCCCGGTCCTTGCCGCCCACGCGGACGACCGTCCCCTCCGGGGCGTCCTCGATCTCCATGGACACGTCGATCCCCGCCGCCTCGGCCAGGCTGCGCAGCGCCGCCCGCATGGCCGCCCGGGGCTCCTGCGGTCCGATCGTCTGGGGTTGGCGGTCCGTTCCGTCTTCTTCTTCGTCCGGGGTCTCGCGCCGCGCCTCGGGCGCGTCGAGAAGCACGGCGATCCGCGCCGGAGTCCGGCCGACACCGAGCCCGCCGGCGCCGCCCGGTTCCAGGACCACGTAGCGCAGGTCCTGGGGCCCGACGCCGAGGACGCGTCCGGCATCGGCGACCGCCTCGGCCACGTCCTGTCCGGTAAAGACACGGTCCCTCATGCGTGCCGCGCCTTCTTCCCCGGACGAGAGCCCTCCGCCTTGTCCTTGTCCCTCTCCTTCTCCCCAGATCGGATCATCTTCAGCGTCACCCCCTGCTGGACGATCGAGCACAGGTTCGACGCCAGCCAGTAGAGGTTCAGGCCGGCCGGGGCCCAGAGGAACATCCCCATCAGCACCACCGGCATCAACATCATCATGCGCTGCTGGGCCGGGTCCATGGCGGTGGGGATCATCTTCTGCATCACGAACATGGACCCCCCCATCAGCACCGGCGTCAAGAACAGCGGGTCCTTCTGGCTCAGGTCGGCGATCCAGAGGAACGGAGCCCCGCGCAGCTCGATCGAAACCTGCAGAACCCGGTAGAAGGCGATCAGGAACGGCATGGTGAGGAGCAGGGGCAGGCAGCCCACCGCCATCTGGGTCCCCATGCTCATGCCGTGGCGGGCGTAGAGGGCCGCGATCTCCTTCTGCATCTCCTGGCGGCGGGGGTCCAGGGCGGGCACCTTCCGGTACCGCTCCTGGATCACCTTCATCTCCGGTGCCAGCCTGGCCATCTTGACGCCGTTGGCGATCGAGTAGTGGCGGAACGGGCTCATCACGAGATTGATGAGTATGGTGAGGGCCACGATCGACCAGCCGTAGTTGCCGACGTGGCCGTGGACCCAGCGGAGGAGCTTCATGAGCGGCACGACGATCGGTCCGATCCAGTCCCCGACCGGGACGATCCGGGCGAGCTCGTGACCCAGGCGCGAGAGCCTCTGGTGGTCCTTGGGACCGACGTACAGGAGGGCGGGTCCGCCGGAAGTCCCGAGGTCGAGGACGGCCGCCGGGCCCTTCGACGCCTCGGCGTCCTCGACCGCCGGCAAATCGACCGCCCGCAGCTCGGCCGGCCGGGGTTCTTCGGCGGGCACCAGGAGCGCGGTGAAGTACTGGCTCTCCACCCCCACCCAGCGCACGGCGGGGAGCGGTCGGGCACCACCCCCGATGTCGTCGGGCGGGACCCGCTGGACCCCCGCGGGCGTCAACGCCACGGCCTGCGGGGGCTGGTACCCCTGGACCTCCCTCTCCGCGGCGCTGGGATTGCCGATGCCCGGTCCCCAGACCAGCTTCACCGGAAGCTCGCGGCCGGACAGGCGCACCTGGGCGAGGACCTGGACGAGGAACCGCTGGTCCTCGAACCGGAGGGTCTTCCGCGCCTCCAACTCTCCCTCGGCGAACTCGAACTCGAGCATGGCCTGGCCGCCGGGCGGCACGGAGACGCCCTCGCTCGACGGACGGAACAGCGCCTCGCGCAACCGGGCGTCGATCTCGGGGTCCCCGGTCTCGAGGTCCAGGGCGCGCGGGCCCTCGGGGATGGTCCGGACCATCTCTTCGGGACGGCCGCGCTCGTCCCGGTAGTCGTGGAGGCGCCAGGAGAGGAGCCGGGCCCCACGGTTCGAGAAGGCGACGGTGAACCCCGAGGTCGCGACCTCCACGCGCCTCTCGCGCTCGTCGGACACCGCCGGCACGGCGGCCGACCTGGCCACGGGCGCGGCCTGGCCCGCGCCCCCTGGAGGGCTCTCGACCCGGCTCGCGGCGGCCGGCGGCGGCGGCGAGCCGGCGGCCGCCGGCCGCGGCACGGGCTGCCGTGGCGCGGGCTTCGGCGCGAAAAGGATCTGGTAGCCGGTGAGCACCAGCAGCGAGAGGGCGATCGCAAGGAGGAGACGGCGTTCTTCCATCGAGGCTCTTCTTCCTTTGTCTCCTACGGCACCGGGTCGGGGCCACCGGCGTGGAAGGGGTGGCAACGCAGCAGCCGGCGGCCGGCGAGGCCCGCCCCCCGCACGGCACCGTGCCGGAGGACTGCTTCCTCCGCATAGAGGCTGCAGCTCGGGACGAACCGGCAGTGGCCGCCCAGCAGGGGCGAGAGCGTCAAGCGGTAGGCCTCAACGAGGAACAGCAGGGCCCTGGCGGCGCCTCCCGGGCGTGCGCCTGGCGACGAGGCGTCGGAGGCGTTCTCGGAACTCAGTGTCGACTTCAAGCTGGCTTGGCTCCACGATCTCCCGCTTGGGCACGAGGACGAGGTCGAACGACGACGACGCCTGCTTGTGGCGACGAAAGCTCTCCCGCAGGAGGCGCTTGGCCCGGTTGCGCGCAGTGGCGCCGCCCACGCGCCGGCCCGCCGCCAAGCCGAGCCGACCGTGGCCGCGATCGTTTTCGAGCGCCACCATCAGGAAGAGGGGACCGTCGATGCGCACGCCGCTGCGGAACACCCGCCGATAGTCCGCTCCCTTCGTGAGCCTCTCGCGGCGCCGGAGCCTCGCACCCGCGGAGCTCTGCACCCGCGCCGTCCGTCAGGCCCCCAGCCGCTTTCTCCCCTTCTGCCGGCGCCGCTTCAACACCAGACGCCCGCCCTTCGTCCGCATCCGGACCAGGAAGCCGTGAGTCCTCTTCCGCTTACGGTTGTTCGGCTGGAAGGTGCGCTTCATCGCTCCTTGCTCTCCTCGGATCCTCTGGCCGGAAGGGGAGACCGGATGGCCCCCGTGCACCGGAGAAAGCTTCTAGTGTAGGAAAGGTTTGGGGCGTTTGTCAAACCACGCCGCCCGGAGGCGGCCCGGCTCCTTGTCTCGGGACGGCCGGTGTGCTACCGTTGCGCGGCTAGGCGGCGGGCGCCTCCCATCCTTTTCTTTGAGCCACTGCCATTCGCTTTTCCACAGGTGTTGAAATCTCTGTGCAAAAAGAGGGTGGTTTCGGCCGTGGGGCGTTTCCGCTCCGTTGCGTCGCTGTAAGTAATTATAATACAGTGGTTTGTACTCTGGGGTGGCCGCCATGGCAGGGGCGAATCGTCCGGTGCTCGGTGGGATGAACCTCTGGGACGAGATCCTCGCCCGGGTCGAAGCCAAGGTGAACCGCCACAGCTTCGCCACCTGGTTCCAGCCCACCCACTACTTGATACTGGAAGACTCTCTCCTCCGGGTCCGCGTCCCGAATCCGCAGTTCAAGGACTGGCTCTCCAAGAACTACCAGAGCGTGATCGCCGAGGCTCTGGACGAGCTCGGCCGGGGCGACATCCGCGTCTCCTTCGAGTGCGAATCCGTGGAGGCCGCGCCCCTGCCCGCGGACCACGATCCGGCCTCGACCGCCTCGCTCAACCCCAAGTACACCTTCGACTCGTTCGTCGTGGGCTCTTCCAACCAGTTCGCCCACGCCGCCGCCCGGGCGGTCGCCGAGATCCCCTCGAAGTCGTACAACCCCCTCTTCCTCTACGGAGGGGTCGGGCTCGGGAAGACGCACCTCATGCACGCGATCGGGCACTACATCCAGGCGCGGAACCGGCACCTGAAGCTCAGCTACATCTCCACCGACCGCTTCATCAACGAGATGATCAACGCCATCCGCTTCGAGCGGCTGCCCGCCTTCCGCCAGAAGTACCGCAGCCCGGACGTCCTGCTCGTCGACGACATCCAGTTCATCGCCGGCAAGGACCGCACCCAGGAGGAGTTCTTCCACATCTTCAACGCCCTCCACGACAGTCAGAAGCAGATCGTAATCTCCAGCGACTGCCCTCCCCGTCAGATCCCCACCATCGAGGAGCGCCTCCACAGCCGGTTCGAGTGGGGGCTGATCGCGGACATCCAGCCTCCGGACCTCGAGACCAAGGTCGCCATCCTCCGCAAGAAGGCGGACGCCGAGCGGGTCGAGATCCCGGAGAACGTGGCCCTGTTCATCGCCAGCAAGGTGAGGACGAACATCCGGGAGCTTGAGGGAAGCCTGATCCGCCTCATCGCGTACGCCAGCCTGCAGGGCCGGGACATCGACCTGCCACTCGCCCAGGAGACCCTGCGCGACCTCCTCCACACCGAGGAGAAGCCCATCACCATCGAGATGATCCAGAAATTCGTGGCCGACCACTACAACGTGAAGCTCACCGAGCTCAAGGCGAAGAACAACTCGAAGGCGGTTGCGGTGCCGCGGCAGATCGCCATGTACCTGACCAAGACCCTGACCGGCGCCTCGCTGCCCGAGATCGGCAAGGGCTTCGGGGGAAAGCACCACTCGACCGTGATCCACTCCGTGCGCAAGATCGACGGCATGAGGAAGCGGGATCCGGAGTTCGACAGGCTCATCAACAGCTTTGTCCAGTCCTTTCGATGAGGTTGCTCCCTTTTCCACCGGCCGCGGGCCCAGGAGACCGGCGCTCGACCGGCGCACATCCTGGGCTCCACGACGCGGCCGGGACGACGCCCCGGCCTTCCGCAGGAGGACGCACAATCGAACCGCTTCCGGGAGCACGGCTTGGGAGCGAATCCGCGGTTTCCTCAACGTCTCTCTTCTCTTCGTATAGAGGGATCCGGAAGGAAGAAACAGAAAGATAAGAACGAACATGGAGATCACGGTCCGGAAGAACGACCTCGTCAGGGAGCTCCACCTGGTACAGGGGATCGTCGAGAGGAAGAACTCGATCCCGATCCTCTCCAACGTCCTTGCGGAGGCCCGGGGCGGAGAGCTCCGGGTCTCGGCCACGGACCTGGACGTCTCGCTCCGTTGCGGCTGCCCGGCGCAGGTCGCCTCGGAGGGGGCGATCACCCTGGCGGCGAAGAAGCTCTACGAGATCGCGCGCTCGCTCCCCGACAGCGACGTCCGGGTGAGAGTGCTCCCCGACTCGTGGGCCTCGATCGAGTGCGAACGGGTCAGCTTCAAGGTGGCCGGGCTCCCGAGGGAGGACTTTCCCGCCCTTCCGGAGGGGAAGGCGAGCCGTGGCGTCGAGATTCCCGGCGACGTCCTCCGGGACCTGATCGCGCGGACGTCGTTCGCGATCACGGCCGAGGACGCCCGCTACTACCTGGCCGGCGCGCTCATGGTGCTGGACGGCGAGGGGGCCGCGCTGGTGGCCACGGACGGCCATCGCCTCGCCTACGCCCACCGCCGTACGCCGCTGAAGATCGGCGAACCCCTTCGCGTCCTCGTCCCCCGCAAGGCGGTGAGCGAGCTGGGGCGGCTGCTCGAGATGGGCGGGAGCGCCACGTTCCAGCAGGTGGACAACCACCTGGTCTTCGCGGTGGGCGGGCGCACCCTGGCCTCCAAGATGATCGAGGGGCAGTTCCCCGCTTTCGAGAAGGTCATCGCCGTCACCGGCGACAAGCAGGTGAGCGTCGAGCGCGAGCGGCTGGCCACCGCCATCCGCCGGGTGAGCCTGCTGTCCTCCGAGCGGAGCAGGGCGGTCCGCCTCGGGCTCGCCTCCGGGCGGCTAGACTTGTCTGCGTCCTCCCCCGATCTTGGGGAGGCCCGGGAGTCGCTGCCCCTGGACTACGGCGGGGCGGACGTCGAGATCGGCTTCAACGCCCAGTACCTACTGGACTTCCTTGCGGCGGCGGCCAGCGAGGCCGTCAACCTGGAGCTGAAGGACTCCGAGAGCCAGGGCATATTGAGGCCACAGCCCGGCGGGGAGCTGGACTACCGGTACGTCGTCATGCCGATGCGCCTTTAGCGGCGCCTCGCTAGACTGGCTGTGGTCTGGGTGGAGAGCTTGCGGTTGCGTGACCTGAGGAACATCCGGGAGGCCGAGTTGGAGCTGGGTCCAGGGCTCAACGTCTTCGTGGGCCGGAACGCCCAGGGCAAGACGAGCGTCCTGGAGGGGCTAGGCCTGCTCGCCCGTGGCCGCTCCTTCCGGACCGAGCAGACCCCGGCGGTGATCCGGCACGGCGCCTCCTCGATGAGCGTCGTGGGATTCGCCCGCAGCGAGTCCAGGCGGACCGGCTTGGAGGTCGACCTCCGAGCGCGCTCGCGCCGGCTGCTGGTGGATGGGCGGGAGGTCCCGTCCCGCGAATACCAGGGGCGCCTCGAGGTCGTCGTCTACTCGACCGACCGGCTCCGGGTCGTCCGGGGCCCGATGAGGGAGCGGAGGCAGTTCCTGGACCGGTCCGCTTCCGCCCTGTGGCCGTCGTATCGTCAGGCGGTGCGCGACTACGAGCGTGTCCTGCTCCAGCGCAACGCGGCGCTCGAAAAAGGCAGCCGGGAGCTGGAGGCCTGGAACGAGCCCTACGCGCGGTTGGGCGGGGTCTTGCGCCACCGCCGCGCCGACTACGCTTCCCGGCTCAACGAACGCTTGGAGGAAGGCTTCCGGCCGGAAGCCGAGCGCTACCGGGTGCAGCTGCCCGGCGCTCCCTCCGACGCGGCGGAAGCGGCGGCCGGGCTGCGCCGGGAGCTCGAGACGCGCGAGCGTGAGGAGCTGCGCGTAGGCCGGAGCCTGGTGGGCCCGCATCGTGACCCCGTGGGCCTGCTGGTAGGAGAGCGAGACGCCGGCGACGCGGCCTCCTCGGGCCAGGTGCGGAGCCTCCTGCTGGCGCTGGCGGTCGCGGCCCTGGAGACCTATCGGAGGGAACGGGGGGAGTCCGCGGTGGCGCTGCTGGACGACCTCGACTCGGAGCTGGATGACGACCGCGCGTCCGCACTCGTCCGGAGGGTGGCCGGCCACGGCCAGGTCCTGGTCACGACGGCCCACCCGGCCTGGGCGCGACAGGTCGCTTCCCTCGGGCGGCAGTTCGAGGTGGAGGCGGGAGAGGTCAGGGCGGCATGAGGGTGGCTCGAACCCGGGGATGTCGATGAACGACGAGTCGAAGGCGCTGGACGCCGAATCGGGCGATTACGGCGTCGGCGCGATCCGCGTCCTGGAGGGATTGGAGGCGGTCCGGGTCCGGCCCGCCATGTACATCGGCTCCACCGGCGAGACCGGGCTGCACCACCTCGTCTACGAGGTGGTCGACAACTCGGTCGACGAGGCCCTGGCCGGGTTCTGCTCCGAGGTCAGCGTCACCGTGCACATCGACAACTCGGTGACCGTGGTCGACAACGGCCGCGGCATCCCGGTCGGACCCCATCCCGCGGTCCCCGGGATGGACGCGGCCGAGGTCGTGCTCACCAAGCTGCACGCCGGGGGGAAGTTCGACAAGAAGTCGTACAAGGTCTCGGGCGGCCTCCATGGAGTCGGCGTCTCCGTGGTGAACGCGCTCTCGGAGAGCCTGGACGTCGAGATCTGGCGGGACAAGAAGGTCTATCGGCAGTCCTACTCCCGGGGGGCCCCCCTGGGACCGCTGGAGAACACCGGCGTCACCGACAAGCGCGGCACCAAGATCACGTTCAAGCCGGACGGAACGATCTTCGAGACGACCACGTTCAGCTTCGACACCCTGTCCCAGCGCCTGCGGGAGCTGAGCTTCCTGAACCGCGGGATCCTCATCACGCTGGAGGACGAGCGCGACGACAAGAAGCACCGCTTCCAGTACGAAGGCGGCATCGCCTCCTTCGTGCAGCACCTGAACCGCAACAAGGAGACCATGCACCCCGCCCCCATCATGATCGAGGGGACGCGGGAGGGCGTGCAGGCCGAGATCGCGCTCCAGTGGAACGACGGGTACGCCGAGAACGTCTACTCCTTCGCCAACAACATCAACACCCACGACGGCGGCACCCACCTGGTGGGCTTCAAGAGCGCCCTCACCCGCACCCTGAACAACTACGGCGCCTCCTCGGGCCTCGCCAAGGACATGCAGGAGCCGATGCAGGGGGAGGACACCCGCGAGGGCCTCTGCGCGGTGATCAGCGTCAAGGTCCCGAACCCGCAGTTCGAGGGGCAGACCAAGGGCAAGCTCGGTAACTCGGAGGTGAAGGGGATCATCGAGAGCCTGATGGGAGAGAGGCTGGGCGCCTTCCTCGAGGAGAACCCACAGGTCGCGAAGCGGATCGTCTTCAAGGTCCTGGAGGCCGCTCGCGCGCGCGAGGCGGCGCGCAAGGCGCGCGATCTCACCCGCCGCAAGGGTGCCCTGGACGGGGCGGGGCTCCCCGGCAAGCTGGCGGAGTGCCAGGAGCGCAACCCGGAGCTGTGCGAGCTGTACCTGGTGGAGGGTGACTCCGCCGGCGGGTCGGCAAAGCAGGGCCGCGACCGAGTCTTCCAGGCCATCCTGCCCCTGCGCGGCAAGATCCTGAACGTGGAGAAGGCCCGGCTGGACAAGACGCTCTCCTCGGAGGAGATCCGCAACATCATCGCCGCGCTCGGGACCGGCGTGGGCGCGGACGACTTCGACGCGAGCAAGCTCCGTTATCACCGGATCATCTTGATGTGCGATGCCGACGTCGACGGCAGCCACATCCGGACCCTGCTGCTGACCTTCTTCTACCGCCAGATGAAGGAGCTGATCGAGCGGGGCCACCTCTACATCGCCCAGCCCCCGCTGTACAGGGCCAAGCACGGGAAGCACGAGCGGTACCTCAAGGACGACGCCACGCTCGACGCCTACCTCATGGAGCGGGCGGTGGAGGGGCGCAAGGTGCGGGTGGCCTCTGGCCAGGAGATCGAGGGCCCTCGGCTGGCCCGGCTGCTCGAGCGGATGGTGTCGGTCCGGAAGCTGCTGGAGCTGGTGGAGCGCAAGGGCGTCCCCCGCGCGATCGCCGAGCTGCTCCTGCGCGGGCAGGTGAAGGACGCCGAGGTGTTCACCGACAAGGACCGCCTGCTGGAGCTGATCCGGCCCCTGCGCGACCAGGGCACCGACGTGGTCCTGGAGAAGGACGAGGAGCACGGCGTCTTCGAGATCGTCGTGCAGCAGCCGCTCAACGGCCACGTCCGGGAGGTCCGGGTGGGGGACCCCTTCGTCACCTCTCCCGAATACAAGGCGCTCTACTCCGCCTACGACGAGATCCGGGAACTGGACCGCCCGCCCCTCTTCGTGGTCGACGGCGGCGAGACCGCGGTGCCGGATCGCGAGGCGATCCTGAGCTTCTTCCTGGCCGAGGGAAAGCGCGGCCTCAGCATCCAGCGTTACAAGGGGCTGGGGGAGATGAACGCGGAGCAGCTCTGGGAGTCCACCATGGACCCCGCAACGCGGACACTCCTCCAGGTCCGGCTGGAGGACGAGGAGGTGGCGGAGAACATCTTCACGACGCTCATGGGTGACGCGGTCGAGCCCCGGCGCCAGTTCATCGAGGAGAACGCCCTGAACGTCCGCAACCTGGACATCTGAACGCCTGACCACGACCCCGAGAGATCATGCCTGACACACCCGATCCCGTAGCCGCGCAGCGCATCCCCACCAACCTCGCGGACGAGATGAAGCAGTCGTACATGGCCTACGCCATGTCCGTCATCATCGGCCGCGCCCTGCCCGACGTGCGCGACGGGCTCAAGCCAGCCAATCGGCGGGTGCTCTTCGGAATGAACGAGATGGGGCTCCTCCCGGGCCGCCCCTACAAGAAGAGCGCGCGGGTGGCCGGCGATGTGATGGGGAAGTACCACCCCCACGGCGAGGGGGCGATCTACGACACCCTGGTGCGCATGGCCCAGCGCTGGAACATGCGCGCGCCCCTGGTGGACGGCCAGGGGAATTTCGGGTCGGTCGACGGCGACCCGCCCGCGGCCATGCGCTACACCGAGGCGCGGCTCACCCGCCTGGGCGCGCTCATGATGGCCGAGATCGACCGCGGCACGGTCGACTTCCAGCCCACCTACGACAACGAGTCGAGCGAGCCGCTGGTGCTGCCCACCGCCTTCCCGAACCTGCTGGTGAACGGGGCGGAGGGGATCGCGGTCGGCATGGCCACCAAGATTCCGCCCCACAACCTCGGGGAGGTGGTGGAGGCGCTCGTCTTCCTGCTGGAGAACCAGGACCTGACGCCCGACGAGCGAATGGAAGGCGTCATGGAGAGGATCCCCGGTCCGGACTTCCCGACCGCGGGGCTCATCTGCGGACGCTCCGGGATCAGGCAGGCGTACCGTACCGGCCGCGGATCCATCGTCATGCGGGCCCGGGCGGAGATCGAGGTCCGGAAGGGCGACCGGGAGTCCATCGTCGTCACCGAGATCCCCTACCAGGTCAACAAGGCCCGGCTCATCGAGCGGATAGCGGAGCTGGTCCGGGACAAGAGGATCGAAGGCATCGCCGACGTGCGCGACGAGAGCGACCGCCGGGGGATGCGCATCGTGGTCGACATCCGGAAGGGCGAGCCCTCCCAGGTCATCCTCAACAACCTCTACAAACACACGCCCCTCCAGGACAGCTTCGGGATCATCAACCTCGCCATCGTGGACCAGCGCCCGCGGGTGCTGAACCTCCTGGACACCTGCGAGCTGTTCCTCGACTTCCGCCGCGACGTCGTGCGCCGCCGCACCGAGCACGACCTGCGCAAGGCGGAGGCGAGGGCCCACGTCCTGGAAGGCTACGTCATCGCCCTCGACCACCTGGACGAGGTGATCGCCCTGATCCGCGGGTCGGGGACCCCCGCCGAGGCGCGGGTGGGTCTCGTTTCCCGGTTCGGGCTGAGCGAGATCCAGGCCGACGAGATCCTGAAGCTGCAACTGCAGCGCCTGACCGGCATGGAGCGCCAGAAGATCCTGGACGAGCTCGAGGAGATCCGCACCCTGATCGCCGACCTGAAGGACATCCTGGCCTCTCACCGGCGGATCGACCGGATCATCGTCGACGAGCTGAAGGCGCTGCGGGACGACTATGGAGACCCGCGTCGCACCGAGATCCTCGACGCGGTGGACGAGATCACGATCGAGGACATGATCGCCGACGAGGACGTGGCGATCTCCATCACGCATGGAGGGTACGTCAAGCGGACCTCGATCGACACGTACCGTGCCCAGCGCCGGGGCGGCCGCGGTCGGGTGGGGATGAGGACCCGGGACGAGGACTTCGTCGACAACCTCTTCATCGCATCCACCCACTCCTACATCCTCATCTTCACCGACCGCGGGCGGGTGTACTGGCTGAAGGTCCACGAGATCCCCGACGTCGGACCGCAGGGCAAGGGCAAGGCGATCGTGAACCTGGTGAACCTGCAGGGCGGCGAGAAGATCGCCGCCCTGTGCGCCGCCAAGTCCTTCGATTCCGGCGGCTACGTCCTGCTGGCCACCCGGAAAGGGATCGTGAAGAAAACCGAGCTCATCGCCTTTTCGAACCCGCGGCCCAGCGGCATCATCGCCCTGGGCGTGGAGGTCGACGATGAGGTCATCGGCGCGGTCCTGACCGGCGGCAACGACGAGATCCTGCTCGCCACCCGCGACGGCATGGCCATCCACTTCGGGGAGGAGGACGTCCGGCCGATGGGCCGCTCGGCGTACGGGGTGAAGGGGATCGAGCTGGAGGCGGGAGACGAGGTCGTGGCCCTCGAAGTGGTCTCGACCGGTACCGTCCTCACCGTCACCGAGCACGGCTACGGCAAGCGCACGTCGCTGGAGGAATACAGGGTTCAGAGCCGCGGGGGGAAGGGTCTCATCAACATCAAGACGAAGGGCCGGAACGGCCGGGTCGTCGGGGTCAAGCTCCTGAGAGGCGACGAAGGTGTGATGCTCATCACCGAAAAGGGTATGATCATCCGGCTCGATACCGCGGACATCTCCACCATCGGCCGGAATACCCAGGGTGTCCGCCTGATCCAGCTCGAGGAGGGCGACCACGTGGTGTCGGTGGCCCGGCTGGCGGAGAGGGCGGAAGGGGACGAATCACCGGCGGGACCGGAATGAGGCCCCGGGGGGCCCCGGGAGGCCGTGGCCGACACATGCAAGGAGGTCGGAATGATCGATCGTAGGTCAGCTCTTCTGGTCATCATCTCGAGCCTGGCCGCGGCCGGAGTGGGTTGCGGCCAGCCCGAGAAGGTGGTCGTCGACAAGTACTTCGGTGCCGTCAACCAGGAGGACAACCAGACCCTCACCAGCTTCTCGGCGGTCGTCTTCGAAAAGAAGGTCGACTCCTGGACGATCAAGAGCGCTTCGCCCGAGGAGAGGACCCCGGCGCCCCTGCCGGAGCTCCTGAACAAGGTGAAGGAGATCCAGGCCGCCATCGATCTGAACAAGCGCGAGTACATGGCTTACTTCAACACGCACCCGAAGGAGGTCGACCAGGTCCAGGAGCTCCTGAAGAAGCCCGACGCGAAGATCCCCGGGGGCCTCCAGAAGACCGCCGAGGACTGGAGGGTCTTCCTCGACAAGAAGAAGGAGCTGGACCGATCCCTGTCGCAGGCCAAGGCGGAGGTGGAGCGGGAGAAGCGCAACGTGATGCTGTCGGTGGGCCAGGTGGACAACGTCGAGTCGCTCGCCGGCGAGATGGTGAACAAGCACATCGATCTCGCCCTCACGATCGACGGCCAGCCCCAGGACTACGTCATGACCCTGCGCAAGTACGACCTGGAGGGGGACGGCGGGCCACGGGTGGTGAGCCGCTGGGTGGTCCAGAACCTGACGCCCAAGGGCTAGGTAGGATACTCCACACGCGAAGAGCCCGGGGCGACCGCAGGCCCCGGGCGGCCGGTCAGCGGAGCCGGCACGCCACACCGTCACCGGCCGGCGGCGACGACCTCCAGGCCGGCGTATCGGGCCACGAGCCGCTTGGCGCCCACCCCTGCGAACGAGACGGTGAGCTTGAGGTCCTCGCCGCCTCCCTCGCTCCGCAACACCGTGCCCACGCCGAAAAGCGGGTGCCGGACCCGCGCGCCCGGTCGGATGCCCTCCAGCGGAGCGACGTCGCCGGCGCGGACCGCAGGCTCGGAGCGGCGCGAGGACGCCCCGAGCCGGCGGAAAGGCAGGGGCGTCGCCGCCCGGCCGTCCCCGGTCACCTCCACCCGCTCGCGCGGGATCTCGGAGAGGAACCGCGAGGGTTCGGCGAGCCGGCGCTGGCCGAACACCTGCCGGCTCTGAGTCCAGGTGAGCGCGAGACACTCCTCCGCCCTCGTCATCCCCACGTAGCACAACCGCCGCTCTTCCTCCAGGGCTTCCTCGGTGGTCAAGCTGCGCGCGTGCGGGACCAGCCCCTCCTCCAGGCCCACCACGAAGACGGACGGGAACTCGAGGCCCTTGGCCGAGTGCAACGTCATCAGGAGGACGGGCGCGTCGGCCCTGGCCACGTCCAGGTCAGACAGCAGCGACACCCCGTCCAAGAAGCCGGCAAGCGTCGGGCTCGCGTCCCGCGCTTCGTAATCGGCGGCGGCGGAGAGCAGCTCGGCCAGGTTGGCGAGACGGTCCTGGCTCTCCTTCGACTCTTCCTCGGCCAGGGCGGCGGCGTAGCCGCTCGACTCCAGCACGCGGGTGACCAGGTCGCGGACGGCCAGGACCGCCGCGTCCTCGCGTAGCCGCTCGATCATCTCCCGGAACCGGCGCAGGGGGAGCGCGGCGCGGCCGGGCAGCAGGCCCTCCTCCTCGACCAGCCCCACGGCCTCCCAGAGGGAGACGTTGCGCCGGGCCGCGATCGCGTCCAGCTCCTCAACCGTGCGGCCCCCGATCCCGCGCGGGGGGACGTTGATCACCCGGCGCAGGGGGACGGGATCGCGCGGGTTCGACAGGACGCGCAGGTACGAGAGCACGTCCTTGACCTCCCGGCGCTCGTAGAAGCCCACGCCGCCCACAACCGCGTACGGGATGCCGACCCGCAGCAACGCCTCCTCGAAGAGCCGGCTCTGGGCGTTCATCCGGAACAGCACCGCCGACCGCCGCTGCCGGCCCTGCGCGGCGATCCTCTCGACCACCCAGGCCGCCTCCTGGAACTCGTCGACGGCCTGGTGGAGCCGGACGGGCTCCCCCGCCGGCCGCACCGCCCGCAGAGTCTTGCCCTTCCGCCTCAGGTTGTGAGCGACCAGGCCCGAGGCGGCGTCGAGGATGGCCTGGCTGGAGCGGTAGTTGTCCTCGAGCCGGAGGACCCGCGCGCCGGGGAAGTCCGCTTCGAAGTCGAGGATGTTCTGGATGTCTGCGCCACGCCACGAGTAGATCGACTGGTCCTCGTCGCCCACCACGGTCAGGTTGCCCTCGGAGCCGGCCAGGTGGCGGATCAGCTCGTACTGGGTGCGATTGGTGTCCTGGTACTCGTCCACGAGGAGGTAGCGGAAGCGGCGGCGGTACCGCGAGCGGACCTCATCGTTCGACTCGAGCAGCGAGACGGTCCTGAGCAGCAGGTCGTCGAAGTCGAGGGCACGCGCGGCCGCCAGCAGCTCGCGGTAGCGCTCGGCCACCCTGGCCAGGACCGAGGCGCCGGCGGCGTCCCCATCGACCTCCCCCGGGTCCCGCCCCGAGTTCTTGCCGCTGGAGATACGTGAGAGCAGCCGGCGCGGCGGATGGAGCTTCTCGGAAAGGTCCAGGCCCTTCAACGCCTCCCGCACCGCTGCGAGCTGGTCGTCCTCGTCGTAGATCACGAACTGCGGATCGAGGCCGGCGGCGGCGGCGTCGCGCCGCAGAACGCGCACGCAGAGGCTGTGGAAGGTGGAGATCCAGGACTTGAGGGACGTGCCCGGCACGAGGGCCTCGGCCCGCGCCTTCATCTCCCCAGCCGCCTTGTTGGTGAAGGTCACTGCCAGGACGGACTCGGAGGAGACTCCCTTCTCGAGCACGAGGTGGGCGATCCGATGGGTGATGACCCGCGTCTTGCCGCTCCCCGCCCCGGCCAGGATCAACACCGGCCCGTCGGTGGCCAGCACCGCCTCGCGCTGCTGTGGGTTTAGGCCCGAGAGAAGGGCGGACGTCTCGGACAAGGGAGCCCTCGTGTCGTCGACTGAGAAGGGGGCGCGGGACCGCTCCTCGCCGTCCCGCGCCGGACCATCCTAGCACGGGCCCGGCCTCCGCGCCGGCTCCGCCGTGCACGGACGGGCCCCGACGTACCCAGGCCCCCGGCTGGGGTCGCCCGCCGCTCGCTACCCGGGGCTACTCGTGTTCCTCGACGAGGATCTCGTGCCCGCTCGTCACTCCACGGTGACGGACTTCGCGAGGTTGCGAGGCTGGTCCACGTCGCGGCCGGCGCGGACCGCCACGTGATAGGCCAGGAGCTGCAACGGCAGGACCATCAGCAGCGGCGACCAGATCTCGTCCGTGGCCGGGACCTCGAGGACCGTGTCGGTGCCGAGATCCAGGATCGTGCGGGCGGCGTCGTCGCCGGCGGCGACGACCGCGATCACGCGGCCCCCCCTCGCCTTCACCTCCTGGACGTTGGAAAGCATCTTCTCGTACACGCGTCCCGGCGGGCACAGGGCCACCACCGGCAACTCCTCGTCGATGAGCGCGATCGGACCGTGCTTCATCTCGCCGGCGGGGTAGCCCTCGGCGTGGATGTAGGAGATCTCCTTGAGCTTCAGCGCCCCCTCGAGTGCGATCGGGTAGTTGATGCCCCGGCCCAGGAAGAGGAAGTCGGAGGCCCGCATCAGGGAGCGGGAAAGCTCCTCGAGCACGGTCTCGTGGCCCAGCGCCTGCTCCATCAGATGCGGTACGCGCGAGAGGCTGGTGAGCAGGCCCCGGCAGGCGTCGGCGGTCAGCGTGCCGCGCAGCCGTCCCAGGTGCAACGCCAGCAGCGCCAGGGCCACGAGCTGGGAGGTGAAGGCCTTGGTGGAGGCGACCCCGATCTCGGGGCCGGCGTGGGTGAGCAGCGACCCGGCCGCCTCGCGGGTGAGCATCGAGCCCTGGACGTTGCAGATCGCCACGGGGAGGGCGCCCCGCCGCTTGGCCTCCCTGAAGGCAGCGAGGGTGTCGGCGGTCTCCCCGCTCTGGCTGATGGCCACGGCCAGCGTCCCGGGCTCGATCAGCGGCGTCCGGTAGCGGAACTCGCTGCCGTAGTCCACCTCCGCGGGGACGCCGGCGACCTGCTCGAGGAGGAACTTGCCCACCAGGGCGGCGTGCCAGCTCGTGCCGCAGGCCAGCAGCACCACGCGCCTCGCTTCGCGGAGCTTCTCCGCCGCGGCCCCCAGCTCCTCGAGGTGGACCTCGCCCTCGTCTAGGCTGATCCGGCCGAGCAGCGTGTCGCGGACCGCCCGCGGCTGCTCGTGAATCTCCTTCAGCATGAAGTGGCGGTAGCCGCCCTTCTCCGCCTGCACCGCGTCCCAGGCGATCCGCTGGGGCGCTCGGGAGACCTCCGCCCCCGAGGCGTCCACCAGGCGCAGGCTCCCCGGGGTCACGGTGACCACGTCCCCGTCGTCGAGGAACAGGAAGTCCCGCGTGTAGGGCAGCAAGGCCGGGATGTCCGACGCGAGGAAACGCTCGTCCTGGCCCAGGCCGACGACCATCGGGGGGCCCAGCCGCGCGCCCACCAGGGTCTGGGGCTCGTCGCGGTGCAGGAGCACGAGCGCGTAGATCCCCTCCAGCTCCTTCACCGCCGCCCTGACCGCCGCCTCCAGCGATCCCTGGTAGTGCTCCTCGACCAGGTGCGCCACCACCTCCGTGTCGGTCTGGGTGACGAAGCGGTGGCCGGCGGCGACTAGGCGCGACTTGAGGGCGAGGTAGTTCTCGATGATGCCGTTGTGGACGACGATCACACGCCCGTGGCAGTCCTGGTGCGGGTGGGCGTTCTCCTCGCTGGGGCGGCCGTGGGTGGCCCAGCGGGTGTGGCCCACGCCGTAGGCCCCGGCCAGGGGCTCCCGACGGAGGCTCTCCTCGAGGTTGACCAGCTTGCCTGCCGACCGCCGCCGCTTGATCTCTCCGCGGTCGACCACCGCCACGCCGGCCGAGTCGTAGCCGCGATATTCGAGCCGCCGCAGCCCTTCGAGGATCACCTCGACCGCGTCGCGCGATCCGACGTAGCCTACGATGCCGCACATGCGTCCGCTCCTCCCCGACGCGACTCGCCCGGCGGTCTACGCCTTCCGGGCCTCCTTCGCGCGCCGCCGCCGGTCCGCCCAGCCCTCCTTCACCACCTGCCGGGCCCTCCCGAGGGCCAGGGCCCCGGCGGGAACGTCCGCGGTGATCGCGCTCCCGGCGGCGATGTACGCGCCCTCTCCCACGGTCAAGGGCGCCACCAGCGTGGTGTCGCTGCCGATGAAGGCTCCGGCCTCGATCCGGGTGGGGTGCTTCTCCGTTCCGTCGTAGTTGCAGGTGATCGTGCCCGCGCCGACGTTGACCCGCGGTCCGATGGTGGCGTCGCCGAGGTAGGAGAGATGTGGTGCCTTGGCGCCTTCGCCCAGGTGGGTCTTCTTCAGCTCCACGAAGTTGCCGACCTTCGCTCGCGGGCCGACCCGGCTCTGGGGACGCAGGTGGGCGAAAGGCCCCACCGAGGCCCCCGCTTCCACCACGCTCTCCAGGAGCAGGCAGTGGTCGAGGACCTGGGCGCCGGGGCCGACCTCGCTGTCGAAGACCCGCGTGAAGGGGCCGACCGTTGCCCCCGTCCTCACCGCGGTACGCCCCTCCAGGAACGTGAAGGGCCGGATCACCGCGTCGGGCTCGACCCACACGTCTGGTCCCACGTGGGTCGTGGCCGGATCCTCGATCTGGACACCGGCCGCCATCAGCGCGGCGAGGATCCGCTGCCGGAGCAGCCCCGAGACCGCGGCCAGCTCCGCGAAGGTGTTGACCCCGAGGATCTCCTGCGGATCCTCGACCTTCACCGCACCGATCCGGCCGCCTGCCCCGGCGAGCAGGCCGACCACGTCGGTCAGGTAGTACTCGTCCTGGGCGTTCTGCGGCTGGAGGCCGTCCAGCACGTCCAGCAGGGGCCCGACCTCGAAAGCGTAGATGCCGGCGTTGATCTCGCGGATCTGCAACTCGTCCTTCGACGCGTCGCGGGCTTCCACGATCCGCCGCACGACCCCGCCGTCGCGCACGACCCGGCCATACGAGCCGGGATCGGCCAGCACGGCGCTCACGAGGGTGGCGACGGTCCCGCCCTGCCGGTGCGCCTCGAGGAGGCCCGCCAGGGTGGGGCCTTGCAGCAGGGGGACGTCTCCGTTGACGACCAACAGCGTCCGGTCGGGATGGGCGGCCACGCGCTCACGGGCGGCCTGGACGGCGTGGCCGGTACCCAGAGGGGGTTCCTGGACCACGAACGTCCCCCGCCCCGCAAAGGCGGCCTGGACGGATTCGGCGTCGTGCCCGACCACGATCGCCAGCGGGTCGGCGCCGACGGCACCGACGGCGCGGAGCACGTGCTCAAGCATCGGGGCGCCGAGCACGGGCTGCAGGACCTTGGCCCTGGCGCTGCGCATCCGGGTCCCCCGCCCGGCCGCGAGGACCACCGCCTGGGCACCCGGGGAACTCACGTCGAGCATCCTAGCACGGCCGGGTGGCGCCGCCCGGCGTCACTCCGCGCGTCGGCGTGCCACGCGCAGCCGCTCCAGGGAAACAGCCGATTCACCGGTCCGCCTCACGAGGCCTGCGAGTGGACCAGCGCGATGAACTCCTCCTCGTCGCGGATGCCGTCGAAGTCCGAGTCGCTCCGGGCCTGGGCCCGGGTGCCCGGGCTGGCGGCGATGGCGGATCGGAGCGCCTTCAGCGCACTGGCGGTGTCCCCCGTCCGGGCGGCCGTCGCGGCGAGGCAGTAGAGCACGTGCTCGTTCTTGGGGTGCATCTCGGCCGCCTGGCGGAGGAGCTTCAGCGCCTCGTCGTAGTCGCCCCGGTTGTGGAGGAAGACGCCATGGTTGAGCAGCTCCTCGAACGTCTTGGGACGGTAGCTTGCCCGCTTCGCCTCCTTCAGCGCCCTCTCGCAGAAGGTCCGGTAAGACCGCGCCCGCTCCAGCAGCTCGCGCTCCTCGGGAAAGGACTCGATCAGCGCGTCCAGGTGGTCCCGCGCCTTCTCGTGGTCTTTCCTTCCCAGCGCCCGCAAGGCCTTCTCGAACAACTCCAGGGCCTGGCTCGCGCGCCGGTTCGTGGGCCCCGGGGCCGCCTTCTTCGCGCTCATGGGGTCCGCCTCCTCTGCCGAGCCCGGGAGAATACCACAGGCCCCCGGCAGGGGCCGGAAAGCGGTCCGGGGAGGGCCCGTTGGTACAATGGGGGGCTCCGATGACGGCCTCCGCCGCGTACGTGGATTCCCTGCTGGCCTGGCGTCCCGAGTTCCCGATCCTGGGCCGAGCCACGTATCTGGTGAGCCACTCGCTCGGGGCGATGCCCCGGCGGGCGGCCGACGGGCTGGCCGAATACGCACGCACGTGGTCCGAGCGGGGCGTGCGCGCGTGGGCGGAGGGATGGTGGCGGATGCCCGTCACCGTCGGCGACCAGGTGGGCCGGATCGTGGGAGCAGCGCCAGGCTCGGTCGTCATGCACCAGAACGTCTCCGTGTGCCAGTCCCTGGTCCTCTCCTGCTTCGACTTCGGGGGCCGGCGGAACAAGATCGTGTACGAGGCCTTGAACTTCCCCTCGGTAACCTACGTGTACGAGGCCCAGCGTGCCCAGGGGGCGCGCATCCACGAGGTCGAGAGCGAGGACGGCGTGACGGTGCCGCTGGAGGCGCTGCTGCGTGCGATCGACGAGGAGACCCTCCTCGTTCCCGTCTCCCACGTGATCTTCCGCAGCGGCTTCGTCCAGGACCTCGCGGCCATCGTCCGGCGGGCGCACGAGGTGGGCGCGATGGTGGTGGCCGACGTCTACCAGTCCGCGGGCACGGTCCCGGTCGACGTCACCGCCTGGGACGTCGACTTCGCGACCGGGGGCTCGGTGAAGTGGCTGTGCGGGGGCCCCGGGGCGGGCTTCCTGTACGTGGCGCCGCGTCTTCACGGGCGGCTTCGACCGCGGCTCACCGGCTGGATGGCCCACGAGCGGCCCTTCGATTTCGAGCCGGGCGCCATCCGCTATGCCCCCGACGTGACTCGGTTCCTGCACGGCTCGCCCGGCGTACCCGCGCTGTACGCGGCACAGGCGGGCTACGAGACGGTCCACGCCGCCGGCATCGAGGCCATCCGCTCGAAGTCGGTACGCCAGGTCCAGCTCGCGCTCGACCTGGCCCTCGCGCACGGCTTCGCTCCCAGGGTCCCGCAGCGCCCGGACCAGCGGGGGGGCATGGTGGTTCTCGACATTCCCCATGGGCAGGCCGTCACGCGAGAGCTGCTGCGGCGCGAGATCCTCGTTGACCACCGCCCCGGCGCCGGGATCCGCATCTCCCCCCATTTCTACACGATCGACGACGAGATCCGGCATGCGCTGGGTGAGATGCGGGCGATCCTGGACACGGGCGCCTTTCGCGCTCACGAATCGGCGGGGAACACGGGCTACTGACCCGTGGCCCTCCAGCCACAGCGTGGCTGGAGGGACTGTGGTCCCCGAGTCACGCGCGCGTCACGCCAGGAGACTCGACCAAGCAACGCAACGAGTTAGCGGCAAGCCGTTGACGGAACGAGGCTTGCAAGCAGTGGGGCAGCGCGCCCACCACCGGTGACGCGAGAGCACTTGATGACCTATCGACGGACTCTTAGGCAGGCGGTGGGTTGCACGGGCATTGGGCTGCATTCCGGCAAGCCCGTCCGTCTGGAGTTGAAGCCCGCCGCCGCCGGCTCGGGCGTCCGTTTCGTGCGTACCGATGTCGGCGTCGAGATCCCCGCCTCAGTCGAGTACCTGACCCGGCTCGACCACGCCACGAGCTTGAACCGAGACGGGGTGTCCGTCGACACGGTGGAGCACCTCCTCTCCGCGCTCTCCGCGCTCGGCGTCGACGACGTCCGGGTGGAGGTGAGCGGTCCCGAGATCCCGATCCTCGACGGCAGCTCCGCGCCGTTCGTGATCCTGATCCACGAAGCCGGCCTGCGGCCGCTCGCCCGGGCCCGTGAGTACTTGAAGGTGCTGAGGCCCGTGGAGGTGGTCCAGGGAGCCAAGAGGGCACGGCTGTCCCCGTCGGAGCACCTGCGCGTCAGCTACGTCATCGGTTTCGACCATCCCCTTCTGCGCCACCAGGCCGTGTCCTTCCGGATCACCCCGGAAGCCTTCGTGGAGTCGATCGCGCCCGCGCGCACCTTCGGCTTCCTTCGCGACGTGGAGGCCCTTCGCCGCAACGGCCTCGCCCTCGGCGGCAGTCTGGAGAACGCCGTGGTGATCGGGGAGACGGGGGTCCTGAACAACAAGCTGCGCTTCGAGGACGAGTTCGCGCGCCACAAGGTCCTGGACGCCATCGGCGACCTGGCCCTGGTCGGGCACCCCATCGTCGGGCACCTGGAAGCGGTGCGCGCCGGCCACGCCCTGCACGCCGCCCTGGTGCGGAAGCTGCTCGACTCGAGCGACGCTTGGGCGCTCGTCACCAACCCGCAGCAGACCCTGCCGGCCGCGGACCGGCAACCGGCCCCCCGGCTGGTCCTGAATCCCTCGTAGCCTTCCGGGTGGGCCGTCGTTGAGTTCGGCGACGTGACGGAACGGCTCCGTTCGTCAGCGCATTCGCGGAATCCGGCTGGAGTCGTCGCTACTCGGGCTTGACCACGGTCGCCTCGACCTGGACCTCGAACAGCGGCTTGGCGGGATCGTTGGAACGCACGATCACCTTCCGAACGAGCCTTCCGGAATAGGTGCGGGTGTCCAGCGTGACCCGCAGGGGCGTGCTCCCTCCCGGCTTGACGGTCTTGCTCTCGGTGAGGGCGGCGGTGCAGCCGCAGGTCGTGGCGACCCCGTCGATGGTCAGGACCTCGCTCCCGTAGTTGCGGACGCTGAACTCCTTCTGCAAGCTCTTGTTCTGCAGGGCCTTGCCGAAGTCGAAGGACGTCGGCTCCACCGCGATCCGTGGCCCCTTCGCCGCCGCCGGCTTCTCATCCCCGGCCCAGGCCAGACCTGAGGCCAGCAAGGCGACCACGGCCAGACACGATCTCATCACAGGGTCCTCCCGGCGGCCCGCCCCCGCCCCTTCCGACGGCCGGCGGTGAGCTTCCGCATGTAGGCGTCCAGCATCTCATTTTCGTACGTCACCGAGTTCAGGAACAGGCTCTCCACCAGGTAGCGCTTGCGCTCCTCCTCGTCCATCTGCCCTACGAGGCCCTGGATCTCCTTCATCATGTCGTCGAAGGTCACCTGGAGCGCGTGCTTCAGGGTTACCTCTCGGTAGAGCGCCTCCAGGACCCCGAGCAGGTCGCCGTCGAGGGGGAGCTCGTATCCGGTGGTCAGCCGCGCCTTGCGCATCGCCTAGCCTTTCCCGCGGCGCACGCCGAGGGAAGCGAGCGCGTCCGACTCCTCGCGGTGGATCTCGATGATCTTGTGGACCCCCGTCATCGACAGCATCGTCTCCACCCGCGGCTGCAACCCGGAAAGGCGCACCGAGCCGGACTTCTCCTGGAGAAGCCGGTGGATGTCCATCAAGCAGCCGATCGAGGCGCTGTCGATGTAGCTCACCGCCTGCAGGTCGATGAGGACCTTGCGCGCGCCCACCTCCACGAGCTGCCTCACCTCGGCGAAGAACGACGCCAATGCGGGATAGGTCAGCTTCGCTTCCTTCACCCGCACGATACGTACGTCCCCGGTCTCTTCGACCGCGAGCTGCATCACATCACCTCCGGGCCTGCGCACGCCCCGGTATCCCGCGGACACGTCCGTTCCGGGAAGGCTGCTGCGCCTTGAGGAGGAGGCGCGAGAGCTCCTCCCGCCCCCGGTTGATCCGGCTCTTGACCGTTCCCTCGGGCAGCCGCAGACGGTCGGCCATCTCTTGGTAGCTCAGGCCCTGGAGGTCCCGGAGTACCACCGCTTCGCGCAGCTTCTCCGGGAGCAGGTCGAGGCCGCGGCGCAGGAAGCTCCGTCGGTCCCGGTCCTCCAGGGCCCGGTGGGGGTTCCCCGACGAGGCGGGAGCGAGATCGAAGGCGACCAGGTCCTCGACCACTACTTCGCGCTCCCTCTTGCTGGCCCGGTACTGATCGATGCAGTAGTTCCGGGCCACGCTGGAGAGCCAGGTGGAGAAGTCGGCGTCCTGATTGAACTTGTCGAGGCTGCGGAAGACCTTGAGGAAGATCTCCTGAGTCAGGTCCTCGGCGTCGTTGTGGCGGCCGGTGAACTTGTAGGCGATGTGGAAGACCTTGCGCCGGAAACGCGCGACGATCTGCTCCCAGGCCGTGTTGTCCTTCCGGAGGCATCGCTCGATGAGCTCAGCGTCGGAAGGGGAGAACTTCCCCTCGTCCAAGGTCCTCGTTCCGGCCGCCGATTGCGCGAGCGTGCGCCGGCAATCGCGAACAGGGGAAGACCCGCACGTTGGCGACGCCTGGGCCTCCTCCTCGAGAGCCGTCCTGGCCATCAGCGATCATAGGCGTAGGACCGCAGCGACGCAAGGAGATCGACCGGGTGGATCGATCGGATCGGGCGCCGCTACTCGAGCACCGGCCGTCCGGCGGTCGTCCAGGCGGTATACCAGTAGCTGGCCACGTCGTCGGTCGCGCGGGCGAGCCGCTCACGCAGCAGCGGACCCGCGCGCAGCGCCAGCGACTCGTAGTAGATCTCGGTGTAACCGCCCTTGCCCCGCCGTGCGAGCTCCTCGAGGTACATCAGGTTGTCCGCCCACACGTAGACCCCGTTGATCGTCGAGAAGACGTGCTCCCTGGGGTCGTCCAGGAGGTGGGCGGTATCGAGGTCGAGCTTCAGGCCCTTCTTCAGGGACTCCGGGAAGCGGATGGAGAAGCGGGCCCACAGCCCGTGCTGGCCGGTCTTCTGCCCGTCGGCGTTGTCCGTGAGGGCGAGCGGGTTGTGGATGTCGGCGACGAGGCCGGCGATGACGTCCGACTCCGAGAGGATTCGGGTCTTGTCCCGTGAGCGGAAGGCCTCGACGAGGCGGTCGTAGGACTCGTGGATCAGCCAGGGCAGCCGCCCGACCTCGGCCGCTTCATCGCCGAACCTCGCCTTGAGGGCGTCCTCGGTGTGGGGGAGGTCCGTGAACGGAAAGGGCACGAGCCGGTCCACCGCGAACCGCCGCTCCGTCCCCTCGTCCGGCGGGCTCGCCTCGGGTGCGAGGCTCGGCATCTCGAGGCGATGGTCCTTGTAGAAGGACTTGACCCCCTTCGGCAGGATGTCGATCGCCCTCGAGGTGACTTCCTGGTGCGCGACGGGACCCCAGGCATGGGCGGGGGCCGGCACCGCAAGGATCCCGGTCGCTCCCAGCAGTGCCCCGACCAGTCCTGCCCGTGTGGCCCCGGTGAGGGCCGATCGAATCATCATGTCAGCTCCTTCAGGCCCCTCCGTGTCGGGGCACCGGCGTCACGCCGCCCCCGGCGGCGGTCCCGGCAACTCAGGCGACCCGCGCCACCGTCAGGATCCGGACCTCCACCGCGCCCGCTTCCCTGAGGGCGCGTGCGCATGCCCGTGCGGTCGCGCCCGTCGTGAAGACGTCGTCGACCAGCACGACCACGCGTCCGGCCACATGCGCGCGCCGCCGGACCGCGAAGGCGCCGGCGACGTTCGATCGTCTCCGCGCGGCGCTCAGCCCCGTCTGGGGAGCCGTGTCCTTCCGGCGGACGAGGGCCAGGCGGGGAGAGTCCAGGCCGGCACGCCGGGCCACCTCGCTGGCGAGGAGTTGGGCCTGGTTGAACCCGCGCTCCCCCTCGCGCCGGGGGTGGAGCGGGACCGGGACCAGCACCGCGCGCTCCAGCACCGAGCGGACCTCGGGGAGCGCAACGAGCAGCTCCGCGAGCCGCGCGGCCACGCGCCGCCGTCCGCGGTACTTGAGCTCGTGGATCAGCGTACGCAGCCCGCCTTCGTACGGTCCGAGGCTCACGCCGGCTGAATAGGGGGACAGCCCGCGCCGGCACCGGCCGCAAGGGCCGGGCACGCCCGCGGGCAGGGGGAAGCCGCAACCACAGGAGCCGTCACGGTGCCGGGGAAGCCCGTCCCAGCACCTGCGGCACAGCGGCCCTCGGCTCGGCCGCGAGAGGGGACGCGCGCATCCCGGGCAGGTGGAGGGGAAGACGACGGAGAGGACCGGGTCGAGAAGCCACTCCCGGGCCGCGAGGGCGAGGCTCAACGGGCGGCGCCCGCCTTCAAAGGAGACCCTGCTCCTGCTTCTCCTGGCAGGAGATGCATCGCTTCGCCCACGGCACCGCCTCCAGGCGCTTGCGCTCCATCTCGTCCTCGCAGACGACGCAGACGCCGAAGCGGCGCCCGTCGATCCGCGCCAGGGCCTCGTCGACGAGCTGCAGGAGGTCCCTCTCGGTGTTGGAGAGACTGAACAGGAACTCCTTGGTATAGGAGTTCGACGCCTTGTCCGCGATGTCCTGGGCGCCCTCCTCGTCGGCCTCCTTGCCGTACGTCTTGTTCTTGTTGTACACCTCCAGGATTTCGAGCTTCTTCTCCACGAGCTTCTCCCGGAAGGCCTTCAGCTTCTTCTGGTCCATGTCTAGGCCGTTCTCCTGTCTCTCATCGTCAAGGGATCCCGTACCGCCGCCGCTTCTCCCACAGGGACTTCCGGCTGATTCCCAGGATCGCGGCGGCCTTGGTCTGGCTGCCCCCCGAGTGCTCGAGCACGAAGCGGACGTAGGCCTGCTCCACGTCGCGAAGTGTGGGACGGCGTTCCCGCCCCGCCCAGAGCGTCTGGGGCTGCTCCAGGATGTGGGGGGGCAGCGCCCCAAGCGCCACCGCCTCGTCGGGCGTATAGAGGGCGGCCCGCTCCACCACCGAGCGCAGCTCGCGCACGTTGCCGGGCCACCAGTACCCGCGCAGCGCGTCCGCCGCGTCCGGCGTGAAGGACGCCCCTTTCGTCGTCCCCCTCTCGCGCCCGCGGCCGAGGAAGGCGGACGCCAGCGGCATGATGTCGTCCCGCCGGTTGCGCAGGGGCGGCAGGGTGACGGGCACGACGCTGAGGCGGTGGTAGAGGTCCTCCCGGAACGTCCCCGCCGCCACCGCGCGGCGCAGGTCCACCGTGGACGAGGACACGAAGCGGACGTCCACCTCCAGCGTCCGCGTCCCCCCCAGCCTCTCGAAGCGCCGCTCCTCCACGACCCGCAGGAGCTTGGCCTGCAGCGGCAAGGTCAGGTCCTGGATCTGATCGAAGTAGACGGTGCCGCCCGCCGCCAGCTCGAGCTTGCCCGCCTTGGCCTGGCGGGCATCGGTGAAGGCGCCGCGCTCGTGGCCGAACAGCTCGGACTCGAGGAGGTCTTCGGGGATGGACGGGCAGTGGACCTTGATGAAGGGACCGTCGCGGCGCGAGCCCCGGTAGTGCAGCCAATGGGCCACCAGGTCCTTCCCGGTTCCACTCTCGCCCTCGAGCAGCACGGGGCTCCGAGTCTCGGCCAGCCGCGACACGAGCTGGAGCACCTCCCGCATCTCGGGGGAGACCGCGACGACGCCGGCCGGGGCTTCGGAGGTCGCGACGCTCACGGGGCCACCTGGTGCCGGGTTGCGCCGCCCCAGAGACGCTCGAGGTCGTAGAACGAGCGCATCCGGGGGGTGAAGATGTGGACGACGAAGATCGAGTAGTCCAGGAGGATCCACTCCTGCCGCGGGTAGCCCTCGACGTGGCTGGGGCGGATGTGCTCGCCGCGCAGCGCCTCCTGGACGGCGTCGGCGATGGCCAGGATCTGGCGCTGGTTGGCGCCCGAGGCCAGGAGGAAGAAGTCGGTGAATGACGCCGCCCGGCGCATGTCCAGCACGACCACGTCGTTCGCCTTCTTCGCCAGCGCGGCCTGTGCCGCCCGTTCCACCGCCGGGTGCACCCTCACCGGTAGAGACCTTTCTTGCCGATGTACTCGGCGACCGCGTCGGGGACCAGGTAGCGGATGCTCCGGCCTTCCCGCACCCGCCGGCGCACGTCGGTCGCGGAGACGTCGAGGCCGGGTCCGTCCACGCGGATGATCTCCCGTCCGCCCCCGATCTCCGCCCCGGCACCCTCCGCCCCCGGCCGCGGGACGACCGCGAGCCGGCACAGCCCGAACAGGCGCTCCGCCTCCTTCCAGGAGCCCATCTCCGCGAATGCATCGCCGCCCACCACGAGCACGAACTCGTGCTCCGGCTGTGTCTCGACCAGCCCGGCGACCGTGTCGACCGTGTAGCTGGGGCCGTCGCGGCGAAGCTCGAGGTCCGAGGCGAGGAACTCGCGGTGTCCGGCGGTGGCGAGGGCGACCATGGCGAACCGGTCGAGCGCCGGCGAAGCCGCCTCGGCCCGATGGGGCGGGACGTGAGCGGGGACGAAGTCCACCCGGGCGAGCCCGGCCGATTCGCGGGCGTTTTCGGCCGCCCGCAGGTGGCCCAGGTGGATCGGGTCGAAGGTCCCGCCCATCAGGCCGATCCTCAAGGGTGGCCCTCCTGCTGGGCGGCGGTCCGGACCGGGGGCATGAGCTGGACCATGGCGCGCTTCAGCGCGCTGAGCCCGGCGCCGGTCACCGCCGACACCGGGACCACATCCAGACCCAGGCGGCGAGCGGTGTCCTGGAGGCGCGGCAGCGGGTCGGCATGCCCGGCCAGATCGCGTTTGGTGGCCACGATCACCTGCGGACGCTCGAGGAGCGCGGGGTCCCAACGCTCCACCTCGTCCCGGACCGCCATCAGGTCGTCCACCGGCTCACGCCCGCTCAGGCCGGAGGCGTCCACCACGTGGACCAGCGCCCGGGTCCGCTCGACGTGCCTCAGGAACTGCAGGCCGAGGCCGGCTCCCCGGTGGGCTCCCGCCACGATGCCGGGAATGTCGGCGACCACGAAGCTCGTTTCGTCCGACTCGACCACCCCCAGGACGGGCGTGAGGGTCGTGAACGGGTACTCTCCCACCCTGGGGCGCGCGGAGGAGATCCGCGACAGCAGCGTGGACTTGCCCGCGTTCGGGGCGCCGAGGAGGCCCACGTCGGCGAGCAGCAGCAGGTCGAGCAAGAGCCATCGCTCCTCGCCCGGCTTCCCAGGCTCCGCCTCCTGCGGAGCGCGGTTCCGGTTGGACAGGAACGCACGGTTCCCGCGCCCACCCCGGCCGCCGCGGGCGACCACCAGCCGCTGCCCGTCCTCGAGGACCTCTCCGAGGCTCTCCCCGCTGGTCTCGAGGGTGGCCCGGGTCCCCGGTGGAACCTGGATCACGAAGTCCTCGCCCCTGCCCCCGGTCCGGTTCCCGGGCCCGCCGTGCCGGCCTCGCTCGGCACGGAACTCGGCGTGGTAGCGCAGCGGCAGCAGGGTGTTCTGGTGGGACGTACCGACGATGACCACGTCGCCGCCGGTCCCCCCGACTCCTCCGTCGGGGCCGCCGCGGGGCACGTGGGCCTCACGCCGGAAGCTGACGCAGCCTCGGCCGCCGTCGCCGCCCTTGACGAAGATCTTGACCCGATCGACGAACATGGCTCACCGCCCTGGAGGCGGCGCCGGTCTCCCTAGCTGGCGGCGGGGAGGACGCTCACGCGGAGGCCGCGCGAGCCGTGGTCCTCGTAACGGACCGTGCCCTCGGCCAGCGCGAACAGGGAATGGTCCTTCGCCAGACCGACGTTCTTCCCCGGCTTCCACTTGGTGCCGTGCTGGCGGACGAGGATGGTACCGCCCCGGACCCGCTCGCCCCCGAACCTCTTGATGCCGAGACGCTGTGAGTTGCTGTCGCGACCGTTCCGGCTCGAGCCCTGCCCCTTCTTGTGCGCCATGGAGTCCCGCCTTCCTCACGCGTCGCCCCTTCCGCTCCCGGGGCGCGAAAAACAGTAGCGGCGCCGGGAACGCCCCGGAGCCGCTCGAGAGGCCTCCGTCCTCAGCCTTCTATGGCGTCGATTCTCACCGCCGTATAGGGCTGCCGGTGTCCCCGCGTCCGGCGGTAGTGCTTGCGATGCTTGAACTTGAACACGCGGACCTTCTGGTCGCGCCCCTGCTCCACAACCGTTGCCTTGATGGCCACCCCGTCGAGCTGGGGCAGGCCCACGCGAGTCTCCCCTTCGCCGCCGCCCACGAGGAGCACGTCGCCGAAGGCGACCGCCTCTCCTACCGGGTTCGAGAGGCGCTCGACGTAGATCGTTTCGCCCGGCTCGACCCGGTACTGCTTGCCGCCCGTCCTGACGATCGCGTACACGTTATCGGGCCTCCGCAAGAATGGATGTCGTCGTTCGGCCCGAGGGCCGCCTCGAGTGAAACACAAAAGATTATCACGCAAGGGGTTGGGGCGTCAACGGAGGCGCCAAGAACAGGCAAACGAGCGGGCCGCGGCCCTCGGGGGCCTTTTCGGTAGCCCGGGTCACCTGTTGGGACGGAAACGGATGAGAGGAACGGCGGCTACGGCGCGACTCCGCCCCTTCCAGTCAGGCGGAGTCGCGCCGTGTCAAAAATCGAACCCCACCCAGAAGTCGAAGCGCGTGTTGCGCGACGTCACCTTGAGGTCGGTGAGGCGGCTCCAGTCGAAGTGGAGCGGGTATCCCAGCAAAAAGAGCTGGAGCCCCACCCCGTAGGACGCGCGGCCGTCCACCAGGTGGAGTCCATTCACCGGCTCCCCCGCCCAGGTGGTGGGGTCTTCGGGGTTGAAGTTGACGTACGAGATCCCGGGCTCCCGGCTGGAGAAGGTGTAGTTCTCCCCCCGGAGCTTTGCCCCCGCCATACCTGCGAAGAGCGTCCCCCGCACGGGGCCGATGATCCCGATGGGGGTTTTCATGAGGTCGATCAGCGGGAGGCGCAACTCGAGGTTGGCGTGGAAGCCCTCGTTGCCGCCGAGGGAGAGATAGGGGTAGCCGCGGAGCTCGGAGTTCCCGCCGAAGAAGAAGAAGTCGGGGAAGTCCCCGACGGACTTGAAGCCGCGGAGCCGGGCGGCGATGACCGTCCCCTGTCCGAGCCGGAGGTACTTGCGGAGGTCGGCGTCGAAGGTGGTCCGGGACAGCGATCCTCCGATCGAGGGAGCGTAGCTGGCGCCGAGGGCGAAGGTGCTGCCGGACACCGGGCCGAACTCGCGGAAGCGGGTGGTCTCCTGGACCACGTTCAGGCTGATCGGCACGATGCTCCCCTGGTTCAGGAAGAAGGGGATCCCGAGCGACGCCGCGCGCTGTCGGGCTTCGAACTCCGCGAAGGGGTTCTCGAACTGCTCGGCCACGCGGACGTACCCGGCCGAGAACTCCAGCCGCCGGAACTTGTCAAGGGGGTACTCGGCGATCAGGGACGCCCCCGACCATCGCTGGGTGAAGATGGAGCCCTCCCGGAAGAACCCCTGCTGCAGCCCGTAGGGAGAGGCGTAGTAGAACAGCTTGCGGTCGAACCCGGAGACGCCGTAGTGGAGGCGCTTGGACAGGTTGACGTAGGTGCCTTCGTAGGTCCGGAACTCGCGGTACGAGAGCGCCGTGAACACGAAGTTCTGGTCGCCCAGCACGTCCGAGAGGGCCACCTGGCTGCCGCCGAAGAAGTCGCCACCGGAGGTGACCCCGACGTTGACCGGCGGGCGGCCCTCCAGGAACAGCTTCTCGAACAGCCGCTTCTTGCGCTTGTTCTCCGACACCACCTGGTGGACCACATCGGGCTGGAAGTCCACCAGCCCGTCCTGCGCCACCTGGATGTCCTGCTCGACCTCCTTCACGGGCTCGGCGGTCTCGATGGAGTTGAGCTTGTACTCGCCCTTGAAGTAGCTGATGAAGGCGACTCGTTCGGGCCCGCGGGTGGAGGGCTGCATCTCCACCGGAGCCATGGCCCCGCCCAGGGCGTCGGTGTACTGGCGGATCACGCCGGTCTTCAGGTCGAGGCTGCGGACGTTGTAGATGTCGTCGTCCTCGGTCGAGGAGTAGTAGAGGAGCCGGCCGTCCCTGGAGAAGCTCGGCGCGACGTCGTCGTGGGTGCCGAAGGTGAGCTGGGTCTTCCGCGAGGGGTTTCCCAGCGGGAAAACGTACACCTTGTCGTGCCCGCTGATCCGCCGCGTGTAGGCGACGAGGTTGCCGTCCGGCGAGATCCGCGGGTCGGCGTCGTAAAACGCGTCCTGGGTCAGGTTCTTGTAGGAGCCGTCCTCGAGGTCGACGACATAGATGTCGGAGACGCCCTCCTTGATGCCCGCTACCAGCACCCGGCGTCCGTCCGGGAGCAGGCTCGGGGACTGGAGCTGGTCGAGCTCCACGTCCACGCGCTTGACGACCCCCCCGCTCAGGGCGGAGGCCAGGAACAGGCTGCGCCGCTTGCCGCGGCGGGCCACGAAGGCCACCGTGTCCCCGCGGGGGTCGAAGTCGATGGAGCGGCCGGCCACGAAGGTGTCGGTGAGGTTGATGTTCTCGAACTCCCCCGTGAAGCCCGAGGTCAGGTTCTTGATGACGCTGCCATCCCGCGCGGACAGGAGCACGATGTCGGCTTCCCCGTCGCCGCGGTTGCCGGTCAGGGCCGCCACCAGCTCCCCCGAGGGGCTCGGGCTGAAGGCGAAGACCTGGGTGAAGGGCGTCTTCTCGGCGTCGGGCGCGAGGTCCTTGCCGTAGTCGCTCGGCCGCTGCTTGTCCCGGTAGGGCTTGAAGCGCTCCTTGAGCCACCGGTCGAAGGCGTCGTCGAACTCCTCCGGCTTGATCCGGAAGGCCTGCTCGTAGATGTCGTCGAGGCCGCCGCCGACTATGTTCTTGCGGAAGGTGTACAGGAACTGGCGGATGCCCTCCTTGCCGTAACGCGCCTCGATGAACTCGAAGGCCGCGTGGCCGAGGTTGTACACGAGCCTCGGGTTGAAGCCGACGTACTCGGTGTACCGGGAGAGCCTGGGGATCTGGTCGGTGACCGCGGCGTCGCGGATCGTCATCAGGTCGATGGTGTCCCAGGTGCCGCGCATGTAGTCGGCCAGCCCCTCGTCGACCCACAGCGGCACCTGGCGCTGGACCAGGTTCCTCGGGATCATCTCGAACTCGAAGATGTGGGTGAGCTCGTGGGTGATCAGTCCCTGGAGCTTGTCGGGAGGCTCGTCGATCGGGAGCACCATGCGGCCGCGCACCGGCTCCGCGAAGGCCGCCACGCCCTCCGGGATGAAGGCGGGGTAGAGGTTCGTCTGCTCGAACTCCGAGTGCGTCTTGTACAGGATCAGCGGGATCGGGAAGCTGATCTCGTGCTTGAGGTCCGAGGACACTTTCTGGTACGCGCTCTCGGCGTACGAGACGATCCGGGCCAGGTGCTGCTCGAACTCCGGGTAGTAGTACACCTCGAAGTGCGGGCTCTTGTAGACCCGCCAGGCGAAGCTGTCGTAGCTCACCTTGTTCTTCCCGTAATAGGGGAAGAACTGCGCTGCGGCGGGGCTCGCGGCGGCCGTCAACAGCAGGCAGAGCAGGACGAGACGACCAGGGGTCCCTGGGACCGCTCTCGGCGTGAGCATGGTGGAGCTTCCTATCGGAGGAGGACCCGCGTCCCGCGGATCTTCTGGGGCGAGATCACCCCGAGGAAGTTGGGCAGGAGCCGGTCCATGAGCTCGAAGTACGACGAGAGGGGCGAGATCTTCTGGTCCTCTGCGTACAGGACCTCCTCGGTGAACTTCTCCTTGTGCAGGGTCTCTCCCGTCCGTCCGTCGATGAAGTGGAAATCGGCGTTCAGGCTGAACCCCTTCCGCTCGAGGTAGCGGTTCGACCGGATCAGCCGCGGCTGCCCGGACGGGTTCCGGATGACCCGCTCCTCCGCCTGGAACCCGGAGCGGTTCTGGGACTCGAAGCCGAGGCGGCCGGTGACGATCAGGGGCGTCTGGTACTCCTCGCCGACCTTGCGCCAGTACTCCGCGTCCTGCAGGACGCGGTCGGCCTCCAGCTTGTACTGTTCCTTCTCCTGCCGGTTGTACTTGCCCCCCTCCCCCAGCGTCTCCAGCACGCCCTCCAGCGCGTCGTGCAGGGGAGGCCGGTCGGGCTCGAGCACCTGCATCTTGGTGCTGGAGCGGAGCTGGTTCTGGAGGAGCCTGGTCGTCTCGGACCCCAGGTCCATCTCCTCCTCCTGCAGGTCGGTCACGAAGCCCGCCACCAAGACGCGCCGGAAACGGTTGACGTCGATCTTGGACTGGAGCGGCGTCTCGACCGGGACCTCCACGAAGCCGGCGCAGGAGAGCGACGAGGCCGCGGCGAGCGCCGCGACGGCGACGAGGGCCCGGATCGCGTCAGGGCCGCTTCTTGGACTTGCGGTTTCTCTTGTCATCGGCTTCTCGGAACAGGTCGTAGTTCTGCTGGATGTAGAGGCTGTCGGGCTTGAGCTTCAGGGCCTTCTCGTAGGCCTCGCGGGCCTTGTCGAAGGTTCCTTGCTGCTCGAGGGCGATCGCGAGGTTGTTCAGGGCCTCGGCGTTGTCCGGGTCGAGGGTCACCGCCTTCTCGAAGCGGAATCGGGCCTCGCTCCAGAGCCCCTTGCGGGCCACGTCGATGCCGAAGCGGATCTCGTCATCGCTGCTGGAAGCCGGGACACCTTGAGCGAGCAGAGCGAGGAGGGGCAGGATCAGGGGCATGGCGCTTTCTCCCGACGGAAAGCGAAGGCTATCGGGGATCTTAGCTGTCGGCGCGGGTCAAAAGCAAGGGAGGTGCCACGACGCCGGGCGGCGACGCTTGCTCGTCCCGCTTCCGGCCTGTCCGGATCCAGTGACAATCCTGTTGCCCCGACAGGACAGCTCGCCGGCCGGGCCTGGCCGGCCGCGGTCCCGGGTTACAACTGAGGAGAGCGGCTGCCGCCCGATTACGGGTGGGCCTTGGTGGACCGACCTTGACAGGCAAGGGGCCGTCCTTAGAATAGCGCCCCCTTGGCGCCGGGCGCCGAGGAGAGCGGATCCATGATCGACGCGACGTTCGAACTCCTCATGCTGTCTCTCCTTCCAGGAGTCGGCCCTCGGCGTATCCGCGAGCTGGCGAGCCGCGGCCACCTACCGGACGCCCTCGGCCACCCGGAGGGGCACGCGGACCTTCTCGGCGCGGCCGCCCGGGAGGCACTCCGATCGGGGGCGGCCCGCCGGCGCGCCGAAGACGAAGCTCGCCGCGCGGCGGCCCTGGCGATACGGGTGGTGGGCTTCCAGGAGCCGGAGTATCCGGACCTGCTTCTCCGGTGTTACGACCCGCCGCCGGTGCTCTACGTTCGCGGCCGCCTGGACCGCGCCGGGGGATGCTCCAGCGTCGCGATCGTGGGCTCCCGCCGGGCCTCGACGGCGGGATGCGTCCTGGCCAGGGCGATGGCTCGCGACCTCTCCGTGGTGGGGCTGACCGTGGTGTCCGGTCTCGCCCGGGGCGTCGACACGGCCGCCCACCGCGGTGCGTTGGACGGTCACGGCCGCACGGTCGCGGTGCTGGGCTCGGGGCTCGACCGCATGTACCCGCCCGAGAACGCGGCCCTGGCGGAGGCGATAGCGGCCTCCGGTGGCGCCGTCGTCTCGGAGTTCCCCTTGGGCTCGGCGCCGCTGCCCGACAACTTCCCCCGCCGGAACCGCGTCATCGCCGGGTGGAGCCGGTCCACCGTCGTGGTCGAGGCGGCCGAGCGCAGCGGGGCCCTCGTCACCGCCCGCTGCGCGCTCGACGAGGGGCGGGACGTGCTCGCGGTTCCCGGGCACCCGAGCCAGCGGGGTTCGGCGGGAGCGAACCAGCTCATCCGTGACGGCGCCGTGCTGGTGCGGGGGGCCGAGGACGTCCTCCTCGAGCTGGGGCTGCCGTCCGCCCCCGCGGAGCAGGCCGTCGCCGACCAGGTGCTGGGGTCGTTGCGGAGCGACGCCCCCTCGAGCCTGGACGACCTCCAGGCCCGGAGCGGCTGGCCGACTCCCCAGCTGCTGGCCCGGCTTGCCGAGCTCGAGCTGCAGGGCCGCGTCCGCCGGCTGCCGGGAGCGATGTTCGTCCGCCAGGCTTGACAAGTCCGATTACAGTAGGGATAGGAAGGCAGGGAGCGTGCCGAAGAACCTCGTCATCGTCGAATCGCCCGCGAAGGCGAAGACAATAAACAAGTACCTCGGGAAGGACTACGAGGTGAAGGCCTCGATGGGCCACGTCCGCGACCTTCCCAAGAAAACCCTCGGAGTCGACATCTCCCGCGGGTTCACCCCCCAGTACGAGGTGCTGCCCGCCCGGCGCAAGATCCTGGACGAGCTGAAGTCGGCGGCGAAGGAGGCGTCGTCCATCTACCTGGCCGCCGACCCCGACCGCGAGGGAGAGGCGATCTGCTGGCACCTCGCCCAGGAGCTGGGGGCGCAGTCGCGCCGGAAGGTACGCCGGGTGGTCTTCAACGAGATCACCAAGCGCGCGATCGAGGAAGCCTTCAACAACCCGGGGAGCCTCGACGAGCGCAAGGTCGACGCGCAACAGGCGCGCCGCATCGTGGACCGGCTGGTGGGCTACAAGGTGAGCCCCATCCTTTGGGAGAAGGTCCGGCGCGGGCTCTCGGCCGGGCGGGTCCAGTCGGTGGCCTTGAAGCTCATCTGCGACCGGGAGCGCGAGGTGCGGGCCTTCGTCCCGGAGGAGTACTGGACCGTCCAGGCTCGCCTGGAGGCGTCGACGCCGCCCGTCTTCCCGGCCAACCTGGTCAAGAAGGAGGGCCAGAACATCGAGATCGGCGGCGCGGAGCAGGCGGACGCGATCCGCCGAGAGCTGGAGGCGGCCACCTTCCGCGTGGCCCGAGTCCAGCCCAAGGAGCGCCGCCGGAACCCGGTCCCGCCCTTCATCACCTCGAAGCTCCAGCAGGAGGCGTTCAAGAAGCTGCGCTTCCCGGTGCGGAAGACCATGCAGGTGGCGCAGCGCCTCTACGAGGGGGTCGAGCTGGGGGGCGAGGGGAGCGTCGGCCTGATCACCTATATGAGGACGGACTCGACCCGCGTCTCCGACGAGGCCCTCTCGGCGGTCCGGGAGCGGATCGAGGCTACCTACGGCGCCGAGTACCTGCCCGAGAAGCCCGTCTTCTACCGCAGCAAGCGCGACGCCCAGGACGCCCACGAGGCCATCCGCCCCACGTACCTCGGCCACGACCCGGAGTCCATCAAGCGGCACCTGTCCAAGGACGAGTACGCACTCTACAAGCTCGTCTGGAACCGCTTCGTCGCCTCGCAGATGAGACCCGCCGTCTACGACGAGACGGTCGCGGAGATCGAGGCCGGCGCCTACCTGCTCCGGGCCCGCGGGTCCAGCCAGAGGTTCAAGGGGTTCCTGGCCGTCTACGAGGAGACGCCGGACGAGAAGCGCGAGACGCGGCCCGGCGGCGATGCCGAGGGCGGCGAGGAGGCGGAGCCGGCGGCCGCGCTGGTGCTGCCGCCCCTGGCCGAGGGGGACGTCGTCGCCCTGCGGGAGATCGGGACCGACCAGCACTTCACGCAGCCGCCGCCCCGCTTCAGCGAGGCGACGCTGGTGAAGGAGTTGGAGGAGAACGGCATCGGCCGCCCCTCGACCTATGCCTCGATCATCGCCACGATCGAGGCCCGCGAGTACATGGAAAAGCGGGAGAGCAAGCTTTTTCCCACCGAGCTCGGCTTCCTCGTCACCGACCTGCTGGTCGGGCACTTCCAGGACATCATGAACGTCGAGTACACCGCCGGAATGGAGCAGGAGCTCGACGAGATCGAGGAGGGGAAGGACAACTTCCTCAACACCCTCACCCAGTTCTGGAAGAAGTTCGAGAAGACCCTGAAGAAGGCGTCCAAGGAGATGGAGAACGTCAAGGGCAAGGAGGAGCCCACCGAGGAGAAGTGCGACAAGTGCGGCTCCCCGATGGTCATCAAATGGGGCCGCTACGGCCGGTTCCTGGCATGCTCCAACTATCCCGAGTGCAAGAACACCCGGCAGATCGAGGGCGGCGACGCCGCGCTCGAGCTCCACCAGGACGTGGCCGCGCAGGTGTGCCCCCGCGACGGACAGCCGATGGTCCTGAAGAAGGGCCGCTACGGGCCGTTCCTGGCCTGCACCAACTACCCCGAGTGCAAGGAGACCAAGCGCCTGGTACGGGGCGACGGCGGCAAGCTCCAGGTGGAGATCCTGCAGCCCATCGACGAGAAGTGCCCCGAGTGCGCGAACGACCTGATGTGGCGGCGCGGCCGCTTCGGCGCCTTCGTCGCGTGCAGCAACTACCCGACGTGCAAGTACGTTAAGAAGAAGGAGGCGCGGGAGATCGGCTTGCTGTGCCCGGACTGCGGGCAGGGCCAGGTCGTGGAACGCAAGGGCCGCTGGGGGCGCTTCTTCTACGGCTGCCGGCGCTACCCGGAGTGCCGCTTCACCGCCTACCACAAGCCCCTGCCCGAGGCCTGCCCCGATTGCGGCCGGCCTTACCTCCTCGAAAAAGAGACCAAGAAAGAAGGTCGGGTGGTGTTCTGCGGCAACGAGGCCTGCCACTACAAACGCATGGCCGCCTGAGGTTCTGGATGGCGGAGCCGGTCATCATCGTCGGGGGGGGCCTGGCCGGCAGCGAGGCAGCCTGGCAGATCGCGCGCCGGGGGCTGGCCGTGGAGCTCGTCGAGATGCGGCCGGTCAAGAGGACGCCCGTGCACCGCACCGGCGACCTCGCCGAGCTGGTCTGCTCGAACAGCCTCCGGGGCAACGCCCTCGACCAGCCCGCCGGGTTGCTCAAGGAGGAAATGCGGAGGATGGACTCCCTGGTCGTCAGCGTGGCGGACCGGGTCCGGGTGCCGGCGGGGAGCGCCCTCGCCGTGGACCGCGATCTGTTCGCCCGGCGGGTGACCGAGGCCGTGCAGGAGCTGCCGGGAGTCACGATCCGGCGCGAGGAGGTCACGCGGATCCCGGAAGCCCCGGTGGCGATCGTCGCGACCGGCCCGCTCACCTCGGACGCGCTGGCCCGGGACGTCGCCGCCTTCGTGGGGCGGGACCACCTCTACTTCTACGATGCGGTGAGCCCGGTGGTGGAGGCGGAGAGCGTCGACCTCGAGAGGACGTTCAAGGCCTCCCGGTACGGCAAGGGGGGGGACGACTACGTCAACTGCCCGTTCACCGAGGGCGAATATCGGGCCTTCTACGGCGCCCTCATGGAGGCGGAAGGCGCGACGCTGCACGACTTCGAGCGGGAGCTCTTCTTCGAGGGGTGCCTGCCGGTAGAAGTGATCGCCCGGCGGGGGCCGGAGACGCTGCTGTTCGGACCGATGAAGCCGGTCGGGCTGAGGGACCCGCGGACCGGCGCGCGGCCCTTCGCCGTGGTCCAGCTCCGGCAGGACGACCTCGCCGCCAGCCATTATTCGGTGGTGGGCTTCCAGACGCAGCTCAAGTGGGGTGAGCAGAAGCGGGTGTTCCGGATGATCCCCGGCCTCGAGGAGGCGGAGTTCGTGCGCTACGGCATGATCCACCGGAACACGTACGTCAACGCGCCCTCGGCCCTCGAGCCGACCTTCGAGACCCGTCGCCGCCCGGGGCTGTTCTTCGCGGGCCAGATGTCGGGGGTGGAGGGATACGTCGAGTCGGCCGCCTCCGGCCTGCTGGCCGGTATCGGAGCCGCACTCCGCGTGCGGGGGGAGTCTCCCCTGCCGTTCCCCGAGGACACCGCGCTGGGGGCCCTCGGCCGCTACATCGCCCGCAGCGACCCCTCGCGCTACCAGCCCACGAACATCGCCTTCGGGCTGCTGCCGGAGCTGCCCCAGCGCATCCGCGACAAGGCGCGCCGCCGTCTCGCTCTGTCCCACCGGGCGCTGGAGAGCCTGGAGCGGGTCCAGGCGCAGCTCCAGGATCTGGAGCAGCAGCCCGTGTCGCGGCGTCGACAGTCGACGGTCGAAGGTCGATAGGGTGTCCGTTCGGGCCCTATTCGACCGTTGACGTGCGGCAGATGTCGCCGCTAGCCGTTGCGGTGCGAGGCCACACCGACTGATGGAAGCCGCCGTCGCCGCCTTCCTGCTCCACCTCGACCGGGAGCGCAACGCCTCGCCCCACACCCTGCGGGCGTACGCCGACGACCTCGGGCAGTTCCGGGAGCACCTCCGGAGCGAGTTGGGCCGCGAGGCGCGCCCACGGGACGTGGACCACCTTCTCGTACGGGCGTTCCTGGCCCAGCTTCACCGCCAGGGGCTGAAGCGGTCGTCGGCGGCGCGCAAGCTCGCCGCCATCCGCACCTTCTTCCGCTTCCTGTGCCGGGAGGGCGTCCTCGAGGCCAACCCGGCTCGTGCCCTGCTTTCGCCTCGCCAGGAGAGGCGCATACCCGTTCACCTCGACGAGGCCTTGGCAGCCTCGCTCCTGGATGTCCCCGGGGATGGGGACACGGCGCTGCGTGGCCGGGCGATCCTCGAGTTGCTCTACGCGACGGGCATCCGATGCTCGGAGCTGGTCGGCCTCGACGTGGCCGACGTGGACTCGTCGGCACGCATGGTCCGGGTCCTAGGGAAGGGCCGGAAGGAGCGGATCGTACCTTTCGGGATGCGGGCCGCGGACTCACTCCAGGCCTACCTGCCTGCGCGCTCGCGGGCACGGCCGAGGAGCGACGCCCTCTTCGTCAACGCGCGCGGTGGTAGATTGACAGATCGCAGCGTTCGCTATCTGGTCTCGCACCGGATCCGCCAGATGGCCCTCAACCGTCGCGTCAGCCCCCATACGCTGCGCCACAGCTTCGCCACACATCTGCTGCAAAGGGGCGCCGATCTCCGTGTGATTCAAGATCTTCTGGGGCACGCCAGCCTGTCCACCACCCAGCGTTATACCCATGTCAACGCGCGCTACTTGCTGGAGATATACAGCAAATCCCACCCCCGGGCGTGACCGCGATCAGGGTCAATCGACAAAATTCAGGCCCTGTGGCCCGGGGGACCGTCTCAACGAGTGACAGGATGGCGCCGTCCGATGAGGAGCTGGTTGAGGCGTTCCAGCAGGGGGACCGGTCCGCGTTCGACGCCCTCGTGCATCGCTGGGATCGCAAGATCCAAGGGGCGATCTACAGGATCATGGGCTCGGACGAGGAGGTACGGGACCTTTGTCAGGAGGCGTTCCTCAAGGCGTTCCGGGGCCTCGGGACCTTCAAGCGTGAGGCGCGATTCTCTTCATGGCTCTACCAGATCGCCCTGAACGTCTGCCGGGATCGGCTGCGGCGCCGGAAAGGCCGGACCCTGGTGAGCCTGGACGAGGTGGACGACAGCCCGGCCGCCCTGGCCAAGGGGCCGACGGCCCTCGAGCTGGTCGAGTCGCGCAGCCTGGCCCAGGTAGTGGCCCGGGCGATGGACACCCTGCCGCCCGAACAGCGAGAAGTGGTCATCCTGAAGGAGTACCAGGGATTGACGTTCCCCGAGATCGCCGAGGTGCTGGACGTGCCCGTATCGACGGTCAAGACCCGCTTGTATCGCGGGCTGGACATGCTTCGGCATCGGCTCGAGCGACAGGGCGTCGGACGGAGGGCCGCGGTGCCCGCGGCCAGCTCCTGAACCCTACGATCCGGGAGAGATGCAATGCTGTGCAGCCTGATCCGTGACGACCTTCTCGAGGTCCTCTACGACGACGCCTCCGCCGCCACGGCCGCGCGGGTGGAGGAACACCTGGCGGTCTGCCCGTCCTGCCGGGACGACATGGCGAGCCTGCGCGACCTCCGCCGCGATCTCGGCACGTGGACGGTACCGCCGAGCCTCGACACGGCGGCTCGGCCCGCGCCCCGCCGCCCGGGCGCAAGGGCGTGGCTCGGAGCCATGGCCGCCGGGCTCGTGCTGTCGCTCGGCGCCGCCTTCGGGCTCTCCGGCTCCGAGCTCAGCTACGACAACGGCACCCTGGCCTTCCGCCTGGGACGTGGCCCCGCGGAGGTCGACGTGGAGCGGCTCCTGGCCGAGCAGGAGGAGCGGCACCGGCGGGAGATCCGCGCGCTGGCGGACTCCCAGGCGCCGACCCCCTTGCGCGAGGCGCGCGACGACGACGCCCTCCTCCGGCAGGTGGAGCAGATGATCCGCGAGAGCGAGGCCCGGCAGGCCACGCTCCTCAGCGCGAGCCTGGGCGATCTCTCCACCCGGGCCGAGGCCCAGAGGCGCTACGACCTCGCTCGCGTGAGCGCGGGACTGTCGTACCTCGACGGCAAGACGGGCGAGCAGGTTGCCCGTACCACCGAGCTCATGGGCTACGTCCTCCAGGCCGCCCAGGAGCGGTGACCATGCCTTCCAGGCGCCCCACGCCCGTTCTCGTGGCCGCCGCGCTCGTGGCGGCCCCGGTGTTCTCCGCGCCGCCGCAGGATCCGCGTCCCGAGCTGGAGGCCGTCCAGCGCGCCCTGGACCGGTCGGTGGGCGCGGTGAGCCGGACCGCCATGGCGGACGCCTTCGGAGCCGCCACCTCTCGCGGGTATCACGTGCAAGGCCAGGGCGCCGTCTTCGTGCTCTCCGCTCGTGGCGTGCCGGTCCGGCCGAGGCGACACGCACGCCTCCACGGCTCCGACGCGGAGGCTTTCGAGCGGGGACTGCAGGCCCTCGAGGCCGGGCTGCTCCGCATCGACTCTCCGGAGGTCCGCCGGCAGATGGAAGGCGCTCTCGAGGAGCTGCGCCGCACGCAGCAGAGGCGCGAGCGCGCAGTCGAAGCCGCCCGCGCCGGCCTCCGGGCCGCCCAGGAGAACGAGCGCCTGGCCCGCCGCGAGCTCCACGAGACCCGCCGCCAGATCGACAGCCAGGCCCAGCGCGAGGCCGAGCTGAAGGAACTCCGCTTCCGCGCGGAGGCCTACCAGCGCGAGGCGAGCAGGGCCCGCGAGGCGGCCGAGCTGGCGCTACGCAAGGCGCTCGCGGAGGCGCGCAGCGCGCTGCACGTCCGCGTCAAGGCCGAGACACCCCTGGACGACGCGGGTCGCCCGCCGCACCCGGCACCGCTGCCTCCGGCCCCGCCCGCGGCGGCCACGCCGCCGGCGGCCGCTCCGATCTCGGCCCCGGAGACTCCGCTGCCGCCGCCGGCCCCGCCCTGGAGCTTCTGGTTCGACATGGACGAGGACGACGACCCGCGCTCCGCGGAGGACGTGATCGCGAGCGTCCGCGAGGCGGTCGTCTCGACGCTCGAGACCCATGGCGCGCGGCTGAAATCGGTCCGGCCCGAGGAGTTCGTTGCGGTCGCGGTGGACTTCGTGCCGCGCGCCGCCCTCGTGTTCCAGCGGCGCCCGGCGCGCACTCTCGTCATCCGCGTGCGCAAGAAGGATGTCGACGATCGCCTGGCCGGGAAGCTCGACGCGGAGGAGTTCCAGCGGCGGGTCGAGTCGACCGAATATTGAGGCGTCGACGCGGCTCCGCCCTCGGCCCCAGGCTCATCTCAACGGCGGAGCTGTGCTGACCCCTTAGAGCCCCGCCGCAACAGCGCCAGGGTCACCAGGCCGAGCATCCCGTCGGTCGCCGCGAAGAGCAGGAACGATGCCGGCGATCCGCGGAGGACATGATCGGCGAGGAACAGCGCGGCGCCCAGGAGCTTGGCGAGGACCCCGGCGACCCACAGGTAGCCGCGCCGGGCTTCCACGTCCCTCGCCGCCCAGAAGTAGCCGGCGGCGAGGCTCGAGGCGAAGACGCCGTTGAGCTGGGCGTTGATGACCGGCACCGGCGCGGCGGCGCCGAAGAGGGCCGCCACCTGGGGGGCGGCCACGAGCAGGGGCACTCCGAGGAGCAGGTCGTAGACCCCGGACACGATGGCCAGCGTACGCAGGGTCACGCCACGGGGCTCCTAGGGGATGCGGGCCGCCGGTCCCGCTCGTTGACCGGCCGGAGGACGGCTTCTATACTAAGCTTTTCGGCGCACCGCAGGCGAAATCCACCTTCATGCGCAGCAACGCCACCCTCCATGGGACGACGATACTGGCCGTTCGGCACCGCGGCGGATGCGCGGTCGCCGGCGACGGGCAGGTCACCCTGGGCCAGACGGTCGTCAAGCACACCGCCCGCAAGATCCGCCGCCTGCACAGCGGACAGGTCCTGGCGGGCTTCGCCGGCTCGACCGCCGACGCCCTGGCCCTGTTCACGCGCTTCGAGGCCAAGATCGAGGAGTACCGGGGCAACCTCGACCGGGCGGCGGTGGAGCTGTCCAAGGAGTGGCGCACCGACCGCGTCCTGCGCCGCCTGGAAGCCTTCCTGGTGGTGGCGGACCGCGAATCGGCCTTCCTCCTGTCGGGCGCCGGCGACGTGATCGCCCCCGACGACGGCATCGTCGCGGTGGGCAGCGGCGGTCCCTTCGCCCTCGCCGCCGCCCGGGCCCTGGTCCGCCATGCCGACATGGACGCCGGCACCTTGGCGCTCGAAGCCATGAGGATCGCCGCCGGGATCTGCGTCTACACCAACGAGTCGATCGTGGTGGAGAGCCTCTAGAGTGCCGATCAACCTGCCGGCCGCCAGTGAAGAGCTCCGGACGCTCGACCTCCTCACGCCAAGGGAGATCGTCGCGGAGCTGGACCGCTACGTGGTGGGGCAGAGCGCGGCCAAGCGGTCGGTGGCGGTCGCGCTCCGCAATCGCCTCCGCCGGCAGCGGCTCCCGCCCGAGATGGCGGCGGAGGTGACGCCGAAGAACATCCTGATGATCGGCCCCACCGGCGTGGGGAAGACCGAGATCGCCCGGCGACTGGCGCGCCTGTCCGGAAGCCCGTTCGTGAAGGTCGAGGCCTCGAAGTTCACCGAGGTGGGCTACGTCGGCCGGGACGTGGACTCCATGATCCGCGACCTCACCGAGGCCGCGGTGGACATGGTGCGGCGGGAGAAGCAGCGGGAGGTCCGGGACAAGGCGGAGCGCAACGTGGAGGAGCAGCTCCTCGACCTGCTGCTGCCTCCCCCGCGGGCCGCCGAGGCGCCGGAGGACGCCGGCCGCGCGCGGGAGTCCTTCCGCGCCACGCGCGAGAAGCTGCGGGGGCAGCTCCGCGCCGGCCAGCTCGACGCCCGCACGGTCGAGGTGGAGGTGCGGGAGCGCAGCTTCCCCTCGTTCCAGATCCTCACCTCGCAGGGGGTCGAGGAGATGGACGTCAACGTGAAGGACCTCCTGCCCGGCCTGTTCGGGGGAAGGACCAAGCGCCGCAGCCTTCCCGTCTCCGAGGCCCGCGAGGTCCTCCTGCAGGAGGAGGAGTCGCGGCTCGTGGACGCCGAGCAGGTGGCGCGGATCGCCGTGGACCGTGTGCAGTCCTCCGGGATCGTCTTTATCGACGAGATCGACAAGGTGGCGGGGCGGGAGGGCGGCCACGGGCCCGACGTGTCCCGCGAGGGCGTCCAGCGGGACATCCTCCCCATCGTCGAGGGAACCACGGTGTCCACCAAGTACGGCCCCGTCCGCACCGACCACATCCTCTTCATCGCAGCCGGAGCCTTCCACGTGTCCAAGCCGAGCGATCTCATCCCGGAGCTGCAGGGCCGCTTCCCGATCCGGGTGGAGCTGGAGTCGCTGACGCTGGAGGACCTCGTTCGCATCCTGACCGAGCCGCGCAACGCCCTGGTCACGCAGTACGCCGCGCTGCTCGGCACCGAGGGCGTGCAGCTCTCCTTCACGCCCGACGCGATCCAGGAGATGGCCCGTTTCGCCATGGAGGTCAACGCCGCCACCGAGAACATCGGCGCGCGGCGGCTGGCCACCATCCTCGAGACCGTGCTCGACGAGGTCTCGTTCGACGGTCCCGATCCCGGCCCGCGCACCGTCCGGATCGACGGCGCCGAGGTCCGCCGCCGTCTCGCCCCCCTCGTGAAGGACCAGGACCTGAGCCGATTCATCCTCTGATGGGCCGGCGCCGCCGCACCACCGCGGGAAGGGGGTGCGGCAAGACAACCAGCGCGAGCGTCCACCGGCTCGCCGCTCCCCTCGCGCTCGGCTTTCGCGCGACGGTGCGTGCCTTCTTTCGGCACCCGCTCGGGGCAGGGGTCCTGGCCACCCTGGCGCTCCTGCCCGCCTGCGGCAAGCGGGGGGACCCCCTGCCTCCCTTCCCCAAGACCCCCCAGCCCGTCTCGGGCCTCGCGCTCGCCCAGCGAGGGGATGGCCTCGTCGTGAGGTACGAGCTGCCGCGACTGACGACGGCGGGCCACCGGCTCCCGGTCCTGGACGTCGAGGTGCAGCGGGCCGACGGGGAGGGGGACTTCGGCAAGAGCGCGCAGACGGCCCGGAGCAAGGCGGCTCCCGGCGAGACGGTCGAGACGCAGCTTCGCCTGCCCCCGCCCGGGACCCAGGTCCGCGTGGCCGTCCGGGCGATCTCCGGTGGCCAGGCTTCCGCCCTCACGCCCATCGTCATGCTCACGAGCAGGACCCCTCCCCCGGCGCCCCGGGACCTGGCCGCGCGGGTGGCGCCCGACGGCGTGTCTCTGACCTGGACCGCGCCGCAGATCCCGTCGCCGCCCCCTCCCTCCCCCGCTCCGTCGGCCACGCCCTCGCCCACGCCGACTCCCGCCCAGAGTCCGACTCCCATTCCGACCCTCACACCGAGCCCCACTTCGCCCACGGACGCCCCCGCGCTCCCCGCGCTGGGTGCCACGCCCCCGCCGCGGCCCGCCGATGTGTCGGGCGGGGCCGCCGAGCCGAGCCCAGCCTCGCCGTCGGCCACTCCTCCCCCGCCTCCGGGCTTCTGGGTCTATCGCCGCGAGCAGAAGGGCTCGTACGGACGTCCCTTGACCCCGGAGCCCCTCCCCGTCACAGACGTGTCGTTCGAGGACGCGGGCGCCAAGCCGGGGCAGGAGCTGTGCTACGTCGTGCGCACGGTCGTTTCCCGGGACCCCGGGATCGAGAGCGAGGAATCCAACGAAGCGTGCCTGGCCGTCCGGGACGTGAAAGCCCCGCCCCCCCCGTCGGGCCTCACCGCGCTGGCCCGGGACGGTGGCGTCGAGCTGTCGTGGAGCCCAGTTTCGGACCGGGACGTGGCCCGCCTCCGCGTCTATCGGTCGGTCGGCGACGGGCCTCCGGAGCGCCTGGCGGAGCTCGCCGCGGCCGAGACCTCCCATCGAGACGCAGGCGGCGGTCCCGGTGCGTCGTACACGCTGACCGCGGTGGACGCTGCGGGGAACGAGAGCCCGCACTCGCGGGCGGCGGAGGTTCTGGTGCCATGAGGCTCTACCGTGTGCGGAACGCCGACGGCGCCGCCTGGGCGCGCGAAGACGGTGAGGGGCTGCGGCTCCTCGAAGGCGACCCTTACTCCGGGACGACGGACGGGCCCCGGACCCTCGCCTTTACGGAGGCGGAGCTGCTCGCGCCGGCGACGCCCTCGAAGATCGTGGCGATCGGGCTCAACTACCGCGACCACGCGGCGGAGCGGAACAAGCCGCTGCCGAAGGAGCCGCTCATCTTCTTGAAGCCCCCGTCGGCGATCGTCGGGCCCGGCGAGGCCATAAGACGGCCCCCAGGCGCGGGCCGGATCGACCACGAGGCCGAGATGGGCATCGTCATCGGGTCCACCGCCCGCCGCCTGCCCTCGCCGGAGGCCGCCCGTGCCCACGTCCTGGGGGCGGTCTGCCTCAACGACGTCACCGCCCGGGAGATCCAGGACCGGGACGTCCAGTTCACCCGCGCCAAGGGGTTCGATACCTTCTGCCCGATCGGGCCGTGCCTCGCCACCGGCCTGGACCTCTCCCGGCTGCGGGTGGAGGGGCGCGTCAACGGCGAGGTGCGCCAGAAAAGCTCCACCGAGCAGCTCATCTTCTCCCCGGAGTACCTGGTCTGGTTCGTCTCCGGAGTGATGACGCTGCTGCCAGGGGATATCATCTCCACGGGGACGCCGTCGGGTATCGGCCCGCTCGCGGCGGGAGACGTGGTGGAGGTCGAGGTGGAGGGCGTCGGAACCCTGCGCAACCCCGTGGCTTGAGGGTGCCGGCCGCCCCTGAGGAGAGGAGCCCATGAAGATCTTTCTCGACACCGCCAGCCTCAAGGAGATCCGCGAGGGCGTGGCGCTCGGCGTCGTGGACGGCATCACTACGAACCCCAGCCTGCTCGCCAAGGAGAGCGGAGACCCGGAGGAGATCCTCCTCGAGATCTGCCGCACCGTGGACGGCCCGATATCGGCCGAGGTGGTGGCCACCGACGCCGAGGGGATGGTCCGCGAGGGACGGCATTGGGCCGGGTTGCACAAGAACATCGTGGTCAAGTGCCCCTGCACGGCCGAGGGGCTCAAGGCCACCAAGGTGCTCTCCGGCGACGGGCACCGGGTGAACATGACCCTGATCTTCTCCTCCACCCAGGCCCTCCTCGCGGCGAAGGCGGGGGCGAGCTACGTCTCGCCGTTCGTGGGGCGGCTCGACGACATCTCCACGCCCGGGATGGAGCTGGTCGGGGACATCGTCGGGATCTTCCGCAACTACGAGTTCCGCTGCGAGGTCCTGGCGGCCAGCCTGCGGCATTCCATGCACGTGGTGGAGGCCGCCCGCCTGGGGGCCCACATCGGCACCATGCCGTTCCCGGTCTTCGCGGGGCTCCTCCGCCATCCGCTCACCGACATCGGGCTCAAGCGCTTCCTCGACGACTGGGAGAAGGCCAAGAAGGAGCTGGCGGCCAAGGCCGCCCGGTAGCGCATGCCGATCTACGAGTACCGCTGCGCCGACTGCGAGAAGACGTTCGAGACCTACGTGCGCGCCTGGGGCGAGGCGGTGAGCTGCCCCGCCTGCCAGGGCTCCACGGTCGAGAAGCAGCTCTCGACGTTCGCCTTCGCCGGAGCCTCGGGGTTCACCTCCTCCGTCGGGGGGGGATGCGGGTGCGGCCGCGGCGGCTGCGGATGCGGGCACTGAGCCGGGGCGCCTGGCCTCCGAGCGCCCTCCGTCGCCGGGCGGCCGCATCCCGAACGTGAGCGATCGCCGCGACGTCCTCCAGGACAAGGTCCGCCGGGCCCGGGAGGGCGGCGGCGCGGAGCGGCGCGAGCGCCAGCACAGCGAAGGCAAGCTGACCGCGCGGGAGCGGGTGGAGGGGCTCCTCGACGAGGGCAGCTTCGAGGAGCTGGACCAGCTCGTCGAGCACCGGTGCCTCGACTTCGGGATGGCGGAGCAGAAGGTCCCGGGCGACGGGGTCGTCTCCGGCTACGGGCGGGTGGATGGGCGTCTGGTCTACGTCTTCGCGCAGGACTTCACCGTCTTCGGCGGCAGCCTCTCCGAGACCAACGCCCAGAAGATCTGCAAGGTCATGGACCTCGCCATGAAGGTAGGCGCGCCGGTCGTGGGTCTGAACGACTCCGGCGGCGCGCGCATCCAGGAGGGGGTTGCCTCGCTGGGGGGCTACGCCGACATCTTCCTGCGCAACACCCTCGCCTCCGGAGTGGTGCCGCAGATCTCCGCGATCATGGGGCCGTGCGCGGGGGGGGCCGTTTACAGCCCCGCCATCACCGATTTCAACGTGATGGTCAAGGACACGTCGTACATGTTCGTGACCGGCCCCGACGTGATCCGAACCGTTACCCACGAGGAGGTCAGCAAGGAGGACCTCGGCGGGGCGATGACGCACAACCTGAGGTCGGGGGTGGCCCACTTCGCGGTGGACGACGACCGGGCCTGCCTGTCCCTGATCCGTGAGCTGCTGTCCTACGTCCCCTCCAACAATCTCGAAGAGCCGCCCCAGCGGCTCACCGACGACCCCTCCGACCGGGACGACCCGGAGCTGGACGGGCTCGTGCCGGCGGAGCCCACCAAGCCGTACGACATCAAGCGGCTCGTCCGGTCGGTGGTGGACGAGGGGCGCTTCCTGGAGGTCCACGAGCACTTCGCCCCCAACGTGGTCGTGGGGTTCGGGCGCTTCGGCGGCCGGAGCGCGGGGATCGTCGCCAACCAGCCCGCGGTCCTGGCCGGATGCCTCGACATCGACGCCTCGGTGAAGGCGGCGCGCTTCGTCCGTTTCTGCGATGCCTTCAACGTGCCCCTCGTGACCTTCGAGGACGTCCCCGGCTTCCTCCCCGGTACCGCCCAGGAGTTCGGCGGGATCATCCGGCACGGGGCCAAGCTGCTCTACGCCTTCGCCGAGGCGACCGTGCCCAAGATCACCGTGATCACCCGCAAGGCGTACGGCGGGGCGTACTGCGTGATGGCGAGCAAGCACATCCGCACCGACCTGAACTTCGCCTACCCCACCGCGGAGATCGCGGTGATGGGACCGGAGGGGGCGGTGAAAGTCCTCTACCGGCGCGAGCTGCTCAAGGCCGCCGACCCCGAGGCCGTGCGGGCACGCAGGGTGGCGGAGTTCCGCGAGAAGTTCGCCAACCCCTACGTGGCGGCGGAGCGCGGCTTCGTGGACGAGGTCATCCAGCCGCGCCACACGCGGCGGAAGATCATCGCCGGCCTCGAGATGACCCGCACCAAGCGGGACCGCAACCCACCGCGGAAGCACGGCAACATCCCCCTGTGAGCGCCTTCCGGAGGATCCTGGTCGCGAACCGCGGGGAGATCGCGGTCCGGATCATCCGGGCGTGCCGGGACCTGGGCATGACGGCGGTGGGCGTCTATTCCGAGGCGGACCGTGCCGCCCTGCACGTCCGGCTGGCCGACGAGGCGTACCTGCTGGGCCCGGCGCCCGCCCGCGAGTCGTACCTGCGCATCGACCGCGTGCTCGAGGCGGCCCTGCGCTCCGGGGCCGACGCCATCCACCCGGGCTACGGGTTCCTCGCCGAGAACGCCGCCTTCGCGCGGGCCTGCGAGGACGCGGGGATCGCCTTCATCGGTCCCCGCAGCGAGACCATCGCCCTGATGGGGGAGAAGACCTCGGCGCGCCGGCTGGCGGTCGAGGCGGGCGTCCCGGTCGTGCCCGGGACCCTCGCCCCGCTGCCCGACGACGAGGCCCTGCGCCGCGAGGCCGCGGCGATCGGATTCCCCCTGATGCTCAAGGCCGCCGCCGGCGGTGGCGGCAAGGGGCTGCGGCTGGTGGCGAGCGCGGACGATCTCGAGCCCGCGGCGGCCCGCGCCCGGAGCGAGGCGGGAAGCGCCTTCGGGGATTCCAGCCTCTACCTGGAGAAGGCGATCGAGCGCCCGCGCCACGTCGAGATCCAGGTGGTGGCCGACGACCACGGGAACGCCGTGCACCTGTTCGAGCGCGAGTGCTCCGTCCAGCGCCGCCACCAGAAGGTCATCGAGGAGAGTCCTTCGCCGGCCCTCACCCCCGAGCTGCGGGAGAGGATGGGTGCCCTGGCGCTGGCACTCACACGCAAGGCGGGCTACCGCAACGCGGGCACGCTGGAGTTCCTGGTCGATGCGGAGCGCCGCCCTTACTTCCTCGAGATGAACACCCGGCTGCAGGTCGAGCACCCGGTCACCGAGATGGTGACCGGCGTCGACCTGGTGACCCTCCAGATCCGGGTGGCTCAGGGCGAGCGGCTTCCCTTCACCCAGGCCCAGCTCACGCAGCGGGGCCACGCGATCGAGTGCCGCGTCTACGCCGAGGACCCGGAGAGGGGGTTCCTGCCCAGCCCGGGCCTGATCCAGGGTCTACGCGTCCCGGCCGGGCCCGGCGTGCGCGACGACTCCGGCGTCTACGAGGGGTACGAGGTCCCCGCGCTCTACGACCCCCTGATCTCGAAGCTGGTCGTCCACGGCGTCGACCGCGACGACGCCCTGCGCCGGATGCGCCGGGCCATTGCGGAGTACAAGGTCGTCGGGATCCGGACGACGCTGCCGTTCTTCGCCCGGGTCCTGAGGGACCCCGCCTTCGTGGCCGGCGACTACGACACGTCCTACGTCGACGGCCTCGCCGCACGTCCCGAAGGGAGGATCGAGCCCGCCTGGGAGGCGGCCGTCGCGGCGGCGGTCGTGCGCGCCTACCGGGAGCGGCAGGCCGCGCTCCTCGCCGCCCGTCCGGCGGCCGGTGGCGTCTCCGCCTGGTGGCGGGCGGGCCTGCGCGAGGCACAGAGGGGGCGGGCGTGAGCGGGACCCGGGTGGACGCTCATGGAGTTTGAGGCCACAGTCGCCGGCCGCGTCTGCGGCGTGGACGTGCGTGGGCGGGACGGACGCTACGCGGTGGTCGTGGACGGCCGCCGTCACGAGGTGGACTGGCGCGATCATGGGAACGCTTTCGCGACGCTGATCCTGGACGGGAGCCGCTTCGAGGTCGGCCTCGCCCGGAAGCCCAACGGGTACACTGTCGTCCTCGCGGACGTCTCGCTCGACGTGGACCTCGCCCGGCCCGGGGCGGCCTCGGCGCCGGGCCGGCCGCCGTCCGGAGCCGCCGCGCGGCTCGACGCGCCGATGCCCGGCCGGATCGTCCGCGTCCTGGTGTCGGTGGGAGACGAGGTGGCGGCCGGGCAGGCGCTGGTCGTCGTCGAGGCGATGAAGATGGAGAACGAGATCCGCTCCCCGCGGCCGGGGCGGGTGAGCTCGCTCGGCGTCCGCGAAGGCGAGGCGGTGGAGACGGGCGCGCTCCTGGCCGTCGTGGAGTAGGCGGAGTCCTGCAGTGGCACGGCGCCGGCGCCGGCTCGCCTTCCTGGCGGTGGTCCTCCTCGGCCTCGCCGTGGCCGCGGTCCTCTCCGCCCCCCGCATCTCGGCCCGGTTCATCGCACGCAGCCTGACGTCGTTCTTCCAGCGGCCCTCCAGCGTCGGACGCGTGCGCTTCCACCTCATCCCCTTCCGGGCGGAGGTCCTCGACGTGAGGGTCGCGGCCGCGGATCCCGCCGGGCCGCCCTTCCTCGAGGTGCCCCGCATCGTCGCCGTTCCCGCCCTGGGGCCCATGTGGGGCCATCGCGTGGTGCTCTCGCGGCTACGGCTCGAGGGGCTGCGCATCCGGGTGAACGCCCACCCGGAGGGCGGGGACGACATCCCCAAGATGAAGACCGGCGGCGGCGGCGGGGCGAGCGAGTTCCGGATCCGGCGATTCCTCGTCGACGGCGGAGAGCTGGTGGTGAACCACCGCCGCGTGCCCCTCGAGCTGGACCTTCCCGACTTCCGTGCGCGACTGGCCGCCCGCCGCGCGGGGGTCCTCGCCGGCAGCGTCCACTTCGGTCCCGGCCGGCTGCAGTTCGGTACGGCGCCGCCCCTGAACGTCGCCACGGACGTCCAGCTCTCCGCCGACGGCGTCGTCCTCACCGCGGAGTCGGGACGCCTCCGCACCGAAGGGACCGACCTCGCCTACAGCGGCCGCATCCGCGTCGCCCCCAGTCCGCAGGGCGAGTTCCAGCTCAAGGGGCCGGTGGACCTCGACGTCCTCGAGCGGCACGTCATCCGTACCGGCTTCGGCCTGAAGGGCGCCGCCCGCTGGGTGGGGAGCCTCTCGGTCGACGGCTCGCGGCTGCGGCTCCAGGGCAGGCTCCACGGCACGGCGGGCGTCTTCGACGGCGTGCCGGTGCCCCGCTTCGCCGGCGACCTGTCCTGGGACGAGCGCGGCGTGCTGCTGCGTGGGCTGGATGTGGCCGCCCTCGGAGGGTCGGCCACGCTGGACCTCGATGTCCCTCCGGGCCGCAGCGTCGCGAGGCTCCGCGCCGAGATCCAGGGCGTCGATTCCGAGCACCTCGTCGCCGCCATCTTCGACATCGGCACGGCCGGGGTGGCCGGTGCGGCGTCCGGCCCGGTGGACATCCGTTGGCCCCGGGGGCGGTTCCGCGACCTGAGCGGCAGCTTCGGGGTCGACCTGGCCCCCCTCTCCGACGGCCGCACGCCGCTCTCCGGACGGTTCGAGTGGAGAGCCGAGGACGGCGTGCAGTTCGTGGACTCGGCCGACCTGCGCACCCCCACCACCCGCGCCCGCCTGCGTGGCCGGATCGAGCGCGACGACCGCACCGACCTCGCCCTGGACGGGGAGAGCACCGACCTTGCCGTCACCGACGACCTCCTGGTCCGGATCCGCCGTGCCCTGGGTGTCGCGGAGGCCCAGCCGGCCGGGTTCACCGGTTCGGGCCTGTTCCGGGGCCGATGGGCGGGCACGCTGTCGGTCCCCGTGTTCCAGGGACGCTTCCTCGGGCAGGATGTCGGCTACCTGGGTGTGGTGTGGGGCCGGGCAGAGTGGGTGGGCAGCGCCGACCCGAACGAGGTGAAGTCCCACTCCCTGGTCCTGCGCCGTCCCGGAGCCGAGCTGTGGGTCGACGGCCGTATCGAGACGGGGTACTTCGGCGAGCGGGACGGGATCGACGTCCGCGTCCGCATGAAGGAGTGGCCCGCCGCCGATCTGGCACAGGCGCTCGACTGGGACGTGGAGATCGAAGGCCCGGTCAGCGGAGAGGCGCAGGTGGCCGGCCGCCGCAGCGCGCCGGAGGGCTGGGCCAGGATCCGCGGGAGCCGGGGACGCTACTACGGCTACCCGTACGCGAACCTCGACGTTTCCGTGAAGCTCCGCCCCGGCCTCACCGAGGTCCGCGAGGGCCGGGCCCAGGTGGGCGGCGGCACGGTCGGCTTCGCCGGGATGCTGACCGGGGACGGGGTCTACGACGCGGCGGCGCGGCTCGACCAGGTGGAGATCGGCGAGGTCGTCCCGGCCCGCTCACCCGATGTCGCGTGGGCGGGACGGATCAGCGGCGAGGTCACCGTCCAGGGCACGGTCGAGCGTCCTCGGATGAGCGGCCGGCTGACCTCGCCCCGGCTCTTCCTGGGGGATGAGGGTCTGGGCGATCTCGAAGCCACCCTCGCCGGGACCGGGGACGGCTCGGTGAGGGTCGAGGCGCGGTGCCGTTCGGCCCGTGTCGACCTCACGCTCTCGGGTCGGGCCGGGGCGGCGCCGCCCTACCTCTCGGACCTGCGCCTGGGCGCGCGGGACACGAGCCTCGATCCGTTCCTGCGGCCGTTCCTGCCCGAGCTGCCGTCCGGGGGGCTGGTGGCCAGCGGCGAGGTGCACATCCAGGGACCGCTCCAGAGCCCTGAGCGCCTCGAGGTGCAGGCGGAGGCCCGCTCGTTCGAGCTGCTCCTTCCCGATCACCCGCTGCGCAGCCAGGGGACCACGCGCTTCACCCTCGAGGAGGGACGGCTCCAGGTGCCGCTCCTGCACCTGACCGGCCAGGGGACCGACCTCCGGGTCGAGGGGAGCGCGGCCGTCTTCGAGAACGGGCCGCTCGACCTGAGCCTGCGAGGCTCCGCCGACCTGCGGACCCTGGGCGCGGTCACCGGGCGCCTGCGGGGGAGGGGGGCGGCGCGAGTGCTCCTGACCATCGGGGGGACCCGGGATGCGCCGCGGGCCGAAGGGCGCCTGGACGTCGACGGAGGCGGGGTCCGGCTGCGAGGCTTCCCCCACGGCCTCGACGACGTCCGCGGCTCGGTGGTCTTCACCGAGACCGGCGCGCACTTCTCCGGCCTCACCGCCACGGTGGGCGGGGGGGCGCTGGAGCTGGAGGGCCAGATCGCGTACGCGAAGGGACGCCTGACCACCCTGGACGTCGAGGCCGTCGGCCGCGGGATCGCGCTGCGCTATCCCGAGGGGCTGAGGAGCGCGGTCGACGCGGACCTGAAGCTCTTCGGCGACTCGGCCCGGCAATGGGTGACGGGCACCGTAGACGTGAAGGACGCCGCCTGGACCCGCCGCTACGACGTGGCCTCGGAGCTGCTGTCGGCGAGCGAGGTCCGCCCTGAGCGGGCCTCGCTCCAGGAAGGGATGCGCTACGACGTCACCGTGCGCGCTCCCGGGACGCTGAGGATCGACAACAACCTGGCCACCCTCCAGGCCCGCGCCGAGCTGAAGCTCCAGGGCACCTACGACAACCCGGTCGTCCTCGGCCGGGCGGAGATCGACCGCGGCCGCGTGTACTTCCAGGGCAACACCTACGTGATCCGGCACGGGAGCATCGACTTCGCGAACCCCGAGCGAATAGACCCGCTGTTCGACATCGAGGCCGAGACGCGGCTGCGCTCGTACCGGGTGACGCTCAAGGTGAACGGCACGCTCGGCCGCGTCTACCCCACGCTCACCTCGGATCCGCCGCTGTCCGCGGTCCAGATCCTGAGCCTGCTGGCCGGGGCCGACGAGAGCACGATCGCCAGCGTCGACCCGGCGCAGCAGCGGCAGGCGAACCTGGCCGCCACCGGCGCCGCCACGCTGGCCGCTGGGCGGCTCGCCGAGGAGGTCGGGTTGGAGCGGGGAGCCGAGCGGTTGCTTGGTTTGAACCGCTTCTCCATCGACCCGTCGCTGGTGCGCGGGACCGTGACCAACCCCACCGCCCGGCTCACCGTGGGCAAGCGCATCACCCCGGACCTCAACGTCCTCTACTCCCAGGACCTGCGCGGGGCGGAGGAGCGGCTCCTGTCCGTCGAGTACACGCTGTCGGATCGCTTCTCCCTCCTGCTGACCCGGGCCGAGCCCGAGGGCTTCGGCTTCGACGTCCGCCTCCGCCACACGCAATGACCGGCGCCCTCGTGCTGCTGCTGTCGGTCGCGCCGGCGGCGCGGGACCTGGCCACGTCCCTCGAAGGGCAGCCCGTGGGCTCGGTTCGGATCGACGCTCCCGCCGCGGTGGCGGCCCGGCTTTCCCGGTACCTCGAGCTGACGCCCGGCGAGCCGCTCCACGCCTCCCAGGTCCGCCACATCGTCGAGCTGTTCCACGCCACCGGCGAGTTCCAGGACGTCGTCGTGGAGGTGCGCCGCGGCGAGGCCGGTCTCGAGCTGGTGTTCCGGCCCGTGCCCGCTCCGCTGCTGGCGTCGGTGCGGGTGCAGGGCGACCGGGTGCTCTCCCCCGGGAAGCTGCGGAGCCTGTCCCGGCTGCGCCCGGGGGAGCCGCTCTGGCCCACCCGGCTCGACGACGCCGCGCGGGACGCCGCCCGCGCTCTCGCCGAGCAGGGCTATCTTGAAGCGCGAGTGTCGGGGTCGGCCCGGCGCCTCGTCCCGGCCCGCGTTGCGCCGCGCGCTCCTGGAGCGGGCGGTCCCGGCTCGAACCCTGCCCGCCGGGACGCCTTTCCAGAGGGCCGGGCGGATGCGGTTTTCGCGATCGAGGCCGGTCCGCGGGCGGTAGTGACTCGCGCGGCCGTAGACGGCGTCGCGCCGCCGCTGGCGCACTCGCTCCGTGCCCTGATCGACCCGCGCCCGGGACACGCCTTCCGGCGGCCGAAGGCGGTCCGGGCCGCCGAACGAATGCGCCGCCGCCTGGTGGCGGCGGGCCACTGGCGCGCGGCGGTGGAACACCACGAGTCCTACGAGCCGGGCACCGGGAGGACGACGCTCGTGTTCCGCGCGAACGCCGGGCCACGCACCCGGGTCGAGTTCCGGGGAGCCCGCGTCGCCGGGTCGCTCCGCGATCGGGTCGAGGACCTCCTGCGGGAAGGGGCGCTCAAGGGCGACGTGATCGAGGAGGCGACGGACCTCCTGGAGGAGGACTTCCGCGGTCGCGGCCACCGCTACGCCGCCGTCGCGGTCAGCGAGGAGCCGGGCAATGGCTCGGCGACCCTCGCGTTCGACGTGCGTCCCGGGCCGGCGGCCCTCGTAGCGTCAGTGCGCTTCTCGGGAGACGCGGTGGAGGATCTGGACCCGGTCCTCGCGACCCGCGAAGGAGAGCCGCTCCAGGAGCGTCTCGTCGACCAGGACGTCCGCACCCTGGTGCGGGCCCTCCAGGAGCGCGGCCACCCGGAGGCGCGGGTGGAAGCGGAGGTCCCGGAATCAGGGACGGCGCTCGCCGTCGCGTTCCGGATCGAGACCGGGCCGAGAACCCTGGTCGGCAGCGTGAGCGTGGACAGCCCCGTCAAGCTGCCCGCCGACGCTGGGGCGCGCGAGCTGCGCCTGCGCGCGGGCGTCCCCTACTCCGTGTCCGACCTCGCGCGGGACCGCAACACCCTCGCCTCCGCCTACCGCGACGCCGGCTTCCTCCAGGCGGAGGTCATTCCGGAGGTCGCCTTCTCCGGGGACCGCACAGCGGCCGACGTGGCGCTGCGGGTGGTGCCCGGGCCACGCACCGACGTGGAGCACGTCGTGATCGCCGGCCTCCACCGCACGCGGGAGGAGGTGGTGCTGCGGGAGCTGCAGGTCGACGAGGGCGGCCCGCTCGGCCTCCAGAAGGTCCTGGAGAGCCAGCGCCGGCTGGGGGCGCTGGGGATCTTCCACCGGGTGACGATCTCCGAGATGGACCCGGAGTCGGTCGGCTCCCGGAGCCTGGTGGTCACGGCCGAGGAGGCGCCCCCGGTGACGATCGCCTATGGCATCGGCTACTCCGAGCGCGACCTGGTCCGGGGCAGCGTGGAGGTGACCCGGCGCAACCTGTTCGGGATGGACCGCAGCCTCTCCACGTTCGCCCGGGGCAGCTTCAAGGGGAGCCGGTTCTTCACCACGTTCCGCGAGCCCTACCTGCTCGGCCACAAGCAGGAGCTGTTCGTCACCGCGTATCGCGAGGAGGAGGACCGGCCGAGCTTCGACTTCGTGCGCTACGGGGGGCTGCTCCAGAGCGCCCGCGCCCTCACCGACCGCTGGAGCCTGATCGTCCGCTACACGTTCCAGGAGACCGACCTGTTCCAGGTCGAGGTGCCCCTCGACGAGGTGGACCGGCAGTTCCGGTCCACCACGACCTCGGGTCCCTCGGCGTCGCTGGTGAACGACACCCGCGACGATCCCCTCGATCCCCGCCGCGGCCGGTTCCTGGGGGCGGACGTCCAGCTCTCGCATGCCGTCCTGGGCGGCGACAGCTTCCTGAAGGGCTTCCTCCAGGCCGCCGCCTACGAGCGGGTGACCGGCCACGTCCTCGTCGCCCTGAGCGGCCGGCTGGGGCTCGCCCGCACTTTCGGCGAGGGCGAGCCCTTGCGGCTGCCGCTGGGGGACCGCTTCTTCGCGGGAGGCGACTACAGCCTGCGGGGCTACGCCATCGACACCGCCGGCCCTCTCGAGCTCTCGCCATCGGGCCGGTTGGTTCCCAGCGGCGGCAACGCCCTGCTCGTGGGCGGGGCGGAGCTGCGGGTCGACGCCGGCCGCTTCGTGTCGCTGGCGGCCTTCAGCGAGGCCGGTAACGTCTACCCGCTCGTGTCCGACGTGGACCTCGGCGACCTGCGCTACACCGCGGGGCTCGGAGTGCGTTACCGGAGCGCGCTCGGCCCGCTGCGCATCGACTGGGGCTACAAGCTCAACCGGCGTCAGGGCGAGAAGCCGTATCGCTTCCACTTCACGATCGGCCATGCTTTCTGAGCTCCGCCGGCTCCGCCGCCTCGCGCCCGTCTTCGTCGCCGCGCTGGCCCCCGCCTCCCTCGGCGCGGACGTCATCGAGCGCATCCTGGCGGTGGTGGACGGCCGCCCGCTGATGCTGTCGGAGGTGCGGATCCTCCAGCGGATGCGGGGGCTCGACGAGGCGGCGGCGGTGGAGGCCCTCGTCGACGAGAGGCTGATGCTCCGCGAGGCCTCCCGCCTCCCGCAGGCCGCCGTTTCGGCGGCGGACGAGGAGCGCGCCTACGCGAGCCTCCGCGAGCGTCACCCGGCCGCTGCGGCAGACCTGCCCGAGTCCGACTTGCGCCGCCTGGCCCGCCGCCAGACGGCGATCCTCAAGTACGTGGAGTTCCGCTTCCGGCCGCAGGTCCGCGTCTCCGAAGGGGACGTCCGGCGCGCCTACGACGAGGCCTACGCCGGGCGGGCGGACGCGCCGGCGTTCGAGGCGGCGGCGGAAGACCTGCGGGGCCGCCTGGCCGACCGGGAACTGGACGAGCGGATCGAGGCCTGGGTGCGCGAGCTGCGCTCCTCGGCGGAGATCCGCTACAACCGCTGAGGGACGCACCGCGCCGACTGCAGTCCGAGGGTCGTAGAAGAGGTAGTTCTGGAGGGAGCGGGTCTGCTTCGAGCCTCCTCTTGGTCAGAGCGTTTCGGTCAGGCGGTCGATGACGTGGTCCCACGTGATGTCCTCGACGCGGTTGCGGCCGGACTCGCCCATGTCGCGGAGGCGGGACTCGGGCCAGGACCACAGGCGGTCGATGGCTTCGGCGAGCGCGTCGGGATCCGCGGGGCAGACGATCCCGGTCTCGCCGTCGGTGACGAACTCGAGCGGGCCGCCGGCGTCGGTCGTCGTCACCACGGGCTTGCGGGACAGGAACGCCTCGACGGTGACGTAGCCGTAGTCCTCGTTCAGGGGGGCGTAGAGGGCGGCGCGGCAGCGGGCGTAGAGGTCGACCAGGTCGTCGGCGGACACGAAGCCCAGCAGCTCGACGCGGTCCTCGACGCCCAGGCCCACGATCTGCTTGCGCAGCTCCTCCTGGAGCGGGCCGGCTCCGGCGATCATGAGCCGCGCCCCGTTGCGGACGCGCTGCATGGCGTCCACCGCCAGGTCGAGGCGCTTCAGGCGGTCGAGTCGGCCGGCGTAGAACAGGAAGTCGCCATAGCCGTCGGTGCGGTAGCGGCCGAGGTGATGCGGAGGCGGGTACAGGGGGGTGCCGGGAAGGGAGTTGTAGCGGCTGAGCCGGTCGGCCACGTTGCGGGAGATCGTGAAGATGGCGCGGCACTCCGACAGCGACGCGCCGTCCATGGCGTGGATGGCGTCGCGGACCTGGAGATCCTCGGGGGAGTCGGTGAACGAGCAGTACGGCGTTCCCCAGAGGTCGTAGGCCTCGCGGTGCTGGTGGAAGAGCCAGGCCACCTTACGCGGGTGCTTCGCCAGGTAGCTCGGGAACTTGGTCGGGATGACCAGGTCTACGGGCTGGCCGTTGCTCTCGGTGACGTCGAGGAGCCGCCAGGCGAGGGCCTGGCGGACGATCTCGGAGACGGGGTACCACTTGAACGGGACGTTGGCGACGTCCACCCGGAAGCCGCGGCGCTCCAAATTCTGGCGCAGCTCCGAGACCAGGATCTCGGCCCCGCCCACGACGAACGGGGCCTGGACCGCCGCCACCAGGACGGTCTTGTTCCGGTCCGTCATCCGCGCTGGAGCCGCTCCTCGAGCCGGGCCAGCCTGGAGCGCACGTCGCGGAGGGCAAACTCGAGGCTCAGGCGGCCCTTCTCCGCTTCGGCGAGGACGAGGTCGATCCGGCGGACGAGGTCGTGGACGTGGGCGACGAGTTCCTCCTGGAGGATGAGGTGGCGCTCGTCGATCTCCCCCATGTGCCGGCCGTGGATGCCCAGGACCACGTCGTAGTGCCGGTGCGTCTCGGCGAGGCGAGCGTCGATGTAGGCGAGCGTCTCGTTGTCGAATCGGACCTGGCGGGAGTTGAACGCCTCCTGCGCCTCCCAGAAGGGCCGGAGCAGGCCCGCGAGCTTCCGCCGCAGCCGGCCGCTCCACCCGCGGTCGGGCGCCGGCGCGATCCGCCACGACTCGTTGAGCGGTGCGTTGTCGGGCCTCGGGGGCAGCGCGATCGGCGGCGGCGCGGGGTCCGGGGGCATGGGCTCGGGCGTGCGCACCGGAGCGGCGGGCGGCAGGACGTCGCGCGCCGGGCGTTCGTGGAGGGCGCGGTCCCGCACCCCCTCCCGCACCCGCCGCAGCTCGTCGGCGATCCGCTGCCGCTCCTCGTCCATCCCCGCCGCTCCTTCGTGCGGCCGCCCGCTCATCGCGCGCGGCTCAGATTGTACCCGCCCCGTCCGGAGCGCCCGGTAGCGGCGGCTTGCGCGCCACCGCCACGACGCTCGCCCCGAACGGAAGCGACACCCGGCGGACGAGCGCCGCCTCGATCCCGAGGAGACCGCGGAACAGCCGCTCGATCGGAGCGGGCAGGAAGCCGACGTCCGAGCCATGGCGTCCGGTGAGGCGATCCAGCGTGCGGCGGAGCAGGACGACGGGGAAGAGCAGCGTGTTGCAGTACGAGGCGCGCTCCACGTTCAGGCCGCCCGCCTCCAGGAGGCGTCGCACCTCGCCCGCCGTGTACCGGTGGCGGGAGTGGACGGCCTCGTCGTGGGCGCCCCACAGCATCTTCAGGGCGGGGACCCGGGCGAGCAGCAGCCCGCCCGGCCGCAGCACCCGCGCCAGCTCCACGACCGCGGCGTGGTCGTCGGTGACCCAGCGGTGGTAGAGCACGTCGAACGACGTCACGCAATCGAAGGTCCGGTCGGGGAAGGGGAGCGCCAGCACCCCGGCGCGGGCCACCGGGACGCCGCGGCTGCGGCAGAAGCGCAGGGCCTCGGCAGAGATGTCGACTCCCAGCGCCGACCCCGACTCCGCCAGGTGGCGCACGTTGTTCCCGGTTCCGCAGCCGTCCGTTCATCCCGAGCCGCGCGCGCACGTCGGAGAGGAGTCCCAGGCTGATGGAGCGCATGCCCGCGTACCACCACTGCGTCTCCTCGGCGAGGTACATGCGCTCGTACTCCTCGAGGTTCATGGCGGAGGGCCCGTCATCTCGAGGTGCTGGTCGAGGTGCGGGTGAACACGAGCTTGTCCACGACGGCATCGCCGGCGGCCAGGACGACCTCGTTGATCCCGGGGCGCCAGGTCCAGGCGGGCACGCGAACGGTGAGGTCGCGAAGCGGCGCGGAGAGCGGAAACTCGCCCACCCTCGCGCCGTTGACCGAAACCGAGAGCGTCCCGGACCCGCCGGCCCGGACGGTCAGGTCCATCGTGTCCGGCGCGTCGCCGCCCAGCGGGGCGAGGACGCGTGCCTGCGACTCCACCCCCCGGCAGATCGCCTTTTCACAGGACGTCCGGCCCGTCCACCCCTCGGCCAGGAGGGCCGGGTCGGACCGGTCGTCGCCCAGGTCGATCACGCCACCCAGGTTGTTCTGGCGGAGGAAGAGGTACTTCCCCACCGCCAGGTCGTACCGGTCGGCCGCCATCCGGTGCCGCCGGGCGAAGAGCCAGTTGGCCGGCCAGGCCACGGGCGTTCCCGCGATCTCGCCCAGAAGGTCGGCGTTGTTCTGGGCCACCCGCGCGAACGAGACGGTGTCGTCGCGCGGGATGGCGTTGCGGCGGTACTGCTCCATGAACAGGAAGTTCCACCCCCCGAGCCCGACGCCCACGGCCAGCGCGACCCACGACGGCCGGCGGCGTACCGCGGCGACGAGCGCCTCGAGGGAGGCGGCCAGGCCGAGAGCGAGCATGGGCAGGACGGAGTCGAAGCGGCGGTTCGAGTACGAACCCCCCGCCCACCAGTCCTCGGAGCAGGCGTTCGTGTAGGACATCAAGCCGACGGCGAGCAGCAGTATCCCCGCGGTCCGCGCCTCCCGGCGCAGAAGCGGAAGGAACCCCAGGAACCCGGCCCACAGCACCGGCGTCCAGTAGAGGAGCCCGTGCCGTGAGGAGAAGAACGTCTCGAGGAGCGCGGGCCGGTCCAGGCGGACGTAGTCCCGGCCCTGGACCGGGTACGGGAGCAGGTAGGCGCCGAAGATCGACTTGAAGACCAGGAGCTGCGGCAGCACCGCGACGAGGAAGGCCGCGCCCAGGACGCCTGCTCCCAGCAGCGCGCCCCGCCGCGCCGCCGGATCGGAGCGGCGCCGCCCCATCCAGTCGAGAGCCAGGCCCGCGGCGGGCACGACCAGGAGGATCGCGTTCTGCCAGCGCACGCAAGTGGCGAGACCCAGGGCCAGCCCCAGCGCCGCGGCTCGTCCCGTCGAGAGGCCCTCGCGCCGTTCCAGCCACAGGACGAGCGCGAGCGCGGCCAGGAAGAAGCTGCCCGCGTGGCTCATCACCGGCTCGTGGACCAGGTACCAGAAGAGGAACGTGCCGTAGAGCAGGACGAAGGCCGTCCAGAACGTCACTGCCCAGGAGACCCGCTGGCGGAGCGCGCGTCCGACCAGCAGCAGCCCGGCGACGCCGTAGGCGAGGCTGCCCAGGCACACGGCGCGGATGTGCGCGGCGGAGTAGCCGTCCTCGGCGGTCCCGGTCGCGCGCGCCCACGCGTCGGCGGTCGCGTAGAAGGGCAGCCACAGGATGGCCGGGCCCACCGAGAAATTGGTCCGCCGCAGGCCGGTCCCGGTCGGTCGCACCTTGTCCCAGCGCGAGAGGATCCCGAAGTGCTCGAACTCGTTCTCGAAGCTCACGTCGCCGTCGTAGTAGATGGACCGCAGGTGCGCGAAATACTCGACGGCGTCGGCGTCCAGCCGGGGCACCGGCCCCGCCCATTGGACGACGAGCGGCGGCAGCCCTACGACGAGGGCGAGCCACAGCGTCCGCGCCCGCGCGGCCTCCCTCATCGATCGGCCGGCTCCAGCGCCTGGCCGGCCAGGCGCGCCGCCTCCTTGCCCAGGCCGAACGAGCCGCTGATCGTGCGGTCGTGGGGGTGCAGCTGGCACGAGTCGGTCAGGAACAGGTTCGGGACCGGCGTCTGCACGGCAGGTGTCGTGGTCTGGTAGTCGGTCAGGCAGATCGGCTGGGCGAACCGGTCGCGGAAGACCGCCGAGAACCTCACCCAGTCGGGGTCGAAGGCGGGGTTGATGAGGGCGAGCGCGTCGGTGTACCTGCGGAGCACCTCCTCGTCGGTCTGCGCATAGCGCGGGTCGTCGGCGGAGAGGTACTGGGGGACGTAGAGGATGTGGTCGCCCCCCAGCTCGGGGAGCGGGTTGAGGTTCGTGTACTCGATCATCCCCGCGAACGGCACCCGCCGGTCGCTGGTGTTGACCCAGAAGAACGGCGTGACCCGCCGCTTGAGGCGCAAGAAGAGACAGAAGATCCCGATCGTGGGGATCCGCTCGAGAGCCCGGACGTATGGTCCGTCCAGCCCCTGGGCGAGCTGCCGGAACCGCGAGGTCGTCACCGTCGAGATCACGGCGTCGGCGGGGATCGTCTCGCCGCCCACCCTCACGCCGGTGGCGCGGCCGTCCTCGATGAGGATCTGCTCGACCGGCGCCTTGAGCACCAGGCGTCCGCCGCGGCCCTCGAAGTCGCGGCCGAGCCCCTCCAGCACGACCCGGCTTCCCCCGTCGACGTAACCCAGCTCCTCCCGCCAGGGCGACGTGCGGGAGCGCGAGAGGCGCACCATCCGGGCCCAGATCCAGGCGGCGCTGATCTCGGGCGCATGCTCGGCGAACTTGAACCGCATCAGCGGCTCCCAGATCACCCGGTAGGCGGCGTCCCCGAACATCCGTCGGAGCCACTCGACCGCCCTGCGCGGGGCGAGGTCGTCCTCCTTCATCCGCTGGGCCAACTTCACCGCCAGCCCCGCCCGGACGCGATCATGGAAGCGCAGGGGCCTGAACCTCATCAGCTCCACCGGCGTGAGGAACGGGTAGAGCCGGCCGTCCACGTAGTACGCCATGCGGGAGTCGCGCCAGTGGAGCCGGTGGGAGAGGCCCAGCTCGTCGAGGGTGGCGACGAGGTCGTCGTCGCCCTTGCAGATGAAGTGGTAGTACCGCTCGATCCGCACGCCCTGCACGTCGAACGAGCTGGCCAGCCCGCCGAGGACCTCGGCGCTCTCCAGGAGCGTCGTCTCCACGCCGCTCTTGACCAGGACATGGGCGGCCTTGATGCCCGCCGGCCCGCCGCCGATGACGACCGCGCGCTTCATGCGGGCAGGCGGCGGAAGTCGACGCCGTCGATCACCACCCCGGGCCCGCCGGGATCGAGGGCGACCTCGTTCAGCTCGCGCCGCCAGAACGCCGCGGGGACCCGCAAGCGGTGCTCGCCCCATCCAGGCTCCGCCCAGAACCGGCCCGCCTCGCGGCCGTTGACGAGGACACGGATCTCGGTGCCGGTGGCCGCGGCGGCGCGGAACCGGACTTCCAGGTCTTCGGGCACGTCGAGGGGGGCGAACAGCCGGGCGCGGCCCCGGAGCGCGCGCCCGGGGACGCCGTCCACGGTCTCGGCCGGGCCCCAGCCCTCGGCCAGCAGCACGTCGTCCCCGGGCGCCCCCAGCTCCACGCGCCCTCCCATGTTGTTCTGGCGATAGAAGAGGTAGCGCCCCACCAGCCGGTCGTATCGGCCCGGAGAGACGCGATGGCGCCAGGCGAAGACCCAGCTCGCCGGCCAGGTGTTCGGGCTCCCGACCGCGTCGGCCAGGATCCGTCCCCCGTGGCCCACCAGCGTCGGGAACGCCACGGTGTCGTCCCGCGGCACCAGGCCGCGCCGGACCTGCTCCATCAGCAGGCCGTTCCACAGGACGAACGGCGTCACGGCCAGGGCCAGGGCCGCGCGTGGCCGGGCCCGGAAAGCGGAGCGGGCCACGTCGAGAGAAGCCGCGAACCCGAAGGCGAGGAGCGGCAGCAGGCTGTCGAAGCGCCGGTTGGAGAAGGATCCGCCCGCCCACCAGTCGCCGGAGCACAGGTTGACGTACGTCATCAGGACCAGCGGTCCGAGCAGGTAGAGCGCCAGGCGCGTGCGGCGGCGCAGCATCGGGAGGAAGCCCAGGTAGCCCGCCCAGAAGACCGGTGTCCAGGACAGCAGGCCGTGCCGTGACGAGAAGAACGTCTCGAGCACGAAGGGGTGGTCCAGCCGGACGAAGTCGCGGCCGTGCGGCGGGTAGGGGAGAACCCACATGTCGTAGAGGGCCTTCCACACGGCCATCTGCGGGAACGCCCCGACCGCCGTGCCGACCGCGAGCGCCGCGGCGGGAGCCGCGAGTGCTCCGACCGTGGCGCGGAGCCCCTGGCGCGCCTCGAGGAGGCGGACCGCGCGGCCGAGAAGCTCGAGCCCGGGGAGCAGCAGCAGGACGCCGTTCTGCCAGCGGATGCACATGGCGAGGCCCAGAGCGAGGCCCAGCACCAGGTACCCAGCCGTGGTCCGCCCCTCGCGCCGCCGGTCCCACAGCCACAACACGAGAGCCGCCGAGAAGGCCGAGAGCGCGTGCGACATCGTGGGCTGCTGGACCATGTACCAAGGAAGGAACGTGGTCCCCACGACGAGCAGCGCCGCGCCGAGCGCCGTCCCCGGCCGGAAATGCCGCCGCAGCAGGTCGTGGACGAGCAGCACGGCCGCGACACCGTAGAGGAAGCTCCCCAACGCGACCGCGTTGCGGTGGTCGGGTCCGTAACCGGAGAGGTCTACGCCGGCGCCCACGAGCGATCGGGCGCGGGCGACGCCTTCGCCCAGGGCGAAGAACGGGATCCAGGCCACCGCGGGGCCGATCGAGAAGATCGAGCGTCTGAGGCCGGTGCGGGTGGGCACCGAGAGGTCGCCCCGGGTGAGGAGGCCGTAGTGGTCGTACTCGTTGGCGAGGTCGACGTCGCCGTCCTTCATCAGCGAGCGGACGTAGACGTAATACATGAGGCCGTCGCCGTTGATCCGGCCGCCCGAGAACTGGAACTGCGCCAGCAGCGGGAGGGCCAGGAGTGCGAGCACCAGCGCCCCGGTCCCGAGCCGGCGCTCGCGGGGCATCAGCACCCGGAACCGAGCCACCAGCAGGCCGGCCACGAGCAGGGTCCGCAGGCCGAAGCCGCCGGGACCGACCGCCTGCCCCGCCGCGAGCGGGGAGGCCCCTCCGCTGACGACGACCAGGAGCAGGTCGGCCGCTACCACGACCAGGAGCGCCAGCGTCACGCGAGACCGGGTCAAGGCCGGCGCTCCGTCAGCTCGCGGTAGAGGGCGAGCGTTCGCTCGGCGATGGCCGGCCACGCGAAGCAGGCCAGCGCCCGCGCACGTCCCTGGCGCCCCATCTCGGCACGCGATCCGTCGCGGGCGAGTTCGGCGATCGCGGCCGCCAGCGCGTCGACGTCCCCCGGGGAGACGAGTCGCCCCGTGACGCCGTCCTCGACCTTGTCCGGGATCCCGCCCGCAGACGTCGCGACCACGGGCAGGCCGTGGGCCATGGCCTCGAGGGTCACCAGGCTGGAGCCCTCGAAGCGGCTCGCGTGGACGAAGACGTCCGCTCTCGCGTAGAGGGCGTGAAGCGTCGGCTCGTCCACGCGGCCGGCCAGGTGCACGTGTCCGGTGAGGCTTCCTCCCGCCCGCCAGGCCAGGGCGGTACGTCCGGGACCGTCTCCCACTACCACCCAGGCCCACCTCGGGGGGAGCCTGCCG
>Ga0268386_10000016_pt1 | contig 77323 bp, 49 predicted proteins | sample RVTome_15_FD_200260 | JGI IMG/M metagenome (GOLD analysis project Ga0268386, IMG submission 200260) | Soil microbial communities from uranium-contaminated site in the Upper Colorado River Basin, Wyoming, United States - RVT150D86... ... | reverse complement strand
GCGGACCCGAGATCGACACGCTCAACGAAGCCGCGCTGGCCGACGAGCGGGAGAAGATCGTCCACAAGGCGCTGAAGGACGTCAAGGGGATGACGCTTTCGGTCATCGACGGCAGCTTCCCTCGCGAAGTGCTGGCGAACCAGAACCTGGCCTTCACGACCTACCGCATGCCGGCCCGCCGCAACGACGCCCGGTTCTATGACGCAAAAACAAAGCGCCCGACCCAGCGGCCCCAGGGGCTGCGGTTCGAAGGCAAGCTGAGCTTCGACGATGCGACCGGCATCGACGCCGGCCGGAAACTGGCAACCCGCGAACAGCAGCCGCATTGGGCAGCCACGGGACTGGCGGCCGTGCTGTCGCTGACGGTGTTCGGGCTCATCTGGCTGCGACGGCGGAGCGAGGCATGACGACCAGGCAGGTGAAGTCGTAGTGGCCGCATCTGTTTGAGATTCCACCCCGAACATCGACCCCACGCCTGCGCTGGCGAGTGACCCGCCGAAAAGCTATCATCCGGCGCTTGAGAACTGCGGTCCCTTGGCTCAGTTGGTTAGAGCGCTCGGTTCACATCCGAGAGGTCACTGGTTCGAGTCCAGTAGGGACCACTAAACAGAGTTGCACTCTGACGCATCGTCCGGCATACTGTCGCAAAACCCCGGTGATTCCGGGGTTTCTTCGTTGACGGCCGTGCGGCCGTTGTTGCACACTGATGCACCGTCCGGCACGCTTTTCCCGACCTGTAGAAGCGCTGGTAGAAGCGCGCGGCTGAAGTGATCGTCGTTCGCGCGGAGGTAGTGCTCCCTGGCGACGGCCCGCGAGTTGCCGAGCCACGCGCAGACGACGTGCGACGGGAATTGATCCTCGAGCTCCGTCTGCCGCGTGGCCCGCAGGTTGTGGAACAGCAAGTAGGGTGGGTTGTGCCCACCACCGATGGGCCGTGAAGTCCTGAATTGCGATCGACGCCCCTTGCCAATTCTGGTGGGCACAGCCCACCCTACTTCCTGCGGCTGCAGGGCTATAAGACCTCGGAAGCCGCCGACCGATTGGGCGAAGACCCGGACGTCACCCGCGTGCGGCTCAGCCGGCTGCGCCGCAAGCTGCGCCGCAGCGGAGTGTTCGCGGATTGGTGATTTTTCTGAACTCGCGCCTTGGCGAATGCAGCCAGTTTGACTGGCCGTCGAGTACGCGGGCGCCACTCAGTTCTTCTTGCGCGCATCGGTCACATCGGCCGCGATTCACGATGCATCCGCGAAGCGCCGCCGACAACACGGACATTCGCCATCGAAGCCTCTCACCAGGGCCGAGAAGGCGGTGGGCTGCGGGAGCGTCGTGATCGCCTTGAACGCCAGCGGAGCTCGGTGAGCGTAGTGGCGATATGTGATGCCTCCGACCGAGTGGCCGAGCATTGGGAATTGCGGAGTTCGGATTGCGGATTGCGGATTGTGAATCGCAATGCCCGCCTTCCGAATCCGCAATCCGCAATCCCCAATCCCCAATCCGCAATCAGAACACCGGAGTCGAGGCCATCGTTGAAGAACACAACCAGGGCGGCCCGCCAGAACCTTCCCACCGGAATCGGCAGGTTCCATCCGCGCGGTCGCCTCAACTGGTGCGGAGGCGCGGCGGCAGAAGCGTGCGTCAGGGTTCGCGGCGGCCGACTCGAAGAAGAAGACCCTTTCTGTCGGCCGCGTCTCCCGCCTGCCTGAGAAGGATCGGACGCTTCGGGTGGAAAGGATAGACGGCGAGCGATCCGCAACCCGCGGTGGTTGTGTGACCTGCCGCGCGAAACACCCACGCGGTTCGCGGTTCGATTGGCAATGCGGTTGCCAACCTGATCATAGTCCGTTAGACATGGCAGCGACGGTGTCCCGACATCCCCATGCAGCACATCGACGGCGCCGGGGAATGCGGATAGCGGAAGGCGGAAAGCGGAAGGCGGAAAGCGGAACAGCAAGAGCGGAATGCTGAAAGTCGTCGACACAACGTACTGAGATGTTGTGGAGAAACGAAACGCGACGCGGGTCGTCGGAAACATGGAGGACGTGTTTTGACTCTTTCCGCCTTCCGCTTTCTGCCTTCGTTGAATGTTCGTCTTCACGGGAGTCTTCAATGAGCTCCATCCCTGCTTGGGCCGCGTTTCTTGCCGTGTGGTGCGCTGGTTTCAACGTCCATTCCGCTCAACAGAAGAAGGGAGAGAAGGACCAGGTCGTTGCCGAGACGGAGGTCCCTCCGCTGAAACATCCGACTTCGGTGTGTCGAACCGACGCAGGTAACGGCCGGTCGCATCGGGCCGTGAGGGAGTGCGGGAGGCACTGCAGCATTGATCCAATTTCGGATATGTGACGAAGACCATCAGCAGGACCATTCCAACGCAGAACGCGGCACATGACCGACGACGGCCTCAAACATCTGCGAAATTTCTCCGGTTTGGCGCGGCTCGGGACACGATGAACAATAACTTGCCGATCCGTGGCAGCCGAAATCCAAAGCACGAAAACGAAATCCGACACAAAGTGCGAATCGAAATGCTCAAGAATACGTTCCAGCCCTGGTGCTCTTTGAGATTTCGTTGGGCACGCGGACTTCCCGCGAAACCTCTTGCTTGCCTTTGTTGCCTTCGTTCGCTTCGTTTTTCAAAACGAAGGGATCAAAGGTAACGAAGGAAACAAAGCGGCGGTGTGACGGATTTCGAGTTGCGGAATTCCGAATTCTGGAGTTCCCGAATTCAGTAACTTATTATTGAGCGCGCCCTGATACGTGGAGTTTCGATCGATCGCTGCATTCCGGCGGTGGTTCGGCAGGAGTCAGCGACGCAGAGGGTTCGCCAGTTATCCCCGATTCACCCGACAAGCTCAGCAACTTCTGATGGAGCGCAACAAGCAGGTCAAAACCCTTCCTCGGAACGGCCGGGGCTGTTCAGGCGATTGACGCGGGGCGAAAGGTTCGGCCTTCTGTCCGCAACCTTTGACGATGGGGCAGTCGCCGCGGTGTGTTCCTCTTCCAATTTGCAGTTTCCAATTCTCAATTTTCAATCGCCTGTTCCGCTGCTTGCATGCGAATGAAGGAAGAGATTGAGAATTGAAAATTGGGAATTGAAAACTGCAAAATGGATTCCTCGCACGGCCGCGAACCCTCAATCGGCGTGGCCGGTGATCACGAACGCGGCCCAGTAAACCGGGTGTGCGGCTTTGTTCTTCGTGGTGCGTTTCTTGATCATCGCGACCTGCGCCTGTTGCAAGGCTACGGTCTTCGAGGCTCCCCCGGCCAGTGCCGTGAAGAAATGCGACATCAATTCGGCCGTCTCCTGGTCGGGAATCTGCCACAAGGTCGCGACGACGCTACGTGCGCCGGCCAGACGGAACGCCTGCCGCAGACCGGCGACCCCTTCGCTTTGTTCGATCTGTCCCAGCCCCGATTCACAGGCGCTGAGCACGACCAGTTCGGTTCCGCGGAGATCGATCGACAGGGCTTCAAGTCCCGTCAGGATGCCTTCGTTGTTCGAGGTCTTGTCACTCAGCCCGATGCCGTTGGCCCCCGCCAGCGCCAGGCCGCTTTGCAGCAGCGGATGGCCGTAGCGATTCCAGCGCTCAAAATACCCGTGCGTGCTCAACACCAGAATCCGCGGGTTCTTCAACGCGCGAACGTCCCGCTCCAACGCCTGTTTGTCCAACAGAACCCGCGGCTTCGTTCCCGTGAGTTTCGTCAGATCGGGCACGATCGCGGTGGCTTCCTTGGCCGTGCCGGGAAGCGTCGCAAACCGCCCGAACCCGCCGCCGGGCAGTCCGAGATTGTAATCCGGATTCGCCACCACCACCGACTGGCCGGGCTTCACCGTCGATTTCGGCTCCACCAGCACGCGGGAAGAGATAAGCGTCGAGAGCTGCCTGTTTTCGACGAGGTAGGAACCGTCGTCGTCCAAAGCGCCCCACGGGACCAGCCACAGCAGCTCGTCGGGCGAAATGATCCAGCGGCCGTAGTTTGCGACCAGAGGCTTCAGGGGCTTCAGGAGGAGTTTCGAGAGGGCCGCCGCGGCTTTCCGGACCTCGTCCGTCGCGGCCTTCTCGCCGTCTCGGGCAATCAGCGCGGGGGCCTCCTGAATCGCTTGCCGCCACTGCGTCACGAGCTTCTTGATTTGACTTTCGTAACCCAGCTCGACGATCTGGACGTTTCCCTCTCTTGAGGGGGGAATGATCCACGCCGCATAACGAATCGACGAAGAATACGAGTAGCCGGTCTGGGGATTGAAGGACTTGAACCGGAAGATCTCGATCGCCACGGACCCCTTCGGGATCTTCCGGCGAACGTCGTCGAGCGAGACCCATTTCTGGGCGGCCAGCCGGCGATGCAGTTTTTTGCCGAGCTCCGCGGCGAGGTCGCGCTCCCTCTGCCAGAGCCGGGCTGCCTTGAATCGCTCGGCCTGCTCCGTCCCCCATTGGGAGTCGCGAATGGCGTAGGAGGCCATCTGGTTCCGAAGGTCCGTCAGTTCCTTCGCGAGTTTCGCGGTTCCCGGGTCTTTCGCGTCCCGCGTGGTCAACGCCTCTTCCGCCATGACGTCGTTGACCAGCCCCTTCATGTTGATGACCCATTCCGCCGAGCGGTCCACGAGCGCTTGCTGCTTGCGGTTCATCACCGCGATGGTGATCGGTTGGTTGATGTAGTTGGCCGGGGTCTTCGCGAAGCTGTAGCGATACGCCAGCGGCAGACCGGGAAGCACGCCGGTAATCACGGAATGGATATCGCGGACCCCTTGATCGAACGTGTCGATCGCCTCGTTCCACCGTTTCTGAGCCGCCTGCGTCACGCCGAGCCGGAACAGGGACATGTACCGGTCCTGCCTGGTGCCGGGGGGAAACCGTTTCGTCAGTTCCAGACTGCGCCCAAAGGCGGCGACCGCGTCGTCGTGGCGTTTCATCCGGTGATAAAGTTTCCCGAGTTGCATGTGATACTCGGACACGCCGGGATGGTCCTGGCCGAACAGCCGCTCCGCCCGTTGCAACGCCAGCTTGCAGCAGCTTTCCGCCTGATCAAACTTCCCCGCGCCCTGGTAACAACGGGCGAGTTCATAGAGCAGTTCGATCATTTCCGGATCGTGCGGTCCGAGCACGCGCTCGGCGATTTCCCGCGCCCGAACGAGGAACTCTTCGGCGTACTGGAAGCTCTTGCCGTTGGAATACGCAGAACCGTACCGCCGCAGGACGACGATTGCCGAAGGCAAGTCGTAATCGGGCGACCTGCGCAGCAGAGCCAACCCGCCGTTGAACATCTGCAGTCCGCGGGCGTTGTCTCCCGTCAGCACGTAGATGCCCCCCGCGCGGATGTAAACTTCGGCCCGCCGCGGATGCGCCTTCGGAAAGAGAAGCGTGAAGATCTGCAGGGCTTTGGCGGCCAACGGCAGCGCCTTGTCGTATTGATGCACCCAGGCGTGCGCCAGCGCCGATTCGATGTAGGCCTCGCCGACGTCGATGTGGAACGTCTCCAGCTTCTTTGTCCGGATCGCCAGACAACGGTCGAAATGCGTCTTCGCGGCCCCGCGGTTCATCAGGAATCGGTACAAGCGGCCCAAGGCGAAGTGAACGTCGGCCACTGCCACGTGCTCCGCCCCGAAGCGGGACGTGCGCGATTCCAGCGCCTTTTTCAGCAACGCCTCGGCGGTGCGGAATTCGCCGTGATGGAGATACGTTTTCGCCAGTTCGGCCAGATCGCGGGCCACCTGTTTCGCGTCCTTCGGAATCGCCGGTTCGGTGACGTCGAAGCATCGCTTGTAGAGCGAAATCGCGCGGTCGAATTCGCCGTTCAGTCGGTAACATTCCGCCAGCAATCGCACCAGGCGGAGCGTCGATTCGTCATTCGCGCCCGACTTGTTCTCGCTGCCGGCGACCAGTTTCGTGTAGATCGCCGCCGCCCTGGCAAACTCGCCCCGCTTGCGCAGCAGCGCGGCGCGGGCCACGGGGTCGGCGGGGAGAAAACCGGATTCGTCTTCCGGCGTCATGTCATAGGCGACGCGGAAGCCGACGTCGTCCTTCCATTGGGCCGGAGGCAGCGACTTGCGGATCGTGAACCGGCACTCCGCGGGAAGCGAATCGAACGAGCCGCCGCGAATCGACTTCATCGTTCCCTTCGGCGGGCCGTCGATGTCGTTCGGACCGGCCTTCGCATAGAAGTCGGGAGAGTACCAGTCGGAACACCACTCGCTGACGTTGCCTAACATGCCCCGTATGCCGAAGGTGTTTCCGAGAAACGCCCCCGCCGGAGACGTGGCGGGATAATCGTCGTCCCATTCGGCCGTCTGCTGGTTCCACTTCGCCGAAAAATCAAGAACGTTGGCTTGCAACTGCAGCGTCGTCGCATCGCGGCCGCCAGGGAATTGCGTCGTCTCCCCGGCCCGGCAGCCGAACTCCCACTCCGCCTCGCGCGGAAGGCGATACTTCCGGCCGTCCTGCTTGCCGAGCCAGCGGCAGAATTCCGTTGCATCATTCCAACTGACGCACACCACCGGATGGCTGTCGTTCTGCGCGAAACCCGGCGACTTCCAGGTCTGCTTGTTGTCGTTCGCCTTCTCCGCTTCCGTCTTGTATCCCGTCGCGGCGACGAACCGGCGGAATTGCCCCACCGTCACTTCGCGTTGCGCGATGTAATACGATTTGGACAGATGCACGAAATGCTGCGGCCGTTCGTCGTTACCGACCCGATTGCCGGTTGCCGGCGCCCCCATTGCGTAGCGGCCTCCCTGCAGAGGCACCATACGCATCCCGATCGAATTCACGCGCGACTTGCCGAGATGCGGATAGCGTTTCGGGAGCGATTCCGCCAGTTGGACATACGGCTTCAGGTCGACAGCGTTACGAACCGACATGCACGACACCATCATGCGGTTGTTGCTTTTGGAAGTGCAGGTCGACACGGCGACGTCCTGCAGCTTCAGATAGCTGCCCATCATCATGTCCACCGCCGGGACGTAGAACCGAGTGGTGCCGCCTACTTCGCAGAAGGCGACCAGTTTGCCGTCCGGCGACCAGCAGACCGACGTGACGCCGGATTTCGTCGGGACCTGATTGACGACCTCCCGTGTCTTCACGTCCCAGATTCTGACGGTTCCCTGCGGGCTGCCGGTCAGAAACTGTGTCCCGTCCGGCGAAACGTCGAGCGAATCGATCCACCGCCCGCGCGTGATCGACGCCGTCTGCTTCCGCTGTGAAACATCCCAGAAGGACACAAAGCCCGAAGTCCGCAGCGCGCGGCCGTCTTGCGCGGTGACGGTTCCGCCGCCGCAAACGATCGTGCGGCCGTCCGGCAGAAAGCGGATGACGTCGATCGTGGCCTTTGGAACGGCAATGCGGGCGAGTTCCTTCTGGCCGGCCACGTCCCAGAACACGAGGTCGCCGCTGCGTTCGAGCGGTGCATTGCCTTTGCCGTCGAAGGCCACGAGGAGGGTCGCGTCCGGTGAAACCGCCGAACCGTTGATCCGGTCGTTGCGGCCCTGAAACGTCGCGATGGGTTTTCCGGTCTTCACATTCCAGATCGAGACGGTTTTTCCGATGCGGCTGGTGACCGTCAGCAGTTCGCTTCCCCGGCTGAATTGCAGTTCACTGACGGGAACTTTCGGCACCTTAAGAGTTGCCGTCACCTTGCCCGTGATCTCGATCGTTCCATCCGTTTCGCAAGCCGCGAGTGACCGGCCGTCGCCGGAGCAGCAGATGGAGCGCCTGTCCCTTCGAAACCATTGAAAGGGGAGCAACCCTCGCGGGACGGGCGTCTCCAACCCGATCACGCGTGCGATTTCCGCTGCCGAGTGCGTCGGCGCGGTCGTTCCGCGAGGCACAACGCGGATGGCGATGTGATAGTCCGTCTGATCGTCGCGGGGACGCGCGAACCACAGCACGTAGTCGACGTTCGGCCGCAACCGCGCCCACGTGTGCTCCTGAAAGACGGCTTTGTTCGTTTTCGGCAGACGGACGCCCGGCACACGCAGGTTGTTCATGGTCTGAAAGTCTTTGAACGGCATGACCGCCAGGGAGATCTGCCAGGTCCCCACCGTGTCGGGGCTGACGAAAGTCCAATACATGTCGGCAACCCCCTTCAGCGGAGACCGGAAGCGATAGGCGTCGAATCTCACGCCGGACTGGTTGATGGGAACGACGTTCCATTCGATCCGCCTGGGATCGGCGCTCACCTTCAGTTCCGGAAGCTGCGGCGCGATCGAACGCATGAGCTGCATGAACGGGTAGCCGCGGACCTGGCGGCTTTCGAAGAAGCGCCGCCCCTTCTGCAGCGCCTCGATGACCTTGGAGGAATTCGGCGGCGAGATTTCGGTCACCGAGTGCTTCACCGGCCCTGGCGGCTCAGCCGGCGGCTTCCGAGTGCGGTGAATCTGCGCGACGGCCCTCTTCACCCGCCGCTCGGGCGAACCGATGGAATTCCGCGCGACCTCGTTCTTCCCGACCTCGTGTTTCGGTTTCTCGCGCTTCGCCGGCGGCGTCCGCAGATACAGGATGACGCCGACGGCCACGAGCGGAATCGTCAAATACAAGGCCGCTTTCCAGAGGACTGACTTGTCATAAGCGCCGGCCGTCTTCGATTTGCGACTGCCCATCGGACGTTTCCTGCTGGAGTTTCCAGAACCAAGGATTGCGCTGGATCATTCTCGACTGCGGCAATCGTTCATTCAAGGACCGCAGCCACATCGGGCATCAGTTTTGCATCTTCTGGATTTCCACCCGCGCCCGCAGGCCCTTGTTCTCGAACGTCACACCGAGATTCAGTGCTCTCACCAGTTCCATCGCCGCGGGAAACTTCAGACCCGTCTTTGGCGAGATCAATCAACAATTCGCAGCCGCGCTTCGCGTCCCCGCCCGCGGACATCGGGGGCGTACATCGCGAAGCCGGTCGGCGGAAGGACGGCAAACTGGCCGGGGGTTTCCGCCCCCTGCCCATCCCGTGGAGGCGGTGTCGTCATCCATGATGATGCTGCTGTCGGAAACGAAGAGTGCATCATGAACAACGCCGCTCCCATCCACCCCGCCATCGGCATCCCGTCGCGCCCTCCGCGCGCACCCCGATCCCATCGACGCCGTCGCATTATTCGCACCTCCTCTCGCGGTTTCCGGCCCGCGAAACACAATGTGGCGGCATCCTGGCTCTGGTAGCGGGATGAACGCAAGAGCAGTTTTCGCCCGCCCGGCATGCCGCAAATTCCCGGTTTCGCCGCACATTCCCCGCCCGTAGTGCGAAATTAATTTCGCACTACGGGCGTGAAACGATGCCCCACCGGCATTCGCTTCCAGTACTTCAAAAGCCCCAACGAGCGAAAACGGGGGCAGCCGATGTTCGAGTTCTCCGGCGGCGGCTGTGCCGCGCTCGACTTTGACCGCGACGGCTGGCCCGATCTGTACTTCACACAGGGGTGCCGCTGGCCGGTTCGCGAGGACGACTTTACCAGGCTCGATCGCCTGTACCGCAACCTTGGAACGGGATCGTTCGCGGATGTGACGCATGCCGCGGGATTGCGCGAAAACCGGTTCAGCGGCGGCCCGGCCGCCGGAGATTTCGACAACGACGGGTTCCCGGATCTGTACGTGGCAAACACCGGCGCAAACCGCCTGTACCGCAACAACGGCGACGGCACGTTCGACGACGTCACAGAAATCGCCGGCGTCGGCGACGAGCAGTGGTCGACGAGTTGTCTCATCGCCGACCTCAACGGCGACGGGCTTCCCGACATTTACTCCACGAATTACGTGAAAGGCCGCGACGTCTTCACACGAATCTGCCGGCACGACGACGGCCGTCCCCGCATGTGCATGCCGTTTCACTTTTCCGGCGCGCAGGACCAGATTTACCTCAACCTGGGGGACGGCCGTTTCCGCAATGTGACGCCCGGCTCGGGCATCGAGGTGGAAGACGGCAAAGGGCTGGGCGTCGTCGCCGCCGATCTGTGCGGCCGCGGAACGCTCGATCTGTTCGTCGCCAACGACACCGTCATGAATTCCCTCTTCGAGAACAGGACGAAAGGGCCCGGCGGGCAACTCGCATTCGTGGAATCGGGATTGTCGCGCGGCGTGGCATTGAATCGCGATGGTCGGGCCGAAGGCTGCATGGGCATCGCCGTCGGCGACGTCGACGGAGATGGCCGGCAGGACCTGTTCGTGACCAACTTCCACCTCGAATCGAACACGCTCTATCTGCAACAATCGCCGGGCACGTTTGCCGATCGCACGCGGGAGTCCGGCCTGGTACAAAGCAGCCTGTCCATGCTGGGGTTCGGTGCGCAGTTTCTCGACGCCGATCTCGACGGTTGGCTGGACCTGATCGTCACCAACGGGCACATCGACGACCTGCGGCGGTATGGGCGGCCGTACCGGATGCCGACGCAATTCTACGCCAACCGCGGGCAGGGGCGGTTCGCGGAACTGCCCGCGGAAACGCTCGGCCCGTTCTTTCAGCAGAAGGCGCTGGGCCGCGGATTGGCGAGGTTGGATTGGAACCGCGACGGTCGCGAGGACGCCGCGATTTCCTTCCTGGACCGACCCGCCGCGCTGCTCACGAACACCACGCGGGACGTCGGGAACAGGCTGTCGATGACGTTCAGCGGCGTCTCATCGCCTCGGGATGCCACCGGCGTTACCGTCCGAGCGAAACTTGGAAAGCGCACCATCGTGCGCCAATTGACCAGCGGTGGCGGATACCAGGCTGCGAACCAGCAGCATGTCGTCATCGGACTGGGGTCCGCAAGCGAGGTGGCTCGACTGGAAGTCCGCTGGCCTTCGGGACGACGACAGGTCTTTGACAATCCACCGATCAACCGCGAATTGCTCCTCGTCGAAAACGAACCGAAGCCGTTTCCCCTGGCCGCTCCCTGACACCACGAGACCCCGATGTTCCGAACCCGATTGCACCACGTGCCCAACATGCCCCATAACGTCCGCGTCGCGCTGTTGGCCGTTTCGCTGGCGGCGGTCGCGTTGACCAGCGGCTGTTCGAAACCCTCGCCCACCCCCGCCGGTGGAGCGGCCGTCAAGAAAGGCGGGGAAATCAGACCGCCGCAACTCGTCAAAGACAGTCGGCAACAGGTTGTTTCGGCCCAGTTTGAGAATTCGCAAATCACCAAAGCGGCGATTGCGGATCTCAAGAAACATCCGGCGCTGAAGGCGGTGACGTTCTACGAGTGCGAGCCGATCGACGCAGACGCTCTTGCGGAACTGGCCACGCTCGAGGGGGTCCGGTCACTGGAGTTCATTCGCACGCCCATCGACGACGACGGCCTGGCGCGGCTGGGCGGGGGGAAGAAGGTTGCCGAGTTGTCGCTGGCCCACACGAAGGTGACCACGAAGGGTCTTGCCGCACTGGAATCGTGGAAGCACCTGACGTCGCTGAAACTGAAGGGCGGGCGCCCGGGAAACGATGACCTGGACGGTCTGTCCGGTCTGACGAATCTTCAGCGGATGGAACTCTCCGGGGCCGGGATTGATACCGGGAAACTCGCCGCGTTGAAAAAGCTGAACGGCCTGCAATCGCTGAATTTCGGAGACGAGGAACTGACCGACAGCCAACTTGCCGATCTCCCAGCGCTTCCCGCACTTCGCCACCTGCGGTTTTCCGCGAAGCAACTGACCGACAAAGCCGTCCCTCATTTTCTGCGGTTCCCTCTCCTCAACCGGTTGGACCTGTCCAATTCGAAGATCACAGACCAGGGGCTGCGGAAACTGGCGGAAATGAAGCACATCGAAGTCCTCGTCCTCGACGGCTGCAACGGCGTGACCAACGACGGAATGACGGCCGCCGCAAAGTTTCCTTTGCTGATGCGGTTGTCAATCACCGACAGCGGCGTCCGCGGCGCCGGCCTGAAGCCGCTCGCCGGCGCGCCAAAGCTGAAGCACCTGGTACTTGCCAGGGGCCAGGCGTCCGCGGCTGAGGTCAAGCAACTCACGGCCGCCCTCCCCATGTGCAAAGTCGACCGTATCCAGGTCAGCCCGTGACCGAACCCTGTTTGCACCGCCGCAAAACTGGGATCCAAAATCGGTGTGCAACCATAAAGCGAACGGCGACCCGGTCATTGACATTCTTGTCTCTGATTCGGCCGACGCCGACTTCATGACGCCGGTGAAACCGCCGCCGACAATGGTCGGAACATCATTTTCGGCATTCGTTCCGAAAGTCGTGTGTCACACGGGTCTTTTGTTTGCCGCAAACATCGCCAGTTTACGTTTTGCAGACGAGACTTTTCCCCGAGTTGCCGGTCTGGAACTTCGCGCCGCCGTCCGCGCCGCCCGGCTCGCCCACCGCCACGGTCGAATCGACGAAGCCCGCGACATTCTGGACCCCGTCCTGCGCCGCATCACCGAGGGTTTTGAAACTCCGGACCACGTCGAGGCCGTCGCCATCGTCGACGGTTTGCGCGCGGCTTCCGGCGGAACGTAGGTCAGGCTTTCCAGCCTGACGCGCCGGGTAGCAGAATTCGTGAGAATTCTGCCGTGGCGACTCCGAAACTCCAGAATTCTCACGAATTCTGCTACGGTCACGCGGGAAAGCCTGACCTGCGAAACGGTTGCATCCCGACGCGGACGGGCTTATGAGGAAGTTCCGGTGAACGACACGGATGTTCGTAGTGACCGGCTTCAGCCGGTCCCCGTGTTTCCCAACTGGCTTTCGAGCGATTCCCAATACTCGACCGGCTGAAGCCGGTCACTACGAACTTTGCAGATTGGTTCCGCGATGGATGCCGACCCGCTGTGGTATCAGGACGCCATCATCTATCAGCTTCACGTGCGCGCGTTCCACGACAGCAACAACGACGGCGTCGGAGACTTCGCCGGGCTGACGCAGAAGCTCGACTATCTGCAGAGACTGGGCGTCAACGCGCTGTGGCTGCTGCCGTTTTACCCGTCGCCGTTGAAGGACGACGGTTACGACATCGCCAACTACACCGACGTCAATCCCGGTTACGGAACGATGCAGGACTTTCAGGCGTTCCTCGACGGCGCCCACCGGCGGGGGATGCGGGTCATCACCGAGCTGGTGATGAACCACACGTCGGACCAGCACGCGTGGTTCCAGAAAGCGCGGTCGGCCCCCCCCGGCAGCCCGGAGCGGGATTTCTACGTCTGGAGCGACACGTCCGCCAAATTCGAAAAGGCCCGCGTCATCTTTCAGGACTACGAACCGTCGAACTGGACGTGGGACGGCAAGGCCAACGCCTACTTCTGGCATCGCTTCTTTCATCACCAGCCGGACCTCAACTTCGAAAACCCGGACGTCCGCGAAGCCATGACGGCGGCGCTCGATTTCTGGCTGGAACGCGGAGTCGACGGCCTGCGGCTCGACGCGGTGCCGTACCTTTTCGAACGCGACGGGACCACCTGCGAGAACCTGCCGGAGACGCATTCCTTCCTGCGGGCGGTGCGGCGGCACATCGACGAGCGGTATCCGAACCGCATGCTGCTGGCGGAGGCGAACCAGTGGCCGGAAGATGCGGCGGCCTATTTCGGCGACGGGGACGAATGCCACATGGCGTTTCATTTCCCGGTGATGCCGCGGCTGTTCATGGCGGTACAGCGGGAAGACCGCTTTCCGATCATCGACATTCTGCAGCAGACGCCGCCGATTCCGCCGAACTGCCAGTGGACGATGTTCCTGAGGAACCACGACGAACTCACGCTCGAAATGGTCACCGACGAAGAGCGGGACTACATGTACCGCGTCTATGCCGACGATCCGCGGGCGCGGGTGAATCTCGGCATCCGCCGCCGGCTGGCCCCGCTGATGAAGAACAGCCGCCGGCTGATCGAATTGCTCAACGGCCTGCTGTTCACGCTGCCGGGCACGCCGGTCGTCTATTACGGCGACGAACTCGGCATGGGAGACAACATCTACCTCGGCGACCGCGACGCCGTCCGCACGCCGATGCAATGGAACGGCGACCGCAACGCCGGGTTCTCGCGGGCCAATCCGCAGCGGCTGTTTCTGCCGGTCATCGTCGACCCGGAGTTTCACTACTCGACGATCAACGTCGAAGCGCAGGAAGCGAACCCGAATTCGCTGCTGTGGTGGATGCGGCGGCTGATCGGCCTGCGAAAGCGGTCGCGGGTGTTCGGCCGGGGCAGCCTCGAATTCCTGCTGCCGGACAATCCCAAGGTGCTGGCGTTCATCCGACAGTACGACGGCGAAACCGTGCTCGTTGTCGCGAACCTCTCGCGGTACGCACAGTACGTGGAACTCGACCTGTCGCGGTTCGAAGGGCACGTGCCGACGGAAGCCTTCGGGAAGACGCATTTCCCGCCGATCGGCGAACTGCCCTATATGCTCACGCTGGCGGAATACGCATTTCACCTGTTCACGCTCAGCCCGCGGACCGAAGCGGTGCTCTCGATCGCCGAGCGGTCCCTCCCCACCGAACGCATCGCCGGCCACTGGGAAGACATCTTCAGCGACGCCGCGGTGCCGCGGCTCGAATCGGCCGTCCCGCGGTTCCTCAAGCAGCAGCCGTGGTTTCTGGGGGCCGACGACACGATCCGGTCGGTCAAGCTGGAAGCCTCGCTGCCGTTGCGGTTCCCGGGCAATCCGTCTTTCGGCCATTTGTGCCTGCTGAGCGTCGAGTTTCTCAACCGCGATTCCGAACTGTACGCCGTGCCCTTCGCGTGGACGACGGGAGATGAAGCCTCGGACCTGATCGAACGGCACTCCGAAAGCGTGTTGCTGCGGCTGCTGGTGGGGCAGGACTCGCAATCCGGCGTGTTGCACGACGCGCTGGGCCGCCCGACGCTGCTGTACTGGTGGCAGCAGGTGTTGCGGCACCCGGCCATCGGTTCGTTCGAAGACGCGGAGATGGTCGCCACCGGTTTCGAACGCCCCGGCGGCGAACTCCTGCCCGAAGACGTGCACCCGCAGATTCATGCCGGACGGGTCAGCTACACGTGGGCGCGGCTGGGGGACGTGGCGATGCTGCGGCTGTTCCAGCGGTTCGATCCCGAGTCCAGCCCCAGCGTGGAGATGAACCGCTTTCTGCGACGGCACGCGCCGGAAGGACTTGTGCCGCCCTGGCTGGGGGCGATCGAACTCGCGCGGCCCGGCTACCGCACGCCGATCACGCTGGCGGAACTGACGGAATTCGTCCCCAACCACGGCACGGCGTGGATTCAAGCGCTGGACCACCTGCAACAGTTCTTCGAGCACGTCGCGACTCTGCAAGGAGGCGTCGCGGCGGACCCATCCAGGGCCGCGACGACGGCCGTCGACGACAGCACCGTGCCCATCGCGGACGAAGGCCGTTCGATCTGGGAACTCCGGGAACTGCCGCCGCCGCGGGACATGCAGGGCATTCCCGGCTTCGACCCGGTCGGCATGAAACGGATGGGAGAACGGACGGCGGAACTGCACGCCGCATTGAGTTCGGTCTCGGACGACCCGGCGTTTGCCACGCAGGACTGCACGGCATATTACAAACGCAGCATGTTCCAGTCGCTGCGGAGCATTGCCGCCCGCAGCTTTCAACGGCTGGGGCGGCTGGCCCGACGGCTGCCGGCCGAGGATCGCGAGACCGTCGAACGGTTTCTGGAACGCGAACCGGCCGTCATGCGGGTCTTTCAGCAATTGCTGGAATCGGAGCTCAACTTCCAGCGCATTCGCTGCCACGGCAATTACACGCTGCACAGCCTGCTGTTCACCGGCAACGACTACATGATCTACGATTTTCGCGGCAACGTGGAGCAATCGGTCGGCGAACGGCGGTTGAAGCGACCCGCGCTGCGCGACGTCGCCGGCATGATCTGGAGCCTCGAATCCGCCGCCGAAACCGCATTGACGGCCCAGGAGCAGAGCGGCAAAGAACGGGCCGCGCTGCAGCGCTGGGAAGAACTCTGGTTCCGCTGGTCGGCGGCGGCGTTTCTCGATGGATACTTTACGACGGCTTCCGAGGCGGCACTGGTTGGGCCCGCCGCGACGCATCCTTCCGGGGTCGCGTCGTTCCTTCCGGCCAGACGCGAGGAATCGCGAACGCTGTTGAAGGCCGAGCTGTTCCGCATCTCGCTGGGAGACCTCGCCTGGGAACTCGACCACACCGGCCAGATCTCGCCCGACGTCATCGTGGGGCTGGACCGGCTGTTCCGGACGACATAATCCCGTTTAGCCGCGACTCGGAGGCTCTGCGGAGAGGAGCGCGGCATGAGTGCGGCGTCGACGCGGCGCGCTCCTCTCCGAAGACTCCGAGTCGCGGCTAAACGGAAAAGTTGACGACCATCGATTCCATGAACGACGAACGGACCCTTCACCACCTCGCGCGGCTGCACGGCATCCAGGTGAACTACCGGGACGTCGGCGGCCAATTGCAAACCGCAACGGCGACGACGTTGCGGCGGTTGCTGGGCGAACTCGGTGTGCACGCGGAACCCGGCGTCGATCTCGCCGCCGCAGTCGAGCACCGGCGGCGGGAACTCTGGCAGCGGGTCGTGGAACCGGTGCTCGTCGCGTGGGATGGGAAACTGTCGTTCCGGTTGCGGCTTCCGGCCGATCTCGATGCCGACGAAGCCGAGCTGGAAATCGTGGCCGAGGAAGTCGTCGGTGAACCCAACGTAGGACGGATTTTCAATCCGTCCGACAGAATTCGCCTCGCAGCACTGCCGGTGGTCCGCAAGAAGACCGTGGGCGGACAGACATATTCCGTCCGGGAGTTCACCGCACCGGACACGCTGCCGCTGGGATACTTCCGGCAGCGCCTCACCATCGACGGACGGACGCACGAATCGCGGATCATCTCCGCCCCGCAGGTCGCGTGGCAGTCGCACGTCGACGCTGATGCTGCGCGTAGCAGAATTCGTGAGAATTCTGCCGGCAGCACCGGGCGTACAGAATTCTCACGAATTCTGCTACGTGAAACCGACGAATTCGGCGAGCGGAAGCGGCTGTGGGGCGTCTTCGCCCCGCTGTACGCGCTGCACAGCAAAGGGAGCTGGGGCGGCGGCGACTTCTCCGACCTCGAACGGCTGATGGACTGGCTCAACGCACGCGGCGGCGACCTCGTCGCCACGCTGCCGCTGCTCGCGTCGCAGTTCGATTTCACCGACGATCCCAGCCCCTATTCCCCCACCAGCCGGCTGTTCTGGAACGAATTCTACGTCGACGTCACCCGCATCCCGGAACTCGATCTGCTTCCGGATCTGAAACGGAAACTCGCGTCGCCGGAATTCCAGGAATCGCTGCAGTCGTTGCGGGAATCGCCGTTCGTCGATTACGCCCGGCAGTCGGCGCTGAAACGGAAATTCATCGAAGAAGTTGCAACGGAGTTCTTCCGCCTGCATCCAGACGGGACCGACGAATTCCACGAATTCCTTCAACGCGAACCGCTGGTGGAATCCTACGCGCGGCACCGGGCCGTCTGCGAACGGCTCGGTTGCTTGTGGCCAGACTGGCCGGAGCCGCTGCGCAACGGGGAGATCACGCCGCAGGACTACGACGAGCCGGCGTTTCACTACCACCTCTTCGCCCAGTGGCAGGTGCAGCGGCAGTTGGAGGCGGTCGCGAAACGCGCCCGCGATAACGCGATGGTGTGGTATCTCGACTTCCCGCTGGGGGTGAACAGCCACGGTTACGACGTCTGGAAGCACCGGCGCCTCTTCGCGACCGGGGCCGCCGCCGGGGCGCCGCCGGATGCGTTCTTCACGAAAGGGCAGAACTGGGGCTTGCTGCCGTTGATTCCCGATGCCATTCGCGACGACGGCTACCGCTACCTCATCGCCGCCTTTCGCCGGCATCTGCGGTTTGCGAAACTGTTGCGGATCGACCACATCATGGGGCTGCACCGTTTGTACTGGGTGCCGCAGGGGCACGCCGCGAAAGACGGTGCCTACGTTCGCTATCGACTGCGGGAGCTGATGGCCGTGCTGACGCTCGAATCCCATCGACACGAAGCCGCGATCATCGGCGAAAACCTCGGCACCGTGCCGGACGTCGTCAACACCGCGATGAACCGTCACGGCATCGGGGACATGTACGTGGTGCAGTACGAAACTGGGAAGGGGGCAGACCCGTTGTTGCGACCCATCCCGCCCGGCAGCGTCGCCAGCCTCAACACGCACGACATGCCGGCGTTCACCGCGTTCTGGACGGGGCTGGACGTCGACGAGCGGGTCGACCTCGGGCTGATGGACGAAGCCGACGCCGCCGCGGAACGGGCGGCGCGGGCGGACGTTCGCCGCGAGATCATCGACTATCTCGTCGCACACAATGCGCTTCGCGAGCCGACGCGCGACCCGCTGGCCGTTCAACGGGCGATGCTGCGGCTGCTGGGACGCAGCCCGGCCCAGGTCGTGTTCGCCACGCTGGAAGACCTGTGGCAGGAAACCGAACCGCAGAACACCCCGGGCACATTCAAGGAACGCCGCAACTGGCAGCGGAAACTGCGGTTTCCGTTCGAGGTGTTCACCGAGCTGCCGGACGTGAAACGATTGCTCGCGGACCTGCGGGAAGCGCGGCGCGGCGAAGAGGCAAGCAATTCGACTGACTGCTGACGACCGACGAATGACAAATCGCAATCTCGCTGAACCCGACCATCAGCCGCAGGGGGCGTTCGTTCAACCCGACGGCAGCGTTATGTTCCGCGTCTGGGCGCCGTTTGCGGAGGACGTTGCGGTGGTGACCTGGGACGGCGGTACGCCCGCGGAAACGCCGATGACCGCCGAGCACGGTGGGTACTTCACCGCGGTCGTCCGTCGTGCGAAATTCATTTCGCACGAAATGGGAAGTGTGCGAAATGAATTTCGCACTACGCCATTGCGATACGCCTACCGTTTGAGCGGCGGCGACCCGCGGCCCGACCCGGCGTCGCGCTGGCAGCCGGAGGGAGTCAACCGGCCGTCCGCGGTGTTCAACCCCGAGGAGTTCGAATGGAGCGACGCCTCCTGGACCGGCGTCGCGCGGGACGAACTCGTCATCTACGAACTGCACGTCGGCACCTTCACCCCGGAAGGGACGTTCGCCGCCGTCGTTCCCCGGCTCCAGTCGCTGCGCGAGCTGGGCGTCACCGCGATTGAGATCATGCCCGTCGCGCAGTTTTCCGGCACGCGCAACTGGGGTTACGACGGCGTGCATCCGTTCGCCGTGCAGAACTCCTACGGCGGCCCGCGCGAACTGCAGAAGCTGGTCGACGCGGCGCATCGCATCGGAATGGGCGTCATCCTCGACGTCGTCTACAACCACCTCGGGCCGGAGGGGAACTACCTCCGCGAGTTCGGCCCCTACTTCACCGACCGCTATCACACGCCGTGGGGCTCGGCGATCAACTACGACGGGCCGGATTGCGACCCGGTGCGGCGGTTCGTCTGCGACAACGTCCGCATGTGGGTCCGCGACTTCCACGTCGACGGCCTGCGGCTGGATGCGATTCAGACGATCTACGATTACTCCGCGCGGCACATTCTCGCGGATATCCGCCAGGCGGCCGTAGGTCAGGCTTTCCAGCCTGACACGCCAGGTAGCAGAATTCGTGAGAATTCTGCCGTGGCGCCTCCGAAACTCCAGAATTCTCACGAATTCTGCTACGGTCAGGCTGGAAAGCCTGACCTACGGCCGGTGCACGTCATCGGCGAAACGAACCAGAACGACGCGCGGTTGACGGCGCGGCCGGAAGCCGGCGGCATCGGCCTCGACGCCGTCTGGAGCGACGACCTGCATCACGGCATCCACGCCCTGCTGACCGGCGAGCGGGGGGGCTACTACCTCGACTTCGGCGAGCCGCGGCAGCTTGCGAAAGCGCTGAACGACACGTTCGTGTACGACGGCTGCTACAGCCCGTTCCACCGCCGCCGGTTCGGCAGTTCCGTCGCGGGGCAGGACCGGTCGCGGTTCGTCGTCTGCATTCAGAACCACGATCAGGTCGGCAATCGGGCTTTGGGAGAACGGCTCGACCTGCTCGTCACTCCCGCGGCGCGGCGGCTGGCGGCGGCGCTGTTGCTGCTGTCTCCCGGCACGCCGCTGCTGTTCATGGGGGAGGAATACGGCGAGACGAATCTGTTTCCGTTTTTCTGTTCCTTCAGCGACCCGCAGCTCGTGGAGGCCGTCCGCACGGGCCGCCGCCGGGAATTCGCCGAGCTGGAATTCGAATGGGGGGAAACGATTCCCGACCCGCAATCCGAGGCGACCTTCGACAGCGCGCGGCTCTCTTGGAACTGGCCGGACGGAAGCTCCCACGCGCGGTTGCGAACGCTGTATCGCGACCTGCTGCGGGCGCGGCGGGAATCGCCCGCGTTGCGCGACCGCAACAACGCGCGGGCGGAGTTGATCTTGGAGTGCGGTGATTCATCACCGCTTTGGATTGAATCACCACCGAGCATGGATTCCGACCCGGTCCACAACTCGATCCAAAGCGGTGAAGAATCACCGCACTCCACAACAGTCCTGTCGCTTCTTCGCGGAACGGGACTTGTCGCTCACGCAAATCTGGCCGATCAAACGACGCACGTCCCGGCTCCCGACGGATATACTCCGCTGTTCTCGACCGCATCTCCCCGTTACGGCGGCGATCGAACGACGGCGACGCCGCTTGACGCGCTGCTGCCCTTCGAGTTGCTACTGTTCGGCAATGCCGAGTTTGTTCGTAGTGACCGGCTTCAGCCGGTCCCCGTGTTTCCCAATTGGCTTTCCAGCGATTCTCAGCAGTCGACCGGCTGAAGCCGGTCACTACGAACTTCGACCGGCTGAAGCCGGTCACTACGAACTTCCGAACGGGTTCCGCGGCATGAGCGATCTGCGAACCGTGATTGACGACGTCGTGCGGGAAGCCGCCGACACCGTGCTCGCCCGGCGGCGGATTCCGACGGCCACGTACCGGCTGCAGTTTCGCGGGGATGCCTTCCGCTTCCGCGACGCGACCGCGATCGTCCCTTATCTGCGGGACCTGGGGATCAGCCACGTCTACAGTTCACCCTGTCTCGCCGCCCGCGCCGGAAGCCCCCACGGCTACGACGTCATCGGCCACAACCGTCTGAATCCCGAGCTGGGGACGGACGACGACTTCCGCGAATTCGTCGACGCCCTGCACGCCGCCGGCATGGGGCTGATCTGGGACATCGTCCCCAACCACATGGGAGTGACCGGCGGCGGAAACGACTGGTGGCAGGACGTCCTCGAGAACGGCCCGAGCTCCCCCTACGCCGAGTTCTTCGACATCGACTGGAGGCCGGCGAAGCAGGAGCTCCGCAACAAGGTCCTGCTGCCGATCCTCGGCGAGCAATTCGGCCGCGTTCTCGAAGAAGGTTCGCTGAAGCTCGAATTCGACCGGGGGGCGTTCTGGTTGCGCTGCTACGACTACCGGCTCCCCATCGAGCCGAAATCCTACGAAGGCCCCTTGTCGCTCGGGCTGGAGGAATTCAAGCAATCGCAAAGAGTGGAGGACTCGCTCCGCGAGTCCAGCGCGGAACTCGCGGAGCGAGTTCCCCACATTGACGCGATCGGCGTGCAGCGGCTGGAAAGCATTCTCACCGCCTGCAACCACCTGCCGGAGTACACCCGCACCGACCCGCTGCTCATCGAGGAGCGGCAGCGGGAGAAGGAAATGATCAAACTCCGCCTCGAACAGCTCGTCGACGAAGAGCCGGCCGTCGCGGAGTTCATCGCCGAGAACGTCCGCCGGTACAACGGCAACTCCGACGACCCCGCGACCTTCGACGCGCTCGACGCGCTGCTCAACCGGCAGGTGTACCGCGTCTGCCACTGGAAAGCGGCCGCCGACGAAATCAACTACCGCCGCTTCTTCGACATCAACGAACTCGCCTCGCTCTGCGTGGAACGGCACGACGTCTTCGAGAAAACGCACGAATCCATCTTCGAACGCCTCGTGCGGGGGGACGTGGACGGCCTGCGGATCGACCACGTCGACGGGCTGTTCGATCCCCGCGAATACCTGTGCCGGCTGCAACGCGGCTACCTGTCGCGGATCGGACGGGAGTTGTACGAGCGCCGGGTCGGATCATCCGACGAAGACGTGCCCGACTGGGATGAGATCGCGCCGCAGTTTCTCCGCCGCCTGGCCGACGAACGGCTTCCCGAACTGCGAAGGATCGCGGGCTGGCCGGATTCCCGCGTGATGGAGAACCCCGTCGATCTGCCGTGCGAGGCCGTCCGCTGGCCGCTGTACGTCGTCGTGGAGAAGATTCTGGAGCACGGCGAGCAATTGCCCGCCGAGTGGCCCGTCGCCGGCACGACCGGGTACGACTTTCTGAACAGCGTCGGGCGGCAGTTCGTGGACCCGCGCGGGTTTGGGGACCTCGTGAAGAGCTATCTCCGCTTCACGAAGATCCGGGCCGACTTCGCGGAAGTGGTGTATCACTGCAAGCTGCTGATCCTCCGCGTCGCCATGTCCAGCGAGCTGCAATTGCTCAGCGCCCGGTTGAACCGCCTGTCCGAACGTCACCGCCGCAGCCGCGATTTCACGCTCAACAATCTTCGCGCCGCGCTCCGCGAGATCATCGCCTGCTTTCCCGTGTATCGCACCTACATCACGGCGGCGCCGGTCGGCGAGCGGGACCGCCGCGTGGTGAACGAGGCGGTTCTTCACGCCCGGCGGCGGAACCCGGCGATCGACCGCGGATTGTTCGACTTCGTCCGCCGCACTCTGCTGCTGGAAAGCCCCCCCGGATTGAACGAATCGGACGAGGCGGCCCGGCTGGTGTTCGTCGGCCGCTTGCAGCAGGTCTCCGGCCCGGTGATGGCCAAGGGGGTCGAGGACACCGCGTTCTACCGCTATTTCCCGCTGGCGTCGCTGAACGAAGTCGGCGGCTCACCCGTGCCGACGGAGTTCGGCGTCGACGCCTTTCATCGCGAGAACCGCCTGCGGCAGCAGCTCCGCCCCGATTCGCTCTCCGCGACGACGACCCACGACACGAAGCGCTCCGAAGACACGCGGGCGCGAATCAGCGTGCTCTCCGAAGTGCCCCGCGAGTGGCAACGGGCGGTCACGCGCTGGTCGCGATTGAACCGCCGGCATCACCGAACGATCAACGACGCTCCGGCCCCCAGCCGCGACGACGAATACCTGTTTTACCAATCGCTGATCGGCGTCTGGCCGCGAAACCCTCCCGACGACGCGCAGCGGGCGGAACTGATCGACCGCGTGCAGCAGTACATGTCGAAAGCCACGCACGAAGCCAAGCTGTACACGAGCTGGATCAACCCCGATGAGGAATACGACGCGGCGGTGCGCGATTTCGTGGCCGCCGCGCTGGAGGACCATCCCCGCAACCGGTTTCTTCCGGATTTCACGGCGTTTCTGGAACACATTGCCGACGCCGCCGTCTACGCCGCGTTATCGCAGGCGTTCCTTAAGCTCGTGTCGCCGGGCGTGCCGGACATCTATCAGGGACAGGAATTGTGGGACCTGTCGCTGGTCGATCCCGACAACCGCCGCCCGGTCGATTTTGCCGTGCGGGCCGAACTGCTGGACGAGATGACGCGCCGCTGGGAAGACGAGGCTGGAAATCGGGTCGACCTCGCGCGGGAATTGGCGCGAACGCCGGATGACCCGCGGCTGAAACTCTTCGTCACCTGGCGGACCCTGCAGATGCGCCGGCGGTACCGGACGCTGTTTCAGGACGGCGAATACGTCCCGCTTCGCGTCGAAGGAGCGTACGCCGCGCACGTCGTCGCCTTCCAGCAGCGGCCGGCCCGCCACGAACCCGACGCGCCGTTCGCCGTCGTGATCGCCCCGCGGTGCGTCGTAGCGTGGACTTCAGTCCACGCGAGTGAAAGTTCGCTCGGCCGCCCGGAATCCGCGTCGCTCGCGTGGACTGAAGTCCACGCTACATCCCCGGGTTCTGTGTGCACCGCCGACGTCTGGAACGACACGGCGGCCCTGCTGGAGCCGTTCCAGCGACAGCAGCTCTTCCACGCGTTCACGGGTGCGATGCACGACTGTTCGGGAAGGCTCGATCTCGCGGAGCTGCTGGCCGACTTTCCGGTCGCGCTGCTGATTCAGGAAAAATCAGGAAATAACCAATGACCAAATCCCAATGACCAATGACCAGAACGCTTGGAGGGCCATTGGTCATTGGTCATTGGGTTATCGCCGCGTCACCGCCGCGCCGCGGTAGTAGTAACCGATAATCTGCGCCGCCGTGCGGCCGCTTCGCGCCAGTCCCGCGGCCCCCCACTGGCAGAGTCCGACGGCGTGGCCGTGGCCGCGACCGTGGAAGACCATGTCGTTCCCCACGAACCGGACTTCGAAATACGCGCTGGGAAGCCGGCTGGTCGAGATCGCGTCGCGAATCTGCTTCGACTTGATGCGGTACAGGTGCGGGCCGTCGCTGAGGTGGAACTCCGGCGGGGCCGAACCGAACGACTGTTGTACCGGGCGGACGGATCGCAGATTGCCGAACGTCAGGTTGCGGGCCGCCAGATACGTTCGCAGCGCGGCGTTCGCTTCGCGAGTGGGGACGGACACCGTCCAGCGGTAGCGTTTCGCGTCGCGGCACCAACGGCAGGTGACGCTCTGCAGGGCGGGCGACGCATCTTTGAAGAGGTGCCGCCCCGCCGTCGTCCGCCCGCCGCAGACCGCCGAGTAATACGGCGCGAAAATCCGCCCGCGGTACGTGCAGATCAACCCGGCGGTCTGCTGGGTGATGCGTCGGCTGTCGTCACTTTCGCCCGCGAGCCGCCGGCCGCCATCGGTCTCTCGATACTGGTAGCCGAGATACCGCTGGCTGCGGGTGTCGCCGTAGACGTCGAACAGCCCGGCCCCGCGAGTCTGCGACTGCCGGTACAGCACGTAGGTGCGGGCGACGATCGCCTGCGCCTTGCGGGCCTCGTCGGGAAACTTCGCCGGCATCTCGCTGTCGACGACGCTGGCGATGTAGTGATTCAACGGCACCACGTTGACCGCCACGACCCGCCCGCCACCCTGCCGGTGCAGACGTACCGTGCCGCGGTATTGATGGCGCCCGACCCAGATCGCGGGGGAATCGTCCGGCGCCAGTTCGACCGCCTCGGCAAACAGCGACAGAGAACCGATGCGAATGCCGTTCGCGGCGGAAACCACCGCCGACGGCCCCAGCGACTTCAGCCGTTTCAATTCCGTCTTGTCCGACAGCCGCCGGATGACGAACGGCCGATCGGCGGCGATCGTCCAGCTTCCGCCGGACGGCGTGACGTCCACGCGCACCGTCTGCGACGACGGCGTCAGCGAGAATTTTTCCGCCTGGCCGATCTGCATCGCGGGCAGACCGCCGGAAGCGGCCGGCCGATCCGGGTCGGTCGCCAGCAGCGCGATCCCGGCGGCGATGAACGCCGTCAGCCCGAGCATCGACGCGACTCGTTCCCAAGCTCCAGCTTGGGAACGAGGAAATCGGGACGCGAAGTTCCCGACGGCAACAAGGGCCGTGCGAATGCGTTTCATCCTTGAATCTCGCATCGTAGGTCAGGCTTTCCAGCCTGACCGGATAGTCGTAACGCGCGTTCCCGCCAATCAGGTCAGGCTGGAAAGCCTGACCTACGGCTACAACAACGTCCGCTCCACGAACGTCGTATCGACCTTCCCTTCGATGAACGCGGAATTATTAAAGATTTTCTTCGCCAGGGGAATGGTGGTTTTCACCCCGTCGATGACGAACTCGTCCAGCGCCCGCCGCATACAGGCGAACGACTCCTCGCGGGTATTGCGGTGGATGATGAGCTTGCCGATGAGCGAATCGTAATTCGGGCCGATACGGTAGCCCTCGTAGACGTGCGAATCGAACCGCACGCCGGGACCGCCGGGGAGCCGCAGCTTCGTGATCGTGCCGGGGGAGCCGCGGAAGTCGTTTTCCGGGTCTTCGGCGTTAATCCGCAGCTCGATCGCCGAGCCGTGGCAGGGGATCGACTTCTGCTTCAGCGACAACGTTTCGCCGGCGGCGATGCGGATCTGCTGCTGGATCAGGTCGACGCCGGTGACCTGCTCGGTGACGGGGTGCTCGACCTGAATGCGGGCGTTGACCTCGATGAAGTAGAACTGGTGCTCCGGCCCGACGAGGAACTCCACCGTGCCGGCGTTCTGGTAGCCGGCGGCCTTCACCAGCCGCACGGCCGATTTGCAGATGTTCTCGCGGACTTCCTGCGGCAGATTCGGGGCGGGGGATTCCTCGACGAGCTTCTGGTGCCGGCGCTGGAGCGAGCAGTCGCGTTCCCAGAGGTGGACCGCGTTGCCTTTGGAGTCGGCCAGAATCTGCACTTCGACGTGGCGGGGGTTTTCGACGTACTTTTCGAGATACACGCCGGCGTTTTTGAAGGCCTTCTCGGCTTCCTGAGCGGCGGCCTTGATGCCCGACTTGAGGGCGATGTCGTTGCGGGCGACGCGCATCCCCTTTCCGCCGCCGCCGGCCGTCGCCTTGATCAGCACCGGGTAACCGATGCGATTGGCGACTTCGAGGGCTTCCTTTTCGCCGGTGAGCAGGCCGTCGCTGCCGGGGACGACGGGGACCTCGGCCTGCCGGGCGATCTCGCGGGCCGAGACCTTGTCCCCCAGCTTCGCCATCGCTTCGTGCGGCGGGCCGATGAACTCGATGTTGCATTCGCGGCAGATTTCGGCGAAATGGGCATTCTCGGCGAGAAAGCCGTAGCCGGGGTGAATCGCCTGCACGTTCCCCACCTCGGCCGCCGCGATGATGTTGCGGATGTTGAGGTAGCTCTCCGTCGCCGTCGCCGGGCCGATGCAGTATTTCTCGTTGGCCAGATCGAGGTAATGCGCCCCGCGGTCGGCCTCGCTGAAGACGGCGACCGACTCGATCCCCATCTCGCGACAGGCCCGAATGACACGCAGGGCGATTTCACCCCGGTTGGCGATGAGGATGCGCTGGAACATTGCGGACGTCTGCGGGGAAACGGAGCGGGTGAGGGGGTGAGGGAGTGAGGGGGTGAGGGGGTGACAAGGTGACAAGGTGATTCACCCGATCACCCCCTCACCCCCTCATCCCCTCAGCCCGGCCTCACCCGGAACAGCGGCTGGTTGAACTCCACCGGGTCGCCGTTGTTGACCAGCACCGCCGTGATCGTGCCGGCGACTTCGGCGGCGATCTGGTTGAAGACCTTCATCGCTTCCACGAGGCAGACCACGGTGTCGGACTGGACTTTCGCGCCGACGGTGACGAACGGCGGATCGTCGGGGCTGGGGGCGGAATAGAACGTGCCCACCGTGGGACTCTTGATGTCGATCGTGCCGTCGTCCGGTTTCTCCGCCCCCGGCGTGCTCTTCGCCGCGGGAGTGGACGACGGCGCGGCGGGCTGCTGCAACATCGGATTGGCCGCCGGCACCATCTGCACGACTTCCTGCGGGCCGCGGCGCATCTGCCATTTTTCCTCGCCGCGCTGCAGTTTGATTTCGGTCAGATCGTGCCTTTCCATCAGTTCGATCAGCTCACGGAGCTTCTCCAGATCGAACGGTGCCTGATGCGACGGCGACTGCTTCGACGACATGAATGGCGTCCTCAAACGTAGGACAGGCTTTCCAGCCTGACCCGAACGGCGGATTTGCACACGACTTCGACCCGGTCAGCCTGGAAAGGCTGACCTACGTCCGGGCTGATTACCGGAGAACGAAAGGCAACGCAAGGCGAATCACGCAGTGGGGATTTCATCGAGTTGTTTGGGAACCGAAGTGAGCACCTCGCAACCCGCTTTTGTAATCAGCACGTCGTCTTCGATGCGAACGCCCCCCCAGCCCGGAAGATAAATTCCCGGCTCGACGGTGACGACCATGCCGGGCTGGAGCACGTCTTCGGAAATGGGGCTCATCCGCGGCTCTTCGTGGATCTCCAGCCCGATGCCGTGGCCCAGCCCGTGCCCGAAGTTGTTTCCGAACCCGGCCGCTTTGATGATTTCCCGCGCGACGGCGTCGACGTCTTTGCAGGCGGCCCCGGGTTTCATCGCGGCAATGGCCGCCTCCTGGGCGGACAGCACAACCTTATACACCTTCTCAAGTTTGGGCGAAAGTCGACCGGTCGTGATGACGCGGGTCAGGTCGCTGCGATAACCGCCGGGACTCAACGCCCCCCAGTCGACCAGCAGGAAGTCGGCCTCTGCGATCCGGCGGTCGCCGGGATAGTAGTGCGGCAACGCGGCCCGATCGCCGACCGCGACGATGGAGTGGAAGGCGACCCCCTCGCCGCCGAACCGCCGGATGGCGTCCTCAAGCTCAAAGCTTGCCTCGCGTTCCGTCATGTTGGGGTGCAGCGACGCGACCATCATCCGGAACGCCCGCTCCGCCAGCTCGACCGCCCGGCGGATTTCGGCGACTTCCGAGGCATCCTTCACCATCCGCAGCTTTTCAACGAGCTGGCTCGTCGCGACCCAGTCCACCTGCTCGGCGTGCTTCTGGAATCGCTCCCACTGGGCATGCGACGTCGTTTCGCTTTCGAAGCCGACCTTCCGCAGGTTCGCTTTTCCGACGACCTTCCCCGTCGAGACGTCGATTTTCTCGCTGCTGTCGCGGATGTACGTCTCGATGCCGGGACATTCCTCCTGAATCTGCTGGTCGTACCGCGTGTCGCTGATGAGCGTCTCGACATCCGGCCCCAGCAGCAGATAGCTGGAATCCCCCGTGAAGCCGGTGAGATACGTGACGTTGACCTCGCTGGTCACCAGCAGCGCGTCGAGTTTTTCCGCCCGGATTTTCGCGAGCAGCTTGCGGCGGCGGGTCAGAAAGCGGTCGGCGGCCATTGGTGCTCCGTTCGGGGAGTTCGCTGCGTTTGGCCGGCGATGATAACGGCGATTGGGCGCAATGAGTAGGTCCGCCGCTTGCGGCTTAGCCAGTTGGTGTACCGACTTTAGTCGGCCCGTTGTGGGAACTGTCGCCGTCAAGCGCGCTTCGGGCCGACTGAAGTCGGTACACCAACGGGGAAATACAGCAGGAACTTCTCCGCGAAGTAGTCTTCGGCGAACAGTTCGTGCAGCGGCCAGACCTGCGTCGGCTGCCGCGGGTCGCCGGCCAGCTCGTCCCGATACCGCGATCCTTTGAAGTAGAACACCCCGTTGCCCGGCTCGCCGTTCGTGCCGGGTCGCACCAGCGGCAGCGCCCAGTCGAGGAACTGCGGCAGGACGGCGACGGCCCGGCCGATAACGTAATCGAAGCGGTCGGTCAGGTTCTCGGCGCGGTCTCTGACGATCCGCACGTTTTCCAAAGACAATTCGTCGACGATCTCCTGCACGGCTTTCATCTTCTTGCCGACGAAATCGACCAGCGTGAACCGGCACTCGGGGAAGACGATCGCCAGCGGCAGTCCGGGAAACCCGCCGCCGCTGCCGAGATCGACGGCGGTCGAGCCCGCCGCGGGTTTCCAGACTTTCGCCGCGGCCAGCGAATGCAGCAGGTGGTGCTCTTCGAGATGGGCGATGTCTTTGCGGGAGATGAGGTTGATCCGCGCGTTCCAGTCCCGCACGAGGTCGCACAGCCGCGACAGCGCGGCGATGCGTTCCCGCGGCAGGTCGTCGAAGTAGCGGGCGACGATTGGAAGTGGTTCGGACACGGATGTGAATCAGGCGTTGATTCGTGGCGGATGCTGCCAGCATCCGCGTCTGGTGCGGACGCTGGCAGCGTCCGCCACGGGCAACGGTTTTCGCTCGAAGCGGCTCATTTCTTCCCGATGCAATACAGCATTTCCCGGTTGCCGTCGCTCTCTTCGGCGACGCGCAGAAACAACCGCCCGCCGGCGGCGGCCGGCGTGGTGTCCATCTTGCGGCCGAGCGCGTTCTCGGCGACGACGCGGCCGGCTTTCGGATCGATGACGAACACCCGCCCGTTGCGCGCGGGAGCGTAAATGTGCCCGCCGGCCAGCGTCGGCGAACCGTAGAATCCCCCGGTGACGCGAATCTGCTTCAGACGCTTTCCGTCGTTGACGTCGAAGATCACGGCGATCCCGCCGCTGTAGTCGAAGCCGAACAGCCGGTCGCCGACGACGATCATCGACGCCACGTAAAACGATTTGGGGGATTCCCAGACGATCGCCCCTGAGCCGTCGGCTTTGACGGCGACGGTCATCTTTTCGGGATAGCCGCCGCTGGCGAAGACGACGTCGTCCTTCCAGACCATCGTGCCGCACATGTTCTGGGCGCCGGTCTTCGCGCTCCACAGTTCCTTCCGGGTCATCGGGTCGTAGGAAACGATGTGTCGCCCGCCGGGAACCAGCACCTGGGCTTTGCCGCCGACGGTCGCCACGAGCGGCGTCGCGTAGCTGTCGCCGAGGCTCCGCGGCTTGCGCCACCAGATCTCGCCCGTCTTGCGGTGCAGGGCGGCGATGAACCCCTTGCCCTTGCTGTCGGCCGCGATGATGACCAGCTCTTTGTAGATGACGGGGGAAACGGAGAACCCGAATTCGGAATCGTGCGGCCCGGCGGCGGTCTGCCACAGCTTCTCGCCGTCGACGCTTAACGCGGTGATGAAGATCTGCCCGTCGTTGCGAAACGCGACGAACACGCGCTCGCCGTCGCAGGCCGGCGTGGCGGTGGCGTAGGTGTTGTCGAGATGGCCGGCCGAGCCGAGGTTGCCCTGGTGCACGTCCTTCCGCCACAGCCGCTTGCCGTTCTCGCGGTCGAAGCAGAGGACGGTCTGCAGGCCGCGTTCTTTGTCGGCCGTCGGGACGAACACCCGCGACCCGACGACGATCGGCGACCCGAGGCCGCGGCCGGGGATTTCGGCCTTCCAGACGACGTTTTCGTCGGGTCCCCAGCGAATCGGGTACTCGTGTTCGCCGCCGGCCTTGCCGTCGCGGTTCGGGCCGCGCCACCACGGCCAGTCGTTGGCCGGGTCGAATCGAGGGCGATCGACGGCAACCATCGTCTTGCCTTCGGCGGAGATTTCGGTCGTCCGCGACGTCTTGGAGCAGCCGCCGCAACCGGGCAGCGCGAGGAGCAAGGCGGACAGGATCCAGAAGCGTTGCATCGCCGGCACTCCGTTTTGCGAATCAGAATCGATGGGAGGCATGGGGCCATCATAGGTCGTGGTTTCGCATCGGACAATCGGCGCCGTTGGTGTCCCGTCTACGGGTGGGGAAGCCGGCTCTTCCGTGGCGGACGCTGCCAGCGTCCGCGCGGATGCTGGCAGCATCCGCCACGTGCTCTAACCAGCGGAAGCGCTTCGAGCGAACACGGGCCGCCTGAAGGCGGGACACCAACAACCTGCAAGCCATACAATAGGCGGAATGTCGATCAATCGTCCTTCACCGCTGCTCTGGATTCTGGGCCTCGCGCTGGCGTTGCGGGTCGCGGGGGCGTTCGTGGTGGATGCGTATCTCGATCGCGCGGGACGCGACTTCCTGATTGCCGGCGACGCGGACGGGTACTGGGAGCTTGGCCGGAAGATCGCCGAGGGTGAGGAATACGCCCTGTACGACCCGCCGCGGCGGGTGATGCGGATGCCGGGGTTCCCGCTGCTGCTGGCGCTTTCCGGCGGCAGCCTGCTGGCGGCGCGGCTGATGCTGGCGGTGGTCGGGACAGCGGCCTGCTGGCTGGTGTACCGGCTGGGGCGCGACCTCGTCGACGAAACGACGGGGCTGGTCGCGGCCGGCATCACCGCGGTGTCGCCGACGCTGGTCGGCTTCAGCGTGCTGATCCTCAGCGAGACGACGTTCGCGGCGACGATGACGCTCAGCCTGCTATTGATGACGTGGCTGGCGCGAATCCACATCCCAGGGATTTCAGAAAATCCCTGGGATGTGATCTCGCGGCGGCATCTTCTGCTCGCATTCCTCGCCGGCGCCGCGGTGTCGCTGGCGTGTTACGTGCGGCCGAGCTGGTTGCTGTTCGGGCCGGCGTTTGTGGTGTATTTGCTGCTGGGGCGTAGCAGAATTCGTAAGAATTCTGGAGTGCGAGAAACGGACGGCAGAATTCTCACGAATTCTGCTACGGCGGCGACGTTCCTGCTGGGAATGGCGCTGCTGCTGGCGCCGTGGGCCGTTCGCAATTACGGTGTCACCGACGGCCGGTTCGTCGTCACGACGCTGTGGGTGGGGCCGAGCCTGTACGACGGCCTCAATCCTGAAGCCGGCGGCGACAGCGACATGACGTATTTCGATCGCGACCGCGTGCTCGATCGCATGAGCGAATACGACATGGACCGCCATTATCGCCGCAAGGCGTGGGAGTTCGTCAGCGAGAATCCGGGGCGAACGGCCGAACTGGCGATGTGGAAGCTCGCCCGGTACTGGAGCCCGTGGCCGAACGCGGAGCAGTTTCAGCGGCCGTGGATGATTGTAACGGCCGCCGCCTGCTGGGTTTTCGTATTCGTCCCCGCTCTGGCCGGATTGTGGTTGATGCGGCGGCGATTCCTTGTTCTGCTGATGACAGCGGGACCGGTGCTGTACTTCGCGGCGATTCACTCCGTATTCGTGGGGTCGATCCGGTATCGGCTGCCGGCGGAGTATCCCCTGGCGGTGCTGGCGGCCGTCGGTTGGGTCGCCGGCTGGCGATATTTCAGGAAAAATCCCGGTTGAATGGTGAATCTTGAATGAAGAGGATGGCTTCGTAGAATAGCATGGCTGATTGCCGGAAGGCGTTGTCAATCGTCCCGTATTCCGCGTCACCACACCGTGCGTGCACCCCTCGACGCCGGAGAAAGTCACATGGAATCGATCGACCTCCAGACGTCCCCCCCGACATCGCGAACCCGGGCCGACTACTCCGCCGCGACCCCGCCACAGGAACGCGGCTCGACCGGACCGGCCGCCATTGAAACCGAACAACCATCGGGACCGCCGAAGACCAGGGTCTCCCAGTTCGACCGTTGGCTCGTGCGGCGATTGCTGACGACGAGCGGCTGCACCAACGTGGCGGTTCGCTTGTGGAACGGCGAAGCGGTCAACCTGCGGGAGCGGCCCGCGAGTCTCACCGTGTCGCTCACCGACCGCAAGACGCTGTGGAAGCTCGTTTACGACCCCGGTTTCCAGTTCGGCGAAGCCTACAGCGAAGGCCGGCTGCGGATCGAAGGGGGAACGATCGTCGAGCTGCTGCGGGAACTCGGTGCGGCCATCAACCGGGAAATCGACGCCGAGGATCGACGCTCTCGCGGCTGGCGGCCGTTCCGGAAGCATCCGCATCGCAATTCGCTCGCCGCGTCGAAGCAGAACATTCACCATCATTACGACATCGGCAACGAGTTCTACCGACTGTGGCTCGACGAGCAACTGCTCTACACCTGCGCCTACTTCGAAGAGCCCGGCATGTCGCTCGAGCAGGCCCAGATCGCCAAAATGGACCACGTCTGCCGAAAGATGTGGCTGCGGCGCGGCGACGCGGTGATCGAGGCCGGCTGCGGCTGGGGGGCGTTCGCGCTGCACATGGCGCGGCACTACGGCGCGACGGTGCGGGCATTCAACATCTCCCACGAGCAGATCGCTTACGCCCGCGACCGCGCCCGCCGCGAGGGGCTGGCCGACCGCGTCGAGTTCGTCGAAGACGACTGGCGGAACATCACCGGCCAGAGCGACGTCTTCGTCTCGATCGGCATGCTGGAACACGTCGGACCGGAAAACTACCCGCATCTGGGCCGCGTCATCCGCGAGTCGTTGAAAACCGACGGCCGCGGGCTGATCCACTCCATCGGCCAGAACCAGCCGCGGCCGTTCGACCGCTGGATCGAGCGGCGGATTTTCCCCGGCGCCTACCCGCCGACGCTCGACGAGATGATGGACATCTTCGGAACCAACGCGCTGTCGGTGCTCGACGTCGAGAACATCCGCCTGCATTACGCCGAAACGCTGTGGCACTGGCTCGACCGCTTCGAACGGTCGAAGGAACGCGTCGCGGAGATGTTCGACGAACGGTTCGTGCGGATGTGGCGGCTGTACCTGGCCGGCTCGTTCGCCGCTTTCGAGGCCGACCGGCTGCAGTTGTACCAGGTGCTGTTCTCGCCGGAGCAGCAGAACGGCATCCCGCGAAATCGCCGCTACCAGTACGGCTGCGACCACGAGCCGCTGCGATTTCCGGGGCTGATCGGGGATGAGAATTGAGAGATTGCGATTGAATGTAGTGCGAAATTCATTTCGCACGAATGTGGACCGTGCGAAATAAATTTCGCACTACGTAATGTGCCTGTTGTGGAAACGCACGACGTCCTCATCATCGGCGGCGGACCGGCGGGGTCGTCGTGCGCGGCGGAACTCGTGCGCCGCGGCGTGAAACCGCTGATTCTCGACAAGCAGACCTTCCCGCGGGACAAAACCTGCGCCGGCTGGGTGACGCCCCCGGTATTCGCGGCCCTGGGCATCGACACCGCGGAGTATCCCACAGACAACGTCCTGCAGCCGATCACCGGTTTTCGCACGGGAATGCTGGGAGGGAAGGAAATCCAGACGCGCTACGAGCGGATCGTCAGCTACGGCATCCGCCGCTGCGAGTTCGACCATTTCCTCCTCAAACGCTGCGGCGCGGAACTGAGGCTGGGGGAATCGTTGATGTCGCTCGAGCGCGACGGCAACGAGTGGGTCGTGAACGGCTCCCTGCGAACGCCGCTGCTCGTCGGGGCAGGGGGGCATTTCTGCCCCGTCGCGCGGGAGCTGGGCAATCGCAAGCAGCCGCTGGCATCGGTCGTCGCGGCTCAGGAAATCGAGTTCGAAGTCTCGCCGAAGGAACTTGACCGGGGGACCGTCGCCGCCCTGGATGGCGCGGCGGCGACGCATCCGTCCAGGGTCGCGGCCCTGGATGGCGCGGCGGCGACGCATCCGTCCAGGGTCGCCGCCCTGGATGGCGCGGCGGCGACGCATCCGTCCAGGGTCGCGGCCGACACGCCCGAACTGTTCTTCTGCCCCGACCTGAAAGGCTACGGCTGGTGCTTTCGCAAGGGGAACTTTCTGAACATCGGCCTGGGGCGTACCGACCCTGAGCGGCTGTCGGAGCACGTGGCGCAATTCTGCGAGTTTCTCAAGGCGCGGGGGAAGGTGACGACTAACATTCCCGCGAAATTCCACGGGCACGCCTATCAGCTTTATGAAAACGTCTCGCCGAAACTGTTCGCCGACGGCGTGCTGCTCGTCGGCGATTCGGCGGGGCTGTCGTATCCGCAGAGCGGCGAGGGCATCCGACCGGCGGTCGAATCGGGGCTGATGGCCGCCGACGTGATCGCCGCCGCTGCCGGCAACTATCGCCGCGACCGCCTCGCGGACTACGAGCGGCGCATCGCCGCCCGCTTCGGGCCGCCGCGCTCCGCCGCGCTGTCCGACCGGCTGCCGAACGGCTTGTTGCGGTTTCTGGCGGCGCGGCTGCTGTCGAACCGCTGGTTCTCACGCCGTGTCGTGTTGAATCACTGGTTTCTGCACGCGGCGGAGCAGCCGTTGTCGCTGCCGTCAAGCCCGGCTGATGAAACGGCGCGGACAGTTTAGTTCCCGAACATCTGCGTCCAGTAACTGCCGGAGCGGCCGATGCCCATGCTGCGGAATCCCGGGTTGAGCATGTTGGCGCTGTGGCCGGGGCTGCCGAGCCACATCTGCACGACGCCTGCCGCTCCGCCGCCGTGCATGGCGATGTTCTCCGCGCCGGCGGTCGCTCCGTGGGCCCGCGCCCGGTCGGTGAAGTAATATTTCCCCGCGACCGGCGACGTGTGGCTGAAGAACCCGTAGGCGGCCATCGTGCGGGAATGGTCGTCGCACGCGGCGCACAGTTTGGAATTGAGCGTCAGCGGTCGCAGGCCGTACTGCCGTCGGGCGGCGTTCACCAGACGCAGCACCTCGGCTCCCGTTTTCGACACGGCCGGCTTGCCTTTGGGAACGGGCCGCGGCGTGCTGCGGGGGACGAAGACGAGGCCGCGGTCGTCGATCGGCTTGGCGCCAGATCCCAGGGATTTTCGGAAATCCCTGGGATCCGTCTTCGCGAACACGAGTGCGGGCGTCGGCTTTCTTCGTCGGTTGAGCCAGTCGACCAGCGTTCGCAGGCTCTGCCCCTCGTAGCGCACGCCTTCGTGGCTGTAGACGTCCATGTTCTCGAACTTCCGCTGGGCCGCCGAGATTCCAGGGATTTTCTGAAATCCCTGGAATCTGAAATGCAACTTGCCGTCGCTACCGAGCCGGACGGTGCCGAGCCTCAAATTGGCTTCATCCGGTGTCCCCGCCGGGAATGCCTCGGTTGTGGTGAAGACTCCGATGAGGAAAGACGCGATGCCTGCGAGCGCCATTGGGCCGATCTTCATGTGCTGTTCCTCCTGAGGTGCGAATGAGGGTTCGTCCTGATCGACGAAGGACTCGCACCCTAAACGACGCCTGCGGGGGAGTCAAACGAAGCGAATGACCGGTCGTCGTCAGACGTGCAGATCGGCCGCTTCCGCGCCGAGCAGGTCGCGGTACCGTTCGCGAATCGGCGCAATCACCTCGGCCAGGAACTCGTCGACCTGCTGCGGCGCGCGGCCGACGAATCGGCGGGGATCGAGGGCGGCGTCGAAATCGAGGCCGGCGAACGCCGGCTCCTTCTTCAGCCGCTGCAGCAGGTCGTTTTCGGCGCCGTCCCGCTTGATGCGGTCGGCGGCCGCCTGACTGTGAAGGCGGATGATCTCGTGCAGTTCCTGCCGGTCGCCGCCGGCCTGCACGCCGGCCATCAGCAGCTCCTCGGTCGCGATGAACGGCAACTCCTCGCGGAGGTGCTTCGCGATGACGTTCGGATAGACCACCAGCCCGCCGCTGATGTTGCGGTACAGAATCAGCACGGCGTCAACGGCGAGAAACGCCTGCGGCAGCGACAGCCGGCGGTTGGCGCTGTCGTCGAGGGTGCGTTCCATCCATTGCACGGCGGCGGTCTGCTCAGCGTTCGCCGTGAGGTTCATCGCAAAGCGGGCCAGCGAGCACATGCGTTCCGACCGCATCGGGTTGCGTTTGTAGGCCATCGCCGAGGAACCGATCTGCGACGTTTCGAACGGTTCCTCGAGTTCCCGGCGATGCTGCAGGATGCGAATGTCCGTCCCTGCTTTGTGGGCCGACTGCGCGATCCCGCTGAGCGTCGCCAGCACCTGGGCGTCGACCTTGCGGGAATAGGTCTGCCCAGTCACGGGGTAACTTTCGACGAAGCCCAACTTCTCCGCCACGATCCGTTCGAGCTGCCGGACCTTCTCGTGGTCGCCGTCGAACAGTGACAGGAAGCTGGCCTGCGTGCCGGTGGTCCCTTTCACGCCGCGGAACTTCAGCGAGGCGAGCCGGTGCTCGATTTCTTCCAGGTCGAGCACGAGATCGTAACACCACAGCGCGGCCCGCTTGCCGACGGTTGTCGGTTGGGCCGTCTGCAAGTGCGTGAAGGCCAGACAGGGCAGCTCGCGGTGTCGTTCGGCGAACATCGCCAACTGGTCGATGACCGGCATGAGCTGCGAAACGACGAATCGCAGGGAGTCGCGGATCTGGATCAGCTCGGTGTTGTCGGTGACGAAGCAGCTCGTCGCCCCGAGGTGGATGATGCCCCGCGCCGACGGGCAGCGGTCGCCGAAGGCGTGGGCGTGGGCCATCACGTCGTGCCGGAACCTGCGTTCGTATTCCGCGGCCGCCTGAAAGTCGACGTCGTCGACGGCGGCCCGCATCTCGGCGATCTGCGCCTCCGTGATCTCCAGGCCGAGCTCGCGTTCGCCTTCCGCCAGCGCGACCCACAGCCGCCGCCAGGTGGAATGCTTCGTCTGCGCGGACCAGAGGCGGGCCATCGCAGGGGAGGCGTAGCGGGTGATGAGGGGGTTTTCGTAGCGCGAGTGGTCTGGTATCGTGTCGTGCTGCAATGTTCACCCAACCCTTGTTGTTTCGTCTTGGAATGACCTGGCCGGCCTACTATCCTGAAGAATGTCCGCCGGATGACGCCGCCGATCCGGACGGCGAATTCTACCGGTTTGTGAAGTGCGATCCGCCCGGAGCGATCGATTTCCTATCGAATCGGGAATTGCATCCGGGGATGACGTATTCGGATTCCGCCGTCGAGTGTCGAAGTTGCGCATTGTCGATGATTCGAGACCTTTCGGACGTGATTTCAATGCAGCAAATGGTCCCCGGATTTCGCAAGCGTTCGGTGGCGATCGGGACGCTTCAATCCGAGGACGGGAGAATTGCCCATACGCCGTCGCAACGATGCCCGTCGCATCATTCGTGGTGGATTCCCGAAACGATATCTGAACCGTGGCGATTGTTCCGCGTTGTCATATTGTAATACAGGACGAATTGTCATGTACGCGCTGGATGGATCGAAAGAACTGGGTTCGGTCGAAGTCCTTGACGTTTACGTGGAACACGACGGGCCGCGGCTGTTTTCCTGCAAAGACAGTCGAGGTCAGCTCTACGTCGCGGTCTGGGTCGACGAAAGTGATTCGGCGGAAGTGTATCTGTTTGCTCCCGTTTCGCTGCAACGATTGAACGAATTCCAAGGGGATGAGATTGAGCTCCGTCGTCTCTTTGCGGAAACGGAGTCGGGCAAGGTCTTACAGGTAACTTCCTCACACGGCGCCGCGCCCCCTTCCGTCGCGGCAGTCGATTGCGCTGCCATTCCGGAGGAATGGCTTCCGACGGCGGGGGCGTCGCTGAGCGAACCTCACGTGCGATAGCCTTGGGGCCGCGCGTCAATCTTTGCGATTGCTCACTGCAATCTCACCGACAATCCGATTGCAAGCGGGCAGTCAGGAATCAACTCCAGAATCCGTCGATTCCATTCAATCTCCTGATCGATGCTTTCCGGGATGTTCCGGCTGTCGTCGACCAGGAACGTAATCCACCGATCATCCGGCCACGACGGATCGTACCCCGTCTCCGCCGACACTGGCCCCGCAAACATCTCCCGCGTCACGTCCATCACCGCGTAGATCCGCTCGCCGATCCCGAGTTCTCCGGCGAGATCGACAACGTCCTGCGGCAGCGTATCGGTTTTCTGCACGATGCCTCCTCAGCGGGAGCAATGGTCAGCGGGAGCATTGGTCTCGAATTCCAGCCAATTGTACCCTAGAATCCCCGCGTTGGGTAATTATCGGCCGTTTCCGCGGATGCACTGAGAACAACACGATGACGACTCCCCTCGAAACCCTCGTCGCCACGGGGACGAAACTCTGGCTGGACAGCGTCGACCCCGAATTCGTCGCGGTCAATCAGCGGTACGGGGCGACCGGCGCGACCTCGAACCCGGTGATCATATCGGACCTCATCCAGACCGGCCGCTTTGACGACCAGTTGGTCGCACTCATGGACGCCGGCCTGCAGGACGAAGACGTCGCCTGGGAAATGACCGACCGCCTCGTCCGGCAGGCGCAGGACGTGTTCGCCGACGTCTGGGAACGCACCGGCGGGGACGACGGCTACGTCAGCTTCGAGCTCGACCCGCTGCTCGAAGATGAAAGCTGCCCGCTGTCGTTCCCGCACAAGACCGAACGCTATCTGGAACTCGGCCGCGAATGGGCGAAAGGGCACGCCAACCGCATGATCAAAGTCCCGGCGACCGCGGCCGGAATCGCAGCGCTTGAAGACCTCGTGGCCGCGGGGGTGACGGTCAACGTCACGCTGATCTTCACCGAACGCCAGTACGAAGCCGCCCGCGACGCCGTCTGGGCCGGGGCGCAGCGCCGCTCTCGTTCCCAAGCTGGAGCTTGGGAACGAGGGTTCAAGTCGGTGTACAGCATCTTCATCAGCCGCATCGACGTCTACACGAAGAATCACGTGCCGGATCTGTCTCCCGCGGCGCAGGGGCAGGTGGGGATCGTCAACTCCAAGCGGCTGTGGACGCAGAACCAGGCGTTCTGGGCCGACAAGGACCTGCCGCTCGCGCAGGAGATCATCTTCGCCAGCACGGGCACGAAGGACCCGGCCGACCCGGCGGACAAGTACGTCGCCGCCCTGGCCGGCAGCGACATCCAGACCAACCCGCCGGCCACGAACGACGCGATCCAGAAGATGGCAGGCAAGGTCTTCACCCGCACCGTCGACCAGTTCCCCCCCAAGGTCGTGCTGGACGAGATCGACGCGAAGGTCGACTTCCAGAAGCTGGAAGAGGTGCTGATGGACGAGGGGGTGCAGAAATTCGCCGACCCGCAGAAGGACCTGCTGGCGCTGATTGCGCACAAGCGGGAGGAGCTGGTCGAGGCATGATCGTCCGCTCCCGCCGGGCGGAAATTCGAATCTCGAAATTCGAAATCCGAAACAAATCCCAAATTCGAATCTTGAATTTCCGAAACGCTGGCATCAGCGCGGTTTTGCTTCGAATTTCGTGCTTCGGATTTGTTTCGGATTTCGAGATTCGGATTTCGGATTTCGGCGTTGGCACGCAGGGAGGGGAGTTCCAGGTGAATGCGATCGCCGATCCGCCCCGCAGCTCGATCATTGAATGCCGGCACGACGACTCCGTAGTGACCCTGCAGTGGCGAATGCGGCATCTCGGGCTGGACGGACACGTCTCCGGGGTCTTTCTTCACTTCTGGCTTGCCGTCTGGGGCGCCGGCTGGTTCTGGGGCGTCAACGCGCTGCTGGCCGGCCGGATGGGGCCGATCCTGCTCGTCGGGTTCGTGATCTGGACGATCGCCGGCGTGCAGGCTCTCCGGGCGTTCTGGCGCCTGTATCGCCCGACCAGGCCGGAAACGATTCGGCTGACGGACAGGCAATTCCTTTACAAGCCCGGCGTCCAAAGAGTCAATACGATTCAACTCTTCCCCTGGTCGTACGTCGAAGAGCCGCCCCTCGGAATGACGATCCGTCGCGCTCCACGGCGGTTTGCCGTCTCGCGCGGCGAGCTGAGCGAATTCCGGCTGATCAAGGGCCCCGATCGTCATCATCTCTGCATCGACGACAACGAGAAGCGATACGAGATCGGCGCCACGCTCGACGAACCGGACAGGCACTGGCTGTACTGGTTGCTGGAACAATGGCGTACCGGCGAGTTTGCCGTGGATAGCGCGGACTCCGAGGCACCAACGATTTAGTGCTCGGTCAAATCGAAAAGTCAGGGTGGCCGGGGCTGGACCGCAGACAAGCCCCGGTAAGCGCGGCCTGTAGCTTACTGGGGCTTCGCTCCTTCCGCTCGCTGTAGCCCCGGCCACCCGTCGCAGAAGGACCTGCTGGTGCTGATGACGCAGAAGCGGAAGGAGCTGGTGGAGGCTTGAGACGCCATCAAGCGAAATTGCTAAGGACCGTTCGATGAATTACTGTCACGTCTGGGGGATGGCCGTGTAATTCCACTTTGGCAGCAGCGTATCGAAGTTGATTGTCGATTTGAGGTATTCTTTGATGTCTGCGGTGGCGCGTCGGCCGGTCTCGTAGAGGCGGCGAATGACGTTGACGGTCGTCGTCAGTCCCGTGCGGGTTGACGCTTTGCGCATCAGATCGACGGCCGTCTGGAGAGTGTCGAACAGCATCCCGGTGCAGCTGCGACTCACGTGGGGGAAGAAGCGGCGTTCGATGAGATTGTACTTCGAGCAGTAGCTGGGGTAGTGGGCCACCCGGATTTCGGTCCCGATGGAGTTTGCCAGTTCCTGCAGGTCGTGCTTGAAAATGTACTTGTTTGCCGAGTTGCTGCCGCCGCAATCGAACAGCAACAGAATCGAATCGGCGTCCGGATAGCACTGGCGGCCGATCCGGTTCCAATACCACTTCAGACTGTCGCAGGCAAATTGCGTCGTGTCGCGCGAGAGGCCGAGGTTGATGTGCCCGCGATTGCGAACGGGGTCGAAGATGCCGTGCGGAATGAGCACGCCGTCGGCCCAACTGGGAAAGTCGTGGTCGAAAGCCTGGAAGGGGCGGCTGCAGCGAACGCGGCCTTTGCGAAACAGCCGGCACAGGAACTCTTTGGCTTTGGTGTCGACGGAAAAGTACGGGTTGCCGGCCGACTCGTACTCGGCGATCAACCGGGCGATGTTGCGGAACTGAGCGTCCCGATCCGACGAGACCCCACCGGCCAGCGACTTCCGGATTTTCCGCAGCCGCAGCCTGTGTGCGTCCATCCACTGTCGAATGGTGTCGTCACCGGCGGGCGTTTGCATGGCAGCCAATTCCTGTTCCAGTCGGGTGGGGGTGAGATCGGTGAACACGATCCGTTCGTCGTCCGGGTCGCCGGCCACTCGTGTCTCCGTCAGCGACTTGAGGTTGTCCTCGACGGCCGAGCCGGGACAGATCTTTTTTTTCGACCCGCCCCCGGCCGGCGCACCCGGCCGGCGGCCGGATCCTCGGGAAGTCGCTCGAGTTCGCCCATGCCGCGAGAGATCGTCCTCGTCGAGCAACCGAGCACTTCCGCCACATATTCGATGCCGCCATATCCCAGTTGGCGAGCCTGAATCGCCGCGTACCTCCGTTGGTCCTTTTCCGAGAGCGTCTCGAAAAAATTGCGCATCTGCCTCTCCATCACCTCATCGAACCGCTCCACCAGCGTGCGTGCCATCCTTGGCCTCTTTGCTTCCCCCATTGGTTATGGAATTGCGATGAATCGCTTTCTACACGAAAATGCTATTTGCAACGACAGTAATTCATCGAACGGTCCTAAGCCGGTTTGCACCCGACATGCAGCGCCAAACCGGACATCATTCGGGGACTGCGGGCCTTCAGGGTCTTGAGTCCCGCTTGCTGATACCACGCGGCGATTTCGGCGGCCGACCATGTCCCGGCCTCGCTGAAGATGCCGAAGAACAGGTCCAGCAGGCCCCCGATCTGGTGGATTTCGCCAGCCGCGTCCTGCCGGACCGGCTCCCAGATGGCCACGAGACCGCCCGGTCGAAGCGCTCGGCCAATACGCTGCATCAGTTGCCGGTTTGTCATGTCATCGAAGTGGTGGACGACGGCTGACATGAACACCAGATCAAATACTTCGTTTCCCAGGTCATCCGTCAGCGCGTTGCCTGCACGGTGGGTGACGCGATCTCCCATCCCCTCCTTGGCAAGCAGCGGGGCAGCGTGCGCGATCGCCTCCGGCAAATCCAGGATGGTCGCCTGAAGCTGGGGGAAACGCCGGCAGATGGCCACCGAGAAATAGCCATGCCCACCGCCGATGTCCAGCATCTGCGCGGCCGTGCGCGGCATCGGTAAATGGCGCGCCACCCATTGCGCCGGCATCTCGATGCCCGAACGCATGCCACGCTGGTAGATACCCCACTCCTCATCGTTCATTGTCTGGTGCACGCGGAGCGGCTTCCCGGTCCGGACGTACTCCTCACAGTGTTCCCACCAGTGCCATTCCATGTAATGCAGGAGGTTCTGGTCACGGAATGAATTCTGACCGTCCTTGAGCACCCAGGAGCGCGCAGACCGCCGCAGTCTGTAGCGCCTGCTTCGAACTTGCAGGCATCCCACTCCGACCAAAGCGTTGAGGAGCTTCTCAGTGGCGACGGGATGAGTGCCGCAGCACCGCGCCACTTCGGCTGCGGTTAAGGGCCCCTCCGCCAGACTCTCGAAGATGTCGAGTCTGGTCGCGGCCATGACGGTACGCGACAACATCATGCCAAACCAGCACTCAAAGATTCCGGGGGGAAGCAGGCCGGAAAGGACTGCCAGCCGCTCCATGAGGTTCTCCGGAACAATCCCAATTCTCACAACTTGCTCCCGGTGAGGGATTCCGGCCGAACGACCAGGCTCAGCAGCGCAGTTTCAGGATCGTCCGCTCGACGTCGGCAATCTCTTCGTCCGTGAGGCCCTCGTAAACGTTGCTCCAACTCGGAAGAGAGGCAGGAATCGTTGGCTGTTCCTCCGGAGCGGTTGAATCGACCACCTGGATCAGCAGCCGCTGGTCGTCGCGCAGCGATTGGCCCAGCAGGTGTTCGATGGCCTGCCGGTCGCTTTCATTCAGCTCGCGGACGTCTCGCGCTAGAGTTTCCGTAGTGACATTCTACAGTCGAAGTCGCGGATGTGGGGTCGATTGCCGAAAAAAAACCGATCGCGACCCGCCGTTACGACCGCTCCGCGGCCGACGACGTGTGCACCTGCCGGCCGAAGATCATCCGCCCCGCGCTGCTCTGCAGGACGCTGGTGACGATGATGTCGATTTCTTTCCCGATCAGGTGGTTGGCCGATTCGCAGACGACCATCGTCCCGTCGTCGAGGTAGCCGACCCCCTGTCCCTGCGATTCCCCTTCGCGGATGACCTTGATCCGCAGCCGCTCGCCGGGGAGGTACCGCGGCTTCAGGGCGTTGGCCACGTCGTTGAGGTTGATGACGTCGATCCCCTGCACGCTGGCGACTTTGTTGAGGTTGAAATCGTTGGTGACGACCCGCCCGCCGAGCAGTTTCGCGACCTCCACCAGCCGCTGATCGATCGACAGCCCGTCCCCGACCGACTTGTCGGTTTCGTGCATCTTGATTTCGACGTTGGGGTTGTTCTGCAGCTTGCTGAGGACTTCCAGCCCGCGGCGGCCGCGGGTGCGGCGGAGCTTGTCGTTGCTGTCGGCGATCTCCTGGACCTCGTGCAGGATGAACTGCGGCACGACCAGTAGCCCATCGATGATGTGCGTGTCGACGACTTCGGCGATGCGGCCGTCGATCAGGGCGCTGCTGTCGACCACGAGCGGTTTGCCGGCCTTCAGATCGCGGGAGAACTCGACGTAGGGGATGATGAACCGGAAGTCGTCTTTCGTCTGCAGCAGCAGCGAGATGCACAGATAGGGGATTACCAGCGTGGTCAGCACGATCGCGACTTCGCGGTATTCCCACTGCGCGATGGCCGGCGTGAGGGCCTGGATGAACAGGTAACTCAGCAGAAACCCGATCAGCAGCCCGAAATAGACGGCGGAAATGACCTCGATCCGCTTGCGGGGGAACACCAGGTCGAACACCGTCACGAGCTGCGTCACGACGAGCAGCAGAATGAACCCCAGAAACCGGTGCTGCCCGATGAAACCCGGCGGGTCGCTCCCCCCGTCCAGCCCCTGGGTGACATAGGCCAGAATCGTCCCGATGCAGACGATGGCGTAGAGGCATCGAAGAATGATGAGCAGCATGGTCCTGTCGGCCGCCTGTCGTGAATGGGGAGAACGTTCAAACCGGCTTCGGCGTCAATTCGCGCACCACGACGCGATTCAAGAAGGGACCCTGCTCGCCGGTCCCACGCGCAGCACATAACATAGCCATTCCCTGTTCTGAACGCCAGTAGCGGCCGCGAATTTCGACGTCGCATCCGAAAGGTCCTGAGTAGTGAGTGGTGAGTGGTGGAGTGGTGGAGTGACGGGGTGGTGAATGGCAGGGTTGAAAGTTGAGAGACGGAGGCGTTTCCCGGCTTTCCGCCTTCCGCCTTCCGCCTTCCGCCTTCCGCTTTCCGCCTGCCGATGACGCCGATTCTCGAATCTGCGCTCCATTCGACGCGACAATCGCAGTCATCGAGACTCCCTTCGAGAGTCCGCCGCATGTCCGACGTCACCCGCATTCTCCAGTCCATCGAAGACGGCGATCCCACGGCCGCCCACGAACTGTTGCCCCTGGTTTACGACGAGCTCCGCAAGCTCGCCGCCGCGAGGATGGCCCAGGAGAAGCCCGGCCAGACGTTGCAGGCGACGGCTCTGGTGCATGAGGCGTACTTGCGGCTCGTCGAAAGCGAGCGGCGGGGTTCATCCCCGCCGAGTTGGAACAGCCGCGGGCATTTCTTCAGCGCGGCCGCCGAGGCGATGCGGCGGATTCTCCTGAATCGGGCACGCGACAGGAACCGGCTGAAACGAGGCGGTGGGCAGGGGAGAATTGACCTGAGCAACGTCGAAATCGCGTTCCAGACGCGAGACGAAGAACTCCTGGTTCTGGACGAGGCCATCGATCGGCTGACCGCCGAGAATCCCGTCTGCGCCGATCTCGTCAAGCTCCGTTTCTTCGCCGGACTGTCAATCAAAGAAGCCGCGACCGTCCTCGGCATCTCAAAGAGCAGTGCCGACCGGTATTGGGCCTATGCACGCGCCTGGCTGTCTAATGACTGGTTTTCTCAACGCTCGGTTGCGGCTTCGCCGCGCTGGGAGAATCCGCTCGATCCGCCGCATCCGCGTTGCCCCTGTGGGTTGCCGCGCCATCTGAGACACCCGGTGTCTTGGAAACACCGGGTGTCTCAGATGGCAGAAACGGTGTCAGGAACGTCCTGACCCCTTTGATTTGTTCCGTTGGCGATGCAGGATCAACACGTCTCCCTCTTCCAGACGGGGCAGATCGACGGTGATCGTCTCGCCCGACGTGGAGAACTTCAGCTCGCGGTCGAGCTGGGAGGAGATCACTTTCGCCACCGGGCCGGCTCCGCGGATTTTGATCGTCACGTTCTCGGCCGGACGATGCTTCACGATGGCCGACCGCCGGCCGCGCGCATCCTGCCGGAAACCGGCGACGCGATACGCCCAGTTGGCCAGCGTCACGGACCGCAAGCCGTTCCTGGGGTTCGTGAGCAGGACGCCTTCCACCAGCGGAAGCGACGCATCGACCACGGGTTTGGCAACGGCCAGAGCCGGGGCGGCGACAAAACTGCGTCGGACGGCGTTCGCGTCGCGGGCCATGTCGTAATCGGGCCGGCGCAGCGTCGCGCTGTATTCCAGCCCCGGATAGAACCCGACCGTGTAGGCCCGCCCTTTTCCGTAGTTGTGGCGCACGACGGCGGCCGTGCCGTCCGCGAACCGGGCCAGTACCTCCGTTCCGGCGGCGGGTTGCAGCACCTCGCGGCCGACGACCGGCGCGAAGTCCCCCTGGAACGGCTTGCTCCCTGTGATGCCCGCTCCCTCGGGGACGGTCCCCAGTTGGCGGCGTCGTTCGTCGTACGCTTCCAGACGCGTCGCTCCGTAGAGGGCGACCGAGTACCACATCTGGGGAGTGCGGCGTGTCTTCAAACCCAGCACCGGCTCCAAGACCCGCAGCGGCTGGTTGGCCTCGTCGCGAGCGAGTCCCCAGCCGCTGGTGTACAGCGTGCCCCCCTGATGGACGAACTTCTTAAGTCCTTCCGCGGCGGCGCGGGTGACGTGGGAACCGCTGACGTAGATCGCCTTGTACCGGGAAAGATCGGCCGCGGCGAGCATTTGCTCGTCGATCGGATCGACCGGAATGTGCGCGTGCTGCAATGCCGTGTAGACCCACTTGGCGTTTTCCCAGGCGGCCGTCAGGTGGGGTGGATCGCCCGCGAGGTTCATCCACCGCTGGGTCGTTTCGGGTTTGACCACGGCCACCTCGGCGGGAATCGCCCATGTCGAGCCGTACAGAGCGTCTTCGGATTTCCCCAGCAGGTGCGCGGCCTTGCTGGTCAGCCGCAATTGGTCCGGATTCTGAGAGAAGCTGTCTCCCTTGCTGTAGTCGGGTCCGTAGGTGTACCAGTAGAGCATCGTGTTGCCACGGCTGACCGCCGAGAGCATCCGCTGCAGCGGCGCTCCGCGGTGCGGCTTGATGTAGATGCCGCGCTGCAGCCCCATCGTCCCGGCGACCATCCGCTGCACGTCGCAGAGGTAACTGTCCCAGCCCCAGATGCGCGGTTCGCGGTTGGAGGTCTCGTAAACGATGGCGTTGTCGGCCCAGCGGTAGAAGTCGAAGAAGTCGAGGCTGTGGCCCCGCATCAGAAACGTGTTGCCCCGCAGCGCGTAGGTGTAAACCCACGGCTGCTTGGCCCGAGGCGAGCCGGTCTTTCCCTGTTGCAGCGTTTTGCGCTTCGCGGCGTTCTCCCTGGCGAAGGCGTCGCGCAGCTCGCGGAACAGCTTCGCCGAGACGTAATTGTTGAAGGCGCGCGTGTAGTAAGCGGCCCGCGCCGTGCCGGGATCGTCCGCCTTCAACCAGGGCCGCTTGCTCTGCCGGCTCCAGACGTTCAGCGGCTTGACGTCGCTCCAGTCGCGCCGGCCGAAGTCGGCCGGTTTCAGGCCTTTCTTCCGCAGCCATTCCTGAAAGGCCTGAATGCAGCGCGGGCACTCGGAGAGGTGAGCCTTGCCTTGCGGTGACCGGTCGACGACGGTGCCGATCTCGTCCACCGTCAACCCCCAGACCTCCCTGGCCGGCTGGGACAGGGCCGATTTCAGCGACCGGGCGACTCCGTTCCGCACCCGCTCCGGCACCCCGTTCCCGAACGGGCAGCCGTCCTCCGGGCCGGCCGTGCGGCCTTTGCGGTAGGACGGCACGGGAAAGCCCATCACGTGCGTGATCAACGCGCGATCGAATTTCGCCACCCGCGGGTCCCTTGTGGCCAGCATCTGCATCAGGAACCGCGGCGGTTCGCGGAAACCGTTGACACCCAGTTGCCGCAATGTCCGTAGTTCGGCGAACGTGACCTTCGGGTCGGTGTGCCGCACCCCGTAACCGTGACCGACGCCGTAACCGCCGATGTTGTTCACGACGGCGTATTTCTTCGGCAACGGTCCGCCGGCCCAAGGGAGGCCCTCCAGGCTTTTCGCCCGCCGGCGGACGTACTCCAGCACGCCGGTCAGTTCGTTGAGGAACGCGGCCGAATCGGGCCGCACCTTGCCGACCAGCCGGTACGCGGGAATGACGAGGGTCACCGTTCCGCCATGCGGACCGGCTGCGGTGAACGTCTTGACGACGCGGCCGCCGTAGCGGAACTCGAACTCGAAGAGGGCATCGGTCGAATAACCGGCTTGCCGGCGGGTGACGCGGTCGACGACGCGGCCGGCATCGCCGGCGGTCACCGTCAGAAAGAATCGTCGCGGAATGCGGCGGCCCATCACGGCAACCACTTCGACCGGACCCGACCACTCGCCCACTTGCAGTTTCCGGTCGTTTTTCGTCTTGGAATTCAGCTTGGGAAAACGTCCGCGGATGACGTTCCCGCCCTGTCCTTCGCCGCCGTATCGCCAGTTGATCTCGGTCGCTTTCGCCGGGGTGATGCTCTTGAGCCGCACCCGCATCGACAGCCCCTTTGGAGCGCGGTGGGCCTCATTGACGACCTGCTTGTCGATCTGCTCGGAGTCCTTTTTCGGCGCGCGCTTCTGCGCCTCGGCCGAGTCGGCGCCGGCGAGCAGGATCCCCGGAATCAGGACCGCCCGCAGCAATCGCCGCGCGACGCTGACGTTCGGGATGCGCATTCGAAAACCTCGCTGAATTGAGACGGGGTATTGGGGAGTTGGGGAAGGAAGAACAGCCCAAAGCGGAACGAGGCATCGATCCTGGTGACAGCCGGCTTTCCGCTTTCCGCGTCCCGCCAACTTCCCGAAACCCCCGTCTAATCGATTGTAGCGGAATTCGTGAGAATTCCGCCGCGACCACCGACCCGGCGGAATTCTCACGAATTCCGCTACCTTGCCTTGTGGACTCGCTGGGCTTTGGTCAGTTGGGTCCACGTCGGAGCGCCGGGCGCGACCGCGTGCTTCCGCAACAGCTTCGTCAGCGATTTCAGGGTGTGTGGGCCCGCTGCCGCTTCGACAACTTTCGTCAACGGGTGGTCCTCTCCCCGCCACTCGACCGCGCAGGCGGCGGAGGGGATGTCGCAGACCGCCACGCCCCCGTCTTTGAGGGCTTCGAGCGTCGAACGCAGTTTCCCGGCTTTCGCGGGGTCGAGTTTGAGATACGTGAATGAGCGGTGGAATGTCCGCAGCACGTCCGGACTCGACAGCAGACGCTCCAGCGCGGGATCAACGCGGCCCCCCGGCGCCGGCACGACGACAATCCGCTTCTGGTCCCGCTTGGCCCAGCGGACTGCGAAACTCGCGTCGGTCTGCCACGGCACCTCCAGGCGGTCCTGTTTCGCGGGGAACATGTTCGAGACCTTGCCCAGCGTCTTGAGGATCATGTCTTGATCGGCCTTGCCGACGTGCCACCCGATCCTCCGCTTCGATAGGGGCGTGCTCCTCTCGCCGAGCAGGCGGGGCATCACGAAGCGGGACGTCCAGCACACCTTCCAATACTCGGCGCCTCGCGGGTCCCGTTGCTGGAAGTTCAGATCGATCGCCTTCCCCCGCGGCGAGAGCAGATAGAACTGATAGTTCGATTTCAGCCTCCCCGCCGACCAGTCCGCGAGGCCGGGCACCTCGTTCGGTTTCAATTTCACGACCCGGCCGCGGACGGCGACCGAACGGCCCGCCTCGCGCAACAGGTGCGACTGGTTGGCGTTCAGATCCCGAATCAGGCTGTTCGAGTACGGGCTTCCCCAGTCGAACCCCAGCTCGCGCACGCTTCCCTGGGCGTGTCCGTCCGACTTGCGGGACGCGCGGAGGCAGATGAAATTCCGATTCAGCACGTCGATCACCTCGGCCAGCGAGAACAAACTGCTCTCGACGTTGGAGCCGCCCGCTCACAAGCCGCCCGCGCAGTCGTTTCCACGGACGGAGATCACGAAGATCGGCTTTCCGCTGGCGCGGGCCACGGCGAGGGCCTGCTCGGCGGTGTAGTAGGCGAACACGCGGCGGCTGTTCACGCGCGGCTTGTTCGCGCGAACCGGCGTCCGGGGCGCTGCGTCGGCGCCGCGCCTCGTCACGCGCCGGGGACCGTCTCCCCAAACATGCAACGCCGGAAGAAGCGCGAGGCAGACGGCGACCATTCGGGTTCTGGTTTTCAACGAATTTCTCCTGAATGAGAGCGGCGTAGGGTGGGTTGTACGCACCAATCGCAAATGGATGAAGCGTGGGTGGTGGGTACAACCCACCATACGACGCGGTTTGGGGTTCCAGTTGCTAATACTACTGTCTCATGCCACAACATGTAGGGTGGGCTGTGCCCACCAAAACGCACGATGCTGTGGTGGGCACAGCCCACCCTACAGGGAGTGAGACAGTCGAACTAATCATTCGAACTTATAGGGGTCGTACTGGGTTCCCCCGGATTCGTCTGCCTCTTTGAAAACCGGCGTTTTCCCCGCAAGCCGGTTTTCTACCGCGTTTATCTCGCGCTGAAACCGCTTCTCCTGCGGAGTTGTCCTTTTCCGGCTCTTAGGGAGCATCTCCGTGAAGATTTCCGCCGCCCAGAACAGGTGCTGCCGCACAGGTGCGTGCGGACCGGCGGTTTCCTGGAGCCGGGCCTTCATCGATTCCATTTGCCGCGACGCCCTCTCTTCGAACTCATTCCATTCTGCGTCCGATGCCTTCTTGTCCCGCAGGACCTTCAGTTCCGAATAAAGCGCCAGACAAGCGACGTAGTCGGCGTGGTCGTCCTGTTTGGCCGGCCAGAACCGGACCACCAGCACGATGAGCAGCACGGCCATGACTCCCAACACGATCATGAACCAGGGCTTTTTGAGTGAATCGATCATCGTGGACTCTCTGTCGATCATCGTTGAACCTCTGTGACGGTCTTCGACGTCTCGTGCCGAGGAATGAAGCGGTGCGCGTTCTGCGCGTTCTGATTGACGAACTGCACCAACCCGTCTTTCATCAGGAAGTGCCCCGCCCGAATGACGGGTCGCGACGCGGCGACATTCTGCAAGGGGCCAACTTCAGACCCGACCGGGTTCTCGAAGCCATTGGTGCGGTTTCCAACTCGAATGGATGGGGAGGACGGATTGGAAACCCGCCCTGCCAGTCCCGTCAAACGAGTTGGAGACGCTGCTAGAAGTCCTTGGCCAGGCCACTGTTCCGCTGACCCAAACGCACATAAACATCGAAGTTGATGTTCTGGTTGACGAATTGGACCGAGCCGTCGGCCATCAGAATGTTCGCTCCACCCGAATGACGGCTGCTGAAGCCCTGCCGACGCGAATTGTTGCCCGAAGTGGTGCTGGTTCCGGTACCCGGTGTGTTCAGGGGATGTCCAGTCACCCCCACGATCCATTGGATTTGACTGTTGGGGTTATTGGTATCGTCGATGCCGACCCAGTTTGCCGCATGACCCATCCCGTCGCCGAACTGCGAACCTCCGGTATTGGGCTTGGCAAGCAGGGTCGTGGCCCGCTCGCCGACGGCGAAGATCAAGCTGGTGCCGTCATCCATATTGCTGATGCGATGGCTCTTGTTCTTTCCACCCTGGAATCCATCGCTGTCGTTGGTGGGGTCGTTTTGGAAGCGGCTTAACGCCCCGAATCGAATCCGCGACCCGAATACGGCCGGGTAATTCGAGCGTCCCGGCTCGAAGCTGGCGGCGGCCGCCGTGTTGTTGATGCCGCCTTGAGTGCCATTTGTGTTGGAACCGTCATCCGAGGGGCAGCGGAAGATCGAGAGCCGCGTCTGCATCAGCGACGCGTCCAGCACGTCGAGGGGAGGGATCAAGTCGAGCGTGAGCTCGTTGCGCAGACCCGACTGATCGAGATAAGACAGCAGGAACGCGGACCAGGCCCAGGCGGTCGCGTTGCTGCCTCCCGTCGGGGCCGTTGCCCAGGTCGCGTAGGCCGGGGGGAACAGCAGGAACTGGTCGTGGTAGTTGTGCAGCGCCAGTCCGATCTGTTTCAGATTGTTCTTGCACTGCGTCCGCCGCGCCGCCTCCCGCGCCTGCTGCACCGCGGGCAGCAGCAGGGCGATCAGAATTCCGATGATCGCGATCACCACCAGCAACTCGATCAGCGTAAACCCGCCGTTGCGGAGGCCCCGTTTCCATTTCATGTTCATTGCGCCGGCCCTCTCGGAAGAATGACTCGGAAATCGAATAGGATCGTGAAACTGCTTCGTTTCGCCGCACACCGTCACGGTCTTGAGTATCACAAGCCGCGTCCGGCGTCTTTGAAGAATCGCGCTGAAGTTTTGAAGTTCTCCGTCAGCCGAAACCGCCGCGGCGGGTGGCCGGGGTTGGAGCGAAGCGAAACCCCGGCGATCCACGCCACCGGGGCTTCCCTGCGGTCCAGCCCCAGCCACCCGCCACCAGATCGATCGATTCGGCCGGGTTCTTTCCATCTCACGACTAGCAAAAGCCAGACTCGATGTCATTGAACTTTTGCGTTGGCGATTTGAATATTTGCGTCAGAGGGAAAGTCGAGGGCGGAAAGCGGAAGGCTCCCGCGGGACGCGTGCGGATTCCTTTCCGCTTTCCGCGTTGATTTCCCGCCCCGGCCAGCCGCGGGAGCGCGAATCGGCGGCGCGCGTCGAATTTTCTTGCAAACTGCCGTCCGAAATGGTGATAATTGATCGGAATTCATTTCTCATCATTCCGGCGAATTCTCATGGAGGTGGGAAAGATGGGCCGAACAGTCGTCGCGGAAGACGTCAACAGCGGCACCAGGACACGCTCGTGCTCCTCGCGCGCGCCGCGGGTGGCCGTGCTGATGGAGACCACCCTGCGATTCCGGTGGAAGATTCTGGAAGGAATCCAGCAGTACGCCCTGAGCCAGGGCCACTGGGGGGCCGTGCAGCAGGCCTGGGATCTGGGGCAGACCTCCCTGGAGTGTTTTCGCAGGTGGAGCGGCGACGGGATGATCGCCCGGATCGAGGGGGCCGGGTTGGTGCGGCTGATCCGCGGCCTGCGGCGGCCCACGGTCGATCTGCTGGGGCGGCACCCGATCCGCGGCGTGCCGGTCATTCACATGGATAACCGGGCCGCCGTGCGGCTCGCGCTGGATCATCTGCAGTCGCGAGGGATCCGCCGGTTCGCCTATTGCGGAAACGTGGGCACGTACTTTTCCGACGAGCGCGAGCGACATTTCCGCAATCGAGTGGCCCGGCTCGGCCTGACTCCGAACGTTTATCCGGGAGCGGCGTCGCGCGGCGGACAGAGCGCGCACACGTGGGCCGTCTACGGCCGCGAGTTGGCGCACCAGGATGCGCTGCTCGACTGGATTGACGGGCTGCCCAAACCGATCGGCGTGCTGTGCAGCACCGACATGCGCGGCTCGCAAGTCCTCCGCGCCTGTGCGGAGTTGGGAGTGGAGGTGCCGCGGCAGGTGGCAGTGATCGGCATCAACAACGACGAGTTCACCTGCGAATTGTGTGATCCGCCGTTGAGCAGCGTCGACCCGAACGCGGAACGAATCGGATTCGAATCGGCGGCGCTGCTGAACCGGTTGATGCAGGACCGGCCGGCGCCCCCACGCAAGACGCTGGTTCCCCCGGCAGGCGTCGTCTCCCGCGCGTCGACCGGGGGACCGGCGCAGGCCGATCCGGAGATCGCCGCCGCGGTGCGGTTCATTCGGGAACACGGCTGCGACGGCATCGTGGTGGAGGATGTCGTGGCCCATGTGCCGATGTCGCGGCGTTCTCTGGAACGCGGGTTCCGCAGCGTGTTGGGCAGCACTCCCAATGCCGAAATCATTCACGTGCGTCTGGAGCGGGTGAAGGAATTGCTGGCGGAAACCGATTACACGCTGGCCCATATCGCCCGCTTGACCGGCTTTCAGCATGCCGAGTACATGAGCCGGCTGTTCCGCGAAAAGACGGAAGAAACGCCCGGCGAGTACCGCAAACGAATGCGGTTGTGCGTTCATCGCAGCGGATCGTGTTCCGGAACTGCTCTGGGGTGAAGAACCGGCTGTGGCCTGAGCGTGCAACACGCTCACCGCTCGGGCAGACAAAGGGGGGCAGTCAAAGGGGACGAGGGGACGCAGCGATTTTCCAAGCCGATTCCTCCCGCAAACAGTGCTTCGCAACCCGTCATTGTCGCCCGCAGAAGCTCCACTTGACGTCCCTCGCGTACCAGAGCCACCATCCCGCCGAGTTGTGACTCGTGGGCTGTGAACCTCGGAAGGAGGATTTCACGATGCGACGGCGTCGCGGCCCTGGATGGGCTCGCCGTGACGCACCCATCCAGGGTCGCGGCGATGAGCGTGCGCGCGGAGGACGGGCACGAGCGTGGAATCGGATGCCGGGGGCGGCATCGTTGGGAGCGGCATCGTTCATGATGCACTCTTCGTCTTCGACAGGCGCATCTTCATGAATGATGACACCGCCGCCGTCTTTACACAGTGAACGCCGATTGCCCGGCGAGCATGACGGTGGGGACGGCCGGCTCGTCGTGCAGCCGCAGGTAGAAGTGGCCGATCCCCGCCACGCCGCGCATCAGACCCGGAACTTCGCCGCAATCGCGCAAGCCGCACGGCCAGGGGGTATCCGGCGAGTGATGACGCCGGATACCGTCGTCACCGGTCTGTTCGGCCCGTTCGCGGAGTTCCGGCCGATTCAGCAGCGCCGCCGCCAGCAGCAGCAGCTCGGCGTTTCCCGCCAGCCCGTGGCAGAGGCAGAAGCTGCCGCCGCGGGCGGCCTCGGCGGGGGGCAGCGTGGCGGCGGTGGTGTCGACGGCGACGTTCAGCTCGCCGCGGACCGCGTCGAGTTCCCCCGGTTCGGCGCCGATCTGTTGCAGCAGCCGATAGACCATCGCGCGGCCGAGTCCCACGCCCGCCGCGCCGTGGCACCACGAGACGGGGAAGCCCGACCGCTCGACGCCGTCGGAGGCGTCGAAGATGCGGTAGTCGGGCCAGTTTCCGTGCGCCGCATCGAAGCACGATCGCTCGTACCGCAGCGCCCCGCGGCCCGCTGCGAGGAATCGTGGGTCGCGCGTCAGGGCGTAAAGCTCGAACAGCGCGCAGGCAATGCCCGCCGCGCCGCAGCCGTAGCCGCACAGGTTTCGTTCTTTGGGCATCTGCAGCGTATTCCACGACCAGCCGGAATCGTCCCGGCAGGCCGACTCCAGAAGCCGTTCGCCGTAGCCGATCGCCGCCTGCAGCAGCGGGTCGCGGGAATGCTCCGTGCCGACGCCGATCAGCAGCGGGATCACGCCGGCGATACCGCGGATGACCTCGGCGGGAAGATCGGAGGTCGGATCGCTTCCCGACGATTTCCTCTTTCCGACCTCCGATCTCCGACCTTCCGATCTCAGTTCCGGGGAGGACGCGGCCATCACTTCCAGCCGGTCGACGCCCTGGCGGACCAACCGTTCGTCGTCGAAGATCTGCCCCGCCTGAATTTCGGCGAACGCGACTCCCGCCGCGCCGTAGTAGAACCCGAAGCCGATCGGACGGCCGCCGTCGAGCCGGACGCGGGCCTGCTCGAGCGCCGCTAATGCCGTGTCGCGGTGCGTCGCGTCGTTTGTGAACTGAGACAGCCGCGCGAGGAACAGCGCGATCCCGGCGGTCCCGTCGTACAGGTCGGGACTGCACGGCTGGAAGACGTGGCGCGGCCCGTGGGATTCCATCCGGATCGTCCAACCCAGCCAGTTGCAGCGGCCGCCGTCCCAGATCGCATCGCGGCAGAGCCGGCAACCGATGCGATCGGCGACGTCGAGCCAACGGGGGGAATCGTTCATCAGCCGGCGGGCGCTAGCCCCCGGTTTCGGTGGATGCCCCGCCAAACCGGGGACTAGCGCCCGCCGGCTGATTGGCGCGTACCAGTCGACCGAACCAGGATTGAGCCAGGGACGCGCGAGGTCGACGCCGCCGGCCGCGAACCGTTCCTCGACAATGCGGCAGCGTTCGTCGAGGTTCTGGACGCCCGATTTCCAGGCGTCGACCAGCCCCTGGGCGAAAACGCGGCAACGGTGCATGCCGAAGCTCTCCGGCCCGCGGGGGTCTTCCGCCAGCCCGACGCCCTGTGAGATTTCCCGCGCGAACAACGGGACGCCCGGCCGCAGTTCAACTTTAGTGTCCCGGACGCTCGCAGCGTCCGGGACACTGCGCTGAGGGACAACATCGGGTTGGCGAGAAAGTCCGGCGGCGACCCAGGACGGATGCGTCGCCGCCGCGCCATCCAGGGCGGCGACGGCGGCGGCCGGTTGAAAGTAACGCCCCGGCACGTAGAGCGCGATCGCGTCGGTGCGATCGTAGGCCCGCGGGTCGGTCATGCACTTCAGCCGGAAGGGAACGAGCAGCCGATTCAATTCCGCCGTCAGGCGGCGGACGACGGAGGGTGCCGTCGTGCAATCCGCGTGGAAGTAGAACCGCAGCGTGTCGAACTCGTCGACCTGGTCGCCGAGCCAGTCGCCGAACGCGTAGTAGAACTGCGGCTGCGGAGAGGCCGGCTCGCGGCGGGTCGGGAGCGCGACGAGCCCGCCGCGGTGCACGGCGGCGCCGACGCTGGCAGCATCGGCCACGTGGCGGAAGCTGCCAGCTTCCGCGAGGTGCGGATTGGTCTTCAGCAATTCGGCGGTCGAGACGGCCCGCCGCCGATCTCCCTTTTCGACGACGACGGTGTCCGCGGCGAGGTGGTGTTCGTAGACCGTCCAACCGTCGTCCCACTTCTTACGACCCTGGTCGGCCTCCTCGAGCGCGCGGGCGAACGCGGGGTCGGGGACGGGAAGCGGATCGAACGCCGTGAACGGTGCACCGGTAAACGGCCGGCAGTAGCAATGCTGGTACAGAGCCACCCACAGCCAGACGGTGAGCGGTGCCATCGCCTGTGGGGCGGCGTGCAGTTCCGGTTCGAGTCCGGCGGGCATCGCTGGAACCGCGGCGTCGATCGCCGGACCGCCGGCCAGCGCGAACCGGGCGGAGGACTCAATCCGCACGGCCGCGACAATCGATCGCAGAGCGTCGGTGATCGACATATCAGGTGGTGAGTGGTGAGTGGTGGAAAAGTCGAGAGTCGAGGGTCGAGAGTCGAGAGCCAGAGGCGTCTGTCCGCCTTCCGCCTTTCAACACAATCGTAACGTCTCCCGGGCGAACCGGGCGGGGGCGGCGAGGATGTTGCGGGCGATGTCCAGCATGTCCCTCAGGCAATCGATGAGTTGATTCGTCATCGACGCCCGCTCGACCGCCGACTGCACGAGCCACGCGGCGGCGCAGGCGATCGATCGTTCGAGCAGATCGGTCGCCGTCGCCGGGTCCAACCCGCGCGCTTCCACGTAGGTTTGCCAGAACACCGCGATCTCCAAAGAGTCGAGAGTCGGTACCGGCGGTCGGAGGACGGAGGTCGGAGGTCGGATCGCTTCCCGACGTGCTCCCCATTTCGACCTCCGACCTCCGATCTCCGATCTCTGATTCTCGAGAGCCAGAGGCCCTTGCCCGCTTTCGGCCTTCCGCCTTCCGCCTTCCGCCTTCGTGTCGACCGCAGGTCCCGCGATGGGAATGCCGTGCTTCGCGAGCAGATCGCAGAGCAGATAGCCTTGCAGCGCGCCCCCCACGTCCCACGCGGCGTCGCCGAGGTCGACTTCTTCCCAGTCCACGAGCCGCAATCGAGTGGTCGTGGTAGGGTGGGCTGTGCCCACCGCGATGAGCTGTGGTCCGGTGGGCACAGCCCACCCTACGTGCTCGAACAGGCAGTTTTCCCAGCGCAGGTCGCCGTGAATCAGCGTGTCGCGCCGCCAGCCGTCGATCAGCCCGCGAAAACCGGTGGTGAACCGCGAGTCCCCCCGCAGCGTCTGCAACAGCGACAGGCTGGCGGCATTGAAATGGGGCGGTGGCGTTTCCAACCCCGCCCCGTGTCTCAACACGCCGGGAATCTGCTTGCGGAACATCCCGCCCGCCGCATCATCGAAAAGACCGACCACGTCAATGCCGTGGCAGGCCGCCAGCGCCTCCGCGATTTGTCCGGCGGCGTCGATTCGCGAACCGGGCTCGCCAGCGTGCAGTTCGCTGAACTGCCGCGCGTCCCGCACACACTCGACGACCAGCGTGCTGCGCTCGACGTCGTAATCGATCAGCCGTGGCAGAAACGGCGCCAAGGTCGTCAACCGCTGGTTCGCATCGACGGCCCGATAGAACGCCGCCTCTCGGCGGAGGTTCGCCGCGGCGCGGGGATCTTCCGACGCCACCTGTTTGATGAACCAACCCCCCGTCGGCCGGCGGACGACGAAATTGCGATTGCGACGCGAGGACTGCGAAATGTGGAGGTCCCCGTCGACCACCGAGGCGAGCGGAACGAGGCCGCGACGGACCAGATACCCAGCGAGATTGGAGACCGTCAAGTACATAGTCAGGATGAAGGATGAACGATGAAGGAAGGATGAAAGATGAAGGATGAAGGATGAAGGATTTCTGCTGGACTGCTATCCCTCATCTTTCATCCTTCATCCCTCATCCTTCATCCTTCATCCCTTTCATCCCGCCCTCGTCGAAACACGATCGCTTACCACGTGCAGGTTGCCGCGCAGGTCATCGCGTGCCAGGCGGGATGGTACGGAGGAAACGACGGAGGAATCGACGGAGGCGTCGGCCACTGAGGCGTCGGCCACGGAGGCGTCGGCAACGGTTGCGCGGCTTCCATGCGGGGCGCGGCGCCGACGGCGCGCGCGGCGCACTCAGCCGCGGCGGCGGCGTGCCGGGCGGCTTCGGCGGCGCAGCGGGCGGCTTCGGCGGCATGTTCGGCGGCTTCTCGGGCGTAGGATGACGAGTCCGGCATGGCAGGCGTTCCTTACAAAGAGGTGGATGAGACAGGCCTCCGTGTGATCGACGAGCCGACCGCCTGCCGCTCGTTGGGGGGATTCCCGATGGGTGAATTCCCGAATGTCCGACAATCACGGCCTGGAAGCCTGAAGCGCAAGCGAAGGAACCCGTGTCTGACCCTTCGCTTGCGCGACAGGCTTCTCTTGGCGGAGCTTCCGCCTAACAGTTCACTCGACCTTGCCGGCAAAATCAACTGCTGAGCCGGAAATTCTCTGCGAATTGCGCAGATTCTCCAAGGTCCGGGTGGCGAGCTCCCATGCCTCAGCAGCGATTCGCGCAGCTTCGGCGGCCGTGGCGGACGCAGTTGACGCGAACTGCGACGAATCGCTCGCCTGGTCGAACGGCGATTTGTCCCAGGAATCCTGCGTGTCGGAACCCGCGGCCGTGTCGGCAACGGGCAGATCGTTGCCGATCGCCGCCAGCAATCGGGTGCCGTCGGGCGAACCCAGACCCGTGCAGGCGTTCCAGACCGGTTCCGCCGGGTACGCGCCGTTGTCCCCTTCGGTGATGCTTCGAAACGCGCTGCTTCCCGCGAGCCGGTACAGCAGCGGATTGATAAACCCCACCCGCCGTCCGAGTCCCTGATTCAGCCGGGCAATCAGCCCCGCCCACAGCGGCGCGACCGCGCTCGTCCCCCCGCCGGGCAGCAGGTTGCCGTCGAGGAGAATCCTGTAACCGGTCTCGAAGTCGGCGTTGCCGGCGACGTCCGGCACGCCGCGGCCTCGCAGTTTCGCTTCCGGATCGGCGTTCGCGGGCACGGAAACTCCCGACTGGTAATCGGGCCGCTCGAAGACCTTGCTCACGCCGCCGCCGCTGGCCGTCCTCGCCTGGTTGAGGTTGTTCCACACGGTTTCGCGAAACTGTCCGGACTCAGTCCGTTTCAGCCTCGTGCCGCCGCAGGCGAGAACATACGGAGAACTCGCGGGGAACACCACGTGCGTCGTGGGGGGCGGCGGAAACTGCGCGTAGTCCCCCGAAGCCGAGCCGGCGTCTCCCGAAGAGACGCAGACCGTCACCCCCATCAGGGCGGCTTCCCGCAGCGCCTGGTTGACGAGCCGCAGGTCCTGCGGGCGGAACAATTCCTCGGCGGACCCGTAGCTGATCGAGAGCACCGAGGGCCGGTTCTCGCCGTCGAACACCGCCGTCTTGATCGCCGTGACCATCGATTCGGCCGAGCCGTCCAGAAAATAGACCACGAGCCGCGCCCCCGGCGCGACCGCGCCGGCGATTTCGAGGTCGAGGGTGACTTCCAGGTCTTCCAGGCTCAGCGAATCGCTCGGCCGGTTGCGTGCCCCGCCGACGGGAACGTCGACGATTTCCGGCACGGGCATTCCCTGCCGCTGGAAATACTCTTCGATATCCGACCGCCGGTATCCTCCGCCGAATTCAATGAGGCCGATCGTCTGGCCGGTCCCGTCGAGTTCGCGGGGGAAGTTGTAGATCTCGGCGACTTCGCCGGGGAAGTACGTCAGAAACGCCTGCAGCCGTTCGAGGAGTTGCCGCGGATCGACCGGCGGGACTTCCGGCCGGATGCGAGCGGCGGTTTCGCGCGTGTCGAGCCCCGTCACCCCCTCGACGATTTCGGCGATCGTCTCGGGAAGGTGAATCGGGCCGTGGTGCGCCGTGCATTCGCCGCGGGCGTCGTCCCGCTGGTGCAGCTCGACCCCGAACGCCTCGTTGATCGCGCCGGCCTTGCCAACCAGCTCAACCATCCGCGCCGCCTTGTGCACCGACTTGACCGCAAGGCCGTACTGCCCGGCGAACGCCTCGATCTCGGCGAGGTCGTCGTCCGCGAGCCCGTGCCGTTCTTCGAATTCCTCGTAAGAGAGGTAGTTCCGCTCGTGGGGACGATGTCCCAACTCGTCCGGAGACGGCGGCGGCTCGCGGTGCCGCAGGTGCAGCGTCACTGCGATCTTCTTGTCGGACCGCACCGCCCGCCGCACCCGCGTGCGCGCCAGTTCGGGCAGTTCGCTGTCGGAAATCGGCGTCATGGAGGTGTATCCGCTGGTTGGGGGGACGTGGCGGATGCTGCCAGCATCCGCGCGGACGCTGGCAGCGTCCGCCACGGGTTCGGCAAGGTCCCCTGTTTCAACGAGTTGTCGGCTCGTTTATTCTAATCGTGTGTAGTGCCCCGTTGGCCAACCTTTTCTCTGGAATACTGCGTGGACGAATCCAGCTTGAACCGTGGACTCGACGCCTGGCGGTCGGCGATCGGCGCGGAAAACGTCATCACCGATCCCCACGCCCTCGACGCCGCCGCGACGGCGACGTTCGCCACGCTGCAGCGGCTGGCCGCGATCGTGCGGCCGGGCGATCGCGACGGCGTGCAGGCCGTGGTCCGCGCGGCTAACGAACATCGGCTGCCGCTGTATCCCGTCAGCCGCGGCAGGAACTGGGGCCTCGGCTCGCGCGTGCCGTGTCGCGACGGCTGCGTGCTCCTCGATCTGGGCCGCATGCATCGCATTCTCGACTTCAGCGAGAAGCTGGCGTTCATCACGGTGGAACCGGGAGTCACGTTCGCGCAGGTCTACGAGTTTCTGCGCGAGCGCGGCTCGACGCTGATGGCGCCCGTCACCGGCGGCCCGCCCGACGGCAGCCTGATCGGCAACGCCCTGGAGCGCGGCGACGGCGCCGGACCGTACGGCGACCGCTGGCTGCACGCCTGCGGTCTGGAAGTCATCCTTCCTACCGGCGGCTGCATTCACACCGGCTTCGGTCGCTTTGCCGGCTGCCGCGCCACGCCGGTCAGCCGGCACGGCGTCGGGCCGGGTCTGGACGGCCTGTTCGCGCAGTCCAACCTCGGCATCGTGACGGCGATGACGTTCTGGCTTCTCCCCCGCCCGGCTCACATCGTGCAGTTCGTGGTTCGCATGCACGGCCGGCGAGAACTGGCCGCGTTCCTCGAAGCGGCCGGCCGGCTGGTACTGCAATCGGTGCTCGCCCCGAACTGCTGCTCGGTCTGGAACGGAACGAAAGCGCGAGCCGTCACAAGGCCGGAAGTCGGAGGTCGGAGGACGGAGGTCGGCTCGGAAGCGGAGGTGGGAGGTCGGAGTTCGGAGGTCGGACCGGCGATCGACGATTCTTCCTTTCCGACCTCCGACCTCCGACCTCCGTCCTCCGTCCTCCGACCTCCGGCAACGGGATCCGCCGGTTTCGGCGACGACGACTGGCTGGGAGGCGGGGCGATCTTCGCCCACGACCGTTTGCTGGCGGAGGCGCAGCAGCGGGCGATTCACGCCGCCTTCGCCCCGCTCGTCCGCGAGATCGCGTTCTTCGAAGCGCCGACGGGACCAGGGTCGCCGGCCAACGCCTGGCTGGGGGAACCGACGACAAGCAGCCTGCTCAGCGTGTATTCGAAGAAAGGCGGAAAGCGGAAGGCGGAAGGCGGAAAGCAATCAATGGCGACTCGCTCTCCACAGTCAGAGATCGGAGGTCGGAGGTCGGAGGTCGGAATGGAGAGCACGTCGGGTAGCGATCCGACCTCCGACCTCCGACCTCAGACCTCCGGCACCGACTCTCGACTCGACCCCGACCGCGACCGCTGCGGTGTGATCTGGCTCTGCCCGGAGCTGCCGCTCGACGCGGAGGTGATCGTACCGGCCGTCGAAATCATCGAACAAACGGCGCGGAGTGCCACTGGCGGACCAGCCGCCAGTGCCACCCAGCCGCACATCGGCGTGAGTTGCTCGTCGGGCCGCGGCGTGCGGATGTTCGTGTCCCTCGTCTACGACCGGGACGAACCCGGCGCCGACGAGCGGGCGATGCGGTGCCACGACGAGATGCTGCAACGCCTGGTGCGGATCGGTTGCTTTCCGTACCGGCTGGGAATCCACTCGATGGATTCGCTGCCACCGCCGGCCGACGATTCCGCCGCGCTGTTACACGATCTCAAGCGGTGCCTCGACCCCAACGACGTGCTGGCGCCGGGCCGGTACGATTTCCGCGAGTTGTGGCGGGGCGAAGGCGCCGATCGTGTGGAATGAATTCCAGTGGTGAGTAGTATTACTGTCGGAAGTCGCAATATGTAGGGTGGGCAGTGCCCACCAGACCACAAGCCGTCGCGGTGGGCACAGCCCACCCTACACCGAGTTCCGACAGTAAAGGTAGTGAGTGGCACTCAGTTTGACGCGTCAACCGGTGCAACTCCAGAGTTGCCAGTTGCTTGCCCCGGCAGGGGCATCCGAGAGTAGCCGGGCGATTTATCGCCCGGAAAGCGGGACGATTTCGGTCGGAAAGTCCCGGAGGGACGACTGAAGTCGCGGCGGTCCTTTCAGCCGTCCCTCCGGGACTACCGGTTCAAAACGCGGCCCATCCCCGGCGATAAATCGCCGGGCTACTTTCGGAGGTCCCTCCGGGACAACAACTTTCGGCGAACGGTCAAATAAATCTAGAACCAGCGGTGAGTGGTGAGTTGAAAATCGTGCGTCCTTCATCTTTCATCCCTCCTCTCGCAACGCCTCAAACGCGGCCCGCGTCACGTGCAGGCGGGCGCACAGGGTCTCGTCGATTGGCGCGGGCCGGGACGGAGGAATGTACAGCGTCGTGGCCAGCGTCACGTCCGACTGCGGAAGTTCCGCGAGCGGCACTCGCGAGATTCGCGGCGGGGAGACGGGGTGCACGGCCGCTTCATAGAGGACGACCTCGTGATCGGGCGGGTAGTCCCGAATGAGGCGGTCCCGCAGCAGGTCGAGGGAATCTCGTTCCCAAGCTCCAGCTTGGGAACGAGCGGGCGCGGCGGTCCATGTGGTCATTCCGCCGACGCCCCACAGCACGACCGCGCTGGTGGGATCGACGCGGCGGCCGCAGATCAGGAAGTCGGCCGCCCAGTACGACTGCCAGCCCGTCATCGCCGGGTCGATTTCGAGATCGGCGAACAGGCAATCTTCGGCCGAAACGCCCGGCAGCATTCTCGCCGCGTACCCCTCGCCGCGGACGCGACGGATCGCCCGATGCGACGGCACGACGAGCAGTCCCGGGTGCCCGTACATCGCGAGGCAGGTTCGCATGCCGCCGCGGACGCACGCCGCCACGCGGTCGACCATCTCGTCGTAGACGGCCGGCAGCGGTCTGCCGGCGGCGTACAGCGGGGCGAGGAACTCCGACCGGCGGGGATTGAGCTGCCGCAGCGCCTGCTCGCCCGCCGGGTCGCACACGAGATACAAGACGCGGTCGGCCTGACGGACGGCCGCGGCGGCCTCGGCGGTGAGATGGTCGGCCGGCCGGAGGCCCGCGCCGACGACGACCAGCGATCCCGATTTCATTCGACGGCCCTCGCGGGTAGTTTGGAGAGTGGTCAAGGGATGAAGGATGAGGGATGAGGGATGAGAGATGAATGATCCCAGCGCGGCAAGGCCGCAATCAAATGATGACGCAAGCGCGTAGCGGCATGAAAGGCGGGTTATACATTTGCAGGTAAAAAATTGGTCCTGTCAGCGATCGTCTGAACGTCCGATAGGCTGCGTTCGGGATTTCGTGTTGTGAAAGAGAATTTTTCACCCGCAAATCTATAACCCGCCTCTTACCGACGCTTCCGTGATCGAACTTTCCGTTATCCCAATTCAGACCGTTCGCCGTCTCCGAAATCTGTGCGGCAAACAAAGCATTGATGCCATTGTAGTACAGAGGAGTTGGCTCTCATCCCTCATCCTTCATCCCTAATCTCTCATCCACGTCTTCCCACCACTCACCACTGACCACGACCACACGAACGCAACCGAAAGTCTCGCAATGTACGTGCCCGTTTTTCGGGGAAGTCCGGCCGGTCCGATCTTCCGCTATTGGTGGTTCGATCGCAACGGCGCCCATTCCAGTTTTGACGACCACAAGCGGCTGTTCGCCGTCCCCGACAGCGCCCCGTTGCGGCAGTTCGAGTCGCTGGTCCGCTCGTCCCGGGACTGCGCGATCGAGTGCTCGTGCAAGATCGAAGAGGGGCGGTTGAATCCCGCCCGGTTCTATCTCTGGCGGTTCGACGGCGAGGTCGAGAAGCACTTCGCGGCGACGATGGGGTTTCTGCGAATGGTCGAGCTGGAATCGGGCGTCCGGCTGGACGACGGGCTGCTGAGGCGGTTTCTCGACGGCCGCTTCGACTTCGACGGGGTGAAAAACGTCGTCGCCTGCGTCGACCTGAGAGAATCGGCGCTGCAGTCGCGTCTGAAGCTGTTCCTGCGGCTTGCGGGCTGCGCCGAGAAGCTCGAACGCGCGGTGAGCCTGCTCGACGATCCGGACGCGGTGCGCCGGCTGATGTTTCACGACGATCTGCTCGTGGGGTTCGACTTTCACCTGGACGGGGGGAGCGGCCTCAAGCTCTATTCCGGCGTGACTCACGACGACCTGAGACGCGGCGACGTCCGCCGGCGACTGCAGGAGACGTGTTCGCCGGACGTGCTCGCGGCGATCGCCGCCTGCCACCGGTTCGAGTTCCAATTCAAACGCGGCGCCGCCGGGCGGGTGCTGTCGTTTCATCCGCTCGATCCAGGCGCGTTCATCGAGCGATTCCTTCCGACCGACGCGGCCCGCCACGTCTACGCGCGCTACCAGGGACAGGCTCTGGCCGACGTGGTGGTCGCCGTCCCGGAAGAGGAATTCGGGAAGGAAGCCCCGCGCGATTACAGCCTGTATTTTATCAGGTGAGTGGGGTCGAAGGCGGAAAGCGGAAAGCGGAAAGCGGAAAGCGGAAAGCGGAAAGCGGAAGGCAGAACCCGGAAAGTCGAAAGGCGGAAAGTCGAAAGGCGGAAAGTCGCGCCGCCGGCAGTCGAACGCAGTTCCCGACCTTCGACCTTCCGACCTTCCGACCTTCGACCTCAAGCTCTCAGCTCTCAGCTCTCAACTCTCAACTCTTCCCCACTCACCCGCCTAATACACCAGCTCGGTGCCGAGGTAGTAGTTCGCGCCCGGGCGGAAGGCGACGCCGCTGGAGCCGAACGCCGAGACGCGGCCGGCGAGAAACGCGGGGACTTGCAGCACGCGGCCGCGGGCGTCGAAGTGCTCCTGGTAGGTCTTGTCGGTCAGGTTTTCGACGCCGGCGACGATCGTCAGCGATTTCGTCGGCCGCCAGAAGACACGCAGGTCGAAGGTGGTGAAGCCGGGCGTGGGCAATTCCGACAGCGAACTGGCGACCCGGTCCTGCCGGTTGACGACCCGCGTCAGGAACTCGACGCCCCACCGCGGCGCCGGGCTTCCCTCGTGCAGCCGCAGACCCAGACGGGCTTCCAGCGGGGCGATCACCGGCAGCGGCTCTTCGGGAGTCGAGACGCCGCTGCGGGGGTCGGCGTCCGGCCGGCCGAACACCGCCGCGCTGACGCCGTTGCCGCTTCGCGTGTGGTCGCGGCCTTCGACGTAATTGACCGAGGCGAACGCCGTCAGGTTCTCGGTCGCGTCGTATTGGCCGTAGAGGTCGAATCCCGCGAGGGTGGCCAGGTCGGTGTTGACGTAGTTGTAGAACAGAAAGTCCGGCAGGATCTGGTCGAAGGTGATGTAGTCGTTAATCCACGCATGGTAGCCGCGAAAGCCGCCGCGAAACTTGCCGTAGTCGGCGTTCAGGCCCGCGTCGATCTGGTAGCGTTTCTCCGACTTGAGGTTCGGGTCGCCGTTGAGGATCGCCGCGGTGATCTGCGGCATGACCGTCGAGAGCACCTGGAACGAGTAGAGCTGCATCATCGTGGGCGGCCGCATGGCGAACGCGCCGCCGGTGACCGCGGTCCAGTGGTCGTCGAGCTTGTACTCGCCGGTCAGGTACGCCGAACCCAGCGTGAACGACTGGTTGAACCGGCCGCCGAGCACGTCCTCCAGGTTCGCCGCCGGAAACGGTATGAACACGCCCGGCGCGACTTGAACCGGCAGGCCGTTGGGGTTGTACACCACGCCGTTGAAACCGGACGAGCCTTCCACCTCGTCGACGACCTGTTCGGCGTTCGTGTCGACCAGGTCGACGCGTCCGCCGGCCGTCAGCCGCAGCCGGTCGCTGGCCCGCCGGGTGTGCTCGAGGAAGATGCCGGGATTGGCCGAATGCGATCGCGGCAGCGGGCCGTTGACCTGCGGCGTGGCGTTGTTGCCGAAGAAATTCGGCGGCGGGAAGAAGTCGGACGTCGTGAACTGGTTGATTTCCTGCGTCAGATACCGCAGGTCGAAGCCCGCCGTCGTCTGCTGCTCTTCGAAGGTTCCCCAGCCGAACGTCAGGCTGAAACCGGCCGACGAGTTCCGGGAGTCGCTGTTGATGGTGAAGTTGTTCAACGCGAGCAGCGGGATCTGCGCCCGCTTGCCCTCGGAGTTGGCGTTGCCTTCCATGCGGGTCTGGTTGTACCAGCCTTCCAGCGTCATTACGTCGAAGTATTTCTGGTTCTCGAGGATCCAGGCGAGCTTGAAACCGTCGGTCACCAGAAAGTCGATGTCGATGAGCTGGCCGGGGAATTCCACCGGCTTCTGGTCCAGCCGTAGATAGTTGAACTCGACGTGGCTGTCTTTCGAGAGGTCGTAGCCGAACGCCACGTCCCAGTCGCGGGAGTTGTAGCTGGAGATGTAGTTGCGGTCGTTGCCGTCGACGTAGTCGTTGCCGATGCGGTGCCCGTAACCGATGCGAAATCCGAAGTTGTCGCTGCCCCCCCAGAAGGTCTGCCGGCCGTAGAACTGCTCGCCGTTCGATTTGTATTCCATGCTGCTGCTGCCGTGCGTCTCGTACCCGCCGGCAAACCGCGGCGACGGCAACAGCTCGACGTCGACGAAGTCGAACCCCGGTCCGTAGCGAGCGGCGTAGGGTCCTTTGACGACGATCACGTCGCTGATGATTCGCGAGTCGATCTTGCTCAGGATCGTGTCGACGTCCTGCCGGGCGGGAAACCAGTACGATCCCGACGCGATGAGCTGCCCCACCTGGCTGCCGCGCACGCGGGGATCGGTGACGATCGGCGAGCGGCTCTGGCTGGCCACGCCCGGCGTGGCGGCCGACTTGCGAAGCAGGCTCCCCGTGTCGGTCGTCGCGCGGAATTTCGACTCCGCACCGATGATGAAGTCGCCGGCAATCCCGCGGGCCTGCGCCTGACGGGCCCGGCTGAGCAGGCTCAGCGACGCATCGCGCGTGCCGAAGACGCTGGTGTGCAGATCGCGGGCCGCTTCCGGAGACCGCGGCGTCGGAACAAACGGCTCCGGCGCGGGCGGCAGCGGCGCCGGTTGGGCGTTCTGAAACAGGCCGGCCGGAACGACCCGATTGCGCCGCGGTTCATCGGCGGATTTCGGCGGAACGCCATCCCCGCCGGAAGCAGTCTGCGGTGAGCGTTCCCGCTCAGCGGAAAACACCCGGTCGGGGTCCGCCGGGAACTTGCCCGCCGGGCGATCTTCCGCCGCGGCGATCCCGGCAACGAGGCTTGCCAGGACGACGAGTCCGTAGACCGGTCTCCAACGGCAAACGAACTTCCGAACCATCGGCAGTGCCCTCCCTGACACCGTCGGACGCAATCGTAGTGCGAAATTCATTTCGCACGACTTCGGTCGTAACGACAGATATTGATCTATTCTCGACTGTTGCGGATTGTGCCGTTAAGGAGAATCTGCGCAATCTGGCGGATTCTACCAGTCGAACCGGTTGCGCCGGCCGGAACGGGGACTGGTGCATTTCGTAGCGTGGACTTTAGTCCACGCGAGGCAAACGCCGCGTCACGAGAATCCGCATACGCACGTGGACTAAAGTCCACGCTACGAGCCGAAAAATGGACCAGTCCCCGCCTGTTTTACGGCCGGGGGGCGGGAACCGGCGCTGCCGGTTTTCGCGGCAAACCGAGGGCGGCCGCGGCTTCACTCCGCAGTCGCTGCAATTCGGGATGCCCCGGACGGTTCGCGCGCATCGTTTTGTCGGCCGTCTGGAAACTGGCCAGCGCCTGCTTCGAATCGCGCAGCGACTGCTGCGCCATCGCCAGCAGGAACCAGTCGAACGCGTTGCGCGACTGCCGCAATTTGATCGCCTGCCGCAGCGCCGCGACGCTCGCCTGCGCGTCGCCGGCCCGCAGGTGCGCGGCGCCGAGCAGGTTCCAGTAGCGGGGGCTGTCGCGGACCGATTTCGTCAGCCCACCGGCCAGTTCGACCGCCAGCTGCGGGTCGCGCTGCCGAAGGTCGCGGCAATGCACGAGCAGCCACGCGAGGCTGTGGACGTGCTCCGGGGCGGACCGCAGCGTGTTGCGGATTTCCCGGCAGCGCCGAAACGACTCCGCGGCCGCCGGAAGCTGCTTCTGCTCGAACTGCACTTCCCCCAGCGCGAACAGGCCGCGGGCCAGACCGTCGCGGGAGGCGGGATCGTCGCGGTCGATCTTCAGGGCGGCTTCGCCGACGGCGATCGACTGGTCGAGCCGCTTCCGCGCCGGCGCCAAATGCCCCTGCCGATGCGCGAGCGTCGCGATCGCGTACAGGCAGGCGGCATGCTCGCGGAGGAAGGGAATGTGGCGAGCATTCAGTTGCACGAGTTCGGAAAACGTCTTTTCGGCCTGTTGCAACGCATCCGCCGCGTCGCCGTCCTTGCCCAGGTCGCGGAGCGTCAACCCGAGGACGTGCAATGCCGAAGCTTTCCCAAAGTGATACCGCGCGATCGTCGCATGTTCGCGGACCAGGTCGTCGTAGAGGCGGATGGCCGCCGCCGCTTCCTCGACGGATTCCCCGCAGCGGCCCAGCCGGCGGAGGACTTCCGCCACGTTCGTTCGGGTGGCGGCGATGTTCTCGCGATGCACCGGCAATTCCGGCTGCGCCCGGAACTGGACGACGTACTCGGCCACGAGGTCGCGGTAGACCTTGAGATTCAACTCGTCGCGGCCGGTGACGCGCATGGCGTTGGCCAGGTTCAGCCGCGCGCCAGCGAGCCGCCGCGCGTAATCGATGTTGTTGGGTTCCTTGAGCGTCAGCCGGTGGTAGCCGGTGATCGCCGCGTGCAGCTTTTCGACGGCTTCCCGGTGGCGACCCGCGGCGTGCAGCAGCACGCCCAGCTCGTTGCGGGCGGCCGCCAGACCGGCCGCGTACCGCGGGTCGCCTTTGCCAACGTCGAGGCGTTGGAACTTCACTTCGGCGGCGGTCAAGCGGTCGATCGCCTCGCGGCGCTCTCCGGCGGCGGCGAGCAGCCGGGCGTATCCCAGCATTGCCGCCGCCTCGGCGAGCTGGAGTTCCGGGTTGTCTTTCACATCTCCGGCGAGGCCGGCCAGGTCGTCGAGCGCCCGTTTCTGTTCGGTTTTCGCGTCGGCGTCTTTTCCAGCGGCAGCCAGGGCCAGCGCGAGCCGGCCGCGGGCGTTGGCGGCTTCGATGCGGGCGGCGTACCGGAAGTCGGAGGTCGGAGGTCGGAGGTCGGACCGCTTCCCGACGTGCTCCCCATTCCGACCTCCGACCTCCGATCTCCGATCTCTGACCTCTCCAGCATGCGACAGCTTTCCGTCGAGTTCTTCGAACAGCGTGATCGCCCGCCGATAGGCCGTCTGGGCGTTGTTCCAGTCGTTCAACAGCCGGCGGACGTCGCCGAGCCGTATCCACGCGCGGCCGGTTTCCGCCAGCAGTTCGGGATCGTCGCTCTTCTCGCGGGCGAAGCGTTCGTAATCGTCTGCCGCCTTCTTGAGAAGGATTGCCCGCAGCTTCTGCACGCCGGGGTAGAATTCGAGCACGTCGCTGACCCCGGTGACCGACCTGTCGACGGCGCGGCGGGCTTCGCGGAACCGCTCGACCGCTTCGGCGCGGGCGGCCCGTTCGCCGGCCAGCGCGGTCTGCTCGGCCGCCAGCGACTCTTCGGCCCGCTGTTTCGCGGCGGCTTCCTTTCGCCGGGCTTCGTTCGTGACGATCGCCGCCACCGTGGACGCCACCGCCACCGCGACCAGCGCCCACCCGCCGGCGATGACCGCCGCCCGCCGCCGCCGCAGCCAGCGGAACAGCCGGTCGTGCCACGGCTCGCGGTACACCGCCACCGGCTCGTCGGCGAGCCAGCGTTGCACGTCGTCGGCGAGTTCGCCGGCGGTGGTGTAGCGGGCGGCCTGTTCGCGGGCCATCGCCTTGGCGCAGATCGCGTCGAGCGGGGCCGCCACCGTGGAAGCGACGGCCCGGACCCGCGGCGTCGGCCCGGCGCTGATCTGCTTCAGCAGGTTCATCGTGTCTTGCAGAGAGCTGCCTCGTTCCCAAGCTCCAGCTTGGGAACGAGGCATGAGGTGCGGCGGGCGCCCCGTGAGGATTTCAAACAGCACGCCTCCCAGTCCATAAATGTCGGTGCTGCGGTTCACGAGGGTCTGCCGTCCGTCCGCCTGTTCCGGCGCCATGTACGCCGGCGTGCCGATCACTTTCCCCTCTTCCGACGCGCGCTCATCGGACGGCCCGGCGACACCCGGTGTTTCGGAAACACCGGTTGTCGCCTGCCCTCCCTCCGCGGCCTCTTTGACGACGCACGCCAGCCCCCAGTCGATGACGATCACCTCGCCGAAATCGCCGAGCACGATGTTCGACGGCTTCAGGTCGCGGTGAACGACGCCGCGGGAATGCGCGTAGGCGATCGCGTGGCAGATGCCGACGAACGCCTGCAGCAGCCGCCGCAGTTCCATGCGGTCCCGCCGGGAGTTCCCAGGGATTTTCGGAAATCCCTGGGAACTGCGCTCGCCCGGCTTGTGGTAGCGGTCGATGGCGTCCTTGAGGGTCTCGCCGCGCAGGAACTTCATCGTGTAGAACGGCCCATCCTCGGCGGCCCCTTCGTCGAGGTCGTAGACCGGCACGATGTTGGGATGCTCGAGCTGGCCTGTGACCTGGGCTTCTTGAATCAGCCGCGCTTTCGCGCCGTGGTCGCCGGCCTTGTCGGAAACCAGCTCTTTGAGAGCGACTTCCCGCTGCAACTGGCGGTCGCGGGCCAGCCACACCCGCCCCAGGCCGCCCATCCCGTGCACGCGGGTGAGCGTGTACTTCGAACGGCTGATGGATTTGAAATCCACGGTCGTGCCGTTTCCCTCGACATGGGCCTCCGAGAACAGCACGGTCCGATGGAACCGAACGTCAACCTCGTCGCCGGGGGCCGCGTCGACTTCCGATTCCGCCCCCCCTGAAGATTCCGCCGCCGCATCGTCACGTCGCTCAGCTTGCAGTTGGTTGACCCGCGCGTCGACGGCGCGGCGTTGCTCGGGGGTCATCCATTGCCGCTTGAGGAGGAACTCCGGCAGCAACGTTTCGTTCTTCAGACCGCATTCCCGCAGGGCGGTCGCCAGCCGGGGCACGTCGATGACGTTCAATTCCACGGCGACCGCGCCGAACAGCGCATCAGAGTGGGAATTCATCGGGGATGCTCCCTGAAAAACGACGAATGTCGAATGACGAATGTCGAATCAATGACGAGATCCGAATGGCGAAACGGACCAAGGCTTCGTGATTCGTCATCCATGAGGAAGCCTCCCTCATTTGGATTTCGTCATTCGTCATTCCTCGCGCCGGGACGATTCACGCTGTTCCGCGTGCGAACGCTCCTCGCGCAGCAGGCCGACAGTCGCCGCGCTGGGAAGAAACGCACCGACCGGGGAGTGCGGGACAGGGTTTGCCGAAGACCCGGCGGCGCAGCCGACGTGAACCCAAACCGACAACTTGTTGTCGAAGCGAATCGACTCACCGCGACAGCAAGCTGTCGGTTTGGGTTTTCTCGCCGCTGCGCGGCGTATCTCGTGCAAAGCCTGTCCCGCACTCCCGACCGGGCGATTGACCAGAGCGATTGTCAGCATACCCGTCGCATCGATCACCCGAACGCGAGCATTTCGGCGACGATGGTCGAAAAAGGAAAACGGTTCCTGAAAAGGAAAACGGTTCCTGACACCTTTTTCGACGCCAGCCATTTTTCTCCCCTCAATTTATAACCTGCCTCTTTCTGAATCTCATCAAGCGCAGGTTATAAATTGAGGGGAGAAAAACTCTCATTCTGCCGATCTTGCAACCTTCGACCTTCCGACCTTGGACCACTGCTTCGAAACAGGTTCCTGACACCTTTTCGACATCGACCTGATTCGCCTTCTTCGATCGAACGCCGCAGATGGGCCGCATTGGCCGGACTCGCCAGGAGATAGCGCGTCTCGTTCCACGAGTTGAACTCATCCAGGGGCATCATGACGACTTGTCCCCCCTGGTCGGTCACGAGAATTCGCGGCTCGGCATCGTCAAGCACCTGCTCCACGATCCGCGGCAGATTCTTCTTGGCGTCTTTGAGGGTCACGGCTTGCATGGCCGGCTCCAGGAGAATTCGCCGCGCCTCGTGTTCCCGGCGTCGGCCGAATGACAGTCCCCGCTCAGATTATATACTCCGCGTGGCCGCGAATGAGACGATATTCAATGAGTCGAACGTGCAAAGTCGAAAAGTTGAAAGTCGAAAAGTCGAAAGTCGGCCGACCTTCGACCTTCCGACCTTCGACTTTCCGACCTTCCACCACTCACCACGACATGCCTCAATTCGGCGCTGCCGGTGCGGGGGGCGTCGCGGCTTTCGGCAGCGAGTGACCTTCCGCGGGCGCCGAGTAGCCGCTGGGGCCGTACATCGGGCAGGGATTGCAGAGCGGCGGGAATTGCCGCCAGCAGGTGGGGTGGTAGCCCCAGTTCGCTTCGAAGAACGGCGGGGCTTCGGGGTGCTGCAGGTGCTTCTGTTTCTGCCAGTGGCGGAACCAGTGCCTGCGAATCCCCAGCTTGGTCCGCGACCACCACGACCCGCCGCCGCAGGCGTCGCAGCCGCAATCCGCGGCGTGGCAGCCGCCGTTGACGCAGGCCCTTCCGGCGGCAGTCAACGGGGGGGGATAGTCCTGGACGCAGGGCGTCGGGTCGTCCGCCGCGACGGCCGCCGTCAGAAACAGCACGGTCGGCAGACCGAGAATCAGTTGTCGTGCATTCATGGGTCGATGTGGGTGAGTGGTGAGGGAGTCGAGAGTCGAGAGTCGAGAGTCAGAGGTTGAAGGTGGCATGGTCGAAGGTCGAAGGTCGGGAACTCCGTTCGACTGCCGACCTTTCGACTTTTGACTTTCCGACTTTCGACGTTCTCTTCCGCTTTCCGCTTTCCGTCTTCCGCTTTCCGCCTTCAGGTTTCAGCGTCCCAGTCCCGGGAAGTAGCCTCTCAGGTCCATGAAGCGGGGGACGTGGCCCGTCCGGCTCAGCCCCTGTTTCAGTTCTTCCCGCTGCGCTTTCTGATCGTCGAGCCGGGACCGCAGCGTGTTGACGTCGGAACTGAGTTGCCGGTCGGCGTTGCGGAATTCCACTTCGGGCCGCACCCGCTGGTAGTACTGGAAACCGATTCCGCCGCCGCCGCGGTTGAGCAGGTTGAGATACGGGCTGGTGGTCGGCCGCCGGGCCGGCGCCCGCCGCTGAGCGGACGCGGTGTCCGCGACCATCAGCAGCGCCAGCAGTGCAGCCGTCGTGGTGAGAATCGTTCTGGTCATTGCTGAAAGTCCTTCGAAGGAAATGACGACTGAGGAAAATCAATTGACGAGGCCATGGATGAGGGATGAGGGATAAGGGATGAGGGATAAGGGATGAGGGATAAGGGATAAGGGATAAGGGATAAGGGATAAGGGATAAGGGATGAGGGATGAGGGATAAGGGATGAGGGATAAGGGATGAGCAATGATGTCTTTCCTTCATCCTTCACCCTTCATCCTTCATCTCTCATCCTCAATCTCTCATCCTTCATCTCTCATCCTTCATCTCTCATCCTTCATCTCTCATCCTTCATCTCTCATCCTTCATCTCTCATCCTTCATCTCTCATCCTTCATCTCTCATCCTTCATCTCTCATCCTTCATCCCCTTAGAAGCCCGTTCCGAATCCTCCGCCGAAACCGCCGCCGCTGGAGTTTCTCCCGCGTTGCGTCGTGCGGACGGCCCCGTAGCCGAGGAGCGTCACGCCGAAGATGCGTTCCACCGGGGCCAGCGCCTTGGCCAGGAAGATGTCGAGCGCCTGCAACTGGTCGGCGGAGACGTAGATCCGGTCGCCGGGGAGCAACTGGTAGTTCGTAGTGGTGATGCCTTCCTGCGTGATTTCGCGCCAGTTGACGTCCATCACCTGGGCGCAGGGCGTCCCCGCCGGCGACGGGCGGGCGACCCAGATTCGCTTCGAGGAGACCTGCGACAGCCCCTGGATGTTGGCGATGGCGTCGAGCACGGTCTCGTTGCCCGTGCAGGGGAGCCGCACGACCGTTTCCCCGAAGCCGCCCCCGTCGGAGATCACGTAGTAGACCTGGCTGTTGTAGGCGCCCACGTCGACGCTCAATTCCGGCTTGTTCATGTAGTGCGACAGGTGCGCTTCGACCGAACGTTTCACTTCGTCGAGCGTCTGTCCGGCGACGTGGACCGACCCGTAGACGCCCAGGGCGATCGTTCCGTCGGGGCGGACCAGATGCTCGCCGCTGATGACCTGCTTGCCGGAAATGTTGGTCATCGTGACGGAGACCTGCGGGTCTTTGATGCCGGCCCGCTTGCCGTCCTTACCGATGATATAGCGCGTCAGATGCATGCGGATCGCCTCGCGGGATTGATCGACGGTCAGACCTTCCACCCGCACGCGGCCGTAGACGGGGCCGAGGTCGACCGCCCCGTCAGCCTGCACGCGATACGGCCCGTCGATGAACTTCGTCTGCACCTGCATGGCGATGTGCGACTGCTGCTCGGCCGGCGTGGCATTGCGATCGGGCGGGGTGAGCGGCTCCGGGTTCGCCAGACGGATCGTGAGCACGTCGCCCACGCGAAGAGGGTCTCTCGACGGCCGCACGTTCTGCACCGCCTCGACAATCAGAATGTCGGGCGGCGCGACGCGATAGGTCGGCAGCGACGTCTTCTGCAGTTCGCGGGGAATGCCGCTGGCCGCGATCAGGTCGGCGCGGTCGTTCAAGGACGTCGTCGAGGCGCACCCCCCCGCGACGACGGCCAGGCCGGCGACGAGCATCACGTTCCGGCAGAACTGGAATTTCATGGAAGTCCCTTTCCCGAAATGTCCGCGCAAATGAGCCGGCACGCGCTAGCGTCCGGTTCATGTGACGTTCGCGAGAACCGGGGGCTAGCGCCCGCCGGCTGATTTGTGCTCCATCAGCCACGACCCATCACGGCTTTGTGGCCGCGCGCATCATCACAATCGGCACGACGGTCACTGTCGTCTGAAAACGATTGCTTCAAGCGGCGACGGAATCGTCAGCGGCATCCGATCGTGACGGCGAACGGCCCCGTTGTTGCAGGAAATCGGGAATTCCGCGGGATTTGATTGAAGATCCCCAGGCAGCTGAGGCACTGCGGCTCGTTGGCAACAGCATGCGCCAACGATCGTTTACAGAATGTTGCGAAGCGGCAACACTCGCCGCCGGGAGATCAAAACCGGATCGTGAGATTCCCGTGAAGCGCAGTTTTCCATCCAGCGGCAGCCGGCGGACCGGCGGACGAACTTGGCGGTAGCAGAATTCGTGAGAATTCTGGAGAGCAATTCCTTAACGGCAGAATTCTCACGAATTCTGCTACGATTCTTTCACAACCACCACCGATGCCGACACTTCACCGGGAACCCTCGATTCTGCCCGACAACCTGTTGGCCGCCGACTGGCAGCCCGTCGAGGCGGATGGGCTGTGGTGGGTGATTCACACCAGTCCCCGCTCGGAGAAAGCGCTGGCCCGCCAGCTTTTCCGGCATGGAATCCCTTTCTACCTGCCGCTTTACGAGAAGAGCGCCCGCAGGCAGCGACGGCTGGTGAAGTCGTATCTGCCGTTGTTTCCCGGTTACCTGTTTATCGTAGCCAGCGAGCCGCAGCGATCGACGGCATTCCACACGAATCTGGTGGTGAACTGTCTGGAAGTCCGCGATCAGGAACGCCTGCGAAGCGACCTGCAGCGGATTCACGGTTTGTGTGATTCGGGTGAACTGGTGACACCGGAACGCAAATTGCAGGTAGGGACGGCGGCGGAAATCGTCTCCGGCCCCCTCAAGGGCTACCGCGGAACGATTGTGCGGACGGGAACCGCGATGCGGTTCGTGATCGAGGTCGATTTTCTGCAAAGCGGCGCGTCGGTCGAGGTGGACGTCACCTGCATCCGAGCGCTTTAGACCCGGCTGATTTTGATGACCAGGACGGGTTGAAAACCCGTCCTACCAGGCTCCGAAGCAATCGGGGCCGAACGACTCGACAAGGAGCCGGCAGGGATGTCGAGCAGAACAACCCACCCCTCACTCGAAATCAGCGGGTTGCATACCCGACGGGGACGGAGTCCGCGCTGATTTGAGACCCCTGTAGGACGGATTGCCAATCCGTCTTACTGCCGGATGTGGCCCGCCACATCCCCCGCCATCCGCGGCGAGTTCGTAGTGACCGGCTTCAGCCGGTCCCTTG
>Ga0268386_10000015_pt1 | contig 79022 bp, 72 predicted proteins | sample RVTome_15_FD_200260 | JGI IMG/M metagenome (GOLD analysis project Ga0268386, IMG submission 200260) | Soil microbial communities from uranium-contaminated site in the Upper Colorado River Basin, Wyoming, United States - RVT150D86... ... | reverse complement strand
ATGTCGAAATGGCCCAAAGCCCGCCCCGAACACCGCCGACGACCGCCGCTGGCGAAAGCCTTTGAGGACACGGTTGTTATGATAACTTGAACGGTATTGCGGCTAAACGCCGAGTCGAAAGTTTCCTTATTGGATCGGCGCCGTCAACCGCGACGCGGCGACGGCCAGGCGGAACCAGAACGGGCGCTGTTGCAGGTCGTCGGCGACGGCCTGTCTGCTGTTGGCGAAATCCCGTTCCAGCATGGCGGCCACTTCCGACGCGAACCGCCGGTCGGCAACGGCGACCGTGATTTCAAAGTTGAGCTTCAGCGAGCGGTTGTCGAGGTTCGCGGTCCCCACGGCGGCGAAGTCGTCGTCGACGACCATCACCTTCTGGTGCAGAAATCCCGGCTGGTAGCGGAAGAACTTCACGCCGCTGTGGTCGATTTCTTCAATGAATGAGAACCCGGACAGGTAAACCAGCAGGTGGTCGGCTTTGTCCGGCAGCATGACCCGCACGTCGACGCCGCGAATCGCCGCCAGTTGCAGCGCCGCCAGCAGGTGCTGATCGGGCACGAAATACGGGCTGGCGATCCACAGCCGTTGGCGGGCGGAATTGATGGCGTGCACGAAGAACAATCCGCAGGTCTCGACCAGATCGGCCGGACCGGTCGGAATGACCAGCGTGTCGTAACCCGGTTCCGCCGCCGGTTCGGTTTCCCAGACCATGTCGACCAGCTCGCGGTCGGCCGACCAGTACCAGTCTTCGGCAAAGGCCAGTTGAATGCAGGTGACGGCCGGCCCGCGAACTTTCACGTGCGTGTCGCGCCACGGTCCGAACTTCGCGGCCTTCCCCACGTACTCGTTCGCCACGTTATGGCCGCCGACGAACGCCGTATGGCCGTCCACGACGACGGTCTTGCGGTGATTCCGGAAATTGAGCTGCGAACGGCTGAACAGCCCGTGGGCCGTGCGGAACGGCAGAACGGCGACCCCCGCGGCTTCGAGTTCGCCGAGGTACCGCTGCGACAATCTGCGGAGATGATGGCGGCAGCCGATTTCATCGTACAGCAGATGAACGCGAACTCCCCGCCGGGCCGCCGCGACCAACCGCGACTGGAACTCCCGACCGAGTTCGTCGTCGCGGATGATGAAGAACTGCGCCAGGACGTAGTTCTCCGCCGAGTCGATGGCGGCGAAGATCGCGTCGAACGTCGCGGTGCCGTCGATCAGCAGGTCGACGGCATTCCCGGCGGAGAACGGCAGCCGCGCCAGCTTCTCCAGCACGCCGAACCGGACCGCGTCTCCCTCCAGGGTCGCGCCGTGCCGCTTGCGATAACCCCGCAGCCCCGCCTGCACCCGTTTCTGGATTTCCGTCTCGCCGGCACGGCGGGCGATGAGATAGCCCAGGAACCGGTTGCGGCCGAAGACCCAGAACAGCGGCACCGAGATCAGGGGAAACAGCACCAGCGCGAACACCCAGGCGATCGCCCCTTCCGAGGTGCGGGCCTTCATGACGGCATGCACGGCCGAGAGAATCCCCAGCAGTTCGACGAAGCCGTACACGACGCCGTACAACGTCAGGTCTTCCAAGTGCAGCAGGTTGACGGCGAACATCCCGGGGATTTCGGAAAACCTTTGGGATGTGCCTTCTGCGAGAACCGGAGTGCTTCTCACGGCAAGCATTCATCAAGTGTGACGGACAGCGAAGCCGGCTGGAATGAGGCCGCAATTCCCGTCCCTGCAACAACTCCGAACCGCGAGACCGAGCAGAATCCGTCGTGAGTTCCTTCCGCCTCGCGAACTCCAACGTGCGGCCCCGCGGCCGGCCGATGTTGAGGGCGACGGCATTGTGCACGATTCCCCGTTGGAAACACAATCACCCCGGTCCGTTTCGAACGGATCGCGGGGCATCTCACGGTCGCGACACAGGTTGTGGCTTTCTCCATAATTCCCTGTCTTCGCACTTGACGGCGCATCGCCGTCCCATCAGAGTTACCCCTTCAAATTGCGTCAGGAGTTTACCGATTACGCAATTTGCACACGGTGAGGAATTCGCGCGGGCATGAGCGTCCGGCGAATTTCCTCAAACACGACACTTTCGGAAGGAAGGAAAGGAAGACGCATGAACGTGACCCTGTTTCTGCTGCTGGCCGCCGGGATTCCCGGGCAATCTCCGTTCGATCTGCACGGGGAGCATTTCGCGAACTATCACCGCGCCCACCAGGCGGCGCACGACGCCGCCAAGCCGCTGCTGATTATCATGAACCCCGGCCCGCAGACGGAATTCGTCTCGCTGGAAAGCGTCCGCAGGACGAAGGAACGCCGCGAACTGCTGAAGAACTACGTCGTGGTCGTGATCGACACCACGACCCGGCACGGAGAAATCGTGCACAACGCCTATGCACGGCCCAAACTGCCCCACGTCGTCGTGCTCGACAAACGCCAGCGCTACCAGATCTTTACGACCAGCGAAGAGCTGTACGGCGACCGCTGGACGACGATCCTCAAGTCGTACCGCAACGGCGAGCGGGTGATTCCCCGCCCGGTGTCGTACTGCCCCTACTGCCAGTAACCGCAACGCGTCGCGATGAACCCGTCGATTCGTCGGCGGGTTTTTCTACGCGCCGTGGAAGCGGAAGTCGGAGGGCGGAGAGCGGAGGTCAGAGGTCCGACACCGGAAGTTAGTCGGTACGGGTGCGGCAAATTCCGCTGGCAATGGGGTCGGGTGTGGAAAATTCAAAATTGCGACGGAACTCGACCCCAAGGGGAAAACACACTCCGCAATTTAGAGTTTTCCACACCCGACCCCGAACGCGCCGTGCCAATGAAAATTGCCACGCCCGTCGGTACTCAGTACTCCGCACTCAGTACCGAGTACTCAGAATGCTCGGACGTGTTTGATGACCAGTCTTCGGCCTCCGCCCTTCCGCCTTTCCGACCTCCGCTCTCCGCCCTCCGCCTTCCGCCCTCCGCTCTCAACACTCAACCCTTCCGCGCCGCCGCCGCGATGCAGTTCGACAGCCGGGCCAGCACCCGGCCGTGCGGTTCCTGCGGCTGCGTGGACAGGATGATCGCGAACAGATCCAGGTCGGGGTCGATCCACATCACCGTCCCCGTGGCTCCCCAGTGGCCGTAGGTTCGCGGGCCGAGCAGGTCGCCGAAGTTCGCGCTGTGGTCCGGCCAGTTCAACCGCCAGCCGAGCCCCCACGGCCGGCAGCGGCGGTCTTCCTCCGGGACCGACCGCATCGCTTCGAGCTGATTCCGCGTGGCGGCCCGCACGGCGGCGGGGCTGAGGATTTGCAGTGGTGAGTGGTGAGTGGTGGAGGAGTCGAGAGTCGAGGCTCGAGAGTCGAGAGCCAGAGGCGTTTGTCCGCCTTCGTTCTGGCTCTCGACTCTCGACTCTGGACTCTCGACTCGCTCGCTCTCGACTCTCCCGTCATTGAGCATCATCTGCGCGAACCGCGCAAGGTCGGCCGGCGTCGTCAGCAGGCCGCCCCACGGCGCGCCCAGCGACCGCCAGTAGCGCGAGTTCCAATGCCAGGAGCTGGCCGGGTCGTGCTCTTTCGGCAGCCGGATTTCCGCGATTCGCTCGGTCTTCGGCGGGTCCCCCTCGAACCACGAATCCGGTGCGCCCAGTTCCGTGTCGTGCATTTGCAGCGGCGCGAAGAGTTCGCTTCGCAGAAAATCGCGGCACGCAATTCCCGTGATCCGCTGAACAATTTCCCCCAGCATTGCGAACCCCATGCTCTGGTACTGCACGCCGCGGCCCGCTGCGAAATCCGGTTCCACTCCGCACGTCCCCGCGACGAACGCCGACAGGGGGGAATTGGCCGCCCGCAATTCGACGTTGTTGGGGAGCATGTCCGGCAGCCCGGACGTGTGCGTGAGCAGGTGCCGCACCGTGATCGCGTATCGCCCGCTGCCGCCGAATTCCGGCACGATGTCGCACACCCGGTCCCCCAGCGCCAGTCGCCCCCGCTCGACGAGCATCAGCACGGCGCTGGCCACGATCGGCTTCGTGATCGACGCGATCAGAAAGACCGCATCGTCCCGCAGCGTCGGCGAATCGGCCGCCAGTCGCTGCCGCCCGAGAAACAACGGCGGCAAGACCCGCTCCGACGTCCCGACGCACAGCGCAATCGCCGGCACGCTGGATGCGTCCCTGCCGGCGCATCCATCCGGGGCCGGCGCCTCACCCCGCCGGCAAAGGTCGGCCGCGAATTCCACGGCGATGTTCCAACGGGCATCGTCGAGTCCCAGATCGCCGGCTTGCATCGCGGAAGTCCTTCTGAAGGGGTCGAAGGTCGGAAGGTCGAAGGTTCGGACCGTCGAACGAGCGCATTCCTTATCCCTTATCCCTTATCCCTTATCCCTTATCCCTTATCCCTTATCCCTTATCCCTCATCCCTTATCCCTCATCCCTCACCTCACCGCCCCACCGTTGACGTTAATGACCTGCCCCGTGATGAACGCCGCTTCGTCGCTGGCCAGGAAGCGGGCAATCGCGGCGACGTCTTCGGGGGCGCCCCAGCGTCTCAGCGGCGTTTCGTCGAGGACGCGCTGCTGCCAGTCGTCGCCGGCCGATTCGCCCCACTGCGTGCGAATCCAGCCGGGCGCGATGCAGTTCACGCGGACCTGCGGGGCGAGGCTGACCGCCAGCGACCGGGTGAACCCCATGACGGCGTTCTTGGCGGCGGCGAACAGCTCGCCGCTGTCGCCTTCCATCCCCCGGTCCGCCTGGTCCCAGCCGATGTTGAGGATCACGCCCGACCCGGCGGCCTGCATGCGGCGGCCGACGTCTTTCGAGATTTCCAGCGTCGCGCGGACGTCCACGTCGAAGAGTGTCTGCAGTTTCCGATCAAAGCTCCAACTCGTGGCCGGGCCGGTCAGCAGGTCGGCGCCGGCATTGTTGACCCAGACGTCGACCGAGCGGAAGCCCTGCCAGGCTTCGTCGACGAAATCGGCGTACAGCGACCGGTCGGAGAAGTCGGCGACGATCACCAGCGACTTCCCGCCGCACGCCCGGACCTCGCCTGCGACCGCGTCGGCGGCCTCTCGCGACTGCCAGCAATGCACGACGACGTTCGCCCCGCCGCGGGCCAACTCCCGCGCGATCGCCCGCCCGATGCCGCCCGACGCACCGGTGACGACGGCGTTACGGCCGGTGAGGTCGGCGAAGGGAAAATCGGTCATGGCTGCGGTTCGCTCGGGATTGCCGTATATTCTACCACGAACCACAACGATGAAGGATGAGAGATGAAGGATGAGAGATGAAGGATGAAGGATATCAAGAGTTGAATCCGCCAAATCGTGGGGAAGGCGACCTTTCCGTGGCGGACGCTGCCAGCGTCCGCGCGGATGCTGGCAGCATCCGCCACGATCTCTCATCCCTCATCCTTCATAAGTGTTCCATCGCCGGCCCGAATTGTCGAGGAAGCATCATGAGAACGTCGCTGGTCGCAGCCTTGGTCACGACAGTCGCGTCGGCTGCATTCTCCGCCGAACCGCCGCAATTGCAGATCGTCGCCCATCGCGGGCTGCTGAAGCACGCGCCGGAGAACACGGCGGCGGCCTTTCAATCCTGTCTCGCCTTGCGAATCGGCTTCGAGCTGGACGTGCAGTGCACGAAAGACGGCCGGCTCGTCTGCCTGCACGACGCGACGCTCGACCGCACCACGAACGGCCGTGGCAAAGCGTCGGCGAAAACGTGGAAGGAGCTGCAACGGCTCGACGCCGGTTCGTGGTTCGACCCGGCCTTCCGGAACGAGCGGATTCCGCTGATGGACGACGTCTTCGCCATGATCGCCAGGTCGCGCGTGCCGGTCCTGGTCGCCGTCGACGTGAAGATTTCCGATCCCAACGTCGAACGCGACCTCGTGAAGCTGGCCGTCAAGCACAAGGTGCTCGACCGGCTGCTGTTCATCGGTCGGACGATTCAATCCCCCGCGGTCCGCAAACGCTTCAAGGCCGCCCACCGCAATACCCGTGTCGCCCGGCTCGCGAACTCGCGCGCGGAACTCTCCGACGTGCTGCGCGAAGAGCAAGCCGATTGGGTCTACGTGCGGTTCATTCCGACGGCGGACGACGTCGCCGCGATTCACCGGGCAAAAAAGCGGGTGATTCTCGTCGGACCGAAAGTCGCCGGGAACGAACCGGCGAACTGGAAAGCCGCGGTCGCGAACGGCGTCGACGCGATCCTCAGCGACTTTCCGCTGGACGTGCGCAAGGCGGTTCGTGCGAAACGATGAATCGTCGCTATGCGGCTTCGACTTCGATCCAGCGGCTGCTGCGGACGGTGTGCCGTGGGAATTTCGCGGAGAGGAACCGGTCGACGACGACTTTCCGCGACGTCTTCCGCCCGGTGACCAGCAGCACGCTGCCCCAGCTCGCGAGGAGCCGCTCGAGCGGACGGCAGCGCAGGTTGCGCCACAGCGGCGGGACGAGACGGTCGCATTCGCTGTCGACGACTTCGAACCCGTGGTCGCGGAAGATCGCCGTCAGCCATGAGAGCGTCCAGGCGTGCACGTGCTGGATGTCTTTCATCCAGTGCGGCTGTTTCCGCAACAGCAGCCGGCGAATCTCGCGCCAGCAGCCGAGGTTCGGCACCTGCACGTGGAACAGCCCGCCCGGCTTCAGCACGCGGTTGGCTTCGTTAATGAAGGCGTGGTAGTCGAAGATGTGCTCCAGCACCGCGCCGGCGAATACGACGTCGACGCCGCCGTCGTCGACCGGCCAGGGGCGGTCGAGGTCGTGCCGTTGCACCGATCGAAACCGCCCGCGGGCCGCCGCGACCAGCTCGTCGCTCAATTCCAGCCCGTGCAGCTCGAACCGCTCGTCGCACAAGTATTCGCCGAGCAGCCCCGACCCGCAGGCGGCGTCGAGCACGGTGATCGTGCCGGGCTGGTTCGCCGTCAGCTCGCGGATGATGCGGCTCCCCTTCTCGAAGCGAATCCGCTCATCGGGATTGTAATCGTCCGCGTCGGCGTTCCAGTCGTCCGCGGCGGCGTAGTATTCGTCCATTTTCATCGCGAACGACCCCGTCTGCATTCCGTTGCGTCGACTTCAGTCCACGCGAGCCGCCCCCGTTCGACCCGGTGATGTAGTCGAACGATCCAACGGCGTCAATGAGTCTTCGCCGGTGTCCCGGCTTGGGCGTGGCAATTTTCATTGGCACGGCGCGTTCGGGGTCGGGTGTGGAAAATTCAAAATTGCGGAGTGTGTTTTCCCCTTGGGGTCGAGTTCCGTCGCAATTTTGAATTTTCCACACCCGACCCCATTGCCAGCGGAATTTGCCGCACCCCCCGGCTTCAGCCGGCTCGATTGGCGCGGAATCGCCGATCCATCCGAAATCGTCCTTCCGCAGGGGGGGCACGACGGCTTTGCGAATTCCGGCGTTTTTTGTGACACTCCCGCTCTGAAAACCGAGCATGTAGGGTGGGCTTTGCCCACCAGAATTGGCAAGGGGCGTCGATCGCAATTCAGGACTTCACGGCCCATCGGTGGTGGGCACAGCCCACCCTACTACTTCGCCGACCCGAAGGCGAAGCCGATTCCGGCGTGGTAACGCCCGTCGCGCCGCCCGCCGCTCTCGACGCTCGGGACGATCGAACTGCGTCGTGTGACGCCCCTCAGGCCGCGCGGGGCAAGCTTCGCAGTTCGAGCGTCTCGCGTCGCGGCAGCGAGTCGAGTTCGTCGACCATCTCGCAGGTCAGCGCGTCTTCCAGATCGGCGAGAGCGGTGGCCGCCAGGGCGCCGTCGAGAACATGGTGGTCGAACACCAGACCGACGTCGATGCTGCCGTCTTCCGCGACCGGTCCGTACGTGAGCGTCGTCGCACAGGGGGAAATGAGGGTGTTCAGCGTCGCCCCCAGACCGGCGACGCTGCTCAGGCCGAACGTCCCGAAGTACTTGGCCCGCCGCCGCCCCGAGGTGTTCATCCCCAACCACCACATCACCCGCCGCAGCGGCCCCGGCAGCCGGCTGACGGCGAGAATCCGTCGAAACAGTCCGATCGACTCGATCGGCGCCTGCTGAAGCCGCTGCACGCAGTCCTCGATCTCGTCCAGCCCCCTGCGGTCAGGCGCCCGAACATGCCCGAACAAGACCGCCGGCTCTCCCCGGTAGTCGCGCGACACGGCCAGCGACGCGATGCTCAATGGGTGCTCGTACAGCCGCGCGCTGGGAAACGAAAAGTGCACCCGACGCAACTCGGGCGTTCGCCGGGCCACGACGGCGTACGCCTTAAGGAACAAAGCACACCAGCCGATCCGCCGCTCCGCCGCCGAACGCGCCCGCGCCAGTTCGCCAAGCTGCATGCGACGGCTGATCGAAACGAGGGGAATCCCGCGGCAGACCCGCATCAAGTCGCGGATGTACCGTCGCGGCAGCGAGAGGGACCGCACGCGCCCGGCGGGACGAGACACGGCATCCCGGTCGCTCGAAGCCTGATCCATCCGCTCCGGCAGTCGCATCGATCCGCGCTCGTGCGTGATTCTCGGGTCAGTTCGTCGGAAGCATTTCCGAGTAGCGGGCAAAGCCGATATCGGCGTCGTGGGAGACCGGTTTTGAGGACCACGCTCCCCGTCTCGCAATACTGCCCAGAACTCCCAGCGTGACGAAACTTCGCGCGAGCGGTCCCGCCGGGCGGCGAGCTTCGAGCAAAAAAGCCCGCAACTCACGGCGAGTCACGGGCTTGCGGAAGTGGACAGGGGCGGAATCGAACCGCCGACACCAGGATTTTCAGGAATAGTGGACATTATTACGTTATTGTCCGGTGGCGTCCAACTCCGTACACCGTTTGTAGTTGAAACGAACGCCAGAATCCAGCAACGTCCGCCGGTTCCAACGACGTCCGCGGGTTTGGCTTCACTTTGGCTGTACAGCCAGCCGCTATGTCGGACTCCCGGTGAGTCACACGTGGCACAGGTTTGCGACCGATTGGCGTCCAAGCGGCGTTGCCTCGCGGCGGCACGGCGCAAGAGCTATCTAAGGATATGCACAGTCGCAGAAGTGGGAACATCGTACTTCAAAGCGCGTCCTTGGCCATTGACAGGATCATTTGAATTCCCGAGTTTTGCATCGGTAGTAATTGGCATTCCATCCGCAGCAATTCGACGATTGACGCGCCCAGCAAGAAAACGCACTTCCATTTCATGACGTGCGGCGATACGACCTAGGATTTCGGCCTGCTTTTGCAGGAGTCGTTCACGATACTCGCACCATCTATCGTGCAGCAAGCCATCGACAACGGCTTTCATTGCACTTACGAGATCATTGATAGAAATAAAGTAGTCCGCCATATTGAACCGTGCGCGAGTATCGTCGGGGTCGACTTCCAGCGCGCGCAGAAACGCATCTCGCGCTTCACCGATGCGTTCCAGACAGAATAGACCGTCGCCCAGAACATTCCATAACTCTGCCGAGCACGATCCGTTCAGCGCCAGCCCAGCCAGAGCCATATCCACTCCAGCTTGGAAGTTGCGCATTTCGAAGATAAGGAACTGCGCCACTTCGCACATCACACTCCAGTTGTATGGCTGCAGTTCGAGTGCCGCAGAATACTGCTCTAGTGCATTCTCCGTCATCACACATTCCCTCGCCTTGCGCGCAGACATGACCGGCTTGTTTGACTGATCTTGGCGACATTTTCCAAAATTCTTCCGAAACGCGGCAATCGTCTCCGGATTCACTTCGGCTCCGACCAATCGGCTGATAAGGTGCTCGTTGTCGCCATCGGGTTCCACCCATTGCAGACACCTTGATTCACAAAAAGCCTTCAGGAGCGAGAAGTTCAAGCCGATTGCACTCGACCCGGAGAACTTCTGATGAGTGACACCCTCTGCCGACTCTTTCGGATTGGTCTGGCCATAGTCGTTGATGATCATGAATCCATTCTTGTGCAGGAGCTCTGTCAGTTGCTCCAGGCATGTCATTGCCCCGTAATTGTGCACAAAATGACGATCGGCGTATGCCACGTATCCAGGAATAAGATCAACGAAGGGAAATCGTGTAGTTGTTTCCGTGCGATACTCGTATTCCAAAGCAAACAATGGGTAAAGATCGATAAGCCTTCGTCGCTCCTCGACATTGTCCGACGACGCGCACACTGCGATCTCCTCGGCAGTCAAATCGGTGTGCTCATCCAGCTTGACGCCACGGGCGAGGTACGTAGCGACGTACAATTGCTTGACCTGGCCATCATGCTCAACCTCAAGCACGGCAGCTGGAAGGCAGTCTAAGATATAGTTCGCAAAGATAGCGCGTGCGAATCCATTTTCGGAAAGCACTTTCTTCCGAATCCGCTTCAATCCGTCTTGTGGATACTGTGCGTCGACCTGGACCACGCTGACCAGATCTTCGTGTTGTTGAAAGACTGCGTTTTGTTTCACATCCGCCAGCATCCGCTCCGATTTGTCTGTGGCGATGTAGTGAATGCGATCATAGTAGTCCTTCCCGCTGACACGACAGATGTCGCGAAAGGCATCCAGAAACAATCTAGCGAAGAGCCCACACCCGATTCCAAGTTCGATGATATATACGATATCTTCGAGTTGACTCGCCCTTTCTGCCTCGACCAGACTCACGTACAACGTTTCAGCAGCAATCTGCGAAAGAAAACCGTTGTTATTGATCTCGAATGGAACATGGTCTTGGCCACTGGCAAATGCCCTGCTGCCGCGCTCGGCAAAATACAGTTGGCCCAATTCCCATTCTAGACTGTCAGCAAGCGGCTGAAATCCCTCAATCAGAAATCGTCCGGATTGCGCCGAACTCAGGATATCAGTCGGCACCATTCCTTGAGCCACCTCAAGCCCCTTTTGCGACGAGCGCGGGCTGGTTGCTCGGTTATGTTGATGATCGGAATGCTTTTGCATGTGTGTAGACATGACAGTTTTGCCGGGAGTTCTTGTCTGGTTCATTTCGGAACGCTGAACACAGAAAGGGTGTTATCCCAACTCCCCACGACGACGCGCTTTCCACTGGGTGAAAAGGAAATGCAAAGGATTCTGTCGGCCGCGACTCCCTTCTTGCGCGCCAATTCCTTGCCGTTGAAGTCAAAAACCGACAGGTCTCTCGATGTTCCAGTGATTGCGATTCGACGCTTTCGGAAATCGACATCAACTTCAACGTGGACATTGTGCCCGTCAAACTTTGTCGACTTCCGGCTGCACCGATCGTATACGACTATCTCACCGTTGCTCCAACCTCCGTCCACTGAATAGACGATCGTCCGGGCTCCGTCGTACTGAATGTGGCTGAAGGAGGCGGAGTCAATATCGACGTCGAATGGCCCCACTACGGTCAGACCGTCGCGATGTACTTTAGTAATGGCGCGTTCGAAGATCCTCCTCCCACGGAAAAAAACATCACAATTGCGATAGACGGCGCGCACGTTGAGAACCCCCTTTGCAACGATAGCCGCGTAATCTCCACGCTGCGAAAGTGATACATGCCAGGGATATGCGTCGACGCAGAACGTCGAAATGCATTTGGCGTAATGGGAATCCAGGACATAACCATTGCGGCCGAAGGAGTATGAAGCATCGCATACAAGCAATCGACCATCCCTGGGCGAGATAGCGATGCGGCTCGGAGTGATTGTTTTCTTTCCGATAATGCGTGCGAGGCCCGCCGAGTCGGCCTTAAAGAGAACCTTTCCGGACTTGCAGTCGAGCACAAAAACCCTGCCTTCATCCCGGTATGCCAAGCGGTTGGTATGTTTGGAGAATGACCAATCATCGAGTTTCCCGACGTTTCGGATTCGCCAGACAGTCGTACCATCGGCAACAGAGAACTTGGCAATCGAGCCATCGCCCATCCCGACCACCACAAAGTTCTCGCCGGGCCAGGACGCATGGAGAACACTACCGGGGTCCGAGCGATCGCGGTCGGTAATCGGTCGGCCGATCCGACGAAGCAGCCGGAGTTCACCCGCATCCAGATGGGATGGCTGTACGGCAAAAAATGTCGAAAGAGCGACGATCGCTGCGGTTGGATATGCCATGACTTTCGGCTCCGCGTCGTAAGGTAATGTGAAAGTCGAGATCAGAATCACCGTCCTCTGCGTCGGTTCAGAGCTGTCATGTTATGCTATGTTACACAATGTAGTCCACGATATCATACTCGAACGGACCAAACTCGACTGCGCACGATTCGACTGTCTCAGAAACCACACTCCCCTTCATCATCGTACCTGGTCGCTTCTTCTTTTGGGGAGCATTGGCCGGTTGTGCGGGCATCGTACCAATCGGGTCGAGGAGTTGCGTTTTCCCTGGACTCTTGGGCATTTTCCCGAAATGATCCACCTCGAGTTTCATTCGGACGTTATAGCGGTCGAGAATCTTATTTCCGATAGCTTTCGAATCCGCCACTGCGGCGGCACGGCTTCCGTAGACCTTCTTCTCGGCTGCCGCGAATTCAGCGTGGGCGTCGTTTAGAAGCGTAATGGTATTTTGAACGTGGCGCTGCTCATGGCCGTATGCACGCTCCTTTGTCAGCCCTTTGATTGTCTTCGAATACTTCGCGATCGCCTTGAGATCGAGGACGATAGAGATATTCGACTGCAGCGTGTATCGCATCTTCCACAGTTTCTTTCCTTTCACAGTCTTACTTTGTGGCTGCGCTGACCAACTGCTGTTTGTAGTCCGCGTGCGTCCAAATTCGCCCTTCTTCGTCGATGTATACGTCGACCAGGGCATTGACTTCGGACTCTTGATGTTGAGCTTTAGATCTGCAAGCCCTGCCGGGTCGATTCTGTTGGACGGGGAGTTCGCAGTGTAGTCATACCGAGCAATGACCTCGATCGGGTCAGGCGATGTCCAGCGAACGAGTCGTGGGTCATAAGTTCGAGCCCGTACATAGTAGTCGAGGTGCGACTCGTTGTACTCATAGCCGTATTGCCCCCCAAAGCGATAGGTATTCTCGGTAGCTTCGGAATGGGCTGTCTGATTCCCCCAAGCATCATATGTATAGAGATCGGCAGTCTGTCCGGATTCGTCGCTAAGACCGCGCGTGTTGCCTTGGGCATCGAAGCGGTAGAAATACGTCTTGTCAGAGCGGCGCATCGAATGAAGACGTCCGTATAAAACAGGATCAGTATTGTAGGTCACTTGAGTGACGTTCGCACCATCTTTAGCCAGGGCGACAGTATCGATTGTATCATCCCAAAGGAATTTCGTGGTAGACGCGTCATGTTCAACCCGAATCCGGCGGCTGTCTCCGTTATAAGTTATCGTGGTGCGGTTGCCGCTCGGCAATTGAACCAGTGTCGATTGATTCTCATAGCTCCACATGGTCGTCGTGCGATCTCCGTTGGGTTCGACGACGATCCGCTGGTTGCCGTTGGCGTCGAACGTGAAATTCGTCGTGCCCGAGGCGTTCTCAGACGTTTGCAACTGGTTCGCCACGTCGTAGGTAGAGGTGCTGCGCGATCCGTCGGCATTCGTGACGAGCCGGTTACCGACGGAGTCGTAGGTAAAGGTCTGGTAGTACGGGCCGGTGCCGGTGCGATGATCGGCGACGAGTTGTTCCGTGTCGTCGTAACTCCAGGTCGTCCGGCTGCCGTCCAGCTCCGCCAGTGATGTGCGGTTGCCGGCGGGATCGTAACTGTAATCGAAACTGAGCGTGACTGCCCCGGCGGAATCCAGTTCGGCACGCGTCGTGATCTGGTCCGCATCGTCGTAGGTGATCGACGCCCGGCCGACGCCGAAATTCTGGACGGTCATTCGCCCGGCCGTATCGTAGCTGGACGTCGTCCGATTGTACTGCGGGTCAATTCGGAGCGTGAGTTGGTCGGCGGCGTCATATGCGAACGTCAGCCGTCCCGCGTCGCCGTTGATCAGCAGCTTGCGGTTTCCGACCGCATCGTAGGCGTAGGTGAACCGATCGCCGGTCGGGAAATGCTGCTCGATGCCGCGATTGAGTGCATCGTAGATCCTCGTGTACCGCCCGGACGTGTCGGCCATCAGCGTGCGGTTGCCGTTTTCGTCCCAGGCGAACGTCACGCGGCTGCCGTCGGGATACTGCCGGCGAAGCAACTGGCTCGTGGAATCGAACGTATACGTCGTGCGGTGGCCTTGGGCGTCGATGCGCAGCGTTTCATTTCCCGCGGCGTCGTAGGACTTGGTCGTGCGGCGGTTGAGGGGATCGACCTGGGCAACTTCACGATCCGCAGCGTCATACACGAAGCTGTAGCGGTTGCTTCGCGCGTCGATGAGGGCGATTGTGTTCCCGACCGCGTCGTACATCGTCGTGGTCCGGTTGCCGAGGGCGTTGATCTGGGCGATTGGCCGGGCGGCCGCGTCGTAGACGCTGGTCGCCCGATGGCCGTTGGCGTCGAGGACGGCGACCTGCTGGCCTTTGGCATCATACGAGAAGGATGTGCGGTTGCCAAGAGGATTCACCGTGGCCAGCGGCTGGCCGGCGGCGTCGTAGAGCGTGCTGGCGCGGAAGCCCAGCGGGTTGACCGTCGCGGTGGGACGACCCGCGGCGTCGTACACGCTCGTGTTCCGGTTGCCGAGCGGGTCGATGGAAGCCGTCACCTGGCCAGTGGGATCGTAAACGCTGGTCGAGCGGTAGCCGCGGGCGTTGATGAGGGCGACGTTGCGGCCCGCGTCGTCGTAAACCGAGGTTGTCCGCTGGTTGAGCGCATCGATGTCGGCGATCGTCTGGCCGGCGTCGTCGTACAGCGTGGTGGAACGGTAGCCGCGGGCATCGATGCTCGCGACGTTCCTGCCCGCTCCGTCGTACACGGTCGTATTGCGGTCTCCCAGCGGGTTGATGGAAGCGATGGTCTGGCTCGCGGCATCGTAGACGGTGGTGCTGCGGTTTCCGAGCGGGTCGATTCCGGCGACAGTTCGACCGGCCTTGTCATAGACCGACGTGGCCCGGTTTCCGAGGGGGTCGATGCTGGCCACTCCCCTGCCGGCCGCATCGTATACCGTCGTACTGCGGTGGTTGTTGGCGTCGATCCTGGCGACGGCTTGTCCGGCGACGTCGTACACCGACGTGCTGCGGTTTCCGAGCGGATCGATCAACGCGACGACCTGTGAGGCGTCGTCGTAGACGTTGGTCGAGCGGTTCCCCTTGGCGTCGATGGAAGCGACGGTTCTCCCGGCATTGTCGTAGACGTTCGTGTTACGGAACCCGAGTGGGTTGATCGAGGCAATCGTCTGGCTGGCAGTGTTGTAGACCGTCGTGTTTCGGTCGCCGAGCGGGTCAACACTTGCGATCGTCCGCCCGGCATCATCGTACACAATCGTGGAACGGTTGCCATCGGCGTCGATGGACGCGATTCCCTGTCCGGCGGCGGCGTAGACTGAGGAGCTGCGATTCCCCAGCGGGTCAATGCTGGCCACGGCCTGGGACGCGGCATCGTACACGGTCGTCCAACGATTGCCGAGCGGATTGATGCTGGCGACGGCGCGGTTGGCGTTGTCGTACACGGTCGTGTTTCGGTTCCCCAGCGCATCGACCGAGGCGACCGAGCGATTGAGCGCGTCGTATACCGTCGTGCTGCGGAATCCGAGCGGGTTGGTGACGCGGATCTGCTTTCCGGCCAGGTCGTAGCCGAATGTCGTCCGGTCGCCAACACCGTTGATCGTCGCCAGGACGCGGCTGCTGGAATCGTAGACGGAGGAGGTTCTGTCGCCAACGGGATTGACGGTCGCGATCGCGCGGCCGGAGGCGTCGTAGAGCGTCGTCCAGCGGTTGCCAAGGGGGCTCAGCGTGGCGACGGCGCGGTTGGCGCTGTCGTAGACGGTGGTCGAAATGTTTCCGAGCGGGTTTTTGACCCGGACCTGGTTGCCGCGACTGTCATAACCGAATGAGGTCCGGTTGCCGAGCGGATCGACCGTGGCTGACACCCGGCCCTGCCAGTCGTAAACCGTCGTCGAGCGGAACCCGAGTGGATTGACAGTTGCGATGCGGCGGTCGTTGCAGTCGTAGACACTGGTCATCCGATTGCCGAGGGGATCAATCGTGGCGATGACGCGGTTTTCGGCGTCGCGGAGCGTGGTGGTCACGTTGCCCAGCGGACTGGTGACTGTTTTCACCTGGCCGTTTTCGTAGGTGAAGCTGGTGCGGAACCCAAGCGGATTGACCGTCGCGGCGACCTGGCCGACGGAGTCGTAGACGGTCGTCGTCCGGTTGCCGAGCGGATCGACCGTGGCGATGGTTCGGCCGGCACTGTCGTAGACGGTGGAGGTCCGCTGTCCCAGCGCGTTGACGACGGCGGTGCGCTGGCCGGCGGCGTCCCAGACGAGGGTGGTGCGGTTGCCGCGCTGGTCGATCGTGGCCTTCACGCGGCTGTTCGTATCGTAAACGATCGAGAACCGCCCGCCGTCGGGGGCCACGATGGTCCCGAAGTTCTGGGAGCGGTCGTCGAGGGACGTGCTGGAGAGGGCATACGAGTCTCCGTTGGCGTTCGTCACCCCGCTCAGCGCGTTGTTCCGCCAGGCGTATTCGGTAAGGTCACCCTGCGGATTGGTGAGGCCGGTGATGTTGCGGTTGAAATTATAGGTCATCGTGGTGACGTTGCCGGCCGGGTCGGTGATTTCGGCCGTGTTCCACTCGATCCACGTGAACGTCGTGCGGTTGGGTCCAGGCTTTTCGATCGATGTGACCCACCCCGCCGAATCATACGTAAACGACGTGCGATTCCCCTCGCCGTCGATGTAGGCGGTGAGGCGGTGGTTGGCGGCGTAGCGGTACTGCGTGTCACAACCTTCCGGCGAGGTGCGTTTCGTCAGGTCGCCGGCGGCGTCCACGGTGAAGGACGTGATCCGCCCGCCGGCATCGACGAATCGTTTGATCTTACCTCCCGTGTCGTAGACGAGCGTGCTGCGGCGTGAGAAAGGATCGGTCAGAGCTTCAACGCGGTTGCCGGCGTCGTAGCCGAGCGTCCAGATGCTGCCGCCGACGTCCACCATCTTGGACATACGGCCGGAGGCATCGTAGCGGTACTGGTACCCGTTGGGAGCCTGCTCCGTCCAGGTGCCGTCGGCATTTCCCGTCAGGGAGTTCTTGACACCTCCGGGGGGAAGCCAAAGGCCGTTGGCATTTTCGGCCGTATAGTAGTAAACGGCCCCCGTTCCGTCGCGCAGTTTGGCAACGAGCGTGCCATTGTCGAGTGTGGATGTGACAATCCGCCGGCTCAGAGAGCAACTCCAACCGCCGCCGAAAGGGGAGCTCTGACCGAAGCGTGAGCTGTAGGTCAGCAGCAGCAGCGGGTCGTACTTCCCTCCCCTTGGTGCGCCGGTCTGCTCGACGAGGCTACCGTTGGAGAGGTTGAGCTTCGGCGAACCAGACAGAGTTGGAGGCAACACGCTGTCGATGTAGGACAAGGAATCTTCCAATGGGGCCGCCACCTGGTCGGCTTCAGAGCATTCGCAACAGCAGTCCGACCAGTCATCATCGTCGTCGCAGCCACATTCGCACTCGCTTTCCTCTTCACAGTCGCACTGGAAACCCGTTCCATCCCCTCCAAAATAGGGAGGCATCGGCGGGACGAGATTGGTCCCCGGCCCGATGCCGTCCGTCAACGTGGGAAAACACTCGAACACGGCGGGATCGCCGTCGAGCAGCAGGCCGACGGGGGTCAGCCGAACGCTGCTGCCGGAGAAATCGCAGTCCGTGACGCCGGCGTCCTGCGATTTGAACGGAAGGACCTGCTCGTCGCCGATCTGTTCGACGTCCGTCTTCTCCCACAGGACGTACTGCGTCCCGAAATCGAGCCGGTACAGCAGGTCGTACTTGTCGTTTTGATTCAACGTCGCGGTCAGCGTGGCGGACAACGCACTGCAGATCGCGACGTGGTCGTTCCGCCACGTGTCACAGGATGGCAAGGCGAGGTCGAGAAAGACGGTGTCCGTGGTGAAGTGGTCGCAGTCGACGCAATCGCCGTCGACGACGGTTCCGTCCAGGACCGACGCCCACTGCTGGGGGATGGGTTGCCCTGCGCAGACGCAGGGGTCATAGCCGGTTCCGGTTCCCGTTCCAGTCGTCATGTGAAGTCCCCTTCAAACCAAGGTGCTCTGTGATCCAGTGATTCCAGCGTGTTCCGATGAGCCGCCGAGCAACCGCAGCGCGTCGTAGTGTTCTCCCACGAAGTCTCCGGCCCGTCGCTTGCGGCTTGCTCCGATTCCGGGCCAGAGCGTCGAGTGCTCTCCGACGTGGTGTGCCAGCGACGGCGAAACGTAGAAAGCCGACCATCCGGCCTGGGCGAGCAGTTGGCCGATCAGCACGTCGAGACGCCGGCTCTCCCGGCTGAACGTCCGCCGGCGGAACCAGGTCGCCGTCCCCGCTGTCACGATCCATTTCGCCGCGGCGGAGGGCAAAATGTAGCTGAGCGCCCCCAGCAAGCCGCCGCCGGTGGAAACTTCGCGGAAGCCGGGCCCGCCGTTGGCGTACGGTTCCGGGCAGTAAACCGAGACCAGTCCGGCCCGCTCCGCCGGCCACAGCGTGGTTTCGAGGTACTGCCGGACGTTCCGCGCCAGGACGACGTCGTCCTGAAACAGCGCATAGGCGTCGGCGTCGGGATCGCGATGCAGCAACTCGGACAGGCCGAGGAACCAGTTACCGAGGACTCCCAGCGTCTCGCCGCGGCGCGTGACAGTCAATCCGACGATCCCGGTCGGAATCGGAGAACCGGGTTCGGCGAAAACGTGGATGTCCTTCCAGCCGGCCGAAACGATGCTTCGCAACGACCGTCCGATCGTCGGCTCCTTTCTCGGGGCGGTGGTCACGCCGACCGCCCAACGTTTCACGAAACCTCTTCCCTGCAACGGTTCGAAGTCCGCACAACGTTCGCAGTCACGGAGCGTAATCTCCCCGTGTAGGGGATGCCGGCAGTGAAACGTCTTCAACCGGACCGCTCCGCGGCACGTGGCGCAGTCCGTGAATCCCGATTGCTCGCCCAGATAGAAGCAGAGTTCCCCCGCATGTCCGGTTCGGCGCGGCGGGAAGGGGCGGAACGTCTGCGGGGGCGGCTGCGTGCGCAACCGGCAGGCCCGGCACATCTCGGCCGTGACGAGCTGCCCCCGCGCGTGCACCCGCGGATGCGAGCAGTAACGCTGCCGGAGGCCGTCCAGCGTCCGCGCCGAATGGCACGCCGGGGCCGAGGGCTGGATCGCGTTGGGTGTCAATCGTTTCATCGGGTTGCGACCGGGATGTGGTTTCCTCTTTCCTCGCGGGAACGCCGTCGCAGCGGATTCGGCAGGTCGAACCGTTCCGGCTGCGCCGGGCACATGCCGCAGATCGGTTCGGTCTGCCGGTTCACGAATTCGTTCAGCTCCGCGTCGCTGCAGTCGGGAGCGAGCGGTTTGTAATCGAGATAGCGGTCCCAATCCGGACTCAGCCCGTACTTCCGTTGCTGCATCCCCAGGTAGGCGATCGCCGGGCATTTCCACAGTTTTCCCTCATGCAATTGCAGGCACCAGCGGGAGCGGCAGTTCCGCCAGGACGAGGCCGAATCGCCGTCGTCGTAAGGCCTCATCTCGCCGCCGTAACCGTGAAAACGGCGTTCCCACCGGCTGGAGGAGGAACGCCACACGACGGTGATCTCCCACCGCCGCTGCCAGTCGGCGACCAATTTCCGCACCGGCTGAAGTTTTTCTTCATACTCTTCAGACTCGTGATGGACGGAGACGTGTAAGACGGCGCCGGTCCGCCACAGCGCTACCGGCAATCGGGGATGCCGGCCGAGGAGAAACCCGTTCGTCACCAGGATCATGTTCGAATCGGGAAAGCTGTCCCGCGACAGCCAGACGAGTTGCGTCAGGGCCGGGTTCAAGGTCGGCTCTCCGCCGAGCAGCGAGCACTGCCGGGGCCGCAACCGCTTGCCCCACGTCGCCAGCAACCGGCGCGCTTCGGTGAGCGTGAGCATCCCGCGGTGGGCGTGGTTGGAATAATGCGAACAACTCTCACAGGCGAGGTTGCACCCGTGAGCGACGTGCAGCTCGAGGTTGCGGCACTCAATCATGGGGCACCTCCATCGTGCGGGACGGATCGGCTTCGTGCAGCGCGCCGAAGGGAGCGAAATCGAACTCCGCGGTGGCCTGTTCGTATAGCCTGTAGCGCCGCATCCATTCGCGAACGGCCGTCCGGCGGGTCGCGGAATTTACACCGTGAGGGCTTCCGCGCGACAGGCTGGTGTGATGGACCCGCCGGATTGCCACGACGGAGTTGTCGATGCAGACTCGGCAGCCGGCATAGCGGGCGCGCGTGATGAATTCCACATCGCACGCGCCGTGATGTCCGCCGGCGAAGCCGTTCAGTCGCTCGAACGTCTCGCACCGACAGACCATCGTGCCGTTGATCAGATTCCCCTTCGGATAGTAGCGGCCGCTGACGCCGGAATAGGTGATCGGCAGGTTGCAGACGTAGTGGCGGACAGTGCGACGGGACGTCGGAGTCTCCGGAGAAAGCATCTGCTCCATTGCGGCACCGTAGATTTCCGCCCCTGTTTCGTGCAGCGCCTGCAGCGCCCGCCAGAGTCGGTTGGGGAGCGGGATGTCGTCGGCGTCCTGAATCGCGAAGAAATCGGTCTTCAGGCGGGTCCAGACCTGATGGTAGGACCGGTAGGGGCCGATGTTCTCCTGATTGCGGTACCAGTACAGATTCCGATAACCTCGGAACGCACGTCGGATCGCCGTATCGTCTTCGGGGCTGTGGTCGTTGATCAGATGGACGTGACACTCGACGAAGTTCTGCGCCAAGACGGCTTCGAGCGTCTGCGGCAGCCAGCGCAACCCGCGGTAATACGGGATGACGACGTCGCATTCGTAGGTGGGACGCTCGCCCGCCGGTATGCGGGTCACGCCCCTGACGACCCGCGGCGCCTCGCCGTCGGCATGGGAATCCGATCCGTTGCTCTCCGCGACAAAACATGCTGGCTGCCACGGCCAAGGTCCACGGCGCGGGGGCGCCGGCCGCAGCGTTGACGGAGGCGGCAGTGTCCGCAACCGGCAGATGCGGCACATCTCGGCCGTGACGAGTTGGTTCTTTGCGTGGACGCGCGGATGCGCGCAAAACCGCATGCGGCTCAGCCCGCCCAGGGGCTGTGAGGAATGGCATTCGGGAAACTTCAAAGCCGACATCGTTCCTCACCAACGTCTATGTTCAACGACCGTTTCTGCTCGACGCATCCTGGTCTGCGATTCTCCGTGCCGTCTGCTCGCCCATATCTCCCGATTCGCTTCTCATCGCCGCGCCGAGCAACTCTTCGGTCGCCGGCGAACGCGGCCGCAGTTGCAGGGATTTCCGCAATGCCATCGCAGCTTCCTTCGCCCGGCCGGAATGCAGATAGAGCATCCCCAGATTGTGCCAGACGGATGGGTCGTCCGGCGTCAACCGGGCCAGGTCCCGTAACAGCGGTTCGGATTCAGCGGCGGTCCCGGTTTCGAAGCAGAGGCGGGCGAGTTCGTGTTTCGGATCGGGGTCGTCGGGGCTTTCCTCGACCGCCGAGTGCAGCAACGATGCGGCTTCAATGTCCGCTCCGCGCCGCCGGGCGACTTTCGCTTTGATGATACGCCCCAGCGACGTCAGCGAGCCGGACTCACAGCCGCAGAGCGCGGCGGCGACCTCGTCGGCGGCGTTGAGGCGATCCTGTTTCAGCAGGCATTCCCCCAGCCCGCTCCAGCCGGCGCGGTAATTCGGACGCTCTGCCACGATCATCCGCCATTGGCGCTCGGCCTGCTCCGCGTCTCCCCGCTCGTCCAGGACGACCGCCAGATTGTGCCGGGCCTTGTAGCCGGTGATCCCCGCGTCGATGCTCTGGAAACAGCGTTCGGCGTGGCCGTTGAGGAGCCGGCGGTAGGTCGTTTCGGCTTCGTCCAGCCGTCCCGCATGGTGTGAGAGCATCGCCCGGCGGAAGAGCAGTTCGCGGTCTTCCGGAAACAATTCCAATCCCCGCCGACACATGATTTCCGCCTCGTCGAAACGTTCCGTTTTTGAGAACGCACTAACCAGTAGCGCATAGGCTTTGCGGACGTGCGACTCGCCTGGCTGTGAGACCGTCAGACATCGCGTCAGATACTGGATAGCCTCTTCCGGCCGGTCGTCATCGTCATACGTCATCCCCAGGTTGAACAACACGAACGGATGGTCGGGGCGCTCCCGCAGGTCGAGCTGCAGCAGCCGGTAATCCCGTTCGAGTTTCCGCTTCCGCCCTTCCGGCGTCTGGTCGGACCCGGAATGGACGACGTAGATGTCGGTGAACGCCACCTCTCCCCCACTCCGCCGGATGGCGGGCAGGATCTGCTCGTGGATGCGGTGCTCGAAACGCAGGTCGGGGCGGTTGCGGAACATTTTGACGTGGTCGACGACGGTCAGGTCGTCCGGGTCGTCGTGACGCGGACAGTGGACCTGCATCACGTAGCCCAGCGTGTTCGGCTTGTGTTCGCCGTCGGCCAGCGCCCGCAGCTTCCGGCCGCAGTCTTCGGGGACCGTGTCGTCGGAATCCATCCAGAAGATCCACTCGCCGCGGGCGTACTTGAGCGATTCGTTGCGGGCGGCCGAGAAATCGTCACACCACTCGAAGAACTCGACCCGCGCCCCCAGTTCGCGGCAGATGTCCGGCGTGCGGTCGGTCGAACCGGTGTCGACGACGATCATCTCGTCGACCCACGGCCTGATGCTTTCCAGTGCCGGGCGGATCGTGCGCTCGTTGTCCCGGACGATCATGCACAGCGAAAGGCGGATGGACGAGGGCGGAGGGTCCAGGGCCAGCGGGCGGAAATCGAATTCGGCGAGACGCAGGCCGAGAAGCGCCTTGCTAGCGACTGCAGCTGTTTCGGATTCAGACTCTCTGGCCCTGGACTCTCGACCCTCAGCCCTGGACCCTTCGTTCCACTTCGCCTCATACTTCCGGCGGTTCTCTTCCATCAGCGCTGCGAAATCGACGCCGCTGGCCCGAAACGTCGCGCCGCCGACGTGGTGCACGAAGGCGTCGCGGGCGATGACCGCCTTGAAGCTGGCTTGAATCGCCCGCCGGCAGAAGTCGTCGTCCTCGAAGTTGCCGATGCCGAAGCGCTCGTCCATCGCGCCGATACGTTCGATGACGGCGCGACGGATCAACAGACAGAAGCCGACGAGCCGGTCAGTCTCCCTCACCTGGCCTGCGTGCGCCCGGCCGAGTTCCCAAGCGAAACCGTCCAGCCCCGACGGATCGTCATAGGCGGCCGCGATCCGCTGTTCGCCGCTGACGTTGTCGGAGAGCGGCCCGACGAGTCCGACCGCTGAGTCGCAGTGCAGAGCACCGAGCATCCGCCGCAGCCAACCGGTGGTGACCACCGTGTCGTTGTTGAGCAGCAGAATCTGCTCGCCTCGGGCCGCGGCGATCCCTTGGTTGACCGCGGCCGGAAATCCCCGGTTCGTTTCATTTCGGACGACCGTTACGCCGGGAATCGTCTTCAGATACTCAGGTGTCCCGTCCGTTGAAGCGTTGTCGACGAAGATCAGTTCGTAGGGCTCATCGGTAACGTGACGGATGCTTTCGACGCAGGCATGCGTGTACGCCAACTGGTTGTGGGTGACGATGACGATCGACGTCAGGCCATAATCCGTCTCCGGTTCGGCGATGGCCGTGACCAAATACTGGTAGGCGAAGAGTTCCTCGGCGTCCCGTTCGTCCCGTGCCTGGTACGACAATCCGCCGACGGCGACCCGCCGCGGCCGACCCGCCTGTTCCCATTCCGCGTAGCCCGTTCCCGGTACAACCGCGATCTCTTCCACGACATAACCGGCCCGGTAGAAAAGTTTCTCGATTTCCCGGCGCGTGAAGAAGCGGACGTGGTCTTCATCCAGCAGCCCGGCGGATTCGTAGGTCCAGTTGCCGCCCATCAAGCCGCGAATGACGCTGTGATGCCGCACGTTGGGGAGACTGGCCACGACATGGGCCTTCGGCGACAGCCAACGTCGGGCACGGCTGAGAAAGGCCTGCGGACGGCGCAGGTGCTCGAGGACATCGCCGCAGACGAGACAATCGAATTCCGTTCCTTTCAACTCGCCGTTGATTGTTTCGGCATCAACCGTGAAGACTCGGTCCAGCCGCGACTTGGCGGCTTTCGCCACGGCCCGTTCGCGCTCGATCCCCCAGACTTCGCAAAACTGCCGTGACTTCAATGCTTCTCCCAACCGGCCGGCTCCGCAACCGACATCGAGAACCTTGCAGGCGTCGTGGGGAATCCGCGAAAGCAGGTCCGGTCGCGCGTGCTCGAAGTAGGCACCGTTTTTGGCAACCGTGACAACTCGCAACGGCTTCTCGGTTCGTTTCCTTTGCTTTGAAGTCGTCTTTGATTTCCGCGGCCCCGAAGTTGCAAGCAGCGCCAGCGCGCGTTCGACGGCCTTCCGCGTCAATTCCAAATGGTCGTCGCGAACCGACAATGCTTCGTTCCCAGTCGCCCCCGGAAGGTCAGCCACAACGATGGGGAGCGAGCGGTGTCGTCGGTTGAGCAGGATCGAGAACAGCCGGTCGGCCTTCCGTCGCAGCAGTTCATCCTTACCGAATCGATCGACGTACCGGTCAAACACTCCCGTCCATTCCCGCCGCAGAACCGCCCCCCAACCGACCAGTGCCATGTGGGCCGTCCCGAACAGATTGTCGCTGTTGGCCGCCAGATGCCCCAGCTTCAGGTTGTGGGCGATCCGCGTCGGATCGAGGCGAAACGTCTCGTAGAGTTCTCGAATATTGGGGACGAGGCAATCGTCGTCCTGCGTGTAAATGATCTCGTGCCGTGCCCGTTGCATGCACAGAAATCGCCCGTAGGTGACCTCGTTTCGTTCACTTTCAATGACGGTCACACCTTCGAGTCCGTCAAGATTCAGATACGACGTCGGATCGTTGTTCCAGACGAGGATGTCATCGATCAACCGCTGTGTTCGAAGCTGTTGCACGATCCGCCGCATGTTCTCCGGACGTTTCCAGGAAACGAGACACGCCGATACTGAGTTTGCGGGGAGCAGGTCCCCAGAATACCAACCAAACGGAGAGACCAGAGACTTTTCGTCGACACGCTCCCCCAGGAGCTTCCGTTCGACGATCCGCAGCAGCCGTGTCATCCGGTGCAGGTAGGTGTGCCGCGAGAGAACTTCGCTGCGCCCCTGCTGGGCGACGCGCTCCAGCTGCAACTCGTGCTTGAGATACCAGTCCAGCTTGTCGAACAGCTCCTCTTCGCCGCGGTACGTCGCCAGATGCACGCCGTCGTGGAACAGTTCAGTCTGGCCGTTATCGGCCAGACAATTTGTTAGCAGTATCGAACCGCTCGACAGGGCCTCGAAGACCCGCATGTTGACGTCATGGGCGACGCTGTGGTTGAAGACGATTTTCGATTGAGAGTAAACCTGCGTCATCTGCTCGTAATAGCGGTTTCCGACGAAAGTGTTCGGATACCGCCGCCGGATCGCCTGCAGCAGCCGCTGTCGTTCCCCGCCGAGGACGTTCCCCACGAACGCCACGTCGAAACGTTTCTCCGCATCGAACGGTCGATGCAGTTCCGGGTCGCAGGCCAGCGGCAGCCACACAGCGTCGATCCCTTGCTCGCGCAGCCTCAGCGTCCCGTCCCGCTGAGCGGCGAAGACGAGATCGACGGCTGCCGCGTTCGCCGCCGCCCGGTCGAAGTCGACGTGGGCGTCGATTGCCCAGTAGGCCGAGGGTTTCAGGTCGTCTGGCAGCGGCGGGCTCAACCCGTCGTCGACCTGAAGGAAAAGGTCAAACTCCCCGCGCGGGATGTCGGAGACTTCCTCCGGGAGAAAATGCTCTACCTCGACCAGCGCTCCCAGCGCCCGGCGGCAGTACAGCCCGGTGGTCTCCGGACGCTGCGTGTTGTCGAAGATCAGGGCCACGCGCTGGATGCTCACCGCGCACCTCCCTTCACGGCGAAGAAATACAGGTCGTGCGCTTCGGGGTTGTGCCGGACGTGGAGTTCCTGCAAGGGCGTGTCCGTGGCGCGGAGCCAGTCGACGATCTGGCCGACCGAGACGTTGCGGTAGAAATCCGGCTGCGGGCCGTACCGTTTGCCGGTCCGCCGCGTCCCGTGCTCCGCGCGTCCTTCTCCCGCGCAGGTCCCGAACAGCAGTCCCCCCGGCTTCAGCAACCGCAGCATGTGGGCCAGGGTCTTCTCCGCGTGCGGATCGTGCTCGAGCGTCTCCGTCGTGTAGACCGTGTCGAACGACGCCGGGTTGCCTTCGTAGTCGTGGGCCAGGCAGACCACGTCCACCCCTTCCCCGGCCTCGCTGTCCACGCCGACGTAGAAACAGTCCTCGAATTCATCGCGGACCGAGCCGTTGACGTTCCGCGCCCCGACCTCCAGGACGCGCCGTCCCCGGAAAGCCCGCGGAAAGCGTTGCTTCACCTCCTGGCAGAATTCGTGTTGCGCGGGATGGGCCATGACGACGGCTATGCTCCCTGCCTGACGGTTTGTGAAATCACGGGTTCTCCCAGCAGCGGGACGTAATGCCGCCGGATGACTTCCGGCCACGAGAAGCGGTCCTCGAACACTCGCCGGCCGCGCCGACCCAGCTCACGCCCCATGTCGGGGTCGTCCAACAGTCGTCTCAGTTTCGTGGCCAGATCGGCAGAATTCCCCGGTTCGAACAACAGGCCGGTCTCCTTGTCGCTCACGGTAAACGGAATCCCGCCGATCCGGGCGGCGACGACCGGCCGGGAAGCGGCCATCGCCTCCACCGACGTGCGGCTCAGTCCGTCCTGCACGATCGTGGGAACCACCGTCACGTCCGTGTCGCGATACCAATGCGGCACTCTCTGCTGGGACTGCCAGCCGACGTAGCGGGCGAACGGCTCGCATTCCGCGGGCTGATCGTCGGTGACGACCAACTCGAAATCCCGCCGTTCCGCCCACAACTGGAAGCAGGCGTCCCGCAAGACGTGGAAGCCCTTGATGAACTCCCGCGTCAGTCCGGCAAACAGGATCGACGTCCCACCCGACGCCGGCTTCCTCGCAGTTCTCGGCGGCGGAAACCGTTCTGGGTCCATCCCCCACGTGACGACCTCCACCCGGCGGCAGTGCGGTCGCAGCGTCTCCGCGACTCGCGGATTCAGCACCAGCACCGCTTCGGCATCCTGAAGCGACTTCAGGAGCCGGGCGTGGCAGTCCGGCTGGTCGGTGCCGCTCAGTTCGCGTTCCAGCCGGTGCAGGTCGCCCGACGTGCCGGCGTTGGCGACCAGGCAGCGTCGGCAGGCGTCGGGATTGGACAGCTGCTCGTCGGGGCACTGCGTGACGCCTCCCGGCGTCGGCAACAACCGCAGGTTGTTCAACGGACACAGGCACTCCTGGGCCTGCATCCGCAGAAAAACGCGGTAACCCGCCAGCGCTTCGACGAGATGCGGCTTGGCGTTCCAGGCGTCGGTGACGATCGCGGCGTCCGGCGCGAAGCCGTCCACTGCCGCGCGGAGCTTGCGCTTGACCGCGTCCAGCGACCATTCCGCTGCCTCGAACGGGACGGCCTCTACGGGAAACGGGCAACCCGCGTCGACTCGGCCGATCCGCCACGGTTCGTACCGCACGCCGAACAGCCGCACGTCGTATCCGGCGCGTTGCAGGAAGCCAGCCAGCTCGACGGTGTGCACGATCCCGCCGCCGGTCGAGGGCCAGTTGAACAGAAAGCTTAAGATGGCGATCTTCCGTCCGGCTTTCGAGTGGGTGGTTTTCTCATCCTCACCGTTTTGACTGTTTTGCAGCAGTTCCAGGTTGTCGATCGCGGCTCGACACGCCCGGTCGAGGTGCAGCGCTGTGACGAAGTGTCGCGCGGCGCTTTCCCGATTTCCTTGCAATGCGTCGAGCGTCCCCAAGTCGCTGGTGACCAGTGCCAGCCGCTTGACGTCCGTCATCGGCGACCGCAACCGGGCGTAGGCGTCCCGCGCGGCCATGAAGTCCCCCTCGCGAGCGAGCCGGTCGGCGGCGGCGTATTGTTTCTCCCAGGTGTCGGTCATGCCGCGACTCGTTTCTCGATCACTTGTTCCAGAATCCCCTGCATCCGTTCTCCGATTCGCTCCGGGGAGAGTTGCTCGCGCAATGAGTTTCCAAACTCCCGGCAGGCGTGCCGGTACTCGTCGGAGAACCACCAGTCCGCGTCCCTAACGTCCGCCAGTTTGAGTCCGAGCTTCAATAGGTGGGATCGCGCGCTGTGTGCATGATTGACGCCCAGCGGCAGCCCCGACGCCAGAAAGTCGATCGCCTTGGCCGGCGGTTTGTGCCGCGCGCGGAAGTCGTTCCCTTTGACGTCCACGGCGGCCCGTGCCTGCGAAGCCCATTCCAGGTGCCGCGGTGCGGTCCACTTCGCGACGCGAACCGTGTTGATCGCTGCGAATCCCAGTGCTTCCGCCGAAGACTCATCCCGGCCATCGGGTAGGTCGGTTAACAGCCACAACTCCGCCGGCAGCTTCGTGGAATTCGCCCACTGCACGATCGGCGGCAGGTTGTTCCGCACGGCGACGCATAGGATGTGTCCGTTCGTTGGTGCGTCGTCTCGCGGCTGCGAAACGTACTTCACCGGGTGGTCGACGTAGGCGACCGGCGCGTACGACTGGAAATACTTCCGCAGCGCGGCGCAGTGAATCACGATCGCCGCGCAGCGGGACAGAAACAGGCCGTGGCGGTCAATCTCGGCGCTGCTGCCGTAGCGATCGATGGGGCAGTAGACAACGGGAACGCGGCCCGCGACCGCCGCCACGTCGTCCCGTTCGGGAAACGATTTCAAGAGCAGCACGGCGTCGCAGTCGTTCGGGATGTGGTCGCGAAACACCTTGACGCCGTGCCGCAACTGCAATGCCGTCGCCGACTCCGTGCCGAGCCATTCCCAGGAGCCGATTCCCGGCAGCGCCGGACCGACGGCGATCGTGGCCATGTCCGTTCTCCGAGTTCAGCATGGACGGAAAACGAAGTGAACGGTTCGATTGTGTGTGCGAAGTAGAACTATGCGCACGAAATGGAATCTGAACGAACCCTTCGCTGAACACGGAACAGAGCATCTCCCGGAGAGCGACCTGAGTGCAAGCCGGAAACACGTTCGAATCAATAAAAGTCATACATCCGACACAAGCGGGCGGTAGATTCTTCCAGCTTTAGCGAATCGCTGTGATCGGAAAAGTCACCGGAATCGGAGAATTCGGCGGCCGCGCACGAGTGTTTTCCCTCCCGTTCTCAACCGGAATCACGCGCGTGGCCTGATGATGCTTTGAAGTGCTTCCTGGGCCGCGTTTGCCTGTTGGCAAAGTCTCCGGTCGGCGACAAAACGGAACACGCATCGAGGAATTCATTGGTTGCCCCAAAGCCGGTGATTGGTGAATGTCGATCCTGCTTCGGGAATCGGACACCTTCCGAAGTCCGCTTTAGTCGGCTTGAATTGGCGCGGGCGGTCAGGCATAACGAGTGCAATACGCTCGCCGAAATCGCGGCGGTCGCCAGAGCACCCCGAATCCTTTCCGAACCGAGGGAAGCATGACCGGCGGCAACGGAAACGAAATTGCGGCGTTGAAAGACGCTTTGAGGAAGGCGGAGGCGGAGATCGCCGCCTTGAAAGAGTCGCTGGGCGAGGTCCGGGTCACGATCGATACGATCGACGTGCAACCCGGCTGGGCCTGCTTTGCTCCGGGGAAAAACCCGCCGGACAGCGACCGGCTTCCGGGATTGCTTGACCGGTCGCTGGCCGCCTGGCTGAAGGAGCACCCTGAACGCCGCGTCCGCGCCGCGCTTGGCATCGGTCCCCGGTTGCCTGATCGGACGGTAACGGCAGACTGCGTTCAATCGCGCCATGGGGGATCGTTAGCCGAACACCCGCTCCGCTATCGACAAGAGGGAACGCAGCGTCGCACGTGATTCGTCGACGCCAGACGTTTCTGCGAGGTAACTGCGGCAACAGGATTCGTCAATCAATCGCGCCGGCCAAGTGCCTGATCTGCTCATACTTCGTCGCTTGAACCCAGACAGACGTGCGGCGGTCCGGACACGAGAATTCCGCCCAGCTGTCGCCGTTCGTCGTAACGGTATGCGCGTGGCCTTCCAGAAGATCGCGATACCTCACGCCGGGCCGTCCGGTCGGAAGCAGGTTGTGAACGTGAGCATTCGTGACACAGGACGGTTCGATATTGGTCGCCGCAGCCCTTTGCAGGCGACCAAGAGGCACCCTTGTGCCATCATTCGGACGATCCGATGCTCTTGGTCGCTGCTGTTTGGATCGAGCACGAAGCCGCATTGCGCGGCAACGACGGATAATGGAATTCACTGTCTGCCAAAACTCGGTCTCAACAATTCAATTGGCGTATACGTCCGCCTGTCCCGCGTCTGTGGTTGAATCTGATTGGCGGGCAGACTCAGAAATGGAATCGTGCTGAATCCGCTCACCCCGGCCGCGCCGCGGGCGCCTCTCGGTCCCGTATACAGCTTTCCAAGGGCGGGCACGTCTGCCAGGGGTGTCAACGCCTCGGTGGACGCCACGCGCGGCCGCACGGGTCTCCCATCCCGAGACGGATCGTATGCCCGCGTCGTTGCGACTCCAAGCTGTTGAGATACTGTGCTCAAACTTCCGCCGAACGAGCGGGAACTGACCTGAGACGTTGCCGTCGGAATGATCGACGCGCTGACCGGTTGACCGGCAAACGCGTCCGCCGTCCCGGCTGCGCCGGATTCCGTCATCGAATCACCCGTGCCATTGGACGACGTCGTAGAGGCTGATGTGACATTGATACCCAGTAACAGTGTTCGCAGATGCTTACCGGCTGCCGCTGCAATCCGGCGATCGTTCCGCGAAGAAACTGCCTGGCTGTGGATTCGGCGGAACTCATGTGCGAGGTACTGAAAGGCCGGTTTCTCGAAGTCGCGCATCGACGCATCTTCCATCAATTCCTTGGCAATGGCGACTAAATACTCAAGTGCTGCGGCCCGAATGAGTCTCGTCTCACGGCGCGCCACGGCCACGTCACCAAACACCTTGAGAGCGGCACGAAACTGTGACTTTCCGTCGTTTGTTGTGAGTAAGTTGGCAGTCCGACTTCTGCCGCTCAAGTATTTCGACAACAACGACAACCGGGCTGAACGAGCTGTATAATACTTGAGAAGTTCGCTCGGCTGTGATGGATTAATCAACTCATCCAGCGCCATTGTGACAAAACTGATTCTCGTGTTGTCATGAAGCATCTGGTGCGCCGTCGCGTAGGCTCCACAATCATAAAGCACGGCCTTGACCAACTCCGACTTGCACTCCACCTGAATATCAAACGCCTTGCCCGTCTTCGGATGGTTCCCTTTGGGAATCGGCACGGAGGCCAAACCAGCCAGAGCGACAATCGCGTTCCTTTCCTCCACCGTAGAGTCCTGATCCTTCACGATGCGAAGTTGTTCGGTAAAGATGGCAAACGCTTCGCGGAACCCCGGTTTGTTCGGAGGCTCTGCCTGGGCATTTGCCGGCGTCGCGAACAAGGCGAATAGTGTGAAGCCACACATCACCTTCAGCAGCAGCATCTTCATCGTTGCAAACTCCCCTGAGGCGGCTGAGCCTCTACTGGCTCACTGGATTCAATGGGCTGAGAAATTGGTGGATTTGCTTCACGGCCGGTTTGCCGTATACATCGCGCGTCTCTTTGAGTCGCCCCGAGATGGAATTGTCGTAAGTCGCCCGTAACCGACGAGTGATTGCCGGATCGGCGCTCGGCCGGAGCATGTCGGCCACCAACGATTGAGCAATGATCGGGACCTGAAAGATGGGGATTACCGAGACCGTGTCCGAAGTTGCGATGGCGTTTCCGCCACGTGCTCGCGCAGCGCGGAACAAACCGTTTCTGGAGACGACCTCCTGATAGGGGAGAACGTAGGACTCCGTTCCGAACCCGTCTGCTGCGGGGCGAGAGAGCAGAACAACAGCGTCTTCAGCGATCAATTCCGGCCGAGGCGCGGTCCCGAGCTCCAATGGCCCTTTATCCGACCCGACGAGCACGTGCAGTTGTCCCGGGCGTTTCCGGCCCGGATGCTGCACATATCCCCCTACTGCCACCGAGCCGCTTGAAATGGGAGTCTTCGCAAGCGGCGTCTCCGAAAAGTCGAGAATCTGGATTACGTCGCCATCCTGCAGTGGAATATGTGCAGATTGTTCGAATTGCACGCCATGATACGTGAAGAAGTAGGTGTTCGTTGTGCTTCCGGTGCCTCGTCGCAACATGACCATTGTTGCTTGTGCTGAGTTAGCACCTGCCGAGATGGTGAAGTGTGGCCCCACGATTGCGTTCCGCACTTCACCACTGATCAGCGCCTCAAATGCCTGAACGGCGCTTATCAGATCTGTGAGAAGCTCGGCAGAAGGCGACTTTTGAAAACTCTTGACTCGGGTGATGAGCAAGTCGTGTAGTTGTGGCCATCTTCTCTGTAGGCTCTCAGGCAATGATTGAACGATTGGTTCGTTCTTGGATTTGCTTGCACTCAGTGACTGAATCAGCTCATGGATGTCTTTGGATTCCTCCGGTGTCAGGTTTACTGGATTTCGTGTCTGCAGCTTCGACAGCGTGTTCTTCAGTGTGGATATCGACCGTTCGATCGCAAGATAAGCATCAGGCAAGACGGCCCGTTGAAAAAATGGCTGACTGCCAGTGGTTTGTGTTTCCGACCTGCCACCCGCCTGTACGACGGCGTCCCTGAGAGTTAATCCACTAGCTGGGATAACGTATCGTCCGGGCAAACGAACCTGCCCACCGATCAGGACTCCACGGTCGGGGACGGTGGTTGCCGCGTGGCCGAGCCAGTGGTTGAATTGCCCGCACGCAGCAATCAACGGAAAACTCACCAGGGCCAACACGGTCAATGCGCGTTTCATCCGGCGAAGCATGGCTTCATCCATTCAATGCTATTTCGCGAGACTGAGCCCGCCGCTCCGCATGGCAATCTGAGAGAGATGACATGCGATTGCATAACGGCCGTCGACAGGATCAGATGGAGTCTTCACGCTGGCGCCTCGGATCAGACCAACGAGCCGATCTTCTATCACGACCGCCGCACCACTGTCCCCGGGTCGCACGAAAGGGAGGCCCTTGCCGTCGGCCATCTCGATGAGGATTTGCCCTTCCACCTCGCCGATACGCTTGTCCGATATCGGCAAGCGCGGAGAATCGATCGATCGGATGAGTCCTTGTCTGAGCTTTCCCGACTGCGCACCAAGAATGTCACATCGTACCAGCGGAAACATGTCACTCTGCCAGACACGCGTGATGATCGTGGGTGTCGTTGCGATTGGGGCGAGGCCTGCCAGTTCATCGGGCCAATCGAGCGGCGGCTCGATTAACGCGAAGTCGAGTTCTTCATCAAACGCGCAATCAATTCCGTCGAAATGGCCGACGTCGCGGCCGTTGCTGCTCATGTTCGGACGCGCATCACAGGGGGAATCTGCTCGGGAGAGTATGTGCGCACAGGTAAGCAAGCGGACCGGAAAATCATCCCGATTCAGCCGCACGTCGATCCCCATCGTTCCGGCTCCGTTTTCGGACGATTCTATTCTGGATCCGCCGTAGTACGGTGTGCCGGGAGGCGCGGCGGTCGCGGCGCCCGAGACGCCGGCAGCGACCGCCGATTCGAAACGCGGTTGCTCGATGACATCCGTCGGGACACTTTCGATGAGCGCCGGAACGTACTCCTTCGTCGAAATCAACCTTTTGGGGCTTTTGTTCTTAACGTAGACAATGATCGCGAATTCGAGCGTTGGTCGGGCATTCTGTACTTTCGGACCGACGTCGAGACCGACGACTCCGGGAATCTTGAGCAAGTCTGATTTGTGACGATCGAGAACATCCTGCACCAACGCGTAGGCGACTTCCGGCGAATCGCGCGTGACGCGTGCCAAATGCTCACGTGAGGCAACCTTCGTGCCCGCAGTGGCTGGCTTCCCGGACTCTTTGCTCTCCGTTTTTTTTGCTGTTTGCCGAGTGTTTCGCTTGGCCATTTTTTGAATTCCGCCTATCGTCGCGATTTACCCACTCCAGTTAATCGTACCACATGGACCGGCGTACTTCCCAACGCATTCCGCGACATCTTTGGTGTTTTCGGCAGGCCGACCGGGCTGACGTCACAGCCGGCTCCGCAGTTGAGATGGGTGTTCAAGAACTCCTTGACCTGGAGTTCGAAGTCGGGGGCATCCAGCTCGAAAATCCCCACCGCAGCTACCGACTTCACCTCGGCAACCTTCTGGCGGATTGTGGACGTTGCTCCAGCATCGATACCGGTCGGCGCGAACTGGAACCCGGCGGCTGCAAGCCGTTGGAAGAACTCGCCTACGCGCGCGATGGTTTCCTCGGTGATGTCCTGCTGATACTGGTCGAGATACTGTCCCTTGAACTTTACGTTCAGATTAAAGGCACCCGCCGCGGGACGTTTGAAGTCCACCATCACAATCTTCTCAGTCGTCAGCAATTCAGATGCAAAATCCCGCATTCTGGGCTGTTCCATGAATTCAACGTCCTCGACTCCGCCGACCGACACCGTCTTCAGCAGATGAATATCGTAGACATACAGCTTGAGGTGCGTCGGCACCTGCAGAGTGATCGGGACGCCACTGACTTTGTGCTCTACCCACTCGCTGTTGAGATTATCCCGAGTGAGCATGGTGGATTTTGACGAAGTGCACCCAGCCAGTACACCCGCCCCAATCAAGATGGCACAGCGACAACATTGGAGTGACATTCTCCCCCCCTCGGAAAAAACATGAACGGGATCATTCAGGTCGGTGAGCGAACCTCATCACGTGCATAGTCATTGTTATCTGAATAGTCGGCACAAACGATACGAACATTCAACTCAAATCCGAATATTCTCGCAGGCTGTGAATTCATTCCTGCGGCGGCGGTTTTGCGCGAGCGGGTTTGACCGCCATCAATTCGAGACGTTCCAAATCGCAGGAGCCTGAGCACGTAAGTCGTGTGCCAAAAACTACTTTCCGGTCCGACATCCATGAGGAAGCGTGTTTCACAACATCGGCACTGCGAAGTCAACCGCCGATTGCGCGTTCCCACGTCGTGACCCGCTGGTTGCAGTTCCGGCACTCACGACGGCGAACCACCTTCCCGCCAATCGGCGCGCGCGTGTAGACGACGCGAAACCGCTGGCCGCGGCAGCAACCGCATCGCAGGCCGCGCTGCTTGTCCGATTCGCGGCATTTCTTCGGAATTCGGGCCATCAGGCGACTTTCCAGAATTCTCGAAAACCCTTCGAAACATGGCTGGATGCGTCCCTCCCCGTAAACAACCCTCTTCGTAGAGGAAGTTTCAAAACTCAGTTTTCCCAGTTTGCCGAATCGGTTTTCTCGGGGATTTTGCCAATTTGACCCATATTCACACGGGTTTTGAAACTTCCTCTAACCTGTCGCGCGCGATCCGATTCTTGAAGACGAGAGAGGCCAACCACTTACGAAGTTCGAGTCCGTCGAGGTGTCCGAATCGCCGTCAACGGTTTTCGAACTTTCGGACGCCAAGTTAGCGGCTTGCGACATCGGGTTAATGGCGCGCGACATTGCGGTTAACAGCGGGCGCGAACCTGGCGAAGCTGTAGCGGTCGTGCGTCCCGCCGATCGGCTCTTCAAAAACGCTCCGATTTCCCCGTACCGGCAGACTGGTCTGCATTCCTATCGGCAGTACGCTGGGAACCCTTCCAGCGGGGTAAAAAAACTCTGATACCCCTGAAATTACAGCGAAACGCCAAACCACGACCGTACCACGATGGGACGCATAATTCACCCTCTGCTCTCCCTGCTGGCGTCCGCAACCCGGCAGGAATTGGCCCGCCAGGTCGCGTACCTGAAAGTAGAGAACCGGCTGCTCCGCGCACGTCTGCCGAAGAAGATCGTGGCGACCGACAAGGAGAAGCGGCGGCTACTGCGGGCCGGCCAGAAGCTGGGTGCGCAGCTCAAGGAGCTGATGTCAATGGTCAGCTACCAGTCTTTTGCCCGGTGGGTCGCGAGAAGGAAGACACGCCGAAGAAGGAGAAGAAGGCCGAACCGACAAAGAAACGGGGCCGGCCGCGGACGCCGGACGAGATTCGGGAACTGGTCCTGAAACTGGCGCGTGAGAATTCCTGGGGTTACACCCGCATCCTCGGTGAGCTGCGAAAACTCGGAATCACACGGATTTCACGGCAGACGGTGAAGAACATTCTGAAAGAACACGATCTCGATCCCGGTCCCGTGCGGGGGAAGGGATCGTGGGACGAATTCCTCAAGATTCATGCGGCGACGCTGTGGCAATGCGATTTCGTTTCGAAGCGGATGTGGACCCTGCGGGGGTTCGACGATCTGTACTTTCTGGTGTTCCTTCACCTGGGCACGCGACGGTGCTGGATTTCGCCCTGCACAGTCAGCCCGGACTCGGCCTGGGTCAGCCAGCAGGCCCGGAACTTCGTGATGGACGCCGAAGATCTGCAGTTGTCCGCGAAGTACGTGATGCGGGACAACGACACGAAGTTCACGAAGCAGTTCGACGCCGTGTTCGAAAACTCGGGGACCAAGATCAAACGCAACACGCCGCTCTCGCCGAACCTGCGTGCGCACGTCGAGCGGTTCATCCAGACGCTGAAGGTCGAATGCCTCGACAAATTCGTGATCGTCGCCCAGCGGCATCTGGACTACATCTGCCGGGAATGGGCCATCCATTACAACCGGGAGCGGCCGCACGAGGCCCGCGATCACCTGCCGCCGGCGTGCGAATTGCCGCCGGAACCGGTCGAGTCGCTCTCAGCGCGGGATGTCTTGAGCACGACGCGGTTGGGCGGGCTGCTGCGGTCGTATGAGCGGCGGGCGGCGTGATGACCCGTTGTCGCATGGGCAACGCACCAAAGCGCCCCGCCAGCGGATACCCCTCTTCCGTAGTACGCACCACGAATCGTGGACCCAACTTGCTCTCCCACACTTGAAAACCCATCGCACACCGGTCGTAATTGGACTTTCCGAGATGAACACCTGCGGATAGAGGATCAGTTCGTGCCTTTGCGACGAGACGTGATTTCCAGAATCCCGTACCGGCGGCTGCGCCGAGTGGCGGCAGGACTCCTGCACGAAGCGCCACGACGCAAACGAGAGCTCATTGAGGCAGTCGTCAATTGCCGGCATTCAATCGCTCGCATTCTCGAACGGTTAACCGTACCAGAACTTCGCCACGTAGCGAGCAAGCTATCGATTTCGAGATCGAGTTCAACCAAACACGAACTCATCGCGCGGATTTGTGGCGACCGAAAGCGCATGCTGCGAAGCCGTATTGTCACCTCTCTACGCAGACAAGGGTTTCGCGTCACCGATAATCGCATTTCGCCGACGCATGACCTTGATAAGGACCGTATCAGAGCATTGCACAGCGATGCGGTTGCACATCGGCGAGAAGTGGCCGGCCGATACCTCGCGAAGAAAGAGGATTCGTTAATTGAGTGGATCGCGGACGGAGCAAGCGTGTCCGTCGAAAAAATCGATCCAGCATTGGTAGAAGTTCAACCGGACACAGTTGAAGAGCTTGTCTTTCGATACGCAGCACTTCACTGGCAGATTCCCGTGTCATCCGGATATGGACGCCGCCTCAGGTATCTCGTCGTTGATCAGTCCAACTCAAAACTGATTGGCATCATCGGACTCGGCGACCCCGTTTTTGCCCTTGCTCCCCGTGACCAATGGATCGGGTGGAATGCAGCGGACCGCAAACAACGGCTCTGTCACGTCGTCGATGCGTATGCACTGGGAGCCGTCCCACCGTATTCACATTTACTGGCCGGAAAACTGGTCGCGCTCCTCGCGACCAGTGTGGAAGTTCTTTCCAGGTTCAATGCAAAATACAGCGGGAAGGAAGCCATAATCAGCGGGATGGAAAGAGAAGGCGATGTCGCTCTCATCACGACAACGTCAGCTCTTGGGCGGTCATCGGTCTATAATCGGCTCAAGTACCAAGAAGACACTGTCTATCACCGTGTCGGATTCACGAAGGGGTCGGGGGACTTTCAGTTTCTGAACGGAATGTATGACGAGATCGCAGAATTCGCGGCCAACACACTCTCGCCCACTGCAAAACATGATCGTTGGGGGACGGGGTTTAGAAATCGGCGAGAAGTTGTGAGGAAAACGCTTTCCGCGGTCGGTCTGACTCAGGACTTCCTGTATCATGGAATAGAGCGGGAAATCTTCGTCGCCCCAACGGCGACAAATTCGCGGGAGTTCCTGCAGGGTGCTGAATGCGAGCTGCAGTACCTCGATCGCAACGCATCCGACCTTGTGTGTTGGTACAAAACGCGATGGTTATTCGGCCGTGCAGAACGACTGCAGACGTTTCGCACTTTTCAGAAGGATGACTATCGTTTGTGGCCGTGAGCAACCTGGCAGGATCCGATCACTCATGCAGTTCGAGGCTGCCAATACGACTCAGCGCGTGTCGCACATCACGGATCGAGCCAAAATCGATCCTCCATGTGGCACGACAACCGACCGACCACTGCTTCGTATTGTACTTTTTTGGGGTGGCAAAGAGGACGCGGACGTCGGAATGCTGAATGCAAAAGAGGCTTATCGCAATCGCCTGGAATTTCGAACCCAAGGGTGCGACGGTGATGTTGCTTGTCTCCCACCGTTCATCATAGACATGACTCAGAATACGATATGTATCCTTGTAGTCAAACGTGCTCGCTTCCCGCACGCAGGCACCTGAAGCGATGCGGTTGATTTCGCGCATCGCTTCTCTTCGCCAGAGGTCATCCGCAAGATGCGGTGTGCCGAGAATCCAAACGACGTTGTCGCCTGGTCGCAACTGCAGCGCTGGATCAACGTGACTGATCGCAGCAGCGCTCCGTTCGTGTCGAAAGCTCGGGAATACGACGACGCTGTCTGGAAGTGAATCCAGATGTTCGCCGCTGAAATCGGTGCTCGGCGTCACGCTTAAAACGCCGATCTCCGTGCCAAACTCTTCATTCTTCATCCATTGGTTCCGATCACGCTCAAATTCGTCTCGTGTTGGATGGTATGTCCGTGCCTCGGTGTACCACACGTCCAGCTTCGCCGCCGATCGAAGCAGTGCGCACATCGTGCGAAGTACGAGCCGATTCGCTCCAACGCTGATATCGAAAACGACGTGCGGATCGCTTTCAGACTCGCCCGCAGCACCTAGCGCTGCGCTCAACTCATCGACATACGTATCAGCGTCAGCGTTGAGTTCGAGCACCTCATTCGAAATCGGGCTGAGCAGTCGTTTGAGTTCAGCACGTTGTTCTTCGTCTGCCTGAATGTTGGACGATAAGCGGAGGATAACACTCCGTTGAATCCGGATCTGGGATTCTGCCAATTGACGCGCCAGTTCAGTGCAGCGTTCCTCGAAGCCGACCGCGCACAAAAAGCGACCGATTGGCTGCGTCTCGGCGACCGTGGAGACTTCCAGAGTCGTGACGTCTGGAAGTCGGACGAGAACATCGTCCATTGTGCGCTCGGTGAGGCGAATCATTCGAGTTCACTCAAACAAAGGTGGATCATGTGTCGTGAGGGGCTCGGTCGGCTTTTCTCGGGGCCACGACTTCCACACACTGTCAGTGGCATCCTTTGGGGAGGTCACAAAAAGTTGAAACCACAGCGGATCGCGTTTGATGGCGTCATTCTTCGCGAGAGCTGCACCAAATGCCGGAAGGAATACACGTCGGAGCTGCCAGCGCAGCGTCGTCACGTTGCCATGCCGCGAGAGTCCGGGTTCCATCTCGATAAACAATGTGCGACGGACGAGCTCCCAGGCGATTGCTGCGGCATGATCCTCGAGTGCATCGATAACGAACAAGCCTTGTTGGTCGATCTCGATGCGCGGGACCTGTGTCGGCGCACCGGAACGTTGACGGCGTCCGTGTTCAAGGATCTTACGAACCAACTGGCCAAACGAATTCAAGATGTCGTAAAGCTCCGCGCCGAACGGATAGTAGGTGCGAACAATCTCAAGGAGCTTCCGCGACACTTTGACGATCGCTCGGTGCTGGACGTGTGCGGGGACACTTGTTTGCGTCCCAGGTGTTACATTTCCCTCCTCCAGCACGGTGTTATAGATGAGCAACAGGCTCGACACATCGCCGGAACAGAGCTGGGAAATACACTCCATTCCGTGGTATTGATCCTCTTGCCGACCGCGTTTGTCGAGAAGCCCCTTGGCCAAGGAACCCTGCGGCCAATGAGAAGGTCCGATCAACGTCTTCGCACGTCCGGAAAACCCTGCCGCTCGTAGCCGATTGTCAAGCAACTCGGTTGCGAACGCTAAGGCGCGCTGCTGTTGGTCGGTGTCATCCAACGCAAGAAACTCTTGGCCGCAATCAATCTCGATTCGCTCTCGCGTCAGTTCGGCGGACGCAAGCAATTCATCGCTCAGCACGGCTCCATGTTTTTCTGAAGACAGCTTAAAGATGTGCGAAGGACGCCGCTCCCAGATAACCTGATTCAACACCTCTTGGACCGGACCTGGTATACGATGCACCGAGAAGTCGTCCACCAGAAACGCCAGCGGCCGCTGAGCGAAGAGGGGAACTTCTGCCTTCAGGAGCGTGGTAAGGTCACCGAGAAATGCGGGCCCCGTGGCGAATTGATGATCGAGCAACTGCGGGAATGGCAGATGAACGCGGAAAACCGCTCTTTCAACCATTTCCAACGCTTGATCGATGCGTCGTGATCCTGCGAGGCGAACTTGGCCGCTCATTTCCAACGAGTCGCCCACAAAACTGAGGACTGCCGATTCGGCGTTGACGCTCAAACCCCAGAAGGAGTCCCGATCATCTCGACGTGAAATCTGCACAAGAGTGCGAAGGATTTCGCGCAGCGCGAGTAGATTGAAATAGTGGACGATAAATGATCGTCCCCGGCGGGCGAGTTCGACATCGTTCGCCCAGCTGAAGCGGTTCTGCAAGTCGGCGCTGCAAGAAATGTAAAAGCCGATGACCGGAAGAGCAGCGAGTTCTTCGGAAGATCGCTCGGGATGGGCCTCCAAGTGGGTGCGCAGGCTGAGCCAGCGGAAAATCGTGGACTTTCCGCAACCGCGAGGTCCAGTCAACAAACAAGCGTCGGGACCGGCCACCTTGTCTAGCCACGGGCATGATTTTGCGAAGAGATCAACGAGCAACCTGGCATCGGAGATTTGGTCTGCCGAGATGAATTCAAAGGGCGAGCTGAGTCTTGTTTGGGAGGAGCGTGCTGGACGTTCGGCGCTGGAGTAGGCACTCTGAAATTGTTCGTTAATGAGTCGTGGCTCTCGAAGGGCCACGACCGCGTCTTCGTCGGCCATCCGGTGGATCAACGACTTGGCGAATGCGAGGAACCGCCGGTCGCGGTGAGAAAGGCCTCGCCGCTGATGCATGCCATTCCAGATGCTTACGAGATGCTTCACAAACCATTCGTGGTCGAGCAGGTAATCCGCTTCTCCGGCGTTCCTGAGCCTTCCGGTGTCGATGACTCGGACCCGAAATTCGCGGTCGAGAGCGCCAGGATGGGGTTCGGCAATCATGACATTGCGATCGTGAAGGTCACCATGCGCCAGTTTTAGATCCCGCAGTGCTTGTAAAGCGATGCACATCTCGCGGACGTAGGCGACGAAGAACGACGGCGTCAACTCGTGGACATGCGCATCGACAAACCGCTGCAAGGTGATGCCGCGGACCCATTCCTCGACGAACACTTCGACCGCGATCGGCTCGCTCGTACCAAGATTCAGCTCCAGTAAATCGGCATCAACGAATCGGGCGAAGCAGGGACACTCCTCCAGAGCGCTTGCCTGGCCGACTTCCTTCAAATGCGATTCGGCGCTCCGGCGCGGCCGAATCTTGATCGCACGATCCCGGCCCCTGTCGTCTTTGCCTCTCCAAACAACGCAGTAAAGACCTGCATCGACCGCGGCGTTGCCGTCGAAAGCGAACCGTTGACCTCGTACTGTGAGGGCGTCTGGGAGATATTCACGGCTCCGCAGCCGATCCTGCATCTGTCCGTGAGTCAGCCCGACCGTGGCCATGACGCCGCCTTGCTGGAATCCCCAAGGTTGCACAATCGAATTGCGGATTCTCTCATCTACAGTTGTGAAGTGCAAACCTGCAGGGGGTAACGGAACGCGCGCGAATAGGTGATTCGGGCGATTCTGTTGGATTGCTGCCGCACATCAACCTTTCTGGGGGGACTGACGAATGGCTTTGAGCATTTTTCAACCCGGCGTACATCCCAATTCCACCGCATTCTGTACAGATGCCGCCGGCGATGAAGACCTTGCGAACTGGAATGTGGTCGGCGAGTGGTGCCGAATCCGAAATATCGATGCCGAGAGCGTCTACGAGGTGCTTTGCGGCATCCTCGGCTGACATACCGCCGAACGCCGTCTCCGCATGACCTTCGACCCACGCCGACCAGTGCTCGTGCAGTTGTTCGCAATAGATTGCATCGATTACCTCCCGTGCAGAATTGGCGATCAAAAACGATCACTCGCGGAGTATCCACGATGCGTCAACTCATTTGCGATCACACGCCGCGCCCTCGACCAGGCCCTTTGTACCGCCGATTCTGAAATGCCCAGTGCATGCGCAATTCCAGTGTAGTCGGGACTGCAGCCTGACAGAAGCGCGTCAATACAGGCATCAGCGACGAGTCGCGTATTTGAAGACAGCGAACATGCAGCATACCGGATTGCGCACAGCAGATCATCGTGGTCCAGGTCGCGGCCAATATCGGGCCGGATATCAATCTGTCGGATGGCGTCGACGTTGCAGAGCGTCTGTTCACGGCGACGAATTCGCTGACGTTGACGGAAAAACTCGAACACGCAGCGTCTGACGACGGCCCCCACAAATTCCAGCGTGTGCGTCGTTCGGAACCCCGGATCGCGAAACGCGTCCAGAAGTTTCACGATGACGTTCTGGTAGATGTCGAGCCTGTCATCCGTAAAACTCCGGTCGTGCCAACTCGCGCTAATCGCGCACAGGATTGGCTGAGCAGGGTGTTCGCACAAATACTTCACCGCCGCCGCCGCTCGTGCTTTCGGATCATCGCTCGCTGTCAACGCCTCGAAAAGTGCACGACTGAGCGACGTATAGACCTCAAGGTCGTCACTCATAGTGGACGCGGTGACTCGTACCTTTGCCCTAAGCGACCCGTCTGACAGTCGGCGACGATTCACAACGGTACGCGATTTCTGAGACTCTGAGTGACATCGTGTTGCATTCGACAGGTAATGTCGAATGGCATCAGCGACTGCTCTGCAATTTGGAAATCTGTCGCTTTGCCTTCGCGCCAGCATTGAGGAAAAAAGCCAGGAGAATTCGCGTGGCGAACCATTGTCGCTTCTCGTCGACGTCTCGCGAGTCTTTCGGAAGCATGCAACGTCCTCGATGATATCCTCTGTCGGCAGTCTTCCAGTCAGCAACTCGTACAGGATGACGCCGAGGCTGAAAACGTCGGTCGCTGGGCAGGTATTGTCACCTTGCAACTGTTCGGGGGCAACATAGCCCGGCGTACCAGCACGTTCATGAGCCTGTCCCGACCATCCCTCCCCAACGGCCAGGCCGAAGTCCATGATTACAGGGGTGTCGTGCGCTGGAAGCATCACGTTTGCAGGCTTCAGGTCGCGATGAAGAACTTCGTTGTCGTGAGCCACCGAAAGTGCATCTGCCAGTGTCAGGACGAGCCGGAGCGCGCGATCGGCTTCGAGCTGACCTTCCCGCGCGATGGCGTCTGCCAGCGTAGGTCCTTCGATGAACGGCATGACGATGTAGGGGTGATTGTCTGTCAGGCCGACCTCGTAGATGGGGCAGATATTCGGATGCGAAAGAGAAGAAGCAATCTGTGCTTCCCGAAGAATCCTATTTGCTGCATGTGAGTCGTCTGCATTGGAACGGGGAACCTTGATCGCCACAGGTTGCTGCCGTACGGGATCAAATGCCCGGAAGACCCTTCCGAACCCCCCCTCCCCCACGACGCATTCGACCTGATATCTTCCGATCAGATCGGGAGCTGGCTCGTGCGCAATTCGATCTTCAATTCGCTTCGCATCGACCCAGGTCGGCTGGGATTGCGACGGAATTTGTTCCGTATCCGAGACGTACCGTGTGTCTGCAGTGTGGAGCCGTTCGACTTTCTCGCCGGCCTCGACCAGGGAGGCAATCTCGCCACTCGGGTCGATCTTCTGGAGGTCGATCAGGTAGCAGCGGGAGACTCGCTCACAGATTTCGTGCGCGAGTTCGATCTCGTCTGTATTTCCGCCGAAGAAGTGGTAGAAGAACCCTCCCACCTCGCCCGAGATGTCATCAACGGTCGAGAAGTCGTCGGCGTCGGGATCGAAGTCAAGCGCCGCACGTTCGGCGTCCACGTGATGCTCCGCACATTTGGCAAGCAGAGACAGCAGCGTGCCTTCCATCTACTCGCCCTCCGCAATTGAAATCATGTCGATGCAGAGCAGGAAGGGTTTCCCCCATTCACTCACAAGCTGCATCATCCCCAGGACGCTTTTGATCGAAATGGGTGAATTCCAACTCCGTTTGATTTCCGCGAACACCTGTTCTTCAACCTCCCGTTTGCGCTGAGCTCTTCTCTCGACGCTTGCTTTCAACCAATCAGCGCTGGAAAACAGCCCAAGCAAGCACTCAAATTGCTCCGGCTGCAGACGGTCGTCGCCGGCACCACAATCTTGCTCACATCGAGTTCGGAAATATGTGACGGCGCTCGCATAGCCGTATGCGAACGCACGCGGTCGCGAGGGCAGCCGGAAATCCGGATACTGAGTCATCAGCCAGGTCAGCGTCTCTCCGTCGATTCGTTTCGACTTCATGGATTTTGAGATGCTCGTGCGATCTTTCTTCCCGAGCTCGTCTGCAATCTGCTGCTGTGACAGGCCGCGTGACTTCAGAAAACGGAATGCCGCCTCGTGGTACGCTGCGTTCACACCGCGGACGAATGCGCGACGGGTTTGAAGTTCGACATCGTCGCGTTCGTCGTCGGACAAACAGAGGCTTGCCCAGAGCTCCTGTAGCTCCGCCTCGTAAAGCCTCAGTGTTTTGTCCAACCTCTCGTCCATCCGTGCCTGCTCCCTATTCCCAGCGGCACCACAATAAATTGCATTTTTAGACGAGCAGCGGCTTCGGGGTGTGAAAATTCTTCACATGTGTCGATTCTTCACTCGTGCCGATCCGACACGTGTGAACCGCCGTCACACGCCCATGCGGGACCAAGATTAGGCTATGGGCGTGTGACGGATGACCGTCGAGGTCACCCGTGGAATCGTTCAAAAAAATACAGCGACGAGGACCAAGGAATGACCGCAAAACCCCAACCGATCAGCTCTTCCCGCTCCCGCTCCCGTACCGAAATCAGGCGTGGCCGGTACGTCGAAGAGTGCAACTCCGACATCGCTGAAAACCTCGAAAAGGACATCGACGAGATTCTGGAAATCTATGAACAGGCACTGGTCGATGCGTTGAGGATCGCTCCCCGCAACATCGACACTTCGGCCATCCCCGTCTCGCAGGTTCATACGCCGAGAAGTGATTGCAAGATGATCGGCTGCCTGCATGGCCGTGCCGTCGAAGGATGCTGACTAAACCCGAAGTCTGCTTTGGGGTGACCGGACATTGGGCAGGATCTCGTAGTGGATGAGGAATTAGATTAACAAATTGGAAGCGTGGAATCCACGTTCCGTATGTCCGCACGGGGAATCACGGGGAATCCCAGTCCAGATTCGCACGAAACCGCGTCGCGCTCGCTCGCGGTAGACGTTCGGGTCGTAATCCCCGCGGCCGCCGTGAAGAAACACGAACTCGTCCAGCACCGACTTCCGCACAATCACGCAGTCGAATCCATTGCCGTCGACACAAACGGATGCGTGTTTCGCCGAATATCAATCGTCAAGGATCGGGCGTTTTCACGCCGGCTTCGCCTCCACCGGAATCCAAATCCGCCCCACAAGATAGTTCCCCCGGTCGGTCCACACCCGCGCTTCCAGCAGATACTCGCCGGCCGCATCCTGAAAACCTGCGACCTGAAACTGCACCGCCTGGCCTGGTGGAACATTGCGGTTGAGAATCGGAACATCGGCCGTATTGACCGCCACGTTCGTAATCGTCAGATCGCCGGTGTTGCGCAGGTCCACCACGACCGGCGGCACAGGAATGAGTGTCAGCAGCTCGCCGGGATCGAGCTTGTCGATGAAGTCGATCGCCGGAGAACGCTTTTCAACGGCGGCGACGGCCGGCTGCTGAGGTGCGAAGAGGCGGGCGGTGGTCATGTCTCCCTCTGAATCCGGTAATGCAGGCGATCCGGCGGCAGCCGGTAATGCAGCGCGTTTCCGCGCAGGCGGTAGTGGAGCCGATTGGCGGCCAAACGGTAGTCGGGTCCCGTCGCACTCGGCGCGACGTTGAATGCGAATCCGCCCACGGCGACGAGTACCGCCGTCGGCGAGGCGAGAATAGCCTCGCCGATGAAAGTGCCGTCACTGAAACCGGCGGTGCCGACAACCGCCGCTGAAGGCGCAAGAAACGCACCGGCCCCAGTGAAGACCGGCTTTGCAATTGAGCCGTTCCCCGCAACCGTGGTCGCGCCGGCGTCGAGTGCACCGTTTCCCGTGACGACCGGCTGCGCGAATGCACCGTTCCCGGAAGCGGAAACGCCGGCGATGACCAACGTCCCGCTGCCGGCAAACACCGGGACCGCGAACGTCCCGGAACCGACCATCGCCGCTGCGCGCGTGGCCGGCGCTCCCGCACCAGTGACCGCCTGCTGGTTCGCAAACGTCCCGACGCTGGCAATTGTCGCGACAGCCGTCGAAGGCGTTCCGCCGCCGGCGTAGATCGGAGCGGCAAATGCGCCACTTCCGGCAACCGTTGCGGAACCGGCTGCCGGCGATCCCGACCCGTCGAATGCTTGCTGATTGAAAAACCCACCAGCGCTGGCGATCGATGTCGACGGCGACAACGTGCTTCCGTTGCCGCTGTAGATCGGCGGTGCGTGCGTCCCGGTTCCCGATGCGTTCGCAGAAGGCGCAACAACGGTCCCGCCGCCGTCATACACCGGTGACGCAAACGCCCCGGAACCGGAAGCGTCAGCCGTGGCAACAACCACTGCGCCGGTCCCGGCGAACCGCCGCTGAAACGCTCCCGACCCGGTCACGAACGCCGGCAACGTCGCCGGCGTCCCCGAACCGACAAACATTGGCGGTGAGTGACTTCCCGCTCCGCTCGACGTGACCGGCGCAGTTGCTGGTCCGCCGTGGCCGGTATAGACGGGATTCGCGAACGTCGCCGTACCATTCGCTGAGGCCGCTCCAGTGGACGGGGCGCCCGATCCGCTAAAGACCTGCGCGGCGTCGGGCACTTCCAGTTCGGCCCACGAAATCTCAGCCGAACGCCGGCTGCCGGGATTGCCCCCGGTGTCGCCGCCGCGGACGAACCGCAGAACGAGCTGCGAGTAGTCCGTAATGGCGTCCGCTTCGGCGGCCGAGAGCGTCTGCGCCGCTTCGGCAAACGTCTCCGGCACGTTGTTGTGCTGCCAGGACGCGATCGGCGTCGTCTGCTGCAGCAGCTCGACGGTGACATTGATCGTGTGGCCGCCCGCAGCGCTCTTGCGGTAGGCGTACCGCACCACGTGCCCGGTCGAGACCTGCGGGTCGGTCGCCGACGAGAGATCGACTTCGCAGGCGTCCCCGGTGGTATTGTTCGACGAGGCGATCAGGTCGCCGTCATTGCGGACCGTCTCGTCGATCTGCTGCCACAGCGGGGCGGGCGTCCAGCCGCCGGCCGTCCGGTCGGCTGCCGGTCTGGCGAATTGCGGCATCGGAGTTCACCGTTGCGGGAACAGCGCGAAACGATCCCCGTCCGCGGATCACGGGACGGGATTGGGGGGAAACGGTCATGGCGGGATCAGCTTTCGGGAACGGTGACGGAGAGCGACGTGATCGAGGCCACGCCGCCGGCCACGAAGTTGATGTCGTCGAACTCGATGTCTCCCCCGCCGCCGGTCGCGGTGACGGTCCCTTCGGCGACGACGTTGCCGTCGGAATCCTTGATGCGGAAGTGCCCGGCCGTGCCGGAGGCGTCGACGTTCGTGTCGTCGGAGATCGGGTTGGCCGCAGCGACGCCGGCCGCTGCGGCCCCGAAGGCCGGATCGCTGCAGACCAGCGTGGCCAGCAACGTTCCGGAGTCGGCGGCGTTGGGACCGGGAGGCGGGCCGGTGCGGATTTCGATCGTGCCGGGTCCGGCCCCGGCGTCAATGTCGTCCACGATCGCGTCGCAGGCCTTGTTGCGGGTATCCGTGGCAAGCGTGAATGCCATTTCAGTCTCCTTTGCAGGTGTTGAGGGAAACGCCGTGCCCGTCGTGGCCGTGCCGCGCGGCGTCGAACCCGGCGACCGCCCGGCGCAGGGCGTGGTAGTCGAGCGTGTGCGTCCGCCACGGCCAGCGACGAACGATCTCGGCGCAGCGGTGAAACCGGGCCTCGGCCACGTCCAGCCGCTCGCCGCGGCGGATGCAGGACGCCCGCACTTCATCGAGCGGTTTCGTGAGGTACAGCAGCGCGGGACGGTACGGTCCCAGCAGCGACAGCCAGTGCCGCAGCGTGTCGGCGAAGCGGGGGTCTTTGAGCGCCCAAGGCTGCGGAAGTTGGGCCAGCGCCTGCTGCGCCGCCCGTTCGTCCAGCCTGCCCTCGCTCAGGCAGCGTTCGTTGAGCCGGCGAATCGCAACCGGCTCAGCGAACTCATCGGCGTCCGGCGGGGCGTTCCAGCCGAGGCTGTGCAGCATCCACGTGACGATCGACGAACCGGTGTGCCCCGGCGTGAGCACGATCGCGTTCGGCAGGCCGCCGGCGGCCGGTCCCGTCTCCCGGAAGGGAATCAGCCGGACACTTCGCAGCCCCCATTTCCGCAGCAGGTAGGACATGAACTCGGCACTGCGGCCGCGGAACGATTGATAGTTCTCCGGCGGACGGTCCCGCTCATGCCGCATCGAGACCTCCGGCGTGAAGGCGACCCGCCAGCGGCCTGCCTGCTTGACGGAGAGATAGAAGTCCCAGTGTTCCTGAAGCTTCAACCGCTCGTCCCAGCGATGCTCATTGAGCATCTCGCGGCGGAACAGCGCGAAGTTGAGGACCGTGTCGCAGTAGCGGTAGGCCGTCCCGCCGCGGGCGATCCGGTGTGGCCGGTCGTCCGTGTTGCGGGTCCGCAGTTCGCCGCGGAAGATCTCCAGGTCCAGCGCCCAGTCGATCCGGCATCGCCGGTCCGGGCGGACGTCGTCGCACCAGCCGCCGACGCCCCCCACCTCCGGGTCGGAATCCAGCACGTCCAGAAACCGTTCGATCTGCGTGTCGTCGGTCCAGACGTAGTCGTCGTCCAGCAGCAGGATGAACGGCGTGCGGCATTGTTGCACGAGCCGGTTGCGGCTGGCCGCGATGCCCAGGTCGAACGGAAACCGGAGGTACGTCACACGGGGATCGTCAATCCCAGCGGGGGAGTCGCCGTTGTCGCCGATGATCACCGGCAGTCCGGGATAGAACCGACGCAACGAGGCGACCTGCCTCTCGACGCAGCGCGGCCGGCGAAAGGCCGTCATCACGGCGGTGACGTCTGTCAGCGACGACCGGCGCTGAGGCACGGCCGGCGTCGCGGCGCGTCGAAGTCTGTTCGGTAACCGGATGGGAACGCGGATGGGCATCAACGGGCGTCCTTCACAGCTGTTCGGAATCGGGATACGGTTCCGTGATGACCTCTTTCAGCAGACCGTTCTCAAACCGCCAGGTTTCGATGGTCGCCACGGGACAGGCATACGGGTCGTCGGGGTCGCATTCGATCGCGACGACGACCTGTTTGTCGCCGGTGAATCCCTTCGTCTGCAGCGCGCAGCGGGTTCCCGTGGGACCGATGTCATTGCTTTCCAGATCGAGCGGGTCGACGGCGACTTCGCCGCTCGGCGTGCAGACGATCCCGCAGCCGACCTTCACCCGGACGGCGAAGAACTCGTCGAATTCCAGTCCGCATCCCAGCGCTGTCTGAAGACTGCAACCGGCCCCGACCGCCAGCCCCGGTCCGGCCAGCGCCGCGGGATTGACGGCGACGGCGTCGCCTGTGATCTGCAGGCCGCAACCGGCATTCACCGCGAGGCCACACGTTCCCTCCGGGACCAGGCCGCTTCCCGCCAAGTCGCCGGACTTGACCTGCACGGCCCCGCCGGCGATCTCGATGCCGCAGCCCGGCTGAACGTCCAACTGGCAGCCGGTTCCCGGAACGAGGCCGTTCCCCGCCAGCGCCGCGGGATCGACTTCGACCTGCTCGTTGACATCAAAACGCAGTCCGCAGCCCAGCGCCACGTCGATGTCGCATGCGCCGCTGCCGATCACGAGTCCCCGGCCGGCCAGCTCGTCGTTGGCGACTTCGAGCTCGCCTTGCAGGTTTTCGTGCAGGCCGCAACCGAGAACGACTTCACCGAGATCGCAGTTGTCCTTGATCCACTGGCAATCGACCTGCAGTCCCCAGCAGCCGGTGGAACCGTTCTGCCAGGCGGTCAGCCCGGGGCCGTCGAAGCCGCGGAGGTCGATTTCCAGTTCGTTGCTCGGGCCGAAGACAATTCCGCAGCCGGTCGAGATCTGAATGGCGCAACCCAACCCGGCCGGGACAAGCCCCGCGCCGGCAACGGCCGCCGGATCGACGGCCAGTCCGCATTCCCCCTCTGTTGTGAGGCCGCAGCCGGCTAGGTCGCCGTTGCTGACGATCAGCGCCCCGCTGGTCGCGTGAAAGGCGATCCCGCAGCCGGTGGAGACGCCGATCCGGTCGCAGCCGGCTTCGGGAAAGACAATGAGTCCATATTGGGCCCCGCCGGCCCCGTCGCCGACCAGTTCATCCAGGTTCACGGCGAGCGCGTTGTTCTGATCGATGAACAACCCGCAGCCGCGAAGCACGTCGATGCCGCAGTCTCCGACCTTGCCGAGACCGGCCCCTACGACGTCGTCCGGCTCGAATTTCACCTGGTCGGCAATCACGCGGATGCCGCAGCCGGGATTCACGTCGAGCGCGCAGCCGGTCGCCGCCGGAACCAGCCCATTGCCGGCCAGATCGACGGGCTTGACCGCAACATCGGTCCCCACCTGAATCCCGCAACCGGCGACGACGGTCAGGCCGCATTCCCCCGCCGGCGCGAGGCCGGGTCCGACGAGGGCCAGGTTGTCGACGTTGATCGTGGGCGGGTCGGCTTCCCGGTCGATGAAGATGCCGCAGCCGTCGTCGTACTCGATGAACTTCGCCATGTGCCACTGGCGCAGCGGGCCGTTCCACCAGGCGATGACGGGATCGCCGGCTTTCAGATCCACCAGGGCCTTGGCGAAGATTTCGATCTCGCGGGTGTCGACCGGCTGTAATTCGACAGTGACGGCACCGACGTCCCCTTTCACCAGGTCCACCTGGTTCGTTCCCGTGACCACCTTGTGCCCGGCACCGATGGCGAACCAGCGGAGATTGGTGCCTTCGATCCAGCCGACCGCTTCGACCACGTCGCCGGAGTTACTGCCGTCGGCCCCGCCGAACTTCACACCGCTGAACGACGACGCGGAACGGTCATCGTTCGGCGGATTCTCGACCGAGTAATCGCCAGCGTTGACGGTGACAATCACGTTCGGCGTGACCCGCCGCCAGTTGCCGAGGTTGTCCTGATATAAGAGGTATGCCGTCGCCGTCGCCGCCTCTTCGAGATCGTCGATCAGTTCCAACTTCGCCTGCAGCGTCCGGGGCGAGTCGATGTTGATCACGGCCCACTGCGTGCCGCCGGTGTCGGCAACCCACACGATCTTCGCCGAACCCGAGTCGCCGGATTCCAGTTGGCCCGTCGCGCTGATCTCGACGTACTGGTGACTGGCGTGCCGCATCACGATCTGACAGATCGCCAGGCCGGAAACGACGGCCCGGCCGATGATGCCGGCCGCCAACGGTTCCAGCAGCACGGCCCAGCGGGCGACGTGGGCCAGCGAGGGGGCGGTTCCTTCCAGCGCGACCCGCAACAGGAACTCGTCGAAGTTGTCCGAGGGGCCGATGATGGGGCCGGCGATCCCCAGGATTCCGCCGCGGGGCCTGTCGGCCCCGGAACTGTTGCGGATGCCGATGATCGTCGACGACCGCTGGTCGTCCCGCGCACCGCCGGCGACGTTCTGTGAGTTCTTATGCGCAACGGCCGCGTCGAGGAACGAGTTGAACGTCTCGGCCGGAATCTTCAGCGGCTGGCCGGCTTGCACCTTCTTGTAGGGATCACCTGCCATGCGTCAGACTCCGATCCCCAGCCCCGAGAAATCGCCGTAGGGATAGACCTGCTCGACGTACACCGCGACGGGCCGCTTCACCAGCGCCTTGGCCGTCGTGTCCTCTTCATCCCGGTAGCGGACCCACAGGTATTCCCAGCCTTTCTTCGCGATGCCGGTGATGTCGCCGACGGTCAACCCCGTGGCGTTCGGGCTGCCGGCGAACTTGAAGCTGATCTCCCAGTCCTCAACGCCCCGTTTCGAACCGCTGGCCCCCTGAAACAGGACTTCCCCCTGCGCGAAGCCCTTGAAGAGGCCGTTGTTGACGGTCCCGGTGAGATAGAACAGCGTCGCCTTGTAGGCCGGCGTGACCAGCGCCGCGTCGATGTAGTGTGTTTCTGAGAAGTTGTAGACCGGGACGGTGACGTCCACCCCTTCCACGGCGTCCGCCGTGACGCCGATCGCCCCTTTGAAGTCGGGGGGCGTCCCCGCGGCGGCATAACTGCCGACGGTCTGCAGCGTCTGCGTGATGTGCTGCGAGCCGCCGCCGGTGTCGAACGAGAAGGAACTGTCGCCGGTTTCCGGCGGCTCGGTCGTCCCGTAGCGGACGCTCCCTTCCCAGCCGAACTCGGCGATCCGTTCAATGCGGGACGTCTGCCGGATCAGCCCGCCGTAGGAAACGGGGGACGTGGCCAGCAGGGCGGCGTGCGCGGTGACGTCGTCATCGGTCCCGCCGATGACCCACCGCAGCTCGACCTGCGAGTCCTCGCCGAGCGTGGTTTCCCGGCTGTCCCATTTTTCCTCGACTGTAACCGACATGTTTCAGGGTCAAGGGTTGAGGGTCGAGGGTCCAGGGCCAGATGCGTTACCGCTTGTCAGCGGTTGCAGCAGACGTTCGGCCTCCGCGTTGATCTGCGGCAGCAGCGCGCCGGCCTGATCGATCGTCAGACCACCGACGGAGAGCGTGACGCTGTAGCGGTCCAGCAACTCGCCGGTCTTCTCGCACTTGCACTGCGCCGGCCGAAGGTGACATTCGGTTTTGATGGGCATGGGAGGGTCCAGGGCTGAGGGTCCAGGGCAGAGGGCCAGAATCGCGAGTCCCTGTCTGGCCCTGGACCCTCGACCGTCAGCCCTCGACCCGTTCATGAGAATGCCAGCCCGCCAGTGCGGGCTTCCTGTAGCAGCCTTTTCGTGTTCTTCGCCGTCTCTTCGGTGGCTTTGGCCGTGCGTTCGGCGGGGGAACCGCCGGCCAACCCGCGGACGCCGAAGGCGCTGAACGTGCCGCTGACGCTGAACTTCGACTCGGCCTTCTGCAGGCCGACGTTCACGCCGGCCAGCCGGTTCTTGAGCTTGTCCACCAGCTCGTTGGGCTTGCCGAGACGTTTGGGATCGCCGACCTTCTCCGACTCCTTCCGTTTGCGGGCGGCTTCCTGAATCGCCTGCTGCCATTCGCGGCGGGCGGCGGAGAGATCGTCCTCGGTTCCCTGCAGGTCCTTGGCGAACCGCTTCTGCCGGCCGACGTGTTCAGCCTCGCGCATCTTTTCCAGTTCGCCGATCGTCCCGCTGCGGTCGGATTCGATCTGCTTCAACCGCGCCTTGCGCTTCTGCTCCCGCTCCGCGATCTGCTTGTTCCGCTGGTCGTCGAGTTCCCGGTTCATCCGGGTCGTTTCGTTGGCGATCTCCTGTTGCGCTTTCGACGTGTCCTTCCCCGTGACCGCCCCTTTCAGCTTCTGCCACATCTTCTTGAGGAACCCGACCACCTTGTTCCAGTTCTTGGCGATGAACGTGGTGAAGGTCACCCACGCGTCCCGGAGGAAATCGACCGTCTCCGTCCACGCCGCCTGCAGTCCGGCCCAGGCATTGGTGGCGATCCGCGCTGCGCCGAAGACGGCTTCCGTCCAGACCGAGAGGAAGAACTCCTTGACCTTGACCCAGATGCCGTTGAGGGCGTGCACTCCCTTCTTCCATTCCATCTTCAGCGTCAGCCACAGGATCTTCGCGGCGAGACCGATATCGCCGGCGGCCAGCGCATCGGCGATCCCCTGCCAGGCCGACAGCGCCGTGGCTTTCAAGTCACCGAACCGGTCCCCCAGCCAGCCCAGCGCTTCGCCGCCGACTTCGGTGGACGTCACGAGCCACGTTCCCAGCGCGGCGACGGCCGCGATGACGGCCCCCAGAGGCGAAAGCAGCACCCCGAGAATCGTGCCGATCAGCCCCAAAGCCGCTCCGACCGCTGTGGCGACGGTCGCCAGTCCACCGAGGCCGAAGGCGATCCCCTGGATGATGATCCCCAGGGCAACCAGCGCCGCCCCGACGCCGACGATAATCGCGACCGTTTTGCCGATCGCCAGAAACAGGTCGCGGTTCTTCTGCACCACGTTCGACAGCCACTCGGCCGCTTCCTTCAATCCGACAGCCCACTGGCGGATCGTGGGGGCCAGCCCTTCGGCGAGTTCGATCGCCAGCCCCTCCAAGGCCGACATCAGGATCGTGGCATCGCCGCTGAGGGTATCGAGCTGCACCTTGGCGATCCGGGACGACGTGCCGGTAGACTTCCCCAGCGCCTTCGTCGCCTGCCGCAGCTTCTCGGACCCCTGCGAGACGAGTTCCGCGGCTCCGGCCGCCTGCCGCGCGGGGAAGATCGTTCCCAGCGACTTCAGTTTCTGCCCCGTTCCCATCCGGGACAGCGAGCGTTCCAGATCGGCCAGGATGTCGGCCAGTGAGCGGACGTTGCCGGCGTCGTCGACAACCTTCACACCCAGCCGGTCGAGTTCCTTCTCGGCCGCGGCGGACGGGGACGTCAGCGCCAGCAGCATGCCGCGCAGCGTGGAACCCGCCATCTCCCCCTGCATGCCGGCGTTGGAAAGAAGTTGAATCGCGGCGGTGATTTCTTCCAGCGAAATGCCGGCAGACTTCGCCATCGGCCCCACGAACTTGAAGGCGTCCCCCAGCATGGTCAGGTCGGTATTCGCCGTGGTCATGGCTTTCGCCATGACGTCCACCGCCTTGCCGAGTTCGTCGGCCCGCAGCCCCATCCCGGCCATGATCTTCGCGGAGATGTCGGCGGCTTCAGCGATGCCGATCTGCCCGGCGGCGGCGAGGTCCAGCGTGGGTCCGACCGCCTGCAGGATCTGGTCGACCTTGAAGCCGGCCAGCGCGAAGGACGACATCGCTTCCGCCGCCTGGCTGGCGCTGAACACGGTGCTGCGTCCCAGCTTCTTCGCTGCCCCCTTGAGCCGGCCGAAGTCTTTCTCGTTCGCCCCGGTCAGCGCTTTGACGCGGGCCATCCGGGATTCAAACGTGGCAAACACCTTCGTGCTGATGGCGAACGGCGTCGCGGCGGCAATTCCCATCCCGACCATCTTCGTGCCGAGACTCTTCAGTCCGGCCCCGAAGGCCTTGAACTTCATCTGGGCGCGCTTCAGACCGCGGACGAGTTTCGAGTCGTCGGCGAACAACTGCACGTAAGCCCGGCCGGCCTTTATGGCCCCTGCGGTCGCCATTGCTTCGTCTCAGGTTGCGGATTACTGGCAAGCGACGCAAAGAGAATTTCGGGAATGGCGTCGAAGCAGTCGAACGGGAGACGGATCAGCGGGAAGCCGTTTTCTTCCGCCCATGCCGTCTTAATCCGGTCACGACGACGGATTGCCGACAAGTCGAAGCGGGGCGATTCCTCGTGGTGCTGGCTGCCGTCGAATTCGATCAACGTCCGTTCGGTGGGAACATAGAAGTCGAACGGCAGCGGCTTCCGGTCGCGGCATGAAGGAAAGCGCTTCTGGCGCTCGAACGCCAGTCTCATCTGTTTGAGAGTCTTCGCGACGCGCCGCTCGCCGCGCGATTCACAGCATGCGGGACACCCTTTGCCCGACGCATGTCCGGCAATGCTCTGGAGGAACTCGCCGTGGTCGGGACACACGATCCGGACTTTGCGAGAACAGTTCGCGACTTCGCGAACGTACCGGTAATCAAACCGATCGCCATGCGCGCGACGAAACCGCGAAAGAATGGCCTGCAGCGAGAGTCGTTGTGCGGCCGCTGACTTCAGGTACCGACAGCGAGGGCATCCTTGTCCGCTGGAATGGACGTATGGCCGTTGACGGAACGGTCCGTGTTCCGGGCAGATAATCATAATCTTCGTCGATTGATTGACGAAATCGGCCTGGCCGTAGTCGTAACGGTCGCCGTGAGTGCGGCGAAACCGCTCGATGACCGCACTGAAGGGAATCGTGCGCTTGCGGGCAGAATTCACGTGCCGACATTGCGGACAACCTCGCCCCCGGAGATGATCATCGGGGAGTTGGTCGTATTCCCCGTGCAACGGGCACCAGATGCGGAGTTTCGTTTTGGCGTTTCGGTAGACGGCAAAGGAGTAGTCGTACTTGCCGTTGTGCCGCCTTCTAGCTTCCTCGATGAACTGTTCCGTGGTCTTGGCCCATGGATGGCGGCGAGCCTTCGTTGAACCCTCGGGACTGGGTAGAGATGCGGTTGTCGCCACTCAGCTTCTCCGGTCCACGAACACCTGCTTCAGCACGTCGAAGCCGACCTTCTCCTTCGGTTTCGCGTCCTTCCGCGCAGCGAAGGGGTGGAAGTCGCGGGGATGGAACTTCCGCGACGACTTGCGGTAGGGATTGCAGTTGCCGATCCAGGCGAGAATCGCGGCCGTGTGGTTCCAGGCCTCGGACTGCCGGGCCTCGGCCATCCACACGAGTTCCCTCAGCGTGAATTCGCCGGGATCGACGCCGAGGATGCCGGCGAGGCGGTAGATGAGCTGCCAGACGTCGACGCGGGGATGTTGTCGTCGAGCGCGTCGCCGATCACCCGGTCGAACTCGGGGCTTTCCACCCCCTTCATCGCGCGTTCCAGCGCTTGCGTCTCGCGACGGCTGACGGCGGTCTGGACCTTCGAGAACGCCCGCTTCAAGAGCATCCTCCGGTCCTCGCGGAAAAAATCGATGATCGCCTCGAACAGCGCCGTCGCGGCTTTCTCGGTCGATTCCTCATCCAGCGACTCGCCGAACGCCTCCGGCGACACGTCGTGCTGATCGAGCTGCGGTTGCAGCAGCGTGCAGAGGCACTCGAACAGCAGGAACATGTCGCCGGTCAGTTTGGCCACGACGTCCGAATCAGGATCGACGATCTGCGTCAGGTCGAGACCCAGCGCGTCGTTGACCCGCTTCAGCGAGGCGACGTTGATCGTGAGGGACCACTCGCGGCCCTGCGCATCGCGGAAGGTTTTCATTTGTTGCCCGTGGTCCGTGGTCCGTTGTCAGCTGCCGACGCGGCTTTGACGGTCTGCTGCAGTTCGTCGCCGAGCGCCAGCAGCAGGTCTTCGCGGCGGACGGAGACGTACTCCGACCGGCCGTTTTGACAGCCATGTTTCAGTTCCTCAATCACCTGTTGACGGTCTTTCGCCATCACGCCTCCAATCGTTCTTCTTGCTGACTGCTGAAAGCTGACCGCAGTTACGCCACTTCCATCCATTCCGGCGGATTCGCGGCGGGGGCCGGCTTCACCGTCACGCTGACAGAAAGGGCCTCTTCCAGCGGCTCATTGCGGCTGAAGTTCGTGATCGACATCGTCGCCCGCAGCCCTTGCGTCCCGCTCGTGGCGACGTCTCCGTCCAGCACGGCCATTTCGACGGTCGTTCCGGTGAAGAAGGCGTCCTTCAGCGCGGTGAACTCGGCGTCGGCCGTGTCGTAGACCATCTCGAACTCGACGCTGCCGTCCCGGAGTGCAGTGAGCGTCTCCTTCCAGCCATTTCCCCCGCGGCGGCTGGCGTCCGCCTCCCCCGCTTCCAGGTTCAGCGTGACGTCCTTCGCGTTGACGAGTTCATTCCACACCGGCGTGGCGTAGTCACCGCTGTTGCGATACAGCTTGGCGTCGAGGCCGAGTTTCACCATTGAAGGTCTCCGTTTGCCGTAGAGCCGTCAGTCGTTCGGTCGAGGGTCCAGGGCTGAGGGCCAGAGGTGTTCTGGCCCTGGCCCCTCGACCCTTCGCCCTCGACCCTCAAACCACTCCGTCTCCCAGTCCCGACCGGTTCTGCGGATCGTTTTCCGCCAGCCAGCGTTTCAGTTCGTCACGGGCCTTCGGCGTCGGCTCACGGTTGAAGACGCTCCGCAGCGCTTTCCCCACGTTGAGCACGTGCCGGGCGATGCCGATGTTCTTGCCAAAACCGAGCAGCCCGAAGCGGGCCAGAATCCCGCCGGCGAGCGTCCCGCCGAGATGCGACAGCGCGGCCGTCGCCAAGATGCCAGCAATAGTTGCCATGCGTGTTCCTTTTGAGAGGATGGCTGAGGGTCAAGGGGCCAGGGACGAGGGTCAGAGTTTCGGCCCTGGACCCTCGACGCTTCGCCCTGGACCATTCGTCAACCGGCAAAGCGACGGTGGACCAACCCCGAGGCGATTCCCAGCAGGCCCCACAGAAACTGCAGAGGCCGACCGCCGAATTCGTCGCGGATCGCGGCCACGTCGGACTTCACCGCCTCGACCCGCTCCAGCGCTTCGTCCTTGTCCGACTTGAGCCGGGCGATCGCCTTGATCTTTCCGATGACCCCCGACTCCTGGAACTCCTTGAGATTCCCCTTCGTCCGTGCCACGTCGTCCCGCAGCGCTGTGACGTCGTTGACGAGCTTGCCGACCAGCTGCTTCGTTGCGCTGTCCGCCGGCGGATTGACGGCGGGAGGGGACTTTGGTTGCGGACTGGGGATGGTGCCGCCGTCCGGCACGGGAAAGACCGGCGGATCGTTGCGGCCGAAGAGGCCCTGCAGGACGTGCTTCACGGCGTTGGCCAGCCAGCCCAAGAGTCCCCCGCGCTGCGACGGCTTGTAGCCGACCCGGTACTTGTCCGTCCCCTGGACCCAGATCGTGGGAAAGGCGAGGTCGTCTGCCTTCGGTTTGCAGGCGGACCAGAACTCCCGGTACAGCGCCGGGTCGTTCCACTGCTGCGCCTTCTCGTTCCAGTCGACGAACAGGAAGCGGTAGCCGGCGAAGTAACCCGCGTCGACGTCCCGCTTCAGCAGCTGGCAGGGACTGCAGCGCTCCGACGAGAACACGACGACCGTGGGAACACCGGCGGAACTTTCGTTCGTCGTGCCGCCCGAGGCCTGCCGGATCGCCGCCGTCGTCACCTGCCAGCCGGCGAACCCCGAACGGTGCACGGCGACGTCGCTCGCCACGTACAGCGCGACCCCCACGACTTCGCCGCGGGCGTTCAGCAGCGGCCCGCCGCTGTTTCCCGTCGCAACACGGTGGTTCGTGTAGTTCACGTCCTGCCCGTTGCCCCCGACGATCTTGCCTTCGATCCGGGCCCAGTTGCCGCCGGGATAGCCCAGAGAATAGACGGCGTCGCCGATGTCGGGCTTCCGCCTGGCGACGGGCAGGCTGGGGTAGGGTCCCCCTTCCAGGCGGAAGACCACGGGGCCGTCCTCGGACTGTGGAACGTAAACCCGTTTGCCGGCAACGGTTTTCCCCTGCAGCGGAACGGAGATCGTCTCGGGGTGTTTGCAGTGTTTCGCCGTGACCAGCAGGTTGCCTTCCACGACGAAACCCGTGCAGCCGCCGACCCTTACGACGGCGTCCCGCTCGGCGGCACGAATGCTCGCGCCGGCGCCCATATAATACAAGAGGAGAAACCCGGCGACGAACGGCAGCAGGCGAGGCAGCGTTTTCAACATCAGTGCTCCTTGGAAAACGAGTGGTGAAACTGGTACGTCCCTTCCCGGACGAGCTGCCGCAGCAGCGTGGCCGGGTTGTAGCGCGTGGGGTTGGCCCGGTTCATCCGCCCCAGCCGCATCAGCACGGCCGCGACGAGTTCCGAGCAGAAGAGTTGATGCAGGTCGGCCTTCGGGAAGAGCCGCGTGTGCTTGAACAGCCGCGTCCCCGACAGCAGCGCGCCGCCCATGTCGTAGGTCACCATCCGGCCGATGAAGTGCCGGATCAGAATCCGCGACAGCAGTTTCGACTCGGATTTCGAGAGGCTGTCGATCGGCGAGAGCCGGTACACGTCCACCCGGCCGCCGTCCTCGACGTAGTCCCGGATGCGGTCTTCGGGGAAGTGCGCCTGCATCCCGCTGACCGGATGGCCCAGGATCACGCACGAATGCCCGCACATCGTCGTCGACTCGACCCACAGCGGCTGGTCGCCGTAGGGGCAGATGACCGCCACGTGCGAGGAGCCGATCCGCAGCCGCCGGGGAGCGAACAGCGAAGCGGTCCCGTAGCTGATCGCCTTCGCCACGAACTCGGTGCCGTAGCAGGCCAGCAGGTCGCCGGGCTGGAATTCTTCTTCGCGCAGTGTGACCACGATTACCTCTGCTGGAGAAGCCGGTCGAAGAGCGTGTCATGCCGGTTGAGCCGGCGACGGAGGTCTTCCAGTTCCGACGTGCGGAGTTCGTTCTGCGTCCGCACTTCGGCCTTGATCGAACTGACGTCGTTCGAGATCGACCAAGCCCAGATCACGGCCCCGACGAAGACGACCGAGCACAGAAAACTGAGGAACGACACGAACCACTTCGGGATGACGATGTAGCCGTTCCCGTCGGCGAAGGGTTTCCGATGATGGTTGCCGTTGGTGTCCTGCATCACTTCACCGAGTTGCGCCACAGGTTGGGGAGTTTCTTGCGTTCCTTCTCGAACGCCGGTCCCATGTAGGGGCGGGGGCGATATTGCGCCCGTTTGCGTTTGCCGCGGCGGTCACGCCGCACGGCGGTTCCGCCTTTCTCCAGGAGTTCCGGGGCGTCCCGGCTGGGCTTGTTCAACTTCGCCGGGCCGATAACGACCGAGCGTTTCGACGGTTCGAAACTGAAGAACAGGAACCGTTTCAGCAGCCCCGTCCAGTTCGTCGGGGGCTGTCCCGGTTGCGAGGGTTTCTTCCGCCGGCGGATCGACGAGCGGGCCGCCGTGCGGACGAACGCGCCGAAGCGGCTCAAGACCTTCCGCGTCGCCCGGTCGACGGTCGTGATCACCTTCTTGCGGTCGAAGAAGCCGGACATCGCCGACTTCAGATTCATCCCGAATCGCAACGCAGTGCACTCTCAACGTATGATGCGGAACGTCAGCGTCAGCAGGCTGGTGAAGACCCGGAACTGATCGAGGTGTTGCTGGGCATACACCGGTTCGTTCTGTGTCTTGATCCAGACGGCATCCGGCGAGGTCAGCCGCTTGAACCGGAAGTGATCGGCGATCTCTTCCACCAGCGTCATCAGGGGATCGATTGCTGCATTGTCGGTGTTGGCCAGTTTCTGCTGGACGGCGACGTCGATCTCGACGTCGTGTTGGTTGCTGCTACGGCCGCTGATCTCGATCGCCGTCCCCTTCGGGACGACGGTCACCCGCAGGCTCTTGAGGTCCTTGAGGTCGTACAGCGGGAGGTAATCCCGCTGGGCCGTAAACGGCTGGCTGAACGAGGCGGCGTTCAGTTCTTCGACCACCGCCTCGGCAATCGCCACGACCACCGACATCAGTTCTCGTCCGTCTGCTTCGTATGAATCCGCAACGTCATGCGATACGGATCGGAATAACGGAAATGGGGTTCCTTCCCCGGGGCCATGACTTCATACGTGAAGGTCACGGTCCCCTGCGTCTCCTCGATTTCGTCCCCGCGTTGGGGGATGACCGTCACGCCCGCCAGGACCAGGTCGGCGGCCAGGATCAGGAAATCCCGCGATTCGATCTTCTTGAGGACGCCGTAATCGTCGTCGATCTCAAAGACCGTCCGGCCGATGGAAGCGAGGACCTGGACCGTGTCGTTCCCGCGGCGATAGGTGACGGTCCGCGTCGCGTGTTTCGTCCGCTGGTCTTCGAGCCAGTTGGACGCCGTCTCCAGGAGGTCCGTCATTGCTTACTGGCTCATCCGGACGCGGACGCTCGCGTCGGCGTCGGCCGCGGCGGCAACCGCCTTGCCGATCTGCTTGTTGGCCCCCGCGCCGTCCGTGGCCACGGCGAGGTCGTTGGCGTCGTCCCAGTACACCTTGGCCCCCACGGCGAACGTGACGCCGCCGCCGGACGCCTTCGGGAAGTCGAACACGCCGGCGACGTGCAGCGCTCCCTGCGTGTTGGCGGAGATACTGCGTTTCGTGACGCCGACGAGGTCACCCAGGACCACGACGTCGCCGGCGGCCAGGTCCGCGCCCGGCGTGTAGTCGATCGCCGAGCCTTCTTGAACGTAAGTGACGTTGGACATACGAGAGATTCACCGTGTGAGAAGGAAATGCCGAAGAACGAAACCGAACGCGGACGCAGATGGCGGCTTACGCTTCGCCCTTCATCTTCACGGCCCCGCGGGGATCCTGCTCTTTCACGCCGACGTCGATGTAGCCCCGGAACCCCATCCCCAGCGTGTTGGCCGGCGCTTCGACCCGCTCGATGACCGGCGTCCGCCGGCCGTTGAGGAACACGATCTCGAACGCCGGAAGAATGGCGGGATCGGCGAACAGGTACCACGCCTTGCCGCTGTTGCCGGCGTAGTACGAGTCCGACAGGTGCGGCATCGAAACGACTTCGTACTTGTTGCGATGCGGGTTGTCGACGGGGATCTTCGTCTTCGTCCCCGAGGCGTCGATCATCAGCTGCGCCGAACCCATCAGCAGTTCGGCGTCGGTTTCCAGTTCCACCGGGACCACCAGGAACCGGGGCCGCACGTTGATCGGCTTCTGGTCCTTCGCCTTCGTGCCGGGTCCCGCCTTCTGCTTGCGGAACAGCGTCTTGGCGCTGGTCAGCGAATCGCTGCCGAAGGCGGTCGTGGCGCCTTCCAGGTAGTTGCTGTTCCCGGCCGAGAAGAAGCTGCCGGGGTTGGAGAGGAACAGCGTGAAGAAGATGTCGTCGATCGACTCCGCGCCGCTGCGTCCCATCTGCCGGGTCAGGTCCAGGAAGGCGTTCAGGTCGTCGTTGACGATGTCCCGCCGGTCGAGGATCAGGATCTGACCGTACGTGTCCGCGCGATTCGAGTATTTCTGCTCCGACAGAGCGCCCACCTTGAGCTCGCCGGTGGGAGAAACCTTTTCGAAACCGCCGGTTCCCAGCAGCCGGTAGCGGCTGATCTCCTTGAAGTCGCTGACCGACCCGACGGCACACAGTTGTAGCGCCGCGATGGGACTGGCCTCGTAGGCGGCCAGCATCGTGCGGTTCATCACGCTTTCCAGGATGCCGGGGAGGCTGATCGTGGAAAACGCCGCCCGGATCGTCTCTTTCCCGTCGCCGAACACCCGCGGGACGTCGTGCCCTTCCAGCCGCGCGCATTCGGCGACGAGTTCCTTCAGCCCGATCTGCCGCAGCGGCCAGGCGGCCTCCATGACGCGTTCGCCGAACTCGTTCAGGCAGTCCTTCTCGCCGATGCGGGCCGACATCCAGGCGGCTGCTTCCAGCACCCGTGCCGTGGGAACGCTCGACGCAGCCCGGATGGCCGGCGCTTCGGGACGGGAGGCGCGGAGCACTTCCAGTTCCGTCCGCGTGGCGTCCCACCCCTCTTCCACCGCCTTCGCTTCGATCTCGGAATGCCTGCCGCCGCAGATCTCTCCGATGTGGGCGATCCGCCGCCGTTCGGCCGCCCAGCGGGCGCGAAGTTCGTCAACGGCACTGCGCGGAGGCTGCGGGGACTGCGACGGCTGCGGTGTGGGATCGGCGGGAACCGCGGGGGCCGTAGCGGTTACCTCGGCCACGGGCGTCACCGGCTCATCGTCGCTGGCCGGTTCCGGCGGTGCCGTCTCCTGCGTGTACCAGGCCCGCAGGCTCTGCGCCTGGTCGTCGGAGAGCGTATCGCAATCGAACCCCTTCTCCTGCACCCACGCTTCAAATTCCATCGTCTGTACCTCGATCTGTGAGGACAATTGACTCGAACCGGCGACCATCTGGGCCAGCGCCTGATCGTCGGCCCCCAGCGCCACGAAACTGACTTCCCGCAGCAGCGACTGGCGGGCCACGTACAAGGGGCCGGTGAACTTCCGGCCGTTGACTTCCACGCTTTCCCCGCGGTCGACGAACACCATCCGCTGCGCGGCGGCCCCGATCGACGACTGCCAGGGAAACCCGTTGTCCCCCGACTCGCTCACCTCGCGGGCATGTTCGTTCGACCCCGAGATCACCCCGGCCAGCCGGATGCTCGACCCGTTGATGGCGATCGTCTCCGTGTGCCCCACAATCCGGGAGATGTCGTGGTCCCGCAGGATCGGCCGGCTCTTGGCGGGAATCTTCATCCCCGACAGGTCGACGACGACGGGATACGCAAATCCCTCCAACACCAGCTTGCCGCCGGTGTAAGCCGTCATCGTGAACCGGCGGAGCGGCTTCTCGTCCGAACCCGTGTCGGCGGCGGCTTCCAGAAACTGGAAGTCGCCGGCAGCCGCGGCTTCGATGATCCGGAACTCGGCCGGCACCTGCGGCGGATCAGGCGCGGGGGGCGCGGGCCGGGGTTTCGTCGAGGACCTCTTCGTCATCCGTCTCCTCATCAACAGAAATTGCGGAGGCACTCTCGGTGATCAGACCGAGACTGCGCAGCAATGCGTGTTCTTTGGCACGCTGGCGGACCTGGGTTTCCCAGTCCAGTCCGATGCGGGCGTATTCGTCGGCCAGCGTGGTGGTGTGTGAGGCGAGGCGGACCGACTGGGCGTTGGCTTCTTTCAGGGGATCGACATGGCTGGCACCGTCCCACATCCACGTGCGGGGCCAGGTGCCCCACGGCCCGAGGCCGTCGGGGAGAAACCCCGACAGCAGCGAGGCCTCGTCAAACCAGGCGGCCAGAATCCGGTCCAGCACGACCGCTTCCAACTGCGACTGCTCGACCCGAATCGATTTGAAGTAGGCCTGATGGTCGAGCCGGCCTGACGCATAGTTGTGCCGGCTGCTGTCGCCGGTGAGGACGTTGACGGGAACCAACAGACAGCGGCCGATCTCTCCCAGAATCTCGCGTTTGAATTCGGCATAGGTCGTCGACGGCTGGTTGGCCTCCATCTGGCTCATCCGCCAGCCGCCGGGCATCGTCATCAGCATCCCCCGCTCGAGTTCGATGAGATCCATCGGCTCGACCGCATCCGCCTCGCCGTTGGGAGGTGCGTCGGTGTAGAGGATGCCGCCGGGCAGCGCCGCGATTTCCGCGGCCGTAATCACGGCCAGCGTGTACCGCCGCAGATGGGCGAACAGCGGCAGCGCGGGGGTGATGTCGGGGATACCGCGGGCCTGGCCAGGCCGGTCGGAGCGGAAGACGTGGATCACCGATTCGGCCGGGACGCGGCGGTACTCGAAGTCGAGCTTCACGAACCGCTCGCCGGGATGCTGCCGCAGCACGTGGTATTCGACGGGGTTGCCGTGGGCGTCGAACACGATGCCGTCGACGGCATTGTCGGCGTCCAGCGGCAGGTCGGGGGTGGTGACCTGATCGGCCTCAACGAGCTTCAGGTCGAGCTTGATCGCCGTGGGGAGGGCGGGGTTACTGGTCAGGAGGGCGAACGCCTCGCCGTCGGCCGCACGGGCCATCCGCAGCGTGCGGAGCCTCTCAGCCAGCCGGACGGTCCGCGCCCAGAGTGCGAACTCGGCTTCGATCCGGCGATTGGCCCCGGCGCTTCCGGTCAACATCTGCAGCCGCGGGCCGGTGCCGACGACGTCGTTGGCCAGCGTGAGGACGATGCCCCGCGCGTAGCTGTTGTTGGCGACTTCGTAACGGCAGCGGACCCGCAGCAGGTGCCGGACCTGCGGGCTGTTGGCCGCGTTGGCCGAGAGGTCGTCGGCGTTGGCCCAGTGCCGGCGGTTCTCTTCCGTCGTGGCGGCCGCGTCGTAGCGGGCCTTGATCAGCCGCAGGGCCTGAAAGACCGTCTGCGACGGCTGCGGTCGTTTGCGGGACGGAATCAGTTGTTTCAACCAGCGCAGCACGGACGGAGTTCCCAGGCGACGGAAAACGGAAACCGGCGATCAGTTCACCGGACGTTGCGACGCGGCGGCTATTGCGTTCCGGGGGGAACCAGCCGCGAGAAGCGGAGGCCGCGGCTCTTATGCTTCGCGGCCTGCTTCGAGTTCAGGTAGCGATCGGCTTCGATCTGGTCGCGGAGCGGGTGTTGCTCCATGCTGCCGGAGTCGCCGGAGGCTTTCGCCGGGCCCTGGGCGTTTTCGCGGATCGTGTCGTCGAGATCGTCGGGCATCGACCGGTTTCAGAAGAAGAAAAACAGTCCCTCTATTCTTGACCTACCGCGTTTGCGCTCGGCGCGCTGCCCAGAAAACGCTCCCATTTCAAAGAAACCGGAAATCAATCTGAACGGTTGAGAGCGTCCGCGAATGTCTCGAAATTGCATTACCGCAACAGCGACGCTACGATCCAAGGCAAACGCGAGAGGGAGAACCTGCGATGTCGCCACCGCATGCGGAAAACCCGGACATGCTCGCGGCCATTTTCTCGATGCAATCGGACCTAAATGACCGCATTTTTGAGAGCAATGAGATCCGTGACCAGGAGGGAATGCCTCTCCGAATGTCCACGATCATCGAACAGGTGCGCGCTGGGAAATTGATGGTCAACGACCTCCCCAATCAGTGGTTGAGCCGCTATTCGGTCGCAATGCGCGGTGAGCTGGACGAATTGCGAGAGGATCTACGGTGGAAGTGGTGGAGCAAGGACGCCATCGATCTGCAAAACATCCGCGTCGAACTCATCGACATCCTCCACTTCCTGGTCTCCGCGATGCTGGCAGCAGGCCTCACGCCCGAGCGAGTCTTCGAAATCTACAGGCAAAAGCATTCGGTCAACATCGCCCGCCAGGATGCCGGCTACAGTGAAGCAGGGAAGTCCGAGGCTGACAATCGGAGCATTACCTGACCGATCCACGCACGACGCTGCATGCTGCGAGTCACCGATGGCGAAAAGCGAGTTTCAACTCCCGAGCGATGGTGAAACCTATACGCGTGATATCGTCCAACGCTGCGAAGATCTCATCATTTGCCGAATCTGGTCCGGACTCGATATTCCACAATTCCGTGCGTGGTTGTCGAATTTCGACACTCCGCTCGAGAGTTACTTCGCCGCGCGAGTGCTGGACGCCCTGATCTACCACCCCGACGAACAGACGAAATCGCTTATGGTTCAGCTCTTCCAACGAACTCTTCCCGATCACACTCGGCATTTTCCAACACCGCTCGGACCGATCCAGGACTGGGTGCGCCGTCTATCGAGCATTAGCACTGACCCCTCAATGCGAATCGTTCCCGTGATCCGAAACACTGATCCACCTAGCAAGAGTGGTCCTTTAGTATGCCGGCTGCTTAAGAGGTATTTGGGATTGAGCGATCGCTGGATGATCTGGCCGTGGCAAGTCGCACAATTCACTAAAAAGGGTGTCCGGATCTTTCTTTGCGTCGATGATTTTCTGGGTACGGGATACCAGTTTCGCAAATTCTTAAAATCGACCGGCATTCAGGAGCTGGCCAATGACGTTTGCATCCTCTACGCACCACTCGTCGCACACGAGACAGGGCTGGCGCGCCTCGCCCGCAAGGTGCCGCAGATTCAGGTCGCAACAGTCGAACGCCTGGACAATAGCTATTGCCTCTTTTCTCACGAGTCCACTCATTTTATGGACGGGGTTAACTGTGCAGACACGGCCCGCGACTTTTACATCCACTTTCTCCATTCGCGCGGAATCACAAGTCTTGGTAGGATGACGCTTGGGTATTCGGACCTCAGCCTCACACTGGCATTTGGGCATGCTACGCCGAATGCCTCGTTGCCGCTGTTGTGGTTGCCACACGAGAATCTACATCCTCTCTTCACTCGATGACTTATGGGTGGCGAAGTGCACTCTTTGCAGGGCATCTGTACTAAGAATCGGGCTGAGGAACTCGGCTTCGATGTGTGGAAGCATTTCGTTGTTCCACTCTTTTTCGATGAGCTCGACCTTTCGGATGCCTCCAAACCGCGGCTCATCATCGGTGGGCGGGGCTGTGGCAAGACCATGTTGCTTCGGTACCTGTCGCATCACAGTATTTTCTCGCCCAATCGGTCGGAAATCCCATCGGCAGATCTCCGGCATTTGGGGTTGTACTGGAAGATTGACACGCACTTTCTGAAGTTGATGCTCGAGCGTGGTCTCGACAATCACGTGTGGGAGTCTGCCTTCGTGCACTATTTGGCGATCGTCGTGTCGACGGACATACTGCGATGTCTGCGAAACATCGCCGGAAGTGCTCTTCGCGATCTTTCCATCGAGCAACTGAATGCCGCTAGTTTTCCGACGCTCATGGACTTCGCCGATGATCTTGCGATTCCAGAGAATGGCTCGCATTTCGACGCACTGACGTACTCATTGGAGCGAAAAGAGCGCCTATTTCAAACATGGGTCAATGACCCACGTAAGGCACCGGAGCCGCGCTTCTTGCCGGGAAAGGAATTCGTCGCGGCGGTTATCAAGGACGTCCAACGTGCTGTACCGGCCATACGAGACTCCGTATTCTTTGTCTATATTGACGAGTATGAAAACTTGCGCGAGTACCAGCAGCGGATTATTAACACGTTTTTGAAGCATAGTGAGCCGCCGCTGATTTTCAACATTGCAATGAAACGCAACGGAATGAAGACTCCGGAAACGGTTGGAGAGGAATCGATTGCCGCAATCGCGGATTACCGCCCGCACCCTCTTGATGACTACCTGGAGCGATATGACTTCGAACTGTTTGCGGCAGAAGTTCTGTTTTCGCGGTTCGCTACGATGGCGCAAGTGCAATCGCTTCCAGTGGACGTTGACGATCTTCGGCGTCCGGAGTCTCTGAAGAAGCGACATGCAAGAGAGTACGTCACGAAGGTCACATCGGCTGCGAAGCAGATTTTTCCAGGCCTGTCTCGGCTCGAACTCGCTCAGGGCGTGTTTTCTGACGAATCATTGCGACGCCAATTGCGGCGCGCGGTTGAGTCCGCATTGAAGGCCCGCGGCGCAGACGCGAGCGCGGATGCATTTGTTCGCGAGGACTTGCCTGAGGCGTCGGTTATTACGCCTGCGCTGCTGCACAGAAAATCCCACAATGCTGAAGAGATCAAGGACGAACTTCGGAAACTTTCGAGTGGAGAAGCGAATTCGTTCACTGGACCTGCCGATTGGATTCACAACAACTTTGTGGGAAGTCTGCTGCAACTGTATGCGCCCTACGGTCGCGCCTGCCCCTTCTATGCCGGATTCGATACGTTTATTGCCCTCGCACGGGGTAACCTCCGGCATTACTTGGAACTCTGTCACAAATCGCTGAAGCGTGCCTCCGTCGCGGAACGCATCGGTGATTTGCGAATCGAACCGGGCGAGCAGGCTGAGTCTGCAAGACAAGCAAGTACAGAGTTTTTGCGGGAAGTCCGCACGTTCGGCCGCCTCGGAAACCGACTCCATGCGTTCGTTCTGACGTTGGGGTCCGTATTCGAGTTTTCCCGTCGTCGGCCAACGCAAAGCGAACCGGAGGTGAGCCACTTCTCGGTCCGAGGAGGTCCCGGCGTCCTGGACGACAAAGACGAGGATTTTTTCAGCGAAGCTGTGAAGTGGTCTGTTCTTATCGAGTTTAGCGAAACCAAAATCAAAGATCAGTTCCGGCCAGAAGGTAAGGAATGGCAGCTGAATCCGATCTATTCGCCATACTTTCACATCACGTACCGGAAACGTCGGAAGATCGAGTTCGACCTGGAAGAACTACACACAATGATTCGCGGCGATGTCGCGTCGCTGCAGACCCTACTAAAGGGCTTTATCGAAAAATGGACATTGACGCCCCAGGACGCCGAGCGCAACCTTTTCTCTCATCTCGAGGAGGATCGGGACGATGCAGGTCCAGATGCAGCGAGGTGAAAGTTCCACCGCGATCGACTCACAGCACTGGGATCTGGCGATCACAGGACCACGGGTTGATGACCGTGGTCATGTGTCGGCTGCGTATGTTGAGAAACATTCGACTGCTGTCTGCTCTATGGCTTATGACGTCGAGCGCATTCGCCTGACAATCGACGGCCAAGCACTCGAATGCGACGAGTTGCCGGAATGGATCGCCAGTACAAGAGCGGAGACGATTGTACTTGAGGCAACGACGTTAGGTCTTCCAGAAATTGCTCTCTGCTGTCGGGCGGCTTCCAACAATCGGCTGAATGCGCTCTCAATCCTGTACGTCGAGCCGCGACAGTATTACTTGCCGCGACCGGACACGTCTGTCCTGCGTCGCGATTTTCAATTGTCGGCGGAAATCGATGGCTTCTCTGCGATTCCTGGATCGGCGTTTCTGCTGGATGAGATGCGCAATCAACAAGTGGTGTTCTTTCTCGGTTATGAAGGGCACCGTCTTGATCGAGCTTTTGAGCAGCTTCCGCTGGTCCCAGAACGCTGCTCAGTTGTCTTCGGCGTTCCTGCATTTCAACCCGGATGGGAGATGGACGCGTTCGCGAACAATATTCAGATACTCCGAGAGAGAAGTATTGAAGGCGGGGTAGCGTATTGCGGCGCAGACAATCCAGGAGCCGCCTTTGATCTACTGAGCGAGCGGTATGCGAATAGCCCGTTCGGAGAACAGTTGTTTGTTGCTCCGATAGGCACCAAACCGCATGGCATTGGAGCCGCTGTATTTGCGTGCTTGTATCCAGACGTTGGCCTGCTTTACGACCATCCACGTCGAAGCGAAAAGCGAAGCAGTGAAGTTGCCCAGTGGCATCTCTTCCGTGTCGAACTCTCTGCACCACAATGACGCGTCATTACACACCCGACAACGTCGCCGAACTCCTCTCGAAGCATGCGCCCCGAGAATTGACGTCGCTTCTGGACCCAGCAGTCGGAAGTGGTGTACTTATTCGTCCCTTATTGGAGCGATGTCGAAAGCAAAGCGCGACAGTGGTATGTGTTGACTCCGATGCCGAAGCGCTTGCGGAACTTCGTTCCACACTTGACAACAAGACGGCGAAGCAGGCGCAATTTGTCAACGCCGATTTCTTGGAATGGGCCGCGTCCGAATGCAGTCAACCGAGGCATAGGGAGTTTGACTGCGTTGTGATGAATCCGCCGTTTTCAGCGCAGAAGAGTGGTTATACCTGGATCAGTTCTCAAGCCTATTGTCCCGGCAGCTCGCTGCGAACTCGGAGCGTGCCGGTCGAGACTGCCTTTGTCTTGCGGGCGGTCGAAATGCTCCGTCCGGGAGGACGGCTACTTGCAATTCTACCTGGATCAATTGTGATGTCTGAATCGTCACAGTGGCTGCGCGAGCATCTCCTGAGGGTCGGGGCAATCCATTATGTCCGTGAATTGCCACGAAGGACATTCCGGGAGGTGGAATCGCGGTTTTACCTGTTTATCTTTCAGAAAACGGGGAGACAGCGAGTTATCACGTTGTGCAATCACGACCTTGCGGGGCGCGAGCGATTGTACGTCGCGAAGTCAGAATTGGGTCCGTCCTTGCGGTTGGATTACGGCTTTCACGATAGTAGACAGGAATTGCAGGCGTTGGTGGAAGCGGGCGGAATGGAGTGGCAGCTGCTCAAGGAATGTGCGTCGCTTTTTCGTGGAACCGAGAAGTCGCCAGACGGAGTTGACTATTCGATTCACACTTGCGATTACCGGAACGGATTCTGGAGAAGGGCGTCTCGACATAGGGAGCCCGCTGCTGCAGGAGATACGTGTGTGCAGAAAGGCGACATCCTTGTAAAGCGCGTGTCAAGGAACTGCTCTCAATCCTTTGGCCGTGGGCTCGGCATTATCGGAATGCCCTGCAGCGATTGCGTGATCGTAATTCGGCCAAATCGGCAACGGTCGAGCAGCAGACTGTTGTTCGCACTTCGATGTCTTTCGACATTGGAGGCAACTCGCACAAAGATCGAAAGTGGAACTGGTGCCGCTTACGTCACGTTGAACGAGCTATTGACGCTGCGCGTCCCGATTGGAATCGACCGACGGTTTCCGCGACTGTTTAAGACGTTTTGCGAGGCGCTTCGTCGCAAGAATGGCCGGAAACTGGCAGCGGTCGAGCGCTCGGCCCATCGGTTCCTTTTGAAGCGCGGTGGAAGTGGATAGCGGTCATCCAGCTCCAGTGTTTTTTCGAAGTGTCGAGAGTTTGAGGCGAGTGCGTGGTCGGTGTGACGTGTCAGTCGCACCTAGAAGCGTCGATCCTTCGACTGATCCCGCCACAGCGCAGCCCACGATTCCATCCAGCCAGTGGTTGTCCGGTTGCTCCGGCCGGGCCTTCCATTCGTCAACCGTTCGTCCGCGCCCCTCGGTTTTCACGCGGTACTCAGCCGTGAGATGTTCGGCGAACAAGCGATGCTGCGCCGCCTTGTCGCCGAACAGCGACAGGCAGCCTCGGTCCCCCATCGCGACCCGCAGCCGGGCCTGGATGAACGACTTCCAGTAGTTCGTGTCGAACACCACGTGCCGAACGGCCCGCTTGCCGCGGACGTTGGGAATCCGCCAGTTGTGGCCGACGCGGTCCCCCGGCTTCCGCTTGTACTCCGAGAACGGAATGCTCGACGCGCCGACGAACCGACCGTGCGACGGCATGACGACGGCCGCGTGCCGGCTCTGTCGGCAGAACTGGTAGACGACATCGGTGGACGATCCCCAGTTGGCGTCGATGAGACAACGGTCGATTCGCAGCGCCGCGCCGTCGTCCCGCGGCCATTCCCGACCGAGACTGGCCTCCGTCAGTGACTCCAGCCCGGCGTAGATCGATCCCTCCAGCCCTGTTCCAGGATGCGCGGATTCCAGCGTCCGCCGCGCGTCCCGCAGCGTGAAATATGCCCGCTTCTGGTCGGGGTACGTCCCGTAATCGACGACGTAGCCCGTGAAATCGCTCTCCCAGGCGGCGACGACAAAGAACAGCAGCTTCTGCTGCACGTCGATGAACATCGTCACGTGATTACAGCCAATCGGAATGCGTCCCCGCGGAACGCGATTTGTCTTCGCCGCAATCTGGTCCGCCGTCAGCAGGTCGTCATCGACGTCGGTTTCCGGCAGCGGCTCGTTCTGGTACTCGGCGAAGAACGCCGCCTCGTCCTGCAGCTTGAGGTTCATCGCGTGCTGGATGGCCGAGAGTTCGTCGTGGTTGTGACGTTCCGGCCACGCGACGTCCGCGCCAGCATCCATCTCGGCGCGATGCTCGCGATAGAATTCGGTTGCGGACTTCCCGCCGTCGCCGGCGCGCAGGCCTTCGGCCCGGATTTCGGCGTACCGGTCCCACAACTTCTCGTTCGCGGGGAACGCGTTGACCATCCGGGTCCGCTCGCCGTTCCATTCGGGATGCAGGTCACGGTCCAGGATGCTGTCCGCCATGTCGCCGGGCCGGATCACCGTGCAGGGCATGATGCCGGAGATCTTCTTCCCCGGTCCCGCCAGGCCGAGGACGGCCCCGGCCAGTATCCCTTCGCGGGTCGCGCATTGCGAGAGCGACCGGGCCGACTCATCCGTCTGCGGGTCGTCGAGGACGACCAGCGAGGGGCGGACCGTCTTGCCGTCGGCCCGCTTGTACTTCATCCCGCGGATGCGGCCGGTGATGCCGGCCACTTTGATGATGGCCCCGCTGGCCAGGGAAAAGCCGTTGTCGTAGACGAACGGCCGCAGATCGTCCCGTTCTCGCCAGCCAAGTGGTTTGATACTGGGGAGCACGACCTCTTTTGCCGTCCAGCCAATGTGCGTCCGTTCGCCGTTGTAGAGCTGGCCGCTGCAGCGGTTGGCGATCCCGTCCAGCGCGGCGATGGGAATCCCGACTTCCGGGTAGTCCGCCGCCAGCAGTTCGTTGCCGTCCAGTTCCGTCTTGATCGACTCGAGCATGTCGACGGCATGCCCTTCGTCGGAACCAATCAGGCAAACGAACTCCCGGTGCCCGTTGAGGACGGCCCAGAGGCAGGCGGTCTCCGCCAGCGTCGATTTTCCACTGCCGCGGGGCATCGCCATCGCGAACAGCCCGCCCTGCAGGACGGCCTGTTCGATCTTGGCGATCACCTTCAGATGGTCGGGGGACCACGCCAGGTGAAAGGTCTGCGCGAAGTAGGACTCGCAGAAGAACCGGAAATCGACGGACGCCCGACGCCGGCGTGCGACGTCGGCGATGTCGGGGATGCCGCCGATGTCCCGGCCGGCCAGGGAGAGTTGCCGGTTCCGCGCTCCGGACTGTCCGCGATGCTCGTCGTAGTCGTATTTCGGTTTCGCTGTCTGTGCCGCATGCCGTTCGTGCATCAACCAGGCGGCGTAGCGCAGCAGGTCGACGCTGCGGCCGTCGCCGATGCGGTAGCCGGCGCGCATCCGCTGCCGGTACAGCTGCCGTTCGCTGGTGACCTCCCCCAGCGGGGTCGAGTTCAGCAGCCGGCAGAGTTCGCTCGGCTTCAGGTTCCGCGGGTCAATCGCCACGCTGTGACATCTCCTGCACCAGCCAGGCGGTGTAGTTCACCAGGTTGAGCGTGCCGTCCGGGTTCGTCGGGGCGCCCGCATCCACGTCCCGCTGCAGCGTGGATTCCGTGACCAGCCGCCCGCCGGCTTTCGTCAGCAGCCGGGCGGCGTCGGCGGTCGACAATGCCGCAGGATCGATGGATTTGGGGGCGGTTTCCGGCATCAGGCGACTTTCGGAAATCTTTCAGAATGTTGCCGAACAGCGCTGGATGTCCCGGCGGAAACATGGCTTACATGGTCCTGTCGAAACGCGAACGTCAACCCGACGAGGACCACCATGACCAGCGAACACGACGAAACGCGACGCATCAACGCCGCCGCCCTGCGGACGCTCCACGCCCTGGACCGCACGCTGCGGCGGCACATCGACAACCTGATGAAGGTCGACTGCGAAGACGCCGAGGCCGCGGAGGCGATCGTCTTCGCCGTCGAAGCCGCCGAGAAGGCGCTCGACAACGCCGCCACGGTCCGCCGCCGCATCCACCGCAACGACGCCTGAATCCCGGAACCACCAACCCCGAAAGGACCCGACATGACCGCCCAACGCGAAGATGCGATCGACCGCCTGCGGGAGATCCAAAGCGAAATCGAAGAACTGCTCGACGAAGCGATGCACTGCATCCGGGACGCCGGCGGCTCGACCGCCCAGGCGGACGCATACTGGAAGGCCCACATCATCTGTGCCCTCCGCAACGACCACGAATACCTCGGCGGCAGCATGGTCACCATGCAGGACACGATCGAGGAACTCGAATCGGGGGGCGAGTCCCCCGACGACGACGGGGACGAGGACTGACGAGCCGGCCGGTTGGCCGGCTCTTTTTGTTTTTGAAACCGCTTTTCACAGGGAGAAGCAACATGGCTGCCAACAAGAAGACCACGACCAAGAAGACGACCACGAAGAAGGCCAGCACGAAGAAGGCCGCCCCCGCCAAGAAGGCCGCCCCTGCCAAGAAGTCCGGCGGCAGGCAGGCGTCCGCCGCGAAGCCCGCGGCGAAGAAGGCCGCCGCGAAGAAGGACAAGAAGATGTCGGCCCTCGACGCGGCGGCGAAGGTGCTGGCCGAATCGAAGGAGCCCATGCGGACGAAGGAGATGATCGACGCGATGGCGGCGAAGGGGTACTGGACCAGCCCCGGCGGCAAGACGCCGCACGCCACGCTGTACTCGGCCATCCTCCGCGAGATCAACACGAAGGGGGCCGAGGCCCGCTTCGAGAAGATGGACCGCGGGCTGTTCCGGGCGAAGAAGTAGGGTGGACGCCGCCATGAACGAAACCCATCCCATTCCGTTCGGCACGCGCGTGACGTTCGACATCGAGGAACTCGTCGGCGGAACGGCCGACATCGCCGAGGCCGAGTACGACGACCACTGGGCGTACCGGCTCGACGCGGTGGAACTGACGACCGGCGACGCTGCGATGCTGCGGGACCTGGCCATCGAGGGAGACGGCCAGGTCTGGGTCTGCCAGCACGAAGTCCGGCCGCTGCGCTTGCCACAGAAAGGAGGCGACGCATGAACGCCGTGGCCGACGCCATCCGCATGGTGACCGCGAAGGTCCAGCAGGCCATCGACGAGGGATACCGGTCCCGCGCCATCGACGCCGACGACCTTGTCGAAGTGCTGCTGGCCATCGCCGACGAACTCGACCCGCCCGACGAACCCGCCGGAAAGGAGGACTGAACCGTGACGCGACGCCCGTCGATCGAACAACGGCAGACGTTCGAGGTCGAGGACGGCGTTCTGGTTCGCGCGGCCCGTCTGAAGGACGGGTCGTCGTACCGGCATCGCTGCAGCCTCGACGCCTACAAAGCCGTGACCTGTTACCTCGACGAGCATGCCGCGCAAGGCGTGACCACGAACGAACTGTGGGAACGCCTGCCGGACGTGGCCTGCACGCAGGCGGCCGTCGCGCTGGCGTTCCTGAAAGAGCGGGGGTGCGTCGAGGTCCGCCGCCGGCGGTGCTACCCGGCCTCGGGCATCCTGTTCGAGGACTCCCTGATCGAGTTCCATGCCCTGGAACACGAAGACCAGCCCCACGGGCCGCCTCGGTAGGCGGCTCGTTTCCCTTTCACCCGAATGAGGAATCGCCATGAAGAAATCCGAAGTCGTCGTGGGCGGCCGGTATGTCGCCAAGGTTTCCGGACGGCTGGTCGCCGTCCGCGTCGTCGACATCCGGGAGATTCCACCCGCCGAATGGTCGTCCCGGTCCGCGTGGCGCACCCGGATCCTGGCCGTCAACGAAGCCACGGGTCGAACCATCACCATTCGCTCACCGCAACGGCTCCGCCGCCGGCTGGAATAGTGTCCGGCAGGACGGTTTCCACTTCTTTTCCCAAAGACGTCGACCCCCCTGGAGGATGCCATCAATGGAAGACCAACAGACTGATCGCGTCGCGACCATCGACGACGCCCCTCTCCGTGACCTGTCGCGGATTTCCCTGTCCCGGTTGCTGCGGGAGACCGACCTGCAGGACGTACACCGCCACATCGATGACCTGGAGGCTGAGTTGCGGGCGTTGCGAATCCTGGAGCAGGCGCTTCGGTCTCGCGATACGGAGGGGGAAGCCGCGGAACGACGGCCGCGAAAACGAGGCGACACACTACGAAAGGTCGAAGAGTTCCTCCGCAGGCACGGCCCTGCGCGGAAATCAGAAATTGCGGCCGGCGCGGATGTCCCCGGCGGGTCGGTCTACGGGGCCGTGAAGCAACTGGGAGCCCACCGAACTGCAGACGGCCGTTGGACGCTCGACGTGCCGCCGTAGGGCCAACCGCGCGGAATACGCGGACCGTCTCTCCCACAACGCCCCACGTTCGCCGCGTGTGGGCGTTTTCTCGTGGGCGGGGTTTCCGTCCAAGCCGGCCATTCGTCGCCACACGAGGCAACGTCACCGCCCTGTCGCCACCGGTGGGGCGCTCCGCGGCGGCGGACGCACGAATGCTTCGGCTTGGCCGGTCCGTTCCCGAAAAACCTGCGAAAAACCTGGAAATCAAGGCGAAACCGGCTGGATGTCGCCGCGAAAACCTGGCTGACATGTCGCTGTCCAAAACGGTTCCCGAACCCGAACAAGGAACAGCGCCATGAACGCCAACGACATCGCCTGGGGAATTGAGATCGAAACCACGCTTCCCGGATCGGACCCGACGCCGATCGGTCCCTACCATCGCGGGATTCCGGTCGCCTGGCTGCCGGAGGGCTGGAAGGCCGAACGGGACGGGTCCATCCGCCCGCAGGTTCCCGGCCGCAAGGGATGCGAATTCGTCGGCCCGAAAGCGCGGGGCTACGAGGGACTCGCCGGGGTGGTTGAGGCGGTCGAACGCATTCGCGAACGCGGGGCGCGGGTCAATGCGACTTGCGGAATCCATGTGACCACGGAATTTCGTGGCGACGCGGCGGCGCTGGCCCGGTTGATTTCCCTCGTCGCCAACCACGAGAAGGGCATCTACGCCAGCACGGGGACGAAGCGCCGCGAACGCCACACCTATTCGAAGCAGATCAAGGAGTACGGGAACCACGACTCGGCCAAACAGCGCTGCGAGCGGGACCGCTACCACCTGCTGAACCTGACGCACCTGGCGGGGGGCCGGCAACGGATCGAGTTCCGCGCCTTCGCCTCCTCGCTGAACGCGACGAAGATCGCCGGCTACATCATGATGTGCATCGGGCTGGTCGAACTCGCGCTGACCGCCCGCCGCCGATCGTCGTGGGATTACACGAAGCGGAATGGAGCGACCCGGAGTTGCTGGGACCGCCCCGGCGCGGGGGAGGGGGAGACGGAACTCAACCGGCTCTTCTACCGGCTGGGCTGGACGCGGGGCTGGTACAAAGGGGCCAACCGCGACAAGCGCTACGGCGAACTGCAGCACGACGACCGGAAGCCGGACTGGAAGGCAATCAAGGGAAAACTGCTGGAGATGGCCGGCAAGTACGACCGGCAGGTCTGACGACCGTGGAATCTGCCACGCCCCCCGCGATTCGCGGGCGGGCGTTTTCTCGTTGCCGGCCCCAGTCGGGCGTGGCGTCCCGAATCCATGCGGCGTGATGCCCGACGTTCGCGCACGTCCCGCCGGTTCGCCGTTGGGCGTCCGTCGGGCCGGACTCCCGCCTCCTTCGCGACACGGGCCAACGTCAGGGCCGTGGGGCGGGACGGCGTTTCCCCCGGAACGTCCGCCCCAGTCGGCAGGCAAACCTTCCCACGAAAACGGCACCTGCGAATACCCGCCAGAATCCGAGTCGGAATGGCTTGAGTTCCGTCTGGAGACCTGGCTTACATGGGTCCGTCGCAAACGCCCTCTTCCGAAACCGGAGACGAAACCATGCAAACGCAGAACTACCTTCCGAACGGAACGCGGGTTCTCAACGCCGATTTCCGCAAGGGGGAAACTGACTGACATTTTCGCTGGTTCCTGCCCAGCCGTCGACCGAACGTTACAGGTAGTCGAAGGCGACGCGGAAGTTCTTCAGCCACGGGATGCGGCGGG